>ERZ780012.7-NODE-7-length-140243-cov-12.7296_pt1 | contig 140243 bp, 116 predicted proteins | sample MGYA00511869_ERZ780012 | MGnify/ENA primary metagenome ERZ780012 (study PRJEB29588, sample SAMEA2161608) | human gut metagenome | biome: human gut; feature: human-associated habitat; material: faeces | place: Denmark | collected 2008/2010 ... | reverse complement strand
TCCAGTGAATGTGTAAAACAATCTAGTTTAACCACCCAAAAGTGTCAACCTTTTCCAGGGAAGGTCAACCTTCGACTTTTACGAATCTGCTATTTATATTTTTAGCAATAAAGTCAATACATGTTAGTTGCACATTGCAATCATTTTGCTATCTTTGTGGAAAACATTAAGAATTATGGCACAATCAGCTCTTACAATTAGATTGGACTCCGATTTGAAAATGCAATTCGACAGTCTTTGCGAAGAATTCGGTATGAGCACCAACACGGCGTTCAACATTTATGTGCGCCAGGTGGTCAGAAGCCGTCGTATTCCATTCGCCATTGAAGCTCCTGCAAAGGATGACATAATGAACAAAGGACGTGCAGCATTCTATGAGATGAGACAGGCAGCCGCGGATGCAGGCATTCAAGATATGTCTCTTGACGAAATCAACGAGGAAATCAGACTTGCCAGGGAGTCAAAGTAATGAAAGCACACGTCGCTCAACTTTCTTGACAGCATCACATAATATGCATATAATTGCATTGCCCATCTCAGTTCTGGTGACGACCGCCGGAAATGGTGCGCGTTTTTGTGCGACTTCGGCGCCCAAAATAGGCCCAAGAAAATGCTTCATATTGACTCTCAGATGATTAAGCGTTGTGCATCGGGAAATAGCCGAATATCAAATTCCATCGAGATTAAGAATAAGAGAACTCCTATGCTAAAATAATTTGATAGTGCCGAGAATTAGAGATATTGACATTTATTTATATTGTTCACATCCATTGTTGTTAGTATGTAATCACATTATATCTGAATGAATCCGCAACCGCCAGAAGCCGCGTTTTATCATTTTAATGCTCCCGCCACACGCATTATTGTCCTCGACGGGAGCAATATCGTATGTTTTTGCGCCACCTCTGTTCGCCGTTCAAACTTCGGCGAGTAAATTTATCATTTATAGTCAACCCATATAGATAAGCATAGGATATTTATCGGATTATCATTAAATTCGCTACCGAATAAAACTAAAATATCCAAAACAATCATGGAATCCGGAAAAGGTTATGTTTACATATTGACAAATCCTTCATTTCGTGAGGATTGGGTCAAGATCGGCAAGAGTTCACGTCCTGTGGATGTTCGCTCGAAGGAATTGGACAACACTGCGGTTCCACTGCCGTTTGAGGTTTACGCCACGCTTTACACCAGCAAATACAGCAAGGTTGAAAAGCAGATTCACAAGCAGATAGACAGGCTGACGGATTTGAGGATCCGCCAGAACAGGGAGTTTTTCAACATCGCTCCCGCTGTGGCACTTGACATTATGCGTGATATGGCTGATCTTCTGGACGATGCGGAACTGGCCATCTATGTTGACGGAAAACCGGTAATATCCCAGAATAAGGAACAGGACAACGCCATCAAGAACGAAGAGGCGGAGAAAAAGAAGCGGATAGCCAGGCCAAATTTTAAATTCCATATGGTTGGAATAAACATAGGAGACACGGTCATATTCGATGAACTGAATATTCCATTAAAGGTCGCGACGGATGACAAGGTTGAATATGACGGGCGGCTTTATAGCTTGTCAGCCTTTACGGGCACGTTTCTTCCTGTTGAAAAGCAGAACACTTCCGGAGCTTACCAGGGTCCGAAATATTTCAGTTTCAAAGGGAAGGTTCTTGCGGATCTACGTAATGAGATCGAAAAGGAGCAGTGTGGAGGCGATAATTAGGCGGCAAGAATAATCGTTTAAATATGAAACGGATAGCGGTTGTTATATTCATAATGATCCTTGCTTGCGTGGTGGCGGACGCGCAGTCTTACATCAGGCGCGGGAAGGATGTTTACTCGGCGCCCTTGTACAATTGGGACGGAAGTTGCCTGCGGGCGGGGAATAGTAAATATTCAGAGGTTTTGATTAATTTCGATGGTGAATATATCCGCGGGGGTGGCAGCCGCTACGGTGAGATTCTATACAATTGGAACGGGGTGGAGCTGCGTGGCGGTCGTGGCAAATATGCCAAGGTGCTTTTCAGCTGGGACGGGAAAAACATACGCCAAGGCGACAGCAGATATTCCACCGCGCTGTATAATTCTGACGGTCAATATATTCGCAAGGGTGAGGATAAATATTCACAGCCACTGATGAATATTTCAGGACCCGTTCCCGCGGCGGTGCTGATTTACATATTGCTGCTGTAGCACGCCGCAAAGTTGGCTACGTCTGTCTGTATTTTCATAATAGAGGCATTAATATAAAATATTGTATAATAATGAGATTGGTGATTCAAAGGGTGTCGCGCGCAAGCGTTGCCATTGAGGGCAGAACCGTGTCCGGGATCGGGAACGGGCTCCTGGTGCTTGTCGGAGTCGAGACCGGAGATACGGAAGAGGATATGCGCTGGCTTGTGGGCAAGACAGTGGGACTGAGGATATTCAATGATGAGAATGACGTGATGAACAGGAGTGTCGTGGATGTTGGAGGGGAGGTTCTTGCGGTGTCGCAATTCACTCTGACGGCATCCACCAAGAAAGGGAACCGCCCTTCCTACATTCGTGCCGCAGGCCACGATTTGGCAGTCCCGTTGTACGAGAAGTACTGCGAGGAAGTCTCGGCGGCGATCGGCAAGCCGGTCGGCAAAGGAGTATTCGGCGCGGATATGCAGGTCTCCCTTGTCAACGATGGCCCGGTGACGATAATCATCGACTCAAGGATTCGGGAATAGATTCACAGCCGCTCAATGAATATTATAACGTCCGTTACTACCCACTGCTGTCGTAATGACAAACCTTACAGCAGTCGGGCGATCTTGGGGATCAAGGTGATGTCAGCAGGCAGCCATTCGACTGAACCGAGCTGTTCGGCGGTCAGCCAACGGGCGGCCTCGTGCTCGACCAGATGAAGGTCACCGGAAAGGATGGTGCAGGCGTAGCACTTCATCGAAAGGTGGAAGTCCGGGTAGTCATATTCAATGGTGTCAATCAGTTCGCCGACTTTGATCTCGGTCTCCAGTTCTTCGCGGATCTCTCGGCGGAGTGCATCCTCAGGACTCTCCCCCGCCTCGACCTTTCCTCCAGGAAACTCCCAACCATCCTTGAATGCACCGTAGCCACGCTGCGTGGCGAAGATTTTCCCATCTTTGAATATCACGGCTGCAACTACGTTTATCGTTTTCATTTTCAATGTCATTTAAAGTTAAACATTCGCTGACGTGATGTAGTCGTACAGATTCTTCTCGACCGGAGTGTTAATAGCAGTTCTTTCACATCTTGACCGAATGTACATCTAAGTCAATTGGGTACGCGCCGCGTACCTTTTCTTCATATTCTCTTTTACCGTTCTTCATAATAATACGAATAATCTATTCCTTTCATGAACATCTCCCTGTCATTCACCTTATCCGTCAGTGCATCTTTCAGAAGCCCCTTGATTTCCGTGCTATCCGCCACGCTCTTTTCCATTGCCGCAAGATAAGCATATTTGTCAATTTGGCTCCAATCAATGCACTGTCCTAGTCGCTTCTTCAGAATCAGGTCTAGCCAAATCCTCGTTGTTCGCCCATTACCTTCACGGAATGGATGCGCCACATTCATCTCCACATACTTGTCCGCAATCTCATCGAAAGATCCTTCCGGCATCTGCTCAATGTTTTGCAGCGTTTGCGATAAAAATGCCACAGGGGCGAATGTGAACCCGCCTTTGGAAATATTCACTGAACGTATCTGTCCTGCAAAGTCGTACAATCCTCCAAACAGATAAGCGTGAATCTGCTGAAGTCCTTTTACCGTTCCCACCTCAATGCTATCGAGCAATGAACTCTCGAATAAAGTATAAGCCTTTGCTTTGCTCTTTCCGTCAATGGTATCTTCACCGTAAGTAAACCACTCAATGAATCGCGATGCCTTGTTGTTCGGCATATTCTTCGCCAACTCGATAACTCCAGAAGCATCAAGGACATCTGTCAATCTCATCTTCCCGTCTGGCGCTCGCAGTTTGAACTGGTTAGTGTCACTAACCAGTTCAACCCCATCCTTCTTCAACTTGCTCTTCAGATACTTCCAATAGTTCCTGTTCTTGGCATAGTCATCCTGCGCATTCAGCACACCGACAATGTCAAGCACACTGTACCACCACTTGGAATTCTCCTCATCCCAAATAGCCCGAACCTCTCGGTCATCGAAGAAACGGATTGATATTTTGTTCATAAAAGTTTAACTAATTTTCCAAGACACTCATTGTAGTTTTAAAAGTCCTTAGGGACCAAATATTCTACTTAACTAATTTTATCTATAACATCCAACATCATTCTATTCCCTTGATAGATATATTCATCAAATAAGTCCATAATCTCATTCATTGATTCGATATCATCTGCCTCCTTCAATTTTTTGTATATCTCAAGTAGAATTTTGACCACATCTTCAGCGGCAATCCATTGGTCGTCAATCTCAGAATACTTTTGTCTTTTAATAAATTTATAACATTTTTCAGGATACTCTGAAATGCACTTCTTTACAAAATCAAGTTGTTCTTGAATTTCATAGTATCCTTTCGTTTTCCAAGTTTTTGTTATATCGCAATAAAAATCAAATGCGTCAATTGGTAACTCATTACTATACCAACAATAAGCTTTAGCAACTTTCTCCCGATCGTCCGTTGCATAGCGTTCAAGATACTCTTTTGAATACTCATATAGTTCAGGTAAGCGATATGATTTCATAGAAATTTCGACAATCTTAGAAATTATATCTTCATTTCCAAAATGCAAGATTCTTTCCAAACGTACTTTGCAATCATTCCGAATCTTCTCACAACTTAACCCATAGAAATATATTTGAGATAAAATTTCGTGGCTTAAAGGATTAGATTCAACATTATCAATATATTCTTTCACAATATCTATCTTATGGTAAAAGCACCATTGTATCGCATCACCTCTGATTACCAAAGCCTCCGGACCAAGTTCTTTCAATATATCTTTCATCAAAGGAAAGAACATCGCCTCATCAAAATATTCCTTTACATATAAATAATGTAAAGGAAGTGTTTTCAAACAATAAGATAATCTTGGAAGGAAATTATTGATAATGCTATAAATCTGCGTTCTTCTTTTTGGTAAAGCGCAGATATGTATCAACAATTCCATAGCGTGTCCTTGAGGTGAGTTAATTGCACGCTCCATTAAACCTGTGGTTCGTCTCCCTAAATCGCTCACGTCATATTGATAAGAATACTTCTCTTCAAAAGGCATTATAACAATGGCTTCCGAAAGTTCTAATATTTCATCGATATGTCCATTCTCCTTTTTAATATAATACTCGGCAATCTGACTGAATGAATGACTGTTTCTTACAGCATATTCGATTGAAATATAGGATTTTGCAATTTTCCACAACGAATTAGGCTCATATCCTCCAACAAGTAATCCTTCTAATCCTGCAACCTTGTATATATCCTTTATGTCATCCCTTTCTGAAATATTGAGCACGAAATCGATAAATTTTGTTGGATTATTAGCGACACATTTCTTGAATGCATCAGCATGATCATTTAGGCTAATTTTGTAATGCTTTCCATTCTTTCCTATTGTCAGAAATGAACTCAGCCAATTAGAAATAGACCATTTCGAATAAATATCATCAGATACAACACCACCACAATATGAGGCAGTAATTATCGAACAGGATTCTCTTTTAACTACATATGGTTCTCCAAACCGTCTCTTCAATTCCTGCGAACATTTTTTCATTTTCGGAGTCAATCCTTTCTCCGGCAAAGTATTGCAGATTAAGATCCATTTGTTCCTCCAAAGATTAGGATATAAAAGAACACTCAAACTTCTATTCCTATCATATAAAGAGTCCACGGATGAGGTGAATAATAGTATCTTATTTTGGTATTCAACAGCATCGCTCTCATTCAAGGTAAAATACCAAGCCTTTAACATTTTCAGAAAAAAATACTTAACACCGCCTTGTAGATAATGTTCAATGGTTTTACAATTTACCTGTAACGGACTGATAATGTCATCATACAAACAAGGATTTGCTGACATTGTAACAAATGCCATAGAAATGGATGTCTCGTTATTTAGAGACATCAACTTTTCAATTATCGGTCGCATAAATATGACATCCGTTGAGAACTGAATAAGCAGGTTTTCATACATTTTGAGTAACTTGCCGACATAGTTCACGGAGTAAGTCTTATTGAATACGTTTGATATAGTGAATCCATAGTATCCATCATAAGCTGTTTTCTCTATTGTTCTCACAATGCTCTTGTGCAATGTCATTAATAATTCTTTAGGCCTGTGACTTAGCAGACTAGGAAATAGTACTTCCACGAGTTCATAGCCGTCATGTCGATTCCCATTTTTATCGGACAGTAGGAAGTCTGATAATACTTTTTCTGTTTCAGCAAAAGCAAATTTTTCATTCGTCTTGAAAGCGTCTTTAATCAAATCGACAGCAAAATGAGCATTTTGTGCCTTTGTCTCATCGTATGCCTTCAATACGCAGTCATTTCTATAATCATTATGACTTCTGAGTATATATGCAATGGAAAAGAGCTTCGTTGCTTCATCATTGATTATTTTAACCAATTTGAAAACATCATCCGGATTATTGAATGCATACCTTGAAAGGCATCCCATGATTGGAAAGAACATCTGATTCTTCCTTTCCATGTTAGGTAAAAATCCATTAACTAATTTCTTTATGGTAGCAAACCATCCATTATTATGTACGCCACGAAGGAAATAAATCATAAGTCTCTCATCCTTTCCGCAAACATCATTAATTAGTTTCTTATCTTCAGGGTGTGGTTCGTCAGAGAAGGCTAAAATTGATATTGCCAACAATTTAATGTGGAGACGGATTTTATCCGAGATTAGGATAGACCGTACATCATTTATGAACATTGTCTCATTATGACCATATTCATATTCTAAAATAGCTTTCACTATTGTTCTTAATTCAAGTCCCTGAAAATCATTTTCAATATCCTCTACAAATGATTTCCCCGAGGCTACATATTGTCGAGCAAGAATATAGTCATAGAATGTCTGATGAAATAATGAAACAGTACATCCCTCTATTGAAATTATCCCACAGCTTGCTAAATAATCAAATGTTCGTTGTTGTTCCGTTGTTGGACAAAGTCTCGGTTTTAATGTCTCGGATTTTTGAATAGTTGTGGCTATAAAAAACAATGACTTCTCAATGTCAATGGCATTAAACGGTGCTTTAACTTTGCACACATACTCATTCCATAATGCATCGTATAGCTCAATTGAATTACTGAAATCAAGTTTAGACGGATTCCTTCGATATAAAATACAGAATGTATTAAGAGTTTGTACTGTTTTGAGTATTTGAAGTGTAGCTTTGCTCAACTTTTTTCCAAGGCTATCCTCAAGTTTGTTCAATGCAAAAGTCACTTCTTCGTCTGTTAATTCACCAAGCTCAATTGTTTCTGATAAGTCCTTTATATTATTTAGCGAAGAATCGTATTCCAAGTCATACTTTCTACAGGAAACTACAGCTCGGACATTGGGCCACTCTTTAAGTGACGACAGTATGGACAGTATTGCATTCAACTGATTTCTGTCATTTGACAAACACTGTGATAGCGCATCAATTTGATCTACAATCAGAATGACAGAATCTGATTTGGCACTATAATATGTTATAGTATCTTGTATTCTTTCTAGTGTGATAGGATTCCCCAATACGCTAATTGAATCAGCTTTTATGCATATACATTGTGCGCTTGACCTATCGTAAGTACTTATAAATTCTTTCAGTAATGCGGACTTTCCAACACCAGCATTTCCTACGAGAAGGCACACTCGTTTGTCCTTGTTGTTTGCTGTTTTGAGCACCCATTGTCTTAATTCCTCTAGCTGATGTCTGCATATATGAGAATTTGCAATGCCATAGAGTTCGGTCGATATTGAACCGAATGAGGCCATTTGAAGTTTAACAAATTGCTCTGCTTGTTGTTCTTCATCTTTAATTGCGTTCATTCGTTGGGTATATAATTCTTTCCAACTCCTGACAACATCTATAACATTTGATTTTGAACATATAGCAGTAGGAGAAAAATTGTACCTGAAAGATTTTTGATCGCTCCTCTCTGAAATTTCAATGTCTTTAACATCCTTAAGACTAATATATTTCCAAAAGAAGCGTCCTTTTTCAGGCTCTCCTGCAATAAATATTACGACTTCTCCTTTATGTATCCCAGCATATCCGTATAATGTTGACGGAATATCGTAAAATGCAGTATCACCAGATGACGCATTTGTCAGATGTTTTATTTGGACCGTGATTATTGCTCTCTCATATCCTTCGTCATCGCAGATTCGAATATGCCCATCAATATCTGTCTGACTTCCTCCTTCTTGTAAAGAGGATGCTTCAACTATATTCTTGGGAAGGATGTTTCTTACCAAAGAAACGGTTTCCTTATCCAAGATGTTTGATGGATAAATTGTCTTATGTGGTAATATTTCACTCATCAGTTTGCAGATAACTAAAGATACGCAAATTCTTTGAACTAATTACGGACACAATATACTTCCTCAAAATACACAAACACCGGCCGCCCATCCCGAGCCTCCGGATGCCTTTCGAGAATGCAGCTCAAGTCAATCTCACCATCAATCCTCTCTCCAATCTTGTACACAAGATACTTTTCATCACCTGCCCAATCCTGCTTATGGTAGGCGAGTCCTTTCATCCTTTTTGCATCAGCAAGGAAAGTCACCCCGCTCAAAGAGTAACATTCCACCCCACCAAGCGGATTACTATAATCATACAACATCAAGAAGCTCGCCGTGAACACCTGCTGAGTATTCTTGTATACCGCTCCGGCGCGTCCTTTATTGAACCTGACGTTATAGAACTTATTATTCAGTATCCAATCACGTTGTTCCTGTGAACGATAACACCCCACAAGCACCGTTTCCCTCCGATAATTCCCATTATTATCTGTCAGAGCATCCCTAAGCACCATCATCCGGGAGACCTCTTCACCGAAAAGCAGTCCATTAAAATATACATAAGGCTCAGTCCCGAGATGATACTCCTTAATTATGAAGTCATAGCTTAACACAGACAGAAGCTTAGCGTTTGCGAAATAGTCGCCCCTCTCCAGTCCCAACATAAGGAGCCCATAATGCCCCTCACCTTTCTCATAAGGACAGAACGCTTTGCCATTCAGCTCCCTGAAATGCTTGTTCACCAAGTCCTGAATCTTTTCCTCTCCACGCTGCTTCAGTAAATAAAAATCATATTCAGCATCAATATACTTGATGAAATCTCTCCGGAACACATCTTTAGCCTCAGCCTTGAACTTGTTGCGAATACTCTGAGACCTGTTCACATAAGCATACAACGCAAACAAGAAATTGACATCATACATCCTTAGAAACAGAGTATCCCTATCGAAAACCCTGTTCTTGAACTGATAATTCTTGTCAAACTCAATGTCTTGCAGATGTAACTCGGCAGAAGTGAACCCGTAGTTCTTTTCAACTCTTCCGCTGATATAAAAGTTAGGAGTAATATTGTACCCCTCAGTCAGTTCATCCCGATACTTCAGATGAGGCTTATCATTGTGGTACCAATTAAGCTGCGTCTGTATTATATTCTTTGCATATGTGTACTGCTTAAACAACGAGTCACCCTTCGGCGCAGCGTTCTCCTTATAGTACTTGCTGTCACCTACATAATACACCTTCCGCTTGTCTGTCGTCAAAGACAATCCCTTAAACAGATGATCGACAATCTTCCCGTCCTGCTGCTTGACAAGACTACGTGGAGCATCCGAATCTCCGAGGAGAACATCTATCATATCCTCGAATACGTTGTTGAAGTCCCGAACAAGAAGATACTCCTCCTTCTCTTTAGCATCTCTTACATTCTCAACCTTTGATGCAAAAGCGAACAGAAGCTCCCACAAAAGCACCAACTTCTCATTGAAATAATTGTTTCTGATGCTCTTGAGCTTCCTGCTGACAGCACCCCTTTCGAGCGTTCTCTTAAACTCACTGTCTGAAAGCAGGCTATATGGCTGGTCAATGTTGAAATTGAAATGATACTCGTTATTGATGTACCTCAACGTATTAAAAAACAGAACAAGCAACTCCTCATCGAAGTTGATTCCCTTTCTCCGGTTCACGATAAACGGATAGATTACTTTCCTGTCCTTTATCACCGGTTGTTGCGTTCGAATGGTCTTGTTCCAACTCACCTTGTTGTATCCGGAATGTGCCTGCTTGTAAATCAGCACAAACAAGCCTTGATTCTCATCGTAGAAATCACGTAAGGACAAAATCACGTCCATAAGGGAAGTCTCATTCTTGCCCTTCTTGGAACTCATAACGCTCTGCACCGAGTCCTTTTCTGTCGAGATGTTGTCAATCTCACGCTTCCGGTACTTCTCAATAGCTTGATAAAGATAGATTGGGAGTTCCGTCAGCAGTTCCGGTCTCCATCCATTATCTTTCAATGTCCTCGCATCGGAATCCGAAACCTTGACAGGAGAATCGTCAGTCAAATCAATGCAACCGAATCCCTTGCCACCGATATTGAATACTTTCGGAAGAATGAACACGTGTGACTGCGTCGGATCGTAATAATATCCGACACAATCAAGTACCGCCTTGTCATCTTTAAGATTTCCGCGAGAGATTACTCTTGCGTGTTCATTCCCAAAGATAGAATCAAGCAGCGAACGCTTGTAGTCCTTCCCTTCAAAAAACAATATCATTATTCAGTCTCGGTAGTAGATTCTTTTTCGCTTTGTTGAGGTGTAACTCCATCTGGTTGTTGAGTGTTCGACTTATTTGAAGCTCCACAGGTCTTCTCAATGAAGTTAATGACATAAGTTGTCCAACCATCTCCTTCGCATAAGTCTTCAAAATACAGTTCATCGTTTCCTCCGAAGAAATCGGTTCTGAACTCATCCTCTTCCTTGAACACATCATTGAAAAGGAAGAACAGCACCTTATCCCTGAACGCTACCGCTGAAATCACATTATTTTCGTCAGACTGAACAAATCGGTTGCCAAGGATCTTGTTCGTGGAATGCTTCTCCTGCTTGATATACCCGTTCAGGCCTTTTAATATCTCACTCCAAGAATACTTATGCGTCTCGTCAATCACCACGGTAAACTGTTCGGCATCGGTATAATTCACACCCACATATTCCATTCCCCATCTTCTTTTGAAAGCACTGTCGATAGGGAATAGGCTTTGGTCTGATGTATTCATCGTCGCCAAAATATTGAGGTTTGACGGCAATGCCAATATGCTGAAATCAAACTCTTTGGGGCCGTAAATTTCACGAATGACCTTCTCGTAACTCTCTTTGTCCTTCAACTCGCCACTAAGATATGTAGCGATGTCAGAGTCCGCATTGATGGTATATTTCGAATATCCAGGATGTCCCGTCTTCTGCCTGTCAAGCAACTGGAATATGTCTCCGAATATCTGGGCACAGTTACCACGATTAAGTTCCTCTATAACGAGATAGGTAGGTTCGTCGGGATGATTCCACGCATATATGTACGCATTCAAGAATACCTGAGGGACAAAAGAATATGTGATGTCCTCTCCTGTTGGCCCACCCATCTTGGGTTTGTAACAACCCACAAAACTCGCATAGTCCGTATCCGGATGGAAAGTAATTCTGAAGCACTTGTTATCTTTCACATAGTCTTTGTCAACAGTGTGCGACTTGCCAGTTCCTGGTGCGCCGTAGAAGATTTGCTGGAGAGGCAAAAGAGGAGCATTAGTAAGTGATATGCTTGAACCTGCATTTTTACCGACAAATTCAAAAAATCCTTTCTTGTCATTGATTCCAAATTCCGGCGATACTACATTGAACCTATTATGCGGAGCATTGGGCTTGATAGAGATAATATCATTATTGATCGTTACATCGGTAAAGTTATTAATCATATTAACCAAGATATCAGTATTTCCAATATCTTCGGAAAACATTGACTTAAGCGCCTCGCTAAACAATGGATTCTTATGATCCAGCGCCCAATTTACAAGGAATCTATTTATTATAATAGGCTCTTTAGTCGTTGTCATACTACGTGTATATGGGTTTGGGGCATAATAATGCTTTCCCCAATACTCCATATAATCAGTCGCTTCTTCTATCGATATGAGTTTATCAAATCGCGGATAGAAGAATTGGTCATCTTCATAATAAAGTCCCATCTGAGCAGCTAATTGATATGGAGTTTGAAAAAAATCTTTTCCGCCAAATACTGCCCACCTATGTTCAACTACGGCTCTAGCTTCTTTTTTTGTACAAGGAGAAAGAGGTAGCAAAATATTGAATTCAACTACTTGTTTTATAGATGAATTCCTCCATCTGCAAATTGGATCTGCCATAATTATATTCCGTATTTTGTTATATCCATTTGTTTTAATAATGCCATCAACACATTTACAATAATACTGTTGCCGGCCTGCTTATATGTTGCAGTATCAGAGACAACTATTTTAAAGCTATCATCAAAGCCCATAAGTCGCAGACATTCACGTGGAGTCAATTTCCTGTATCGACCATGTGTTGGATCAATATCATTGTCATCTTTGGAAGTCATTTCCATAGAGTTTTCCCCCTTTGGGATGATGGCATACTTTCCACAGCCCTTCTGTATGAAATACTGCTCTTCAAAGTCATTGGTGCAGAAATAATTCTCATCTGTAATGGCAGTGCTTGTATCAGATTTTAATGCTGGGTGGAATATGAAGTCCCCATGCCAATTAAACTGCTGGTTCCGTTTCTGACAAAGTTGAATATCTCCATTAATCTGAGTATAGCTCTTCTGATGATTAATGCTCTCAGTTATAAACCGGACTCCTTTTTGTTTGAGCAAATATTTTTTGTCAAAACTGTGCTCTAGGAGATTAAATACGGTCATCCTTAGTGGAACTGGCTTCGGGTACTTAAACTCGGTTTCTTTCTTGAATCCGATGCAGTAAATTCTCTCTCTACTTTGGGGTATTCCATAGTCCTTACCATTTAGAACCTGATAATATACATTGTAACCACAGTCTTCTTCAAAAGTCTGTTTAATGGTACTCCAAGTGTTTCCTTTGTCATGACTAAGCATACCTTTGACGTTCTCGAAGATAAACACTTTAGGCTTGCACTCGATGACAACTCTAGCGAATTCTCTGAAAAGTGTTCCTCGTGTATCTTCAAAACCTCCTCTTTTCCCTCTCATAGAAAAGGCTTGACATGGAGCACCTCCCACAAATAAGTCCACCTTCCCTTTAAATGGCTTGGCATCAAAATCATGTATGTCCGTGTGCCATTTGTCATCAGTGATATCATAGTTTGCAAAATATGCTTTCTTGCAATCTTCATCAATGTCCCCAGCAAATTGAATATCTACATTCAGCCCCAATCTGTGAAAAGCATGCTCAATTGCACCGATACCACTGAAAGACGTCGCAAGCCGAATGGTTCTCTCCGGATGAGAAAATTTCACTTCAGACCAATTATCGTTGGTATCGATGTTCGCTTTAGTATTTTGTATTTCAGCGTATTTGTTCTTCATTATTCTCTTCCATATTTCGTGATGTCCATCTGCTTAAGCAAAGCAATTAATACATCAACAACAATGCTGTTACCAGCTTCCATATAAGCGGCAGTATTAGGGACTACTATTTTGAAATCATCTTTAAACCCCATAAGCCTAAAACATTCTCGCGGAGTAAGTTTCCGTATGCCATTAACGCCCTTATCTTTCTTGTATGTGACATAGTTGTCTACACCAGCTCGATGCATTTTGTGCATTGATTGAAGGAGTGGCCTTGCTATATCAAGATCTGTTTTAGTCGAAGTCTTGAATGTCTTTGTGCCTCCTGCCAATACATACTTAGCAACTTTCTCAGATAAATAATACTTTTCATCTACATTACCACATGTGAAAATAAACTCATTGTATTTCTCTGAAGGCCTTGAATTATCCTCGTCGTCTGATGAATACGCTTTCAGGACTTTTGAATTAGTCGCCTTGTCATAAAATTGGGAATCTGTGTAGTCCTCTAAAAAGTCGTACATTCTATATTTTAATTCAATCGGAGCAGGATATAAGAACTTAGTTGTCCTTTTAAATCCGACGCAATAAAGGCGCTCTCTAGTTTGAGGAATGCCATAATCTCTAGCATTAAGTAGTTGGTAGTGCACGTCATAACCACAATACTGTTCAAATGTCGTTTTGATTACATCCCAAGTTTTGCCTCCATCATGCTTGAAAAGACCTTGAACATTTTCAAAGATAAACACTTTAGGCTGGCACTCTTTTATTATACGAGCGAACTCTCTAAATAGTGTTCCACGGGTATCTTCAAAACCGCGTTGCTCGCCAACAATGGAAAAAGCTTGACATGGGGCACCTCCGACTACAATATCCACCTTCCCCTTATACGGTTTTGCGTTGAAGTCATGTATGTCCGTATGCCATTTGTCTTCGGTTATGTCGTAGTTTGCAAAATATGTTTTTTTACAGTTCGCATCAATATCACCAGCAAAAACAATCTCGCTACGCAAACCAAGCCGTTTAAGTGCATATTCAAAAGCACCAATACCACTAAAAGATGTCCCCACCCTTATTATCCGTTCAGGATGTGAGAACTTTTTGTTTACCCAAGTTGCACCTTGAGTATCAATATTATCTATACTATTTTGGATAGGCTTTGTTATCATCTCTCTACCTCTCAATCTCGTCTATCTCATTTATTGATCTCAGTAAATCCCTTGTATCCACTTCGAGGCATCTTGCGATTTCCACGAGAGTGGCCACATTTGGTTGGGCTTTGTTTGTGCACCATTTCGACACTGTTGCAGGGTCCTTGCCCATCTTCTCGGCCAGCCATTTGCTAGTCCGCTTCTTCTCTACCAAGACAACCTTGATTCTGTTCAAATCTTCGCTCATTTCAGTTCTGAATTTGCTATATACGCAAAGATAGTGATTTTTCTGACAATAAAAACCGAAATTAATTCAAAATCTTATCACGGTTTTTTGGTAGATGACGATATTATAATTAGATTTGCTTGAAAACACAGAGAATATGGACAAACAAAGTATCATTCAATACAAAACCTCATTTGACGCGATAGCTTCTTACATTGAAGGCAATAGCGGTAAAGAGAAAGTAGAAATATGGTTCGCCCGGGATCTTCAACCACTCTTGGGATATGCAAGATGGGAGAATTTTCAAGTAGCAATCAATAGGGCTGTCGAATCTTGTAAAACGCAAGGAGTCAATGTTGATGACCATTTTCGTGAGGTCACGAAAATGGTTACTTTGGGCAGTGGCGCGACAAGAGAAGTGCAAGATTATATGCTTACAAGATACGCTTGTTATCTAATAGCCCAAAATGGAGACCCACGAAAGGAGCAGATTGCCTTCGCTCAGAGTTACTTCGCCGTGCAGACGCGAAAAGCCGAGCTGATTGAAGAACGCTTGAATCATATTTCGAGATTAGAGACAAGAGAACGGCTTCGGGCTTCCGAAAAGCAACTGTCGCAGAACATCTATGAACGCGGCGTCGATGAGAAAGGGTTCGGACGGATTCGCTCTAAAGGAGATACAGCTCTTTTCGGTGGCCATACGACTGAGGATATGAAACAGCGTTTGGGAATAAAAGGAACAAGGCCTCTCGCTGATTTCCTGCCGACACTCACTATCGCGGCAAAGAATCTTGCCACGGAAATGACCAACTACAATGTGGAGAAAGCGGACTTATATGGAGAGACCTCCATAACCCTTGAACACATACAAAACAACCGAAGTGTCAGGGAAATGTTAGGAAAAAGAGGAATCAAGCCAGAAGAGCTTCCGGCAGCGGAAGACATCAAGAAACTTGAACGACGAGTTGCCGCTGAAGAGAAGAAGCTTGAAAAGTCGGCAGAAAAGTTGCCAAAGTTGTAAAAATCGCCCTCTGGTGCACTTCTGTAACATTTTCCTGACGTCAGGAAAATGTTACTCCAACTGCCGACCAAGGACCTTGGAACAACGGATATGTAAACCACATAAAAGAAATCGCTATGTTGCGCCCATCTGACAATTATAAGCCAAACGGCAAAGTCCTGTCTGACGAAGGACGGCAGAACTATGCCGATTATGTGGATTCACTCATTAAACAATTTTCTGAGGGGTTGGAACTTCTCAAAGGAGAATACACAAGTAATAAAAGCAATCCAAGCCTTGCCTATTCCAACCTTGTTATGTCAATAGATGATTTGGATATGTTTGCTACAATGACATTCATTGATTGCCTGATAGCTAGCAAACTTTTCATCTTGGCCAAAGAAGACTATGAAAAGAAATTCTTGAGAGGGAAGCTTCAGGTTATCCTAAATGAAGGCTTTAAGAAACTGTACGGTTTTGGCAAAGGCAAGGCAAACTCGAAATGGAAGAAAATCGAATCCATCCAAGGAACACTGCCTCCATTTTTACGAGCGGAATACACGCGAATAACCAATGAACTGGAGAATATTTCAGCCTCTTTCAATTGGTGGAAAGAAGAACGAAGTATTGAGACTCATATTGATGCTTTCGCCTTATACGACTCACGGTGCGTAGAAATAGATGAAAGCCAAGTTATGATGGATTCACTACGGCTTATTGATGTCTTAAACGAAGTCCAAAACTACACCACCAAAGTTCACGGTTGCTATGTGAACACCATAAATCAGATGCATCTGTCTGTCAATAAAGCACAACAAAGCGAATTCTTATAGTGAGCCATCTAATTGTGCGATATTCCTAATTTATCAAAGAACGAAGCATTACGTTCACTTGCCGAATTAAGAAGCTGGTCAAACGAGATAACCTCAAAGTATATTCTGAAGCCACTGTGATAACCAAAATACCCTAACCTGTCATAGGTGTCTTTGAGATCATGGTTTTGACAAATGTCCCGCATTGATTTCGTTAAATCACATATGATATAGCAATAGGCAGGTGTTGTTTCTGATATGTCAAGTGGTCGCCCCGATTTTGTCACAGCGTTCCCTTGTCTAATATTTTTGACATAATCAATACATTGGTTAATCGGGTCATTATTTGCGCTCATATCATCTCTCATTGGCCTTTTGAATTCGACAATGCGCAGGGATGCGAAAGGCGGGTTGTCTTTCTCTGTAACGACCATAGGATTGTCATAGACATTTTCAACGAGTATGTCAGGGCGTTTTATCGAGTCGCAATCTGTCACAGGCATAGAGCTGAAGGATTTGTCAGACGCTAAGAAATGATGGAAAACGAGCCGCTCGTCTATAATCCAAAGGTTGTTGTCTTTGAATTCACCGCCATCGCTTGTGGTTCTCATCGGCATAATGATTTGGTGGATTTTATCCTCTTTCGAATAGTGTCCATCGTCATTTCTGGAAAGAGCATCTTTAAGCAGCTCAAGTATAATCTTCCTGTGGATAACATATCTTGTAAGGTCACTTTGTTTTAAACTTTGAATATTATCAAAGTATGCTTGTGTCCTCCTCTGATACTCTTCGTCAGATTCCCCACTTTTTACTTCCAAGACATCGTGCCCTTCAGCTAACAGATTATGTTCTTTTTCCATCATCTTTTGATGTAGAAGAAGATCCATCGCCTTATCCGAAGCATTAGGGTTGATCGATTTTTCTTCTTCTGACAAAGATGCCAGAATCGGTTTGTAATAAGGAGCTTGCTTATCTACAAATGCTTGAATCTTTTCCTTGCCAGCTTCTATGGTGTCTTTTAAAAATGGAGATAGGTATTGTCTGATGGCTTCTAATACTTTTGAGCGAATATCTGAAAAGTAAATTTCTGAGTATAGCTCATCACCATTCTCATTCGCTCGTTTATCAGGGATGAGGAATGAAAATCTATCTGGTGCTACGTGTTTATCAAGATAAGGAGCCGTAACAAAACATTTATAGAAAAAAGTCCCGGAGTTAGTCTGAATCGCTGAGTCATACAACCCTACAACGTCTTTAATTTTCTCGTCGTTTACAATTCTATTACCTGCACAATATGAAATCACATTATTGTTTTTGTCGGACCTCTGCAGTTTTATGTGAAGAACATTAAATGTTTCATCTCCGAGTGAGAATGTGGCAGTCTTAGAATTATCGCTGCCCATATACGAATCATAAATTTCGGATAGATTGGTTGCCGGATTTGTGCCATCAATAACTCTTATGTCCGGGCACCCTCCTTCTCTGATAAAGAACCAAAGACAATGTTCAAATATCGCCTTTGCGATGCCTTCCTGTGAAAGCTTATTTAGCGATTCTTTGAATAACGGCTTAATACCCCTTAGATGGATTATTGTGCCTAAACTTTCTTGATTTAACTCTGATGCGTCAAGATCATCGATTCCTCTTGATGTAAAAATAAAATGTCTCCGTTTTACCTCTGAACCATCAATATAATTACTCTCGATTTCTGCAGAATCAAATGCTTTAAGCCAAAGTAATCGTCCTATTCCCTTGCATCCAAGAGATTCCCTATATAGCGAATCTAGTTCGCAAAATGATTTATAATTATCCTTGGTGAAACCGATTCCATTGTCCTCAACAGTAATACCAAGCAATTCTGCTTTTCCTCCAAACAAATCGGACGTATTAGCCCGTTCCAATATGACTCGGATTTTCCCCTCTGTAATAGAGAACGAATTATCCGATTTCAATCGATCGTCAATTGCATAAATAGAATTGACAACAGCTTCAAATACTGGGAACAAACACTTTGTTACTGGTAAATCAGTATTTCTTAATCGTCCTTCGAGACTTGAACCAAGTTGAGCCATAGCTGTGAAGAGTATAATTCCGTATAAAAATAGAAAAAATTGTATATAACTGCAAGATAACAGGGATATTATGTGTTTTATGCCCTGAAAGACATTGCCGAAAAACTTGCACATACAGGCAAAGTGGAACCAGCTGATTCGACCATTTCATCGCAACTCATCTTATCGGGTAGCTCTGTGCTTCGAATTTTGTACTTAAATATGGGCTTTGGTGTACCAAGCGCACATAGACTTGCCTTTGGTACAGGAAACTGGCTTCTGAGGTACGGAATTCCTCTTACTCATGAGGCTTCATCTGGGCGAGTTCAAAGATTGCCGGGGAAAGGTGGCAGTAGCCGCCGGGATTCTTGTCGAGGTAGTTTTGGTGGTACTCCTCGGCTTTGTAGAAACAGCGGAGGGGCTGTAGCTCGACAGCGGATTTCCTGCCGGCTTTGTTCTCAAAGGAGCCGAGTACAGTTTCGATCACTTCCCTATCCTCGACGTTATCGTAATAGACGCCGGTGCGGTACCTTGTGCCTTCGTCCTCACCTTGTTTGTTCAGGCTGAACGGGTCGATCATATTCAGGAATAGATTTACAAGACGCTCCAAAGACACTTTCTCGGGATCGTAGCGGACGTGGACGCATTCGGCGTGACCGGTCTCGTCGGTATAGACTTGTTTGTAGGTCGGGTCGGTTTCCCAACCGTTCGCGAAGCCGACTTCCGTGAAGACTACTCCGTCCACGAGTTTGAAAAACTTCTGCGCTCCCCAGAAGCAGCCGGCGGCGAACCAGATGTCTCTTTCCTTGCCGTAGAGCAAGGAGGTAACCTCCTCAAGATACTTTCTGTCAACTTCATCGAACGTGTTCAGATCCTTGCTGTCGATGTCAAGGACGGCGGCTATCCGGCCACGTTTCCAGCAAGGTACAACAATCTCGCTGCGGCTCTCGCTTGAGCAGGCTATGTGACCGGGGAACAGCTCGACATCGGGGACAATGACAGTGCGCTCCTCGTTCCATGATGTGCCGCACACACCCCTGCCCTTTGCGATGCGCATGCATGCCACAGGTCCTTGGAACGGCCCGAGCACAAGTTCCTCGGATGACGCCACACGGTAAAAACCTGTCCACCAGAAGCCGAACTCACTATTAAGCATCGCAACTATATTCGACATCCTCGCCACCTCGTCAGTCTCCCCGGCGAGAAGAGCCTGAATCTGAGGCAATAGCGCAAGATATTTTTCCTCTTTTGTCATATTCCTTAATTTTTCAGGTAAAGATAATGTTTTTAGTTCAATAATAGTACAATGCTCCCAAGGGCACTCCGCAAGGTATAAAAATACCGGCACAGAATCATAATTCCACGCCTGCGTATTGTGTGCTGATATGCCGCCTATGTTCCCTAAAAGCATAGGCGGCATATTAACAAGCCTCTCACAATATTCTGTACAGGACATATATGCCGCCATATTTACAAAGCAGGGGAAATATTGGAGATCCAATGCCGTACGTCTGATTATATCCTGAATAAATTGATCTTTAACCGATTGCGAAGATATGCACGGCAATCTGAATATACAGATATCAGAAAAATATATTGGATTTCTGATCAGAAAACTTATCTTTGTCAAGATCAAAACAGATAGTCCCAAATATGCTGTTGGCAAACTTCATCATAGTCGGAATTGTGATTCTTATGCTCATCACATTCTCCATCTTTATCCTCATCGGCAAAGGGGACGATCTTATCGCCGGCTACAACACAGCGAGCAAAGAAGAAAGGGCGAAATATGACATCGGAAAGCTGAGAAAAGTCAGCGGTTACGGTTTGCTGCTCACATGCTTACCGACTGGTCTGCTTCCTTTGGCCGAGATGTCCGATATTCTGTTTTGGAGCTTAATGATTTCCCAGATAGTCATAGCGATCGTCATCACAATACTGGCGAATACCTATGCAAGAAAGGAGCCTGATAAAAACAAACAATAATTGATATGAGGAATATGAAAACACGAAGGAATATTCTCACCGCTGTACTTATGCTGTCTGTTGTGGCGTGCCGGAATGATGAAAGCTGGACCAATGCCGAGAAGAGTCTCATAAAGGGTGATGGCGAAGCTATGCGCGTGCTGACGATTTATGACAAGGCGGACTCGCTGGTGCTGCGGACGGAGTGCTCCGGAATCAGCACGAAGGAACTGACGAGTGATGAATATAAGATCCTGGCTGAGAAGATGGTGGCCACAGTGACCTCTCCGGAACAGGATGGAGTCGGCATCGCCGGGCCGCAGGTGGGAATATCACGCCGTGTCGTGGCGGTGCAGAGGTTCGATAAGGACGGTGAGCCGTTCGAGGTCTATCCGAACATCCAAATCACTTGTCACAGAGGTGAAAAGGCTCTTGGACCTGAAGGATGTCTCAGCATTCCTGGGAAGCGCGGCAATGTTGAGCGCTATCAGGACATCGACATCAACTACACCTCGCTCAAAACCTTGCGCGACACGACCGAAAGCATCAAAGGCTTCACCGCCGTGATCTTCCAGCACGAATGCGACCACCTCGACGGAATCCTCTACACGGACTATCTGGACGGCAACCAATAGTCATTCGTTTGATATAGAGACATTCATAATTCGGGAATAACTACTAAAAAGATATTGCTATATTCAAAAAATATAGTCATCTTTGCAAGGAAAGCCTGAATGCCGTGGATCGTTTGGAGTTCCACAACGCGATATTGGTATAGTCGTACTGATGTCGCTTTTTGTTTTTTCAAAAATATCCACCAAAGTATAGATAGAGAACTTGGATGGGGTTCTCATCCTGAATATGTTCTCTGACTAACGTTTTACTGAACTTATATAACTTAGAAATATGATATGGTCATACGGCAAATGCTGTATGGCCTTTTTTTGTAATCAAAATTGTTATAATTATGGACACACAAACAACAAAGGAGCTATTGAATGCTCCGCAAAGAGGAGAAATCATCCTCTATCAGACTGCCGATGGCAGGACAAAGATCGATGTCAAACTTGAAAATGAGACGGTTTGGCTGACGCAGGATCAACTTGTGATTCTTTTTGAAAGAGATAGGTCTGTGATTTCCAGACATATCAGTAATATTTTCAAAGAAGGTGAACTTGATCCCAATGTGGTATGTGCAAAAATTGCAACTACCACTCCGCACGGAGCTATACCTGGCAAATGGCAAACACACGAAGTTGTTTTCTACAACCTTGATGTCATCATATCCGTAGGCTATCGTGTAAAATCACAACGTGGCACTCAATTCAGGATCTGGGCGAACTCCGTCCTAAAAGACTACCTTATCAAAGGCTACGCCGTCCGCAATGACCTTGCACAGCAGAAATACGATGATCTGAAGGCTCTTGTGGATGTGATGAGCCGCACTATGGGGTATCTTGACTCCACGGACGAAGAGCAGATCAAGAGCATATTCGATGTAGTGAAGGACTACACTTATGCTTTGGACACGCTTGATAGCTACGACTATCAGACGTTGGGAGTAAAATCAACCACAAAGGAGTGCTTTCACGCCACTTACGAGAATGCGATGACGGTCATCAACGACCTGAAAGTCAAGTTCGGAGGAAGCGAACTTTTCGGACACGAAAAGGACGAATCCTTCCACAGTTCAATCGGTCAGATATACCAGACTTGGGATGGAGTTGACCTATATCCGTCAGTGGAGGAGAAAGCGGCTATGCTGTTGTATCTTGTTGTCAAGAATCATTCGTTCTCCGATGGCAACAAACGCATTGCCGCCACATTGTTCCTCTGGTTTATGGAGAACAACAGGATCCTTTATGCTCCGGATGGACACAAACGTATCGCTGACAATGCCTTGGTAGCATTGACTTTGATGATCGCTGAAAGCAAGACAGATGAAATGGATACGATGGTAAAGGTTGTTGTAAACTTGATCAATGGCGACAACAAGTAAAATGAATATTCAGAGGGGAATATTACCAGATGCGGACCCTGTCCTCTGGTTTGACGTAGAGGGAGTCGGTCGGCTGGATGCCGAAGGCGTCGTAGGCGACATTCAAACCACCGTGATCGGCGATGTCTTTGATCAGTCCAGAGAGAGCCTTAACATTCTCGTCGCTGACTTTTGTCACGGTTCCCCACATAGGGTACTCAAGCGGCTGGGGGTTCAAGTCGGCCTAATGACCGGTCGCGTATTTGGCGAAGTCGTCTCCAGGACGCGCTGTGGTGTCCATGTAGGCGTAATTGATTCCGGCGTTTTGGGCCGGTTGTTTCAGCAGGCTCACGCGATGGCCAGACAGCCGCAAAGTAACAAAAATGACTTTTTCATATTCATTGATGCAATTTGAATTTTCCAGACGCAAAGATACGGCGGAAAAGTTATTCCTTATCTATGAATATGTGGACAATGGTAGTTGATAATATTTTGAATATTAATTAAATCAGTATGGGCAAGGTGGACATCCGAAATCAGACAACCTACTTCCTGCGTCTGAAATAAAGGATATAGAACACAACCAGAGACACAACAAACGTAGCAAGTCCGATGGCGCGGTTCCAGGAATTAGGCAGCCCGAGCCCGATCTTTGCCACGCAGATGTAGGTCGTGCAGACAGCCGTCATAAACGCCGCCGGAATCATCGTGATCAGATAAGTCAGCCCCTTCATGAACTTCACCAGATAAGCAGTCGCGGTCCACAACATAAACACGGCAAGAGTCTGGTTCGCCCATCCGAAATACCTCCAGATGACATTGAACCCGTTCTCATCGGCGATGTTGTACCAAAGCAACACCCCAGCGATCAAAAACAGCGGAATGCTGATCATAAGCCGGTTGGCGACCGGTTTCTGATTCAGATGCAGGAAATCCGCCACGATCAGGCGTGCGCTTCTGAACGCTGTGTCCCCGCTCGTGATAGGAGCGGCGACCACACCAAGGATGGCCAGAATGCCACCTAAAACGCCAAGCCAACCTTTGGAAACCTTGACAACCACATCCGGAGCCGCGGCGGAAACAGTCGCACCGACCTCAGCGGCACCACCATCAAAGAAGAACCACGATGAAACGGTCGCCCAGATCAACGCCACAATGCCCTCAGTGATCATCGCGCCGTAAAACACCGGCCTGCCAAGTCGCTCGTCAGTCAGGCACCTGGCCATCATCGGACTCTGCGTGGCGTGGAAACCGCTCACCGCGCCACAAGCGATGGTGATGAAAAGGCACGGGAATATCGGCTGGCCGCTCAGAAGCCCCTTCGACTCACCTAGATTGCCAAGCCCGTCCCAAAGCTCCGGAAGCGAAGGCCATTCGACAAACAGGCAGACCATCAGAGCCAAAGCCATAAAAATCAGCGCGAAAGCGAAAACCGGATATATCCGTCCGATGATCTTGTCGATCGGCATCAGCGTGGCAAGAAGATAATAAAGGAATATCACCCCGACCCATATCATAATCGATATGCGGCCTCCATCCCCCGCGATGTCTCCGAGAATCAACGCAGGGCTGAACACGAACACCGTTCCCACAAGCATCAGCACAATGATGGAGAACGCCAGAATGAAAGTCTTTGTGCCTTTCCCGAGATATTCCCCGACCAGGTCAGGCAGTCCCGCTCCCCCGTTCCTTATGGAGAGCATTCCGGTCATATAGTCGTGCACTGCACCGGCGAAAATGCAGCCCAGAACAATCCACAGGTAGGCTGACGGTCCGAACTTGGCTCCCATAATGGCACCGAAGATAGGTCCCGTTCCCGCGATATTCAGAAACTGGATCATATAGACCTTCCACGCCGGCATTGGAATATAATCCACCCCGTCCGCCTTGGTGATGGCTGGTGTCTTACGGGTCGGATCCGCCCCGAACCTTCGCTCCACGAACTTACCATAAAGAATATACCCGATCACAAGGGCCGCGAGACTGATCAAAAAAGAAAACATAATCCCAGTTATTAGTGACTTTCAATAGTTGCCACAAATTTACACAATAAAACGAATATGCCGTATCAATATATTCATGAAATTTTCTTTCCGTCAATATGTCAGCCTTCCGGAAGTAGCCTGATTTTTGAATTATTCGCACCGTGACTTTTAATGAATATTATATTATGAAATTCGTGGAATATCCTGAAGATAAGAAGACTGACTCTCCAAAGGAGACGGAAGGGCAGACCCGTGGAGGATGGTTTCCAAACGGGAACATATTCTGGACTATGGTGCTGATGTTCGCCTTTCTGGCATTGATCAACACATTCCTGTTTCCGGGAAGCAGGGGCAGCAGCGTGGTCGAGACTGACTATGGGACGTTCATCTCCGACGTGGATAAAGGTTTGGTCTATGACGTTGTGATTGATGGAGATAAGGTGTTATATTCAAAGAGTGCTCCGCTCACATATCAGGAAAAACTCAAAGGGCAGAGAGACACGACCTATGTCACCGGCGCGGTCACGGATCCGGATTTCGTGAGCCGCCTGTCAACGGCCCCGAGTCCCAACAAGGACGGCAAGATCCGTTTTGTGAAGAAACTCAACCGCGAACGCTCCCCTCTTCTGGATTTCATCCTTTGGTGGGTGCTTCCGGGTATGCTGATGTACTGGCTTCTGAGCTCGGCTATGAGGCGTGTCGGCAGCAATATGGCCAAAGGTGGCGGAATGGGTAATTTTATGCAGTTCGGACAAAGTGGCGCTAAAGTCTATGCCGAGAATGACATAAAGACACGTTTCTCGGATGTCGCCGGGCAGGACGAGGCCAAGGACGGGCTTATGGAAGTCGTGGATTTCTTGCACAATCCCGCAAAATATAACGAGGTCGGTGCCCACTTGCCTAAAGGGGTCCTTCTGGTCGGGCCTCCGGGAACCGGCAAGACATTGATCGCAAGGGCCGTGGCCGGAGAAGCCGGTGTCCCGTTCTTCTCGATGTCCGGATCAGAGTTCGTCCAGATGTTCGTGGGAATGGGCGCCGCGAAGGTTCGTGACCTGTTCAGCCAGGCACAGGCAAAGGCTCCGTGCATCGTCTTTATCGATGAGATCGACGCTATCGGAAAGAGCCGTGAGAACAACATCGGAGGCGGCAACGATGAGCGTGAGCAGACTCTCAACCAATTACTTACGGAGATGGACGGCTTTGACGGGGACAAGGGTGTGATCATCCTTGCCGCGACCAACAGGCCGGACAGTCTGGACAAGGCTCTTCTCCGTCCGGGACGCTTCGACAGGCGTGTCCAGATGGAACTTCCTGACCTGCAAGGCAGAAAGGCAATCCTTCAGGTTCATCTGAAGAATATCAAGCACGAAGACATAGATCTGGATCTCATCGGACGCGCGACTGCCGGCTCTTCGGGAGCGGAACTGGCGAACATCGTCAACGAGGCCGCTTTGAGAGCTGTGCGTCTCGGCAAGAAAGCCGCCACGACCGAAGATCTTGAGGAAAGTGTCGAGGTCGTTATGGCCGGCGAGCAGAGAAAGAACGCCGTTATCTCAGCCGAGGAGAAAAAGATCATCGCCTACCACGAGATCGGACACGCTATGGTGGCCGCCGCGCAGAGCAATTCCGCCCCGGTTCAGAAAATCACGATCATTCCGAGAACTTCCGGAGCGCTCGGCTACACGATGCAGGTGGACGAGGGCGAGAAGTTCCTCTACAGCAAGGAATATCTTCTTAACCGTCTCGCCACCCTGACCGGTGGACGTGTCGCGGAGGAGATCATCTGCCACACCTGCACGACCGGAGCGTCGAACGACATCGAAAAGGCCACACAGATGGCCAGGGCTATGATCACGACCTACGGAATGAGCGACAAGTACGGAATGATGGCCCTTGAGACCAAAGGCAACTCCTACCTTGGCGGATCATCTCAGTTGGCCTGCTCGGACGAGACCGCCGCTGACATCGACACCGAAGTCCGCGAGATGATCGCCGCCGCCAAGAAAAAAGCCACCGACATCATCACCGCCAACATCGACAAGATGCACAAAAGCGCGCGGTACCTCCTCGAAAAAGAGACCATCACCGGTGAAGAGTTTATGAATATCTTCAACGGAGCGTAGTCCCTGGCATTTAATGCGCGGATTCGACTGCAAACACGACAGATTATCAGTCCAAAAGCAGGAATCCTGACCAGTAGTAAGGATCTGGATAACGCTGCCGTACGGTTTGGCGGGCTTTACGGAATGCATCATGGATGTCGCAGCCGTTGCGTACCACAGCCTTGTAGAACTCAGCCATAAAAAGCGAGGAAGCTACGTCGCTGGCCTCACCGACGTTGACAAGAAGGTAGCGGACACCAGCTTTCCTGAACGCCCTCTGGAGGCCATAGATTCCTTCTGGAGTCGCATGACCGAGGCCAGTCTCGCAAGCCGAGAGGCTGACAATGGTTGTTCCGCTCAGATCCATGGCGGCGATGTCGGCTGCGGTCAACTTCTCTCCACCAGCCATGATAAGGCCAGACATATTCATCGACAATCTGTAAGCGTCTGATTTGCTTTCGCTTCCGGTTGGCTCGCAATAGAAGCCGTGCGTCGCTATGTGGATCAGGTCCGGGGATTCTCCGCCAAGGGATAGGAATGCTTCCACCGTACCCTCCGGACCGGAATTTTCATGAACAATGGCTTTCCTCTTCAATGCCTTGGCTATGTTCCCGAGTTCTGTTGCGGTCGCGGCCAGCGGTGCATATTCATTACCATACTCCAGATTTCCGAAGAGGTATGCGGAGAGCCGTTTCTTGTGGTTGATGTCTTTATCGTTGATGCCCACAATGTCCCTTGCGGAAGACAATCTGACAATATTGTAAGCCTCCCCGAACAGTTGCCCATCGGTCAGCGCCCCAGCCTCGACTGGAATCATGTGGAATGCACCAGAAGGAACGAGGAACACATTGCCACCATGCTGAAGTTTTGATGAAAGCGATGCCAAGAAAGTCTTTACAACACCGTTCGCCAGAGCTTCGAAACCATAGCGCAAAGAGTCCTGCGGACTTTCAACACAAAGACGCACCAGTTCCGGATGCGGTGCCTCTTTTCTGACGATGTAGGCATAATAAGCGTGCGATCCGTCATCGGATTTAAAATCCGCCATGTCCACGATGATATCGTGGTTCCCTAGAGCTGACCGGACAGCATTGGCGTCAATGTCAAGGAAGGTGCCGACATTTCCGTAGGCGGCACATTGACGTGCAAGCTTCGCATCAGTCAGCAGAAGCTGCCGGCTGGCCTCCTTGGCTGCGTCGGAATCAGAACCGAACCGGGATTCCATGGCGGCGAGTGTCCTTTGCGTATTCATAACTTTGCCGTAAAGGGCCATGTCCTCTGAAGAACCCTTGCTTTTGATGATGTCGTAAGCGCTTCGTTCTGAGGCAAGCAGGAGACCTTTTGACAATAGCAAAGCTTCCCATGCATTCTCGGTGAATTCATCAGATGTGTGTCCGGCCTTGAACCCGTAAGCGGTCATCCTGAACGTCACATCAAGGAAATTGTCGAGGTACGACTCTCTGGTCTCCGAAGGCAGGAAACGCAGCCTTTCGGCAATCTTTCTCGTCATCCTCTCCTTGACCTCAAGCAGGTTACGACTCCCCTCTTCAAGTTTCCCTGAATATGCCCGGATGTTCGCCAGATAATTCAGCGCCGTGATTGTCACATCAGCGTCATCTCCATAGACTTTCCTGCATCCTTGATAGTATCTTGAATATTCCGCCTCACTCTCATCCAACCTTTTCGCGTTATACAACGCAGAGGCTTTCAATGATCCAAGCCACAATCTTTCTCTGTCTGAACCCACAGAGGCCATAGCCGAATCCGCCTTTTCGTAGTACCTCACGGCCTCGTCCCATTTTCCGAACCGTCCGTGAAGCATGCCGACCAATTGCAGGTGGCGGCCTTCCATCATCGGATCGACACTTGGTTTACCTCCATTGTTCATGATGGAGTCAACGTATGACAAGGCCTTTGTTGTGTCTCGAAGAGCCTGATAGACCTCGGCGACATGGAAATATTCCATCCCGACATCCGAACCGCTGTCCTTTTCCCTGATTGATAGCATCTTCCGGCTGATGTCCATGGCCTCGGAGTATTTTTGTGTGGCCAGACACAACGGGCGGAGTCTGTTCAGGATCGCATACATCTTTGTGTCACGTCCTTGGGTGTCACTTGATGTTTCCAACAGCCCGATCGCATCATGGCACAAAGAAATCGCCTCGGAAGTGTGACCGGCCTTGACCGCATTGTCAATCTGAAGTTCCAGGCACATCAGCCGGACTCCTTTATCCGATGTCGCACTCATCAAAGAATCCACTTTGATGGACAATGCCGGAATCTTGTCCACAATGCCGTACTTGTTGAAGAGTCTGAACCTGTTTTTCAGAATGTCGGCAAGTTCTTCATCCATCCCTATGTCCAATTTCTTCTCAGCCTCGTCCAGACTGGCCAAAGCCCTGTCTATGTCGCCTTTATAGTCTTTGAGAAAAGACAACTCTGTCAGCGAAGCGACAGCCCAAGATCGTTCCCCGGCCTTGTTGTACCATTCCAATGAGGTTTCCAGATCCTTTTCGGCCTTGTCAAAATCACTGACCTCCATGTCATCCGCAGTCTGATGGTACCAACTGAGGCCTATGTAGCGGCAAAGCGTCACGGTCAAGGCGGAATCAGCGTATGGCAACGCCTCAAGAAAACACTGACGACCTTTCAGATAGCCTTTGTCGGCATCATTAAACACGGCCACACCGGCTTTCATGCGTTCACGGGCGTAGGCCAGAGAATCGACGCGCTGTTCCTGCGCAGACATCCACAGCATTGCGGACAGCAGAAGCAAGGCTATTGATAGAATACGTTTATTCATTGGTGTTCAATATTTTATTCTCCAATTCATCAAGTCTTGACAGGAGATCCTTGACGAGGACCCTTGAATATTCAATCTCATCCTTAGATGGCTTCGGCTCAACCGAATGGAACGCTTCAATCGTGTCTGTCCCGATCGCTTGGCGGGTTTCTATGATCCGCTCGCGTGCCTCGGCTATGTCACCGGCTTGGATGAGCGAGTCAATCATCTCAAGGGCCGCGTCGTATGACACGCCACCTCTGAGCACGGGTTCTTTCAAGGCCGACCCGGAAGGGTTTCTCAAGAATAGGAACACTCCGAACGCAATGCATGCCGCAAAGGCCAGTGATGCCACCAAAATTCTGGCGCGCTTCTTTTTCCTTGAATATTCAACCTCCCATCCGGCCATTGCCTCACGCTTTTGGGCGATGTCCCTGACCGCATCGGTGACCCCGTCCGTCAGGGCGTCCTTAGGTGTGTCATCTATCTCTTTCATATTCATTAGATTTATTGTTTGGGATATTCAGAAACCTTGATCCCGGCATCTGAGAATTTGTTCAGTATCCGTGCCCGCAGGATCGCCATGCACTTGGCTTTCGCGCTTTTGACTCCGTTATATGTTGTGCTTTCAGGACGTTCCGCCTGAATTTCCTCCAACGTCATGTCGTGGTAATAGAACATGGTCAGAATCTCCCGGCAACGAGGAGCGAGCATCATGACCGACTGCTTGATGATCATCTTCCGCATGGTGTCCCTGTCGTCGGCCCACCAAAGGACACTCTCGTCATCAAGTTCCCCGATGACCTCAAGAATCCTCCCTTTAGACCGCAAAACCTCATGGTACAGATTCTTCGCGATACGCAGGAAATAGCCGCCCAAGTCGGGAACCTCCGTCGCCTTTCCGCCACGTCTGGTCGCATAAACCTTACCGTCATCTATGAATATCTGTCCGTTTCCGATCTTCTCCCACAGAATCACGAACGCATCCTGAAACAAGTCATTTCTCTCCGCTTCCGCAAGGTGTTCAAAATGAGCGGCGTGTCTGTCAAAGCGATCACGACATTGCGTGTAGAGGTGCTTCTGAGCCTCCTCCTTCCCAGCCAGAACGCCTTTGACGCATCTGCAATCGGAATATTTCCTCAATGGCCAAGTCATTATCTTTTGAATATTTCCGAAAATCGCCGTATGTCCATCTCGCCTGTCAAGACTGGCGATTGCGGGTACCGCCCTTTCACGTCACTTCTTTGGTAGTAAGCGTCAAGCGTCCGCACCAAGGTCTCGTTGTCCAATCCCCTCATCTTTGGCCAAAGTGTGTGGAGCGCCAGAGTGAGCTTGCCGTGTCCGTCCGGATGCTCCTGGTTGAGCTGGTAGTCAAGGCATGAACAGAGAGTCAGCCACTTTTCCGGCAGCTGCTTCCTTTTGTTCGCCCGATGCTTCCCGGGAATGACGAAGTTGTCGTACACACCCCTCACCACGTCGGCGCTTTTGCCAGACTTCCGTGTCGAGTCTCCCGCATGGCACGCATCCACCACCACCGCGATCAATCCGCTCTCCCCTACCTTTTTACGAATATTCATGAGCAGCACCCCGATCTCGTCATCGCATAGGTGCTTCTCACCTTGATCCTTGCCGCAGTACTTCCTGTAAGCGTCGTATGGAATCCACGACTCGTCCCAGCCGTCCTCCTCATCGCCGTCGATGTCCGTCATCCGCTGCCCATGCCCAGAGAAATGAATATACACGGTGTCGCCTTCGGCGCATCTTTCCGCCAATGCCTTGAACTCCTTTACAATGGCTGATTTGGTGGCTTCTTTTTGTGTCAGTGTCGCGATGTCGTGGAAAATGTTTAGTTTCAGCATGTCCACAACCAGCTTGACATCCTTGTCCCCATTGATCCTGATCCACTCCGGATCTTCGTAAGTCCCGACGCCTATGACCAACGCCCGTCTCGTCCCGGCAAGGGAAGACAGGCATAATGTCAATAACAACAGTGTCAAGGTTATTCTATTGCAAAGCATTAGATTGGATTACAGTAAATTCAAACAAGTTTTCACCACATTCTAAATCTTCATCGGTCGCTGAGCCCGCCGAAGCGCCGGTTCAGTTCTTTCCGTTCAGGTCGCCGAGCCTGTCGAAGCGCCAACATTGCAAAGGTAACATTTTTATCCGATTCTCTTCCCATGATTCGAAGACAGATAACATTCCCGGAACTGATTTATCGCCCGATGCCTGATGTTATAGACATTCGAGACATTGGTGTGCCAAAGCTCCGCTACCTCCTTGACCTCGTAGCCACGTAGAACCAGCAGATTAACCGCCTCCGCATACCGATGGTTAGGCATGGCCTCCAGCACCATGCGTACGTCAACCCTGTCCACCACCCCCTTTGATGGATAACAAGGACATTCCTCCGGACACTCTCCCGGCAAAGAAGAAAACCACTTCCTGTGCCCCAGGAAGAACCTCCAAGCCACCGTTGACAGCCAAGTCCTCAACGAGCACCCGTTCCGCGCGTCGAAAGTCCTAATCCTCCGCCAATCATCCTGAGCCAAAAAGAGATAAAGCTCGCTGACCATCTCGTCATATTCAACACGTCCGTTGAACACCCTGCGTCGGATTGTCTCCAACATTCCTCTGAGTTCCCCATAAAAGTACCCCACGATGATCTCCTCATCGTAAAAATCTGACAGTTTCATAAGAGTAAAATTACTTTGTTCACTCCCTTATGAAATTTCAGCCGGTTTGTAACCCAACAATCCGCAAAAATTTTCAGAAATACCCCGTTCCTTTAGTCATTGTTAACATCTTCTTCCTGTCACCTGGCCTTTGTACACAGGACGCCATTTCTTGTACTAAACAGCCGCACGGCATCGCTTGGTACACCAGAGGGCGCTCCCTATTCCTGTACCAACCGCCAATTACCGCATCATTGGTACGCCCAAAGTCCTTTCCCTGTACCAAAGCCACTCTTCGGTGTCACTTGTCCACGGAATGCCATTTTCGCCGGACTAAACAGCTCTTAATCAAGCTTTATCCACCAGAAGGCATATTTGGCCGGAAAAAAATGTCATGTAACGGCCAATCAACACATAATTCCCATTTTATACTTGCTAATCAGATAATTCTTTTTACCTTTGCGATTGGATTTTCATGGCAAGGAGAGGCAAGCTCCGAGCTGATAGAATAACAGGGTTTGAATTAATGTTCTGCCCTGTTTTTTTAGTATCACGGACGAAGTAGTCTTCATGAAGCCGCTTCCAGCTTTCCAACTTGCTATTTCATATCAAGAAGATATCGAGATTGTATTATGTATCTATTTGATTGATAGATGAAACAATATTACCATATTTGTCGCAAAACAGGGATTATATGCAGTTGAAGAATAGCAAGTGAACCATTGAAACTGTCATCGAGAAAGAAGTCAATGTCATCAAAAGGTGGCAAACGGCATTGATATGGATAGGATTTGCGACTCTTGTCTTTATATTTGGACAGTTTATGTTTGTTCTGATTTTCAGAACCCCATGATAGTCACACTGTATTGGGACAATCGGCGCACTTCTGTCTCTTCTTGTCACATATGTTCTGTCGCCATTCATTTTTACAAACCGGTTGGTAGCCACTCTTTTCTGTCGCCTTGCTGAACCACCTACGAGCATCTTCCCGTCCTTTGAAATAGGATTGGAAGAGTCTCACCCTATCATCAAGCGATAAGTTTATTGCGGGAACAGACAAACAGGAATATGGGTTGTCTCTTATTTGCTCAAGCATATCCCCCGCATAATAGATGCCATGAGAGCGGAGCAATGCTTTTAATGACTCATTCTCTTTCAGAATCTCATCATACCGAATAAGCAGTTGATTATAATTCTTTTGAATATCATTCATTGAACACTATCACCATTATCTGCATCGTAAAGTTCTTTATAATTTTGTGTTACCAACTTTTCGCTTGATAACTATAGAATTATAAACTTTTTGAATTAAAAGTATCAGCCTCTCCATGACTCACATAGCCAAGTTGGTTCGAAACACAGTGAGTATTTCCTATCACTTTATCTATGTTTTGATGGGGATGACCATATATCCAATAGTTTATGCGACTATAAGCGATGAAGTTTCCAAGTTCTGCAGTGAAGGCTCCGTTTATCGGACTTCCTATGAAATCAGGTGATATCAACTCATACGATGGTACATGATGGGTTGCCACCACGATGTGTTGAGCATGACTTTCGGCAACTGCTCTTTCGATGAAAGTACGGCATTTCTCGTGCTCTTGATTAAATCGCTCACTATTTATCACACCACCACCAACCTTAATACGATAGAAGTCATTAACCATACGCTCTGTTGCAAAAGCATCCTTAGGTTCAATATGCCCCCAAAGTGTTGAGACGATAAGGTCTGTATCTTCCGATAGATGAACTACTGCATTATAATAACATTTCACATTAGGACGTATGCCCAAACACCAACCTTCATAGAGCTGTCCGAGGTCATATCCTTTGTAAAACTCATGATTGCCAGGTATTACTATCACTTGCTTATAATTCTTCGAAGCCCAATCCCAGAAAGGATGTTTGAGAAAACTTTCATCCCCCAAATAGCTAGTATCACCTGCCAACATCAAGATGTCAGCTACAGGTTGAATCGGATTATTCTCCAAGTAGCGAGTATTCTCTATAAACTCCAAATGTAAATCTGAAGCATATTGTATCTTTACCATAACTACAACATTGATTTCTTAAGTTGTTCGACAATTTGTTGACTCGTCACATTGCCAAGTCCTGCCGACTTGATGAAATCGGCATTGGGCAATTCCTGCATGATGGCAGTACAAAAACTACCAACATCTGCTTTTAAAGTTTCAGGCAATTCATATCTGTTTGTTGGAGTAAGCATCGCTGCGAGACGAAAGACATCTTTCTTGTGCTTTGCTATATGCTTGCTATCCACGCTCTCGCCCTTGGCTTTTCTTTGACTCAAATCCAAGAAAGCTTTACTCTTCAAGCAGATAAGACTCTCTATGTTGGCTATATGCACATCATCTTCTTGCAAGCTATGTTCTATCGTAAAACGATAATAGTCATCATCCATGAGTATCGCCGATAAACTTGAAAGATCCTCATCTACAGGAATCGGTGTAATACGAGCTTCCTCCGGAAAATTCATCAAGCCAAGACTACGGGAGAAGAGTTCAACTTGATATGGAAAATCAAGATTGGATGGCTTCATGAAGCGAAAATATTCATGTTTTGGTTCAACATTTTCATTTATTCCCTTGTTACGTCGTTCATAATTGCCACTTTTCACGAATTCCCAGAATTTAAGGACAAACTCAACAGACAAAGCCTCGACTATCAAGATGATGTCTATATCCTTAGTCGCGCGAGGCACTTGGGCATACAAATCCTCATGGATTTCACATGCCGTACCGCCGATTATAACATAGTTGTCCTCAAAACCTTTGAAGAAGCGCTTGAATGTGCCTATTCCTCTTACCATGACATTTCATTTATTAATCGTTCCAACTCAATTTGTATTCGTTCGTCTTCATTATTTATCAATGAAAGATAAAGCGATAATCTATCAACCGCTCCAGACACGCTAAACATTCGCGGATTATACTTCCATACTTGTATTTCGTTCTGTCCAAACTGTTTATCTGTTGGAATATTCAAAACTTTTAAGTCTTTTTTAGAGATGGCGCAACACTGCTTTGGTTCTTCATTGAGCATAGTATAGGAAGCCAAGGCATTAACTCCACTTATCATTTGTCCTTCAAGTGGTGCATCCGTATAATAAATTTGCTCAATTGGAGAAACCAACATCGGCAATGCTTTGTCCCAAAGTTCCCTGCCACTTAACTCAATCTGTACAGTCTTGGTCTTTACTCCCTCCTGCTTAATTAGGTCTTTGGTGACAAGCCACCTTAACGCCCGATTGATTGAAGCGTATGATACCGAGAGCTTATCCGCAAGTTCATAGCTGGTCTTTCCCGATATGGATTCCACTTCCAAATGGTAAAGCAACAGGCATTGCGTCATCGGTGTAATGGAATCTTTAATGTCACCATCAATTACTTTGTCATTCTTCAAATCAAGCAAAAGTGATGGAATAAACATCTGTTTGTCAGGAATTACGAAATTCACTTTTTGAGCAATCAACCTACCCACATTATAAGAATGCAGATGCTTAGGCACAAGAACCGTTATTATCCCTGTTCTCTTTTGAATGATATCCAATTGTTTCTTCGTCATAACAGGTGTTATCATGTCAGCATCTTCAATATAGACAAAAATGAGATTCTTTCCCAATATTTGCCCATGGTACAACTTAAAGTTACCAACAATGGACATCGGTAATAAATCCAGCACGCTTTTGCATACTGGTTTCGCTACAACATCTTCATTTATAACTGCACCTATATAGGTAGTCATTCTTTTTATACACTCATTGTTATTGCACATAATCATATAATAAAGATTACGTGCAAAAATAGTGATTATATTTTGAATATCAATAAGTAAAATTCAATAATAAGATTTATAAGGGATAATTATTCGGAGCGTATGAACATCTCATTGTCTCCGGCATCTGTGCTTTACCGGCGCTCATGTCCACTCAAATGCGGATTTCGGTGGACAAACCGATAATGAATCAAGTTTTGTCCACCGAAAGATATGTTTGGCCGGAGAAAACTCACTCTTGGGTGAGTAGATTGATGTGCTTTTCAGGAGACACAACTGACAGTTGTATAATTCTGATATTGTTATTAACATTCGCAAATGTCATAGATTTCTTATCAGAGATTCAACAACGGCAAGGAGGTCGATTTATGAAACAGAAAACACTTGAGTTCTTGACGAATAACCAGAGCGAAACTCCGTCAATGTGGCGCGAGGAAGCTCAATGGAGACGTGTCAACTGGGCATGGTTACATCATTCACAAAGATTGCGGTAAAGGTATTATTGCGTATGAAGCTTTTGGGACTGATGCAGAAAGCCTTGGCGGAGCGTATGAACTGCACACAGCAATACATCTCGAAGATTCTGAAAGGGAAGGAGAATATGTCTCTCGACACACTCTCCAAACTAGAGAAAGCGTTAGGTATCACCTTGATTCTTGATGAGGAATATGAGAATCTGCCAATAGGCATGGTGGCGGAAGACATGCCGCCATATTCTAGATGACTGATGCGGTATTTGGACAATACTGCATAACAAGATATGGGCGATTGTCGCTAATATCAAAATAGTCGGTGTGCAAAAGATTAGGATGATTAAGCGAATATGTTAGCAAAAACTCCTCCTTAAATTCTTGAACACCCTTTTCATCCAAGGCGATGTAGATTTTGATGGCCACGTCAATGCCGGTCGCGAGATCTTTTGCGTGCCATACTTCGCTAAATAATCCACGCCTAACTGTTTGTATTAACTGATACCTCCTATTCATCTTGTTCCAAACCCATTTATTACAATACATTATTTAGAACCGATACCAGCAGGCTTTATCTCACAATATCTCTCGTACCATTGCCGCTTTTCAGGCGTGTCAATAGGATCGAACTCACTGATTATACATCCCGTTGACAGATCATTGGCAAGGGCAAGGATGATCTCAGACAACTCAAGCGTATCTTCCAATTCTTTTCCTTCTGGGCAGAATATATTACGGCTTCTTAAATGCTCATATCCATAAATCGCTCCCATGATATTCCCACATACTGATCCTGTTGAATCGCTCTTGCCACCATGGTTGACCGATGCAACGATCGCATCTTCCACACTATCAATATGACGGACAGCGCAATAGAGAGCGATAGCCCAAGTCTCCTCAGCAGCCCAACCTTCACCAAGTTTACGAATTGCATCGGCGTCTGACATGTTTGAATGTGCTAGACGCATAGCTTTCTCGGTCAACTTTTCAAGGTGGCGTTTGCTGTTGGTGTACTTGTCTTTATAAATAACATCAAGGATGTTCAGCGTCTCAGAAACAATACGGCCAATATCTTCCTTAACCTGTTTTACCGACATGGGCACAACCTTGTAGAGCAGCACAGAAAGTAACGATGCCGGCAAGAAACCGAGAGGGTGTTTATGAGTACACTCGGCAATCTCACCACCAGCCTCGGCAACTCTTTTTTCCTTTCTTGAAGCATATCCAGCATCGAGTAAGGCCATAGGAGCCACACGTACAATACCTCCGCAACCTTTACTGTCATTGTGCACTTCTTCTCGTCGGAATATCTTTTCACAGGCATTCAAACATGTTTTTTCGGGGTCTCGAAATTTAGCCATTTCCGGCAGGTCGCGAATCCAAGTGAAATGCCAATCATCAATCAGTATTTCTCTTTTCTTTCCTGTCTGCGTGTAATACCAATCAAGATACGCACCGTCAACATACTTTTCCGGTATGCCGCCAATACCTCTCATATAACCTCGAGTAAGCCCCATAAGCAGGCCATTAGCTGTGAAGAGTGTCATCTGCGTGTCATCACTTATTGTAGCCTTACCATTGCCATCAAGAACAAACTTTGTGATGCCATTCTCACCGAAGCGAGAAAGAATGTCTCGTCGGCTCATAAACTCCACCTCGTAGCCGAGTGCGTCACCTGCGGCACCAGCCATCATACATCCGCGAATAGAATCAACAACACGGGTTGCCATCTCATCCTTATACGACGCAATGTTTTTTATAAATCGCTCAATGAAGTTGATTTGATCTTTAGTTTCTGGAGTTTTTCTATAAGTGGATTTAGGCATTTCCGAGAAGTTTCTACGAAGCACCTCCAATGTGTTCTTTAAATCGGGAGCATCCAAATTTTGAGCTATGCAACAAGCCACAATTGTCCCTGTACGACCTACGCCGTCCCGACAATGCAGATAGATGTAGCCATCCAACTTCTTGAGTTCTTCAACACGTAGCAACAAGCGCTGGACATCCTCTATACTCCTCGGTGCACCACAATTCTGTATCGGGAAACGAGTGTAAGTTGTGCCTTTCGGCAGTAATTGGTTATATGGGCATAGTTCGCCCTCTTCTGTAAGGTCGATGAAATGACGAATACCGAAGTGGCGCATCCGTGCGATCTTACGTTTGGCAATCTCATCATCCTTATCGCCAGGATATTCTCCGGCATAGATAATTCCTCCACTACAAGCACAAACCTCATATGACTGATTGAGCGGACGGTTTACGAAAGCCATGAATCGATCATTGATGTCTAACAAATCTGGAGGAAGGAGTTCTCTGCACTTATCCTCAATCTCCGAAGAAAGACTTGCACTGCTATACGTATGCGGTCTTTCGGTGGCGGCAATTGAAGCTGTCATCGCCCCGATGGTATCAGAATCGCCTCCCATCGAGATAGCCAATCTGATAGCCTTCTCGGCACTATATGGTTCCTGCAAGTATGCCATGATAGCAATAGGGACACAACCTTGACAAGTTGCATCAAAGGTGTAGTCCTTACGTATACCTCTTAAATCGTCATCAAGATTGTATCCAAAGCCGTGCTCTACAAATCGCTTTATTTTACCATCAACATCAAACGTTTCTGTTCGTTTCAGATAGACACCAGCGGCTATGGCTTGCGCTCCTTTAATACCCTCCGGATGGTTGTGGCTGACCGATGCTGTTATGCGAGCCAACTCTAACGCTTCCTCCATCGAATTTGCATATAAGCCAACAGGGCTCACACGCATTGCCGAGCCGTTACCGAAACTGTTATATGGTTTTGGATTCTCGGTTGCGATCCATTTGCGAAACATCCCTCCATAACCCGCATCTGGATACTTGCGCCCCAAACGTTGCATGCAATCAACAAGTCTGCTTTTGCTATGCGTCGGGTCAATCATCAACCACTCGGCAACGGCTAAGGTCATCACCGTATCATCGGTAAAACGACTACCGGCAGGCAATAACTCAAAACCTTCAGTCTTGGCATTCTTCCATTTTCTTGTAGAACCAACAATGTCACCGACTATTGCACCTAAAATCTTGTTGTCGTACATTTTGTTTTTTATTGTGATACACAAGTAACAACACACTCACACTAAATGGTACACCAGGGTGTCCATCCAAGTACCAAATTACTCTTTTTTCCTTATTCGTACACCAAAGCATCCTCTTCTGTACCAACCGGAAAACTCCCACGCTGTTTGTCCGTCAGAAACCGATTTCGGCGGACAAAACAGCCCCTAAACCAAGTTATGTCCACCGAAAGCCATGCTTGGCCCCTGTTAATTATGTATCATTCATTTATTGGTGAGTCATAAAATGGGCCTTCGCTTAATTCTAAAACGTTGGTGGAATAAAACTGTAAATCTCTGTCGATTTTATAAAGCCATCAATCCTTACTCCTTTATTAGGGATAAATTCGGCTGTAACCATATGCTTGCCGTATAATATATCTGAAACAATAATTTTGGCCGCATAATCTGCGTTCGCATCAGAAGATGAGGCAATCTCCTCACCATCCAAATAGTAGGTTATTGACCTGATGACGTTTTTTCCGTTAATTGTAGATTCAGATGACACACTTACGCCATTTCCCAAATCCAGCGGAACTATTTTCATGATTACTTCAACTCCATCCCATACATGATCCGGAGTGACAACCACTTCTCCATAAAAGGTCGAACATATCTCACTCTTAACGCACGATGACAGGATCGGTACAAACATTAGTATTAAATAACGTAGCAGCTTCATATTATTATCCTAGAATACGTGTCGGACGCAACTTCTAAACATTCAAGCATCAACCATAGACAGCAGCGGAACACTCCGGCAACATCCTTAACTTTGACTACGGCTTATAATCTACAGCCCAGCATGTTCCGTTTCTTCTCAGGTAGATGAAATAGAGACCTGGCTCCGGAAGGGTGAAACTGATTTTTGTGGTTCCGTTTATGCTGGTGATGGACTCGGCGTCAATTTCGGACTCGAAAAGACTCGTGTATGTGTAGCCAAACAAGTCGATTGTTTTCTCCGCCTTATCCTTCTTCTTGTTAAGCTTCGGCTTTTTCTCAGATGGCTGTACATCTTGCTTATCTTTTGAAGGAAGCATTGAGACGGGCATATTCTTAAGAAGCAAAGCCTTGGCGATATAAATGTCGGAAATGCCAGGAGTGTTTGTTTCGATGAACACATCCTTCGTGTTTACTTTTGCCACAAGTCCCATCTTCTCTGGGTCTATGACGAAGAATTTGCTGGAATCCTTGCTCATCAATTGAATCGTCTCCACTTTGAGCAGAGTGCTGTCACGATTGATTCTGGACTCTCCTTCATTCATGACAATATCATATATCGGTGTGTATTCAGGGTTACGAGACCGTTCAATGGAGACGATATCTTCATACTTATATTGACGAGTGTCCATGCCATTCCCGTTCTTTTCCGCAAATAGAACATCAGCGTCATGCCCAAAACCGTTCTCAATGACTAGGCCATTTTCCGTAGTCATATTCTTTAGATTAATACGATCAAGGTATGGGGTCTGGTCCCATATACTATAATCCTTATTGAAACGGCTTTTACCCACTGAACGAACATCAGCGTAATCCACCCGATGCACAGTATGGTCAGATTTATTCCAGACAGTGAAGCTCACTCCCGGGATCTGCTCAAGAATGATACCGGTATATGTGGCGTTGTCCGTTTGCACAATGTCATCAATATCAGTAAGCAAGGTGTTGTCACGTTCTGGCTTTCTGATGCTCGCTATATCGGACATTTTGCATGGCTCGGTTCCTTCTGAGATTGTAAAGGCCGTCAGATATTTCGCACCGTTGACCAGGATGTAATAGTCTCTTGATTGACCTTTGACTGTCATATTCGTAAGAGAAACAAACCTGTCTTTCCCGACTGTTTCTACCTTGTTATTCTCTATAGCCCAATCCTGCCATTCTTTTGACAAATTTCCAAACTCCTTCTTTTCAGTTCTTTTTCCTTGAATATCATCAGAAAGGAAGGTTTTGGTCATTCTGAAATAGGAAATCTTTCCTTGCCCAGAAGTGTAATCCTGATTTGAGATATATCCCTCATAAACTGTTCCATCTTTCAATGTTATAGTCTGATTCTGAGAGAATAATGAGATTCCTGAAAACATAAATGCAGTCAGGCAAATTGCTTTGTAAAGTTTCATTTGATATTGTTTGTTTTAGTTATTTCTTCAATGGCACGCCCGAGCAGTGTCTCATTGACATCACCGATCTTGCCAGAGATAGAGTCCTCTTCATATAGGATGTCAGGAACAATTCCTGTCACGGGAACTGGAACACCAGCCGCATTGTATGTCCTAAACGTGATCGGCATAAGGACATATTTGCAATAACGGCTCGACAGAGGGTGCATTCCAACATCTTTTCCGGTTGTTGTCTGGCCTATAACGATGACAGTCATGTAAGGCCTAAGACAATTGATCAGCAATTCGCTGCATGAGGCACTGCGGTGGCCTGTCAATATGTAAACCCTGCTCAAGTTAAGAGAACGGTTAGCCGCAATAGCGTCATTTCTGAAATACGAACAACGGTATTCGGACCCAGTCTCCTTCTTGTATAATTCGCTCAAACGATCGTTGTACTTATAGGTGCAGAACAACTCTCCCCTCACCTCCTTCGGGGCGACTATTGAGGACAAATAGATACATGTCGCAACGTACCCTCCAGGATTATTTCTGACATCGATAATCAAGTCATCCACCCCAGCCATTTTAAGGATCACATCAGTGACATCCGCTTCAGTCTCAAAACCGGAATAGTAGAAATACCCTATTCTTTTGTCTCCGATGACATAAATACTATCCAACTTGACAGTCTCATTCAGATTATGGCCTTTTGTTGCCGGGCGATAGTCTTCGTTGGGATAACAATAGGAAAATCTGTCTTCTTCCACTATCAGCGTCCTGAAGAACTGATCCGGAGGCAAGGTATAGTCGTAATCCGACGAATCCTTCATCTTGTCCGACCAGAAATAATTCAGCTTCATTTCCTGATAAATCCACTTGTCCTGCGCCGCGATCTCTTCCATCGCCTCGGTGTTCGGGACGATGGAAGTGCCGGTCTCAATGAAATGATCTTCCTCCGTGCAGGAAGCGAAAAGTGTCAAGATGGTGAGAGCCGTGAGGTATGTTACGTACCGTCTCAATTATTTAATTTGTTTTGAGATAATCAATATGCTTAAAGGAAGGCAATGAGTTCCCTTCAATTGGTTCGAATTCGCCACCCGATGCCCTGCTACCAAAAACGCCCTCATAAGGAGTCAGTTTAAATGACTTGCAATCAAGATTGAAGACATATTGATGTCCGGAAGCCAAAGTGAATGTCTGTCTTGAATAGTCGGTGGCTGTGTTTCCCGAAAAAGTCCTTGCAAACAGATTGATTGAGGTACCTGGGAACAAATTGTGCATAGAATATATATTAGTCGCCGATATATTCTTGGCTGGGGAAACTGATTCTCCTCGATTGTCGGAAACACTTAAGGATGATGAATATCGAGGTGTTCCATCAAGAGTGAATTGTAACACATCATTTGGATGATAAATAATGTAGTATTCATCAATGGCAGATGACGTCCCTTTTGTAAATTCCACACCCGAGTTGAATAGCTCATACCATCCGCTGCCTCCCGGTACGCAAGTTCCAAACATATTTTCTGTTGTCAATTTACCTGCGCTAATTCGAAGGATAATATCTTTAAATGTGATCATTGTGCCGTTGGCTTCCCCACCGTAAAGAAGAACAGAGCCTTCGCCATCAGTATAGCCAGTTGCCTGTCCCATTGATATTGTCAGAGTGTTCCCGTTGATTTTACCTTTATACGTGTTATACCCTTTTTCGGAAGTAAAACCGTTTGTATACAGACCAGGGGAAAAATCCTTTATTATGACATCCGTGTTACTGTTGCCATCTTTTTCCACAGTGATACCCCAGGCATACTCATTCTTTCCCCAAAAGTCAGACGCCTTTGCGGAATATTTGCCATAAATTCCCGTTGTGGAACCATCATTGTCGTGTGCATGAATATCTTGCCAACGCAGGTAAACAAGGGCCGTGGCTGGTTTCAGATCCACACTAACGGGCGAATTGCCAGAACTGATTACTTGAGTGGCGTATCCCATCATACTCCAAGTTGAATAGTAGCTCAACGGTCTTTCCTGCTTCACCTGCAATTGTTCCAGAGATTCTATACCTGAAATCGAATAAGCTTCCCTGGAAGGAGACGATAATTCTCCCTTGATACATGAAGCCAAGGCTATAAGGGTATATTCCCCTTCGTCCAGTGTCGCATAGACGGTAATGTCCTGATTGAAATTGTCCAGTAAAGACTGCTCATTGTATGCCAGCTTTCCATCTTTGTCATAAATGAGGCACGTTATTCTAAGGTGACTGTCCGAAAACATATCGAAATCGCTTGATTTGAGAGCCGTTAATTCGGATAATACTGTTGAAGGACATATCTTGATAGAGACCCCTTTATGTATTTCGACTTCGGGATTAGTACACCCGAAAAGTGCGAAAAGTGCGACCATGACAACGGCCATACGGGAGATGATATTTGTTTTCATGCTTTAATCGAATATTGAATGTTTTTTTGTCATTGATATGGAATATGAAATTCCGACTTCAAACCAGCGGTTCCTCCAAGGCATATTGGCCGCCAGATCGGACAATCCCAGATTGTATCTGGCAGATATGCCGAGGTTCCTGAAGCGATAGCCAACGCCAAAGGCCGCCGCAACATCATTAGCGTGCAAATTGTCCAAATTATACTCAGCATGTGATACAATATACCCCAAGTCTTCAGGACGGTCATAAAATACGATGTTGTCCGGCGTGTGTGAGATATTGAACCCGAAAACCGGACCGGCTTCCAAGTAGAGATTGGCAAAAGGGTACACCTGAAACATTACCGGGACCATGACATAACTTAACCCGAGGTCGGAGTCATCCGAATAGCCACCGATCATTGTGAAACGGATTTCCGGTTGAACCGCAAGCACCCCGGTTTCAGCGGTACTGCGGATATTACGGTCAAGAAACCGGAAGTTCAGGAATCCTCCTGCGGTGATCCCCGGACGATATCCAAAGCTGTAAGACGCATCAGAAGGAATCGAAATAGTTGCCATCGTTAGGCCGACAGTCGGCCCCATAGTAATAAAGACTTTAGGGCCGTCATTCATTACCGGATTCTCGTCATCCTGTGAAAAGAAGTTCTGCGCTTCCGCACTCACACCGGATAATCCGATAAAAATTAGAACTAGTGAAATAATCCTTTTCATTTTTTTGTTTTTATAGATTTCTCTCGAATATGATATTTTTTGAAGTCTTGTATGCCGAACAACCATTTTCTCTTACGTGAACAGAGACGGTTTTGCTGACACTATCCAAATCCATGATGTCAACATTGATGAACGCCGAGACGGCCATGCTCTCACCGGCCTGGAATGTCACTCCTTTCTTGACGACATTCCCGTCAATGACAATGTCACATTTGTCACTCCTCTTTTCGGATTCGTTAGTAACGGTAAAGGTCACCGTTCCGCCAGAGTTCGACTTGTTCAGTCTCACACGCCCGGAGGCTTTTACTGAATATGGATTCTTGTGATTCCAAGACAAGTCCATAGTCGATTCCGGATGCTTTATGCCATCAATTTCTGACTGGACATTAAATGTTTCCGTTCTCTCCCGCGACAAGTCTTCCGGAAGAAACTCAAATGATAGTACACCATTATGAGGTGCTCCGTCAAAGATTTTCTCACCTTGTCTTGTGATCACAAAGTGGTATTTTGTCTCATCAAGGGACGGATCAAGAACCACATTCGCGCTGACCTTGGCAGGGACATGGTGATCAAAGGTCAATTGTGAAATCTGTAGGTCCGGAATGGAAGAATGACCATAGTCAATAGTTATCACGCCATATTTTCCATCTCTTGCGGCGATGAAATCACTTCCAGACACAATAGTGACAGGGGTGGAGAATTGAGCCGGCAAGATCTCCTTGCCGTCGGAAACAATTCTATACACATTTCCTGTTTTCTCGCAAGCCAACGTGCTGGCATTGGGTTTATAAAAATCAAGAATTGAATGATTATAAACCGTTTCCGGGCCATCCTCAAGTGGCGTGACAGAACGAATCTGCTTGTTAGGCTCAAAGAAAATGACGAACCGATCGGTGGTCATTTTACGAGCATTCTTGTCCCAGTCCTTGACTGTACCAAGGTTTTCCACTTTCATCCCGGACCTGTCGCGCAAGAAAACATTGTTTCTGCTGTCAACTATCAGCGAAACAATCGGATCGGAGGAGGTTGATTCGCCAACGCTTTTGTCTTGTGGCGTGAAAGATGATGCGAAAACCAGATAATTGTCCTTGAACTGACTGTCTAGTTTGCTGACTACACCACGTTTGCTGATGTGCATGTAGGAGCCGTCTTTGTACCGCACAACCGCATAACCGTAAAGGTAAGGTGCGGCACTCCGGAATTCCGGCTTTTTGCTGCTTAATGCTCCGGTTCTGTCCATGTAGGTCCATCTCCCTGTGTTGTCGGAAACGGCGATAAATCCATCTGAATAATATGGATAATCAGGATCCACATACCAGATTTCCCGATCATCGAACTGTTTGATGGGATTCCCGTTGCCATCATAAATAGCTTTCAGCCTATGGTTGGAAGACAAAAGAAGACAACGGTTCTCGACAACATCCTGCTTAATCTCATACTGACAAGGAACTATTGTCTTGCCGTCCTTTCCAAGCAGCCCATATAGCCCGCTTTTTTCTACCCGGTATAATTCCGGGCTGATTTTCGTGATGTTATCGTATTCAGGAGCCACCTTCCAATAGCCAATCTGTGCGGAGGCACAGACTGGCAGCAATAGGATTAATGTCGCTATAAGAATTCTAATATGCATTATTAGACCTATATATTTGGTTTGTGTAATCGTTTTCTATGACATCATCCAATAATTTTTTCGCATGGACAATAGGGCAAGCGTTGGTGTTGTCTGTCAAGTTGTATCCTCCATATAGAACACCAATCAAGCGATGTTTTTTGTCATAGACAGGAGAGCCGCTTTGTCCTCCTCTTGAATTATCACCTTGAAGGTATAATATGTACTTCCCAGGCGTCCTGCTCAAATGTAAAACACCTGCTGTAGGTTCATACTTTTCTTTGTCCGTGACGGTAGCGAATATTTCACCTCCAGGGAATCCAAGAGTGAAGTAGCTTTCAACATTCAACTTCAAATCTTTTATATCAATGCTTCTGTCCAGATCAAACCAATCACAATCTTTAGGGGTTTCGCCAGAATTAAGGCGTAGAACTGCAACATCAGCCTCTGGATCATCAGATTCTTTAACCACATGCGCCCAGTCCATTTCGGAAGCAGAAGTGTATGTGCGTCCAGGATAACGGACTCCAAAAGATATCGTTTCTATTTCCAGACTAAAAGGAGACTTTAACCAACGCTCTAGCATTAGTATTCCTTCCAATGATAAATCATACTTTTTCAATAAATTATATGTAAGCTGACGAGTGTACTCAACGGTATTCTTGAGGTCACTAATGTTAGCACCGCCGTTGTAGTGTTCATCAGCGTATATCCAATTAGTGACATGCTTGTTAGTCAGGAGAAGTCCGTTGTTCGAAACAAAGAAAGCAGTCCCTGTGTGATACCACTCCGAAGCATCGGCTTTGCTGAAGGCTAATGGAGTATTTTCACTTGTTATATACCAATCTTCGATTCCAAGAGTCTGACCTAATTTCTCGCGAACAGGATCATCTGCGAATTTAACTTTAATTCGATATTCTTGGCTAACAAGAACAGTTGCTTTATAAGGATCAGTATCATGGCCTGTAGGTGGGACAACGTGTATCAGTGCGAAAACGAGCAGTACCGCAGCGACCGCGCCTCCGGCTGTCCACCATACCCATTTAGGAACTGATGGTGACGGAACAGGGTTAGGGCAAGGAATTGTGCCACACACAATGCTGTCTGAAGCCTTGATCGGAACGTCCTGATTGGACGGAATGCGGTTTCCGTTCAGGAAAGTTCCATTTTTGCTATGATCCTGAATAAACCACTTCCCGTTTTTCATCTCTTTGAAAGTGGCGTGATACCGGCTCACACTGTCACCGGAAAGAGTGTAACGGTTACGCTGGTTCTTCCCCACTCCGTAAATGCCCTTGACTTTGGATGGATCCGGAAGTGGAATCTGAGGAATGGAACCCCAATTGAGAAGCACGGTGTCAAATTCTATACGGTCTCCACGACGGACTGGAACATCGACATTTGGCGTAATACGCTTCCCGTTGAGAAAAGTTCCGTTCTTGCTTCCGCAGTCAGTCAAGTAAATGTCCCCGTTGTCAAGCAAGAGAATCTCCGCGTGATAGGAACTGACGTAATCATTTGGTATGCAAACTGTGCAGGACGATGATTTTCCGATGGATATAAGTCTCATAACGTTACTGAATTACTTGGTTTAAAATTACATTCCGACAATAATGACATCCTTGGTGTTGCCATCATTATTTTTATCCGGCTTCTTCTGTGGCTGCGGCTTAGACTTTGTCTTTAACGAGCGAATGGTGTCCGCGGCATCTTTGATCAGCTTTTGGGCGTTATCCAAAGCTTCTTTGTCACTCTTTATTTTTGTCTCCAACTCCGTGACACGGCTCTCTGTTGATGACACTTTGTCTCCATAACTCTGAATGACAACATCAAGAGACCTCTTCAGACTATCCGGATTTACATTTTTGACAGACTCTTCCACCTGCCAGAAAATTCGTTTTACCGATTCCGCTGTAGAGGAAGCCTTTGCTTCAGTGACATCCTTTGTCTCCAATGATTTCTTGAGAACATTCAGCGTGTCCTTGACAAGTTTATGGGTGGCGACAATGTCGTCCACATCTTTTTTCATGACATCGATCCTTTTCTCAATCTTCATCCATTCCACTGTCTCGCTATTCTGTCTTGTCTCTTTTTGTTCCTTATCCCGAGACAGGAAATAGTAGGTGCCGCCTCCGACGATAAGTATGGCTGCGATTGTGGCTGCTACAATTCCCATGTTTCTTCTTGACTCGTTGGGAATACATCTCCAGTCGAGCTCGGAGACCTGCGCAAAAGAGATCACATCTTTTCTTGTCACCGGTACCGGGACACCGGGAGTGATTCTGATTCCGTTGATGTACGTTCCGTTGGAACTGCTGTCAACAATAGTCATCTTGCGCCCGTTCACATTCAGGACAGCGTGACGTCTGCTCACCAATTGTGTAGGGTCGTTTATGATGATATTGCTTGACTCGTCCCTGCCGATTGAATAACTCTTCATATGTTTTGAATTTTATTATGTCACCCTTGATTTGGCACTCTTTTACTTTTAGTACTATCTAACTTCTCAACAGTACCATCCACCTTTTCTATCGGTGTTTTTTCTTCTTTAGTCACACGTCTGAGTTTGCAACAAAGTGTGACATTTGTTACCACACTGACAATCAGCAGGATCAGACACACACAGAATGCTTTTTTGATCTTATCTTCCATTTTGCTTCTTAGTTTTGAATCTTTAGTAGTCTTGACGAGAGCGGCCGTAAGATTATCGTGCTTCCCGCCGGCTCTCAGCGCATCATTATGGATGTTCATGGCCAGAGTCTCAGTCACGACCTTGGGATGCTGCCTTTCCGATACGCGCTTTATCAAATCTTTTTCCGACATCGTCCCCCACACTCCATCTGTGCACAAAAGGAACAAATCCCCTTTGTCGTACGGCAGATCGAAAGCGTCAACATCCAAATCCGGCTTCAGCCCTACCGCTCTTAGTATTATATTGGATTGCGCTGAAAGGCGTGCCTGCTCCTCGGTGATGATTTTCTTTTTGACCATTTCGAACACCATGGAATGGTCGAAGGTGCGGAAGATTTTCCGGCCCTTGCGTATCTGGTATATTCGACTGTCACCCACATAGGCGACCGTGGCCTTTTCTTCGTTAATAAGCAATGCCGTTACCGTTGTCCCCATCCCCCTAAGACCTGGATTGTTCTCTTGAATAGCCAGCAAAGCCGCGTTTGCCGATGACACCGCTTGTATGAGAGTGCTCTTGTTGTCATCTTCGATGTCGTCTTCACTCACAGGTTTGGACACATAATCCCTTATGATTTTTACGGCTTCCGCTGATGCGATAGCTCCGCCCGTCATGCCTCCCATTCCATCGCAGACAATGACCAGAAGACCTCGGCGTGTCTCTGAAATGCTGCATGAGTCTTGGTTCTCTTCACGTCCTCCTATGCAGCTTACGACGTTGTTCAAGAATAAAGGATTATCCGCTCCGTATGTCTCTATATCGTTTGTCATGATGTTATTAAATTACGTTTAGTATGATTATGCCTATGATAAGCCCGATTACCAGTACTCCCAACACAAAGTACCACCACGGTATCATGACCGGCTCCATGGCCTTTTCAATGGCATACTTGAAATCCAACGCTTTTTGAAAACGCTTATCGGGGTCCTTGTCGGTGGCCTTCCAGATAACATCCATAAGTTTTCGATACTTCTTCTCAAGGGATTTAGCCATAGGCAATTTTTTTGTCAACTGATTGACAAGAATCTGGGCTTCAGTGTCGGCGTCGAATGGATGTTCCCCATTCAGAAGGACATACAAAGTCATTCCAAGGGAATAGATGTCACTCGCCGGTGTGGCTTGAACCAACATCTTATCTCTCATGATCTGTTCAGGGGACGCGTAAAGAGGAGTCCCGACAAAACCGGTGCTTGTGTAGGAATTGGCACTGGTCACACGTGCGATGCCAAGATCCATCAATTTCACATGGCCGGTTTTGTCAACCATTATGTTGGACGGTTTGATGTCCCTGTGGATAACTCCTTTGGAATGGAGGTAATCGAGAGCGTTCAAGACATCACCGACAAGCGATGTGACAATCTGGACTTTGTCCGCATCATTTCCGAGACCTCGCACGTATTTGTCTATATTGACACCGTCAACATAATTACTGAGTATCCAGACATGCCAATAGCCATCTTCGTCTTCGTACATGCAACTTCCCAGCATCTCCACGATATTAGGATGCGTGTACGTCAATGAGGCCTCCAGACGAGACCTGTCCCTTACGGATTTGACATTGGCATATTTGTCGAACAACTGTTTGATGGCCACTTTCTGGTTTGTATCATAGTCGTAACCTATGAATACTTTACCCATGGCTCCTTCTCCTAACGACGCATTATCCGGATTATAGTAATACCATTTCCACACTCGGTTAAAAACCGAGATGTAGATATTCGGATCGCCATCGAATAGCCGGACCGGTATCATATCTTCTTGCATAGGGCAACGTTATCTGTTAGGTGTTATGATGATCAAATTCCTTCCGGAAGAACATACAGTTTAGAATATTCTTCCTGAAGTTTTTTAACCCTTTCCTTAAGTTTCGTCCTGAAATCCGTATCAAGCCATTCTGAATCATTCAAATGGGAATATGCCATACATGAGAGGACATAAGCCAGTCTCTTGCTTGAAATCTCCGGTCTGCCGACCGAAAGGTATTTCTTAACTTCGTTTTGGACTGAGTCGGAATTCCAGAATTTAATGGCCTCTGAATCAGGAATATGCTTCTCACAATTAATTGACGCCTTGTAAAGGGCGACCGGATGATATGGATTATCTTCCAGCATTTGCCAGATAGAGGACATTGGCTTGTCAAGGATTTCTTGAACACTTGAAGAAGAATTATCTGTCGGCGAGGTACTGGATTTATCGCCGCCTATTGTATTATCCATGGTGGTAGAGTGTATCATCTCATTCTTTACCACTCTATTATCACCTTCCCCTTCTTTGTTATCCCAAGATTTAACCCTCACCAAAACCAAAGCAATGACCGACACGAGGAGAATACCAGTGCCACCTATCGCATACTTTATCCAGGAAGGAGTTGTGTCAGTTCCATCGATGGCGGCACGCATCATTGAGGCGGAGGCATAACGCTTCTCCTGCTGCTTTGACATGGCCTTACCGACGATTGTCCGGTATTTGGCTGACTGAATCTCACCCAGATTTGGTTTCCTGTTAAGTTGTCCCTTAATTATGTCGAATCTGTTGCCTTCAAATGGAAGATGACCGGTCAACAGCCGATAGAACAACACTCCAATGGCATATATATCCGTTGTGAAATCCTGCGCGGACAACTTACCGGACACCAGTTCCGGGGCCGCATATTCAACCTTGCCTACAAAGGTTCCCTCTTCGGACTGCATATCGTCATTTGCTGTAAGGGAATCCTGCTTTTTAGCGATACCGAAATCTATCAGTTTGATCTTTCCGTCTGATGTGATCATCACATTGGATGGATCAATGTCGCGATGAAGGTATCCATTGTCGTGAAGAGCGACTAACGCGGAGATTATATTCTTAATAATATATGTGGACGTTTCCTCCCTGTTTGACGCGTATCTTTCAGCAAGATCCTTCGCGTAGTGTATTTCGTTCCCGCGATAGTCGGTATATATCCCTTCAAGGACTTTGTCCAGAGTCACACCATCAAGGAATTCACTGATGATATAGTAACGGTTCTTATGGGTGCCGAGCATTACTTCCTCCGTTTTGACAAAGCCAAGCATTTCCACGAGATTGTCGTTACGGATTTGGATTGAGGCCTCCCGAACAGCCCGTTCGAGAACCTGATCCCTAGTGGCTGCGTCACCCTCAGGCAGGATTTCCTTGATGGCAACATCGCGGAAAGCGCCGGTATTCTCATCTACCATGCGGCCACGATAGACTACACCAGTCCCACCGCGGCCGATTGGTTCTTCGGTCCTGTCAAACTCATAATATAGATGCCTTTGTTTCTCAGAGTCTCCTTGAAGTCTCATTATTTTTGCCGATTGAATGTTTAACGAGTTTTAGTACCACCGCCAAATGGTTCTGGAGAACCATCAAGAGCATGTGTTCTTTCACTGCTGGAAGGGTTCGCTAGTCGGCTGTTATATGATGGATTAGTCGCGCCGCTTTGATTAAAAGGAGTTCCTGAAGGCCCATTTGTGATGATGCGACGGTCAACACGACGAGTGGCCGCCTGCTTCACTTCGACAAAATTATCAGCTTTTTTTAGCCCAAGAGATTTTGCGTCCGGCAAAATGAATAGCAACTCGTAACTTTTACCGATCGTAATGATGTCCATGTTGTTGCATCCGACAACATCGAAATGCGCGCTCTTTCCATTGACTTTGACACCATGGGTCGAACCATTATCCTTGATGCCGGCATACACCTCACCGTCATCTTCTTGATGGACTATCAGAGTGGCATGTTCGCCGGACACAGTTCCCTCACTAAGAACGACATCAGCATTGTCATTGCGCCCGATGGTGTTTGAGCCCAAATAAACCGGCCAAAACTCTCCGAAAGCGCTTCGGGAGATCGAATAAAGGAATCCTAGCACCGGCTTATCTTTTATGTTACCGGTTGTTCTGTTCCCGATTTTACCTTTCGGGTCACCGTCTTCGAATGGAATGAATGTTCCATTACCAGGATTCTGACTTCTTCTTTCCGAAACTTCGGGACTGTCAGGTGCATTTGATGTGTAATTCTCATCGACACCTGGTACATAAGTTTTATCTGCCATGGCTATTAAATGTTTATATAGTTTTCATTTATCAATATACAATACACAATACACAACGAAAGTGTGGAGCTCCACGTTCTTTCAATTGAAGGTTCTGACAAAACCCGAATAAGAAGAACGAATGGAACTCCACACCTATGTATGACACGAGTCGCTTGTGGGATGCGGTGCCAAAAGGCGTGCCGCTGCGGCATGGGTTGATACACAAGAAAAGAGTGCTGTTCGTGGGTTCCTTATTCGTTGGAAAACTGTCAGATTTTCAATTGAGAACCGCGTGATCGCACATTTCGTATTTTACGCCGAATCACTCCGACCACGCAAAGTTAACAAAAACTTTGGTTCACTCAAAACAGCACTCTGGATTTTTTGCATATTCGTTTCTTCCATTTGGATTGTCATGTAGTTAGATGTTTGACGAAGACTTGATCTATCAGTGTCGGACTGAATTATGAGTTTTTTTTGATCACATAGGCGTTGCCATGGTATAAAAACCGGCTTTTCCCTTCAATCCGTATCCATTCATCGTTGAATTTTATATACTTGTCACCTTTGCTTAACCAGACAGAGTAGGTACCTTTGTGATGTCCGGATTCCGTGTAGATCTCGACAGTCTTACCTGTCCGCATGTAGTTGTCGCTACAATACGCACATGACGGATCAGTCATGTATGAAATATTCTCGGAGTCAATCTGTTTGTCGTGGTTCGCGATGTTACCGGAAATTTGGGCACCTGCAAAATTGCATAGCAGGATTAAGCAGAGAATCAAGCAATTGGTCTTTTTCATGCATCACACCCTTATTCCGTGTCGGGTACAACTGTTAAAAAGTATTGTCATCAGTTACTTTCACTTCAACCAACAACGAAAGTGTGGAACTCCACATTCTTTCAATTGAAGGTTCTGACAAAACCCGAATAAGAAGAACGAATGGAACTCCACACTGTGTATTGGTGTCTGCCGTGCGGTGGCTGTGCGCCAAAAGGGCGTGCCTGTGCGGGCAGGTGCTGATACACAAGTAAAGAGTGCTGTTCGTGAGTCCCTTATTCGTTGGAAAACTGTCAGATTTTCAATTGAGGGCCGCGTGATCGCACATTCCGTATTTATGCTGGATTACTCCAGCGACGCAAAGTTAGGAAATTCTTTCAATCACGCAAAGCAGCACTCGGAAAATTCTTGTGTCAGCGTTTCGTCCATTCATATCCTTTCGGATCGTCACTTATATTGATGGACGAAATGAGTCTGTTCTATCTCCTAATGTGAAAAAATATATGAAGATTCGAGGAGGAACAGCGTCAATCCTCCTCAATGATGTTCTCCGGCTCCCAGATGCGGTCCATAATGTCCAGAGCGACGGTGATTCCGGACTCTGCCGCCGAGGAGAGGAGATCGTAATAGAGGGTTTTGTCATCGATAAACTCTTCGGGGTCGTTGTTCGTCGCGGCGGAGCCTATCCATTCCCAGGCATATTCATTCCCTGGGACGAGGGCACCACATTCGATCCCTTCCAGAAGGATATTCCTGTATAGTCCCATACGGGTGATCAGGCCGGTGTTCCAATCATTGCTTGCAGCCAGCAGAGCCTTCATAGGGTACAGTTCGATGTCGCCGTCCGCAATGGCCGCGTTGATTTGTTCGAGTACTTTCCGCTCGGATTCTGTTGTGGAACTGAAATCGCCATCGCCATGCTTCTTCGCGATGCTTTCCAATAGGTCAAATGTGGAATCAGGCAGCATATCAAGTGGTAAACATTTTTGTTATACGAATAAACATATTTGTTTTATTGACTGCAAGCATTGACTTTACCACACTCTAGAAAAGAATGAGAGGAAATAGAGACATTAATGGGCCTGTAGTCTTTCGCGGTGGCCGTGAACGGGTTCCGCACAAAGGTTTGAGGGTTCATCGCGATGAGCGGAAACCAGCTTCCCTGAATCTGTATCATCAAAGAATGGCCTGGAAGGAAGTAATGATCTATATCACACATCGTGAAGTCCACGCTGACGACTTTTCCTGCCTTAACAGCCTTTGCCTTGCTGAATCCGTCACGGTAACGGAGCGGCATCACATCACCTCTGACAAGCATCTGATAACCATCGGGGCGGACATCAATCAACTTGACGACAATGTCCGCATCCATATTCTTTGAATATGCCCCGTCCGGCAGGTCGAGCCTCAATTCCATGTGCGCCTTTACCGGACCTGCAAGATGCAACGTGTCTGAAAGTACATTTCCTGAATATGTAAGGACATCCTCCCGTGCTGACGCGAAACTCTGATCGGCCGTCATGTAGGCGCGGTCACGTCCATTGGATTTTACATCCATATACGGGACAGGGTTCGTTGGATCTGACGTGAATGTCCTGAAAGCCAGCACGTCAGGCAATCCTGACATATTCAAGGAATCAGCACCTGAAAAGAATATTCTGATAGGCTCCGCATCTGACGGAGGCCATGAGGGATATGTCTTCCAAAGTGTCGAAGATGGTACACCTTCCATTTTTGATTTCAGAGTCTCACCGGATGGTAGAATATTCACCCTTGCAGGCATATTCCCTTTTCCTTCAAGGTAATATGTAAAGAAAGGATACTCAATATCATCCAAGTAATATTCCCCGGACGCCTCTCCGAACCACGCTCCGGAAAGGTGATTCGCCTTGCGGTTCTTCCATCCCCCGTGGTACCACGGCCCCACGGCCAGATAAAGGTTGCATTCCGGAGACAATCCGCGGATCTCGTTGTAGGTCTCGAACGCGCCGTAGCAGTCCTCGGCATCGTAGAAACCACCGGTGACAAGAACCGCAGGCTTGATGTCCTTCAGATGCCGGCCGGGATTCCGGTCTTTCCAGAATCTGTCGTAATCCGGATGTGAGACCATGCTGTTCCAGAACGCCAAGGTGTCGCCGAAGTACGCCGAAAGGTCGGCCATCGGCCTGCCAAGGAAATATTCATAGAGATCGGTGTCGATATTCACCAATTTAGACAGGCCTTTAGTCGAAGGTGCTTTCCGCGTTCTGTACATCGACGAGCCGAAACGGTAGCAGTCCGCAAGGCAAAGAGCCCCGTTGTGATGCGCGTCATCTCCCATAAACCAATCGGTGACAGGTGCTTGCGGTGAGACAGCCTTGATCGCGGGATGGCGGGAAAGGGCAGCCATCGTGGCGTAAAAGCCAGGATACGAGGTTCCTTTCACACCGATGTTTCCGTTGTTGTCAGTGTTGGCAAGGAGCCATTCTACCGTGTCGTAAGTGTCCGTGGCTTCGTCAACAATGCACCCTTTCGCCGTACCTCCAGCCATGCCGCCAAGATGCGGACGGATGTTCTCGAAATCTCCTTCACTCAGGAAGGTGCCACGGACGTTCTGCAAGACAATAACATAGCCATCCGCGGCGTAGTTGAGCAAGTCATCCCAGATGCCGGATGAATATGTCTGTTTGCCTGGCAGAGGTTCCTCCCCCGCCTCAAATCCGTAAGGTTTGAGCGAATAGGGAGTGCGGACAAGCATCACTGGTTTGGCATCGACCGCCGAGACAGGTTCATAGACAGCGGTGTAGAGTCTGACCCCATCCCGCATCGGGATCATCACCTCTCTTTTTGTGTAATTGTATTTAAGCCATTTCACCGTGACGTTCTTTCCGTTCTGGGCCATGAGGCTGACAGAAAACGTCACAAACAGAAGCAAGGAGAGAAATCTTCTCATCTTTCAATTGCTATTTAACCCGTATCCTCTTCCCAATGCGAAGTGTGGTTTTCACTGACATCCCGTTGAGCCTGCATAACGCAGAGACCGAGGTCTTGTACCTTAACGCGATTGACGAAAGAGTGTCGCCGGACTTGATTGTGTGGTATTTCGCCTCCGGAGCAGGTGTGTCATTCTCCACCAACGTCTGCCGAGGAGGATCCGTCCTGGACGGAATGCGATGCGACACATGCTTGATCGCTGACCAAGTGCCGGACGGAGAGAGGACAATGCTGGCTGTGTCCTTAGGGACGTTCAGAGATCCATCGTCCCCGATGACCATCCAACGCCCGTCCGCCATGAGCAGGACACGCATGTCACCTTCCTGCAGCCGCAAGGTGTCCCTGACATCAATGACCGTGTTTTCAGGCAAGGCTTCCATCACCTTCTCATCTTTATGGCTTACAAAATCAGGAAGGATTCTTCTCGCTCCAATGAACCTGGATGAGTAATATTTCTCAGTGATGTGCGAGATCTGAATCCCACCTTTCACCGCCGCATGGATGAAAGTGAAATCCCTGCCCGAACTGTCAAGCTCTATGAATATCCCGATGTGGCCGACCCTGCTGGCGTTGCGTCGCGCCGCGAACACTACCAGATCTCCTTTTTGAAAGTTGGACCACGAGCCGCTCACTTCCCTTCCTTGCTTTGATTGGCCTACGGAAGAACGCTCCAGGTCATAGCCGAACTTCTTGTACAAATACTTTGTGAATCCAGTACAATCGAAGGCCCTCGGTCCGCTACCGCCATAGCGGTATGGTGTGCCAATCATCTTCATTCCTTCCTCCACGAGGATGTCCGCCAGTTTTTCAGTTGACACCGTGATCGAATCCTCGACCTCGGACATGACGTTATGGGCATTGGCCGCGACCGAGATCATCACGGCGATCGCCACAAGCACTGTTCTTATTGCGTTTCTCATTTATATTCAATTCTGTATATGTCCACAGCATTGCCACCGCCACTGCTGTTGCCCTGGGAGGTCGAGAAAAGATAGTGCCCGTCCCGCGTTATCGCCAACCCGACAGGATACGAATCCGCGCGGACGGATCCGATCATGGACATGGTCTTTGTCTCCACGACAGCGATTCTGCTGGAAAAATTGCATGCCGCGAAGATGAACCGTCCGTCTGGCGAAGCTACTATCGTTCTCGCGCCCGGAAACACCTTGCAGCTTTCCCAACCGTTGATTCTGGCGGTTTCCCTTTTCCCATCAAGTTCAGCTATGGCCGAATAGACACTTGTCATTTCTGCCCTTTGGACATAGCCTGCGGTGTTGATGCTTGCATAAAGGTAGCCATTCTTGCAAATTAAATGCCTGACGTTCGGCTTCAAGCCTACAATCCTCCCCAGATACGAAGAGGCCTCAAGATCTATCACGGCGATTCCACCGGCACCGCCCATACAACCGACCAGAAGATACCTGTTGTCAGGTGTGAACAGGGTTCCCCTCAGGCAGTGCCCGCTGCCATTGTCCCTGTTGACCGGCTCTGTCCTGCTATAATCAAGGGATAATTTACTACCGATCACATAGTTGGAGATGTAATGCCAATCCTCAGGCCTGTCACTTGAGATGTCCATGACACCGACCGTGTTGTCTCCCCAATGAGTGACCGCCAATCTCGTTCCGTCATCAGACACGGCGATCATCTTAGGGAGCGGCCCAGTCTCGAACATCCGGATAATCGTGTCCCTTTCCGTGTCCAAGACGGCGACAGCGGAAGGTTCTTGCGCATTGATGTCGTAACTTCTTCGGTAATAGGATATCCACAAATATTTACCTTTGTGGGAGAAAGCCGATTCGACTGGTTTCCCCGAGAATGTCCGAGGATTCCTGCGCTTGTCCTTGAATGTGTAATAGCCGCTTTCATCAGCCCACAACTCCTTGTCCGAACCATCAAACCGATGTTGGACAGTTTTGATTTTCTTTCCGGTAGGAACCTCAAAGACAACAGTCCTCATGCCCTCCAGAGAATTGACGTAGAACTTAGAGCCATCAGGATGGATGGTCACCGATTTCGGAGAGCGGATGTCTGTGTCACGCGTCTTATGGTCAGAACAATAATTCTGTCTTTTCTGGACCAAAGTCACTTTAATATCCTTTGTTTCAAGGCATTCAGACAAACATGCCGGATGCGTGACACCGTCCCCGCAAATGGCGGGAACAACATGCATCAATATAACACCGGCGAGCGTTAATGCATAATGAGTGTGCTTTTCAATCATCAGCAGGTAGAATCGGTTCTAATTATGTGTCATTAAAATTATTCGCAATATATGAAAAATAAGTAAAACCTCAGCATAAATATTCAAGATATTGCCGTAGTTTTGCAAAATCTAAACATTGAGAAAAATTCACAATTATGTTTTTGATACAGTTGATGATAGTGCTTCTGGCACTTTATGTCGGCTCACGGTACGGAAGCCTGGCATTGGGAGCGATTTCCGGAACAGGCCTCGCCGCAAGCGCATGCTCCTATAAAAGAGGCTTGGACCTTGGCAAGGACCCTGCGTTCCAGGCAAGGCTGAAAGACCCGGAGATGTATGAATATATGTACGGTAGCACAGCGACATCCCTCGGAAAGGAAATCTCCGCGTCAGCGAAACGCGCGGTCTATATATTCCTTGCCTCAATCGCCGTCATCGTGCTGTTCGCGTCATGCCAAAGGTTGCTCCCTTCCTACGAGGACGGCAGCCGGTTGAAAATGAATATAGTCATTCAGATTGTGATGCTTACAGCCGCCGCGCTGATGGTCATAGTCAGCAAGGCTTCACCGAAAAAGGCTGTAGCCGGTTCGGTTCTGATCAATTCACAAGGCGCGGTGGTCGTGGCGATGCTGCCGCTGGCATATTCATTGGGCATCCCGGGACCTGTGCTTTTGGGTGTACTGCCAAGCGTCTATGGCTATTTCTTCATACCGAACTATCCTTCGGACATCGCTACGGTCAACTTCGACCGCAGCGGAACGACCGTGATCGGGAAATATCTTCTGAACCACAGCTTTATGATGCCGGGACTGGTCAGTGTAGCAGTGTCCACAATCGTGGCCAGCATTATTTCCAGTTTGATCTTTTAAATGAATCTGCCGGTGGCGCTGTCCTTTGCCTTGCGGATTTGATCCGGGCTACCGGTCGCGACAATACGGCCACCTTCGGCACCACCTCCTGGACCCATGTCGATGATGTAGTCGGCGTTGCGGATGACATCCAGATCGTGCTCGATGACTATGACGGTGGCTCCGTGATCGATAAGGCTCTGGAACACTTTCAGTAGCGTCAGGACATCGGACGGGTGAAGGCCTATGGTCGGTTCGTCGAACACAAAGACAGAGTCGCTCTGTCCCCTGCCCATCTCGCTGGCCAGTTTAAGTCGCTGGGCCTCACCTCCGGACAGGCTCGGGGTCTCTTCTCCCAATGTCAGATAGCCAAGGCCGAGATCACGCAGGACTCTGAGACGCTGACTGATGAGTTTCAAATCAGCGCAAGCGTCAAGGGCGGAATTGATGTCCATATCCATCAGCTCTGGAAGCGAATGGAACTCTCCTGCCGCATTCTCCCTCCGGATGCTTCCCGCCGCTTTTGAATATCTTGACCCACGGCAGTCGGGGCACGGAATGTCCACATCCGGAAGGAACTGCACGTCAAGGCTTATCACACCCGTGCCGTCACAGGTCGGGCAACGGAGCTTGCCGGTATTGTAGGAGAAATCCCCGTCCTTGTAGCCGTGCTTTTTCGCGTCCGGAGTCTTGGCGAAGACTTTCCTTAACTCATCGTGCACGTTGGCATAAGTCGCCACCGTAGAGCGAACGTTAATGCCTATCGGTGAAGCATCTATGAGTTTCACCTGACGTATTCCTTTAGCGTCTATTGACTTCACGTGGCATGGCAGATCGTGCCCTGCCATCTTCGCCTGAAGCGCTGGAATAAGACTTTCAAGCACCATCGTGGTCTTGCCGGAGCCGGATACACCTGTGACAACCGTCAGCCTCCCTTTCGGGATCTTCACCTTCAGCGGCTTGACCGTGTGGATAGCATCAGTTGTCATCGTTATCTTGCCATCAATGAATATGTCAGAGTCTTTTATCTGTTGTCTTACCTTAAGAGGATTCTTGCCAGAAAGGAAAGGACCTATCCTTGAATATTCATTGGCCTCGATGTCGCCGATCGTGCCTTGAGCTATCACTGTACCGCCGCTTGAGCCGGCACCGGGCCCCATCTCGATCATCCAGTCGGATTTCGTGAGGATCTGCGTGTCGTGGTCAACCAGAATGACGGAGTTTCCATCCGCTATCAAGTCCTCCATCACGCCGCATAGGCCAATTATATTCGATGGATGCAGACCGATTGAAGGTTCATCGAGAACATACAGGACTCCCGTTGTTCGATTTCTTACGGCTCTGGCCAGCTGCATTCTCTGACGTTCTCCGGTCGATAGAGTAGCCGCTGAGCGGTCCAGTGAAAGATAGCCTATTCCCAAGTCCATCAGTCGTTTGGCCGTGTCCAAGAACGATTCGCAGATGCTTTCTGCCATTGGTCGCATCTCCCACGGAAGCGAAGCCGGAACGCCTTTGACCCATTCCACAATCTCGGTTAGGGTCATCGTGCAGGCCTCAGCCAATGATATTCCTCTAAGTTTCGGTGCCCTTGCCGCATCGGAAAGCCTTGTGCCTCCGCAGTCCGGACAGACATCCAATCTTATGAACTTCTCCACACGCTTCATTCCCTTCTCGTCCTTGACCTTGGCAAGTGCGTTCTCCACCGTGTAGGTCGCGTTATAGAATGTGAAATCCAGTTCGGCGGCGTCATTGGAGTTCTTCGCCTTGTAGAGAATGTGTTTTTTCTCCGCCGGACCGTGAAGGACGATGTCTTTTTCCTTGTCAGTCAGATCCTTGAACGGGACATCTGTGCGCACCCCCATCGCTCGGCAGACATCTTTCATCAGAGACCACATCAGCGTGTTCCAAGGAGCCACAGCCCCTTCGTCAATCGTGAGGTTCTCGTCCGGGACAAGCGTGGATTCATCCACAGTTCGTACTGTTCCGGTTCCGTCGCATTTACGGCACGCTCCTTGGCTGTTGAACGACAGTTCCTCAGCCGACGGAGCGTAGAAATGTTCTCCGCACACAGGGCAGACAAGCTCTTTTCCGGCAGCCACAAGCAAAGACGGCTCGACATAGTGCCCGTTCGGACATCTATGGCTTGCCAGCCTTGAGAACATAAGCCTAAGGCTGTTAAGGAGTTCCGTCCCCGTACCGAAAGTGCTGCGTATGCCCGGAATCCCCGGTCTTTGATGAAGCGCGAGAGCCGCAGGGACATAAAGGACCTCGTCCACGTCAGCCTTCGCAGCCTGTGTCATCCTCCTTCTTGTGTAAGTCGAAAGAGACTCAAGGTAACGCCTTGATCCTTCTGAATATAGCACCCCTAACGCCAGCGAGGACTTCCCGGACCCGGACACCCCGGCGATCCCCACGATCTTCCCCAGCGGAATGTCCACATCCACATTCTTCAGGTTGTGCACCCTCGCGCCACGCACCAAAATCCTGTCCGGTTGATTCTTATTCATTGTCAATAAACATCTTAGTAAGTTCCTCAAAAGAGTCAAGGCGGGTGATGTTCGGATGCTCAAACTCCTCCGTCACCTCGTGCCTCCACATAGTGTGGAAAGGAATATGTATGCCGTAGCCCCCGATCTCGATTATCGGCTGGATGTCGGACTTGAAGGAGTTACCGACCACAGCGATCTGTGACGGTGCGACCTGCTCCACATTGCAGATGTCAAGATATTCCTTGATTCCCTTTTTGGTGACGACGATAACCCGGTAGAAGTATTTGTCAAGCCCAGAGCGTTTGATTTTGTTCTGCTGATCCAGCATATCCCCTTTTGTCATCAGTATCAAGCGGTAACGACCGGTCTTGTCCAGAGTGTCAAGCGTCCGCGCCACCCCCGGAAGCGGTGTCGCAGGAAGGCTGAGCAGCGATTTCGCGCTCGATAATATTCGTGAAAGATTCTCGCCCGGCACCTTGTGGTCAGACACCCTCAAAGCCGTCTCCATCATCGAGATGCAGACCGCCTTCGCCCCATAGCCCAGAATCGGCATATTCGCCGATTCAGTCTTGTATAGCTCCTCAGACAGTTCTTCCGCCGTCCCATATTCCTTCAACTCCTCCGTGAACACGTCCTCCGCCCTGTCAAAGTACGTCTGGTTGTCCCACAGTGTGTCGTCCGCATCGAAGATTATAACCTTGACCTTATCTTTCATCATTCATCATATTTTGGTCTCAAAATTAGCGAAAAGAATCCTAACCGCAATCTACCTGTAATCCGATTCCGCCCAGAGATTCCAAGGCTTTTCAGGAACATAGTACTCTTTGATGCCGTAGTCGATGTTGGCCTTGCGGGCCTGGCTCAACTGGTGACGGCGGTGGATGCGGTACGTCCTTCCGTCTTTGATGAAGTAAGCACCCGTCTGGTGGAAACGGAACGGAACCTCTTTGGCGACGCATTGCGAACGCAGATTCAGAATCCAATCGAAATCACAAGGCCTCGCCCCGACACCGGACTCACCACTGACACTCACCTCCTCTATCGTGTCATCCAGCCATCGTGAGATGTCCATCCGCTCAAGCATCGGCGCCACAATGATCGACTTATGCCTTATCGGAAGTTCCTTGAATATGGGAAGCCGACGCTCGGCCATAGCCTGGTTCTCCACCGTGCAGCCGATGATGACATTCTCGTACCCGTCGCCCCAGTCCGGAGGCAGACACCGTTCCAGACGGTCAATCCGTTTTGTAAAGAAATAGAACATACAGTCGCTCCGAAAGCGCATCATTTCCCAACATTCCGGCCTCCACGGATCCGCGTCCTCCAGCAGGAAATCCGAAGTGAAGCACGTGAAGACAATCTTGCCCGAAGGAATCTTGAAAGTCTTGTCCCGTTTCCTTTTGACCGGCAGATTGAACGCCGCCGTCTTTCGCGCAAGATTGCTTGCGATCTCGCTCCCGTACATCTCGTCCTGCCGATAGACATAACAGAACCTGCAGCCCGGACTCACCTTAGTGCACCCGTGCCACGGATTCCAATCCGCGAATATGCTCCACTCCTCCGCCATTGTTAATGTTCTTGACCGCAAACATACAGATTTAGCCTTGCAAATCCAAAAGGTTAAACAAAAACACTCGTTCGGCAGAGTCAAAACCACACGTTCGTCCGCCAAAACGGCCATTTCCCCGGACAAACTGTACTATATCACTGGTTTGTCCGGGGAATACGGCTTTCTCCGGACAAACATAACTCAATTGCATAAAGGATGGAAAAAACTATCTCCTCGGAATTCTTTACAAAAAGCTTTCAGGCGATAGGCCTTTTCAAGGCATCAGGTGGCGTATTGGGATGAATTGCGAACGACTTGGAGGTTTACTTTTTCAGCATCAAGCACAACTGGGGACGTTCTGTGGCATATAGGGCTGAAAGTGTTTTGTAAGGATATTTTCTGGTCGCTTCGACAAGCTCTGCGACCAGGTATTATTCTATGGTATTCAGCAGATCACAATCGTTCAGGCGATCGAAATCTGATTTAAACAAGCGATCTTGAATGATTCGGTACTTTTCAAATTCGGATTCAGCAAAACATTTGGCAAATTCCGCAGTAATCTTTCCGGCATCGTTCAATATAGCATCACCACCAGCTTCAAGGATTATGTCTATGCGTTTAGCCCAGTCTTCCATAGTCATCGGAATATGCCTGTCTGCCATTCTCTCGGCCATATCCAAAACGGAGTTGACCAATTTTCCCATATCTTCCAATTCCACACCATTCAGGTAATTCTTCGCTATACTGAACAATCTTTCCATCCGGAGCATTCTCCCAGGTCGTCAAACCCATATGTTCCTTACCTGCATCAGCTCTTTCCACAATCAGTTCTGCGGCGGTGTGGCCGTGAACGGCAAAGTGAATTTTATTCTGTACCTTTTTGTAGAACAATCTTGTTGTGGGCGCGTCACGGTTATAGTCAACAGCTGTGGCGTAAATGTCGGTCAGTTTCTGATAGAATCTTCTCTCACTCAACCGAATCTCACGAATCTCTGCAAGCAGATGTTCAAAGTAGTCTTCTCCGATGAAGGTTCCATTTTCCATCCGCTTTTTATCCACAACATAGCCTCGAATTGTGAACTGTCGCAAAACACTTGTGCACCACTGACGAAACTGTGTGGCTCGGATAGAATTGACACGGTAGCCTACCGAAATAATCGCATCAAGATTGTAAAATTTCGTCATATACATTTTACCATCCGCCGCAGTTGCCGAGATTTTCTCGGTAACTGAACCTTCTTCAAGTTCACCAGATTTAAAGATATTCTTCAGGTGCAAGCCAATATTATCAGACGAGCAGTCAAATAGCATCGACATTGCTTTCTGAGTCGCTCATATACTTTCATTCTTATATAGCACCTGAATACCTTCCTCCTTCCCTTCCGCTATGAAGGTGAGAAATTCAGCCGTGCTGTTCCGCACTATAGCATTCTTCATCATCTATCTTTCTTTCAACAACTTAATCATGTCTTCACAAAAATAATGAATAGTCCCGGCAAATACAAGTCACTTGACCTCCAGGTTGCGCGGGACGGCAGCGGCGTTGGCGCGGTAATGCGGGGCGTAGAGGGATTCGATTTCGGGGACGGGAGCCTGGAAGGTGCCGGGCTGGGTCACGAAAAAGTCTTCGGTGACGGTGGTGTGGCCTTCGGGGTAGGTGTCGAAATAGAAGACGGTACGGTCGGGCTTCACGTCACGATAACCACACGGAGAGACACGGTACCAGCCGTCAACGGTCAGCGGGGTGAAAGACAGATTGTAGATCCCAGACAACTGGTCAACTGGAATCAGAGACGCCTCACGGGGTGCGGTCAGACGGATGAAACTTCGGTTCTCGGAGTTCTGGACGGTATAGACGGCACGGATACGGTCTCCCCGACGGACGGTGTCACCAGGATGAAGTTCCTTGTCTCCAATGAAATAACTCTTTTCGATAGAGAAGCCGTTGCCGGAGGCCTTCACATCAGCAAGAGGCTTCAGCACACGCTGGGTCAGGGTCACGACACTGGTGCTCAGCAAGTCGGTGCTACCCTTTCCGACTGAACACAGGGCGTTCACAAAGGCAGGATCCGTGTCCCAGTTCTGGGTCTCTTTCTGCAATATCAGCCACAGGCGGACTCCATCGGCGATCTCGGCGGCTTTCTGACCGGTGACTTGATCAGAATGTGAGGAAGCATATTCAGAAAGCACATCGGAGATGAGCGAGTGGGCATAGGCTTCGTTTTCCAGCAGTCCTCTGAACGGCATCACAGCGTTCGGGTAGTAGAAGCCGCCACCATCGTGCCTGACGGCATATTCAATGATGGAGAGGATGTCTTCGTCCATTGATCTGCGGAGCGCGGCATCGACATTGAAACGCTCGCCCCAAGCGCGAGCCAAGGATATTCCTTCTTCGGAGCCGATCAGATTGCTGAGGGTACGGACACGTCTTGCCTTCGCATCTGGCTGACCATCAATGAAATCGAAGCGGTTGGAAGGTGAAAGGTAGATGCGGGCATATTTCCGGAAAGAGGAGAGTCGGGAGCGGTACTCCTTGCGCTGCGACTTGTCCATCCGCACCTTGAACCAGACCGATGGGAAGTTCGAGCGGACGAGCATATAAGTGTCGTTCGACAGGCCGCCGAACCAGCGCGGGAAGCCCAGGAACTGAGTGGAATCCAGATACTCGACAGAAGATGTCAGATCAGGAATATTCCCGCCAAGACTTCTCACCAAAGCCATCCGATCCAGCACCGTGGCGGTGACTGACTGTGAGGAACGCATACCTTCGAACCAGCCGAAACCGCCGTCGGAGTTCCTGCACGCAAGGATTCTGCCCAGCAGCGAAGTGTCGCGCTCCGACTTGAATGATTTGAAGCAATATGCCTCTGTAAGTGACAGTATATCATTGGATGACGGCTCGGACTTCTGTGTCGCGGCCTCTTCGATCATCTTGCCGATCGAGATCTCTTCGCAGACGGCACCAGCGGAGGATACGTTCACGAAACGGCTTCTGAGCGATTCCAGCAACTTATCCTTGTCAGTTCCTGGCAAGGCTATGGCCGAATGGGACTCGGTGATGACCTGACTAGCATCGTGAACCGGAACACCGAACCGGACAGCGTCACTGAATGATTTTGAGGCGAATATGACCTTGAAAGTCAGTGAGTCGATGTCGTGAGGCACATCAACCGGGAAAGACACGACCGATTGTTCACGACCGTTCACCGTCACTGGAACTTTCAGCGAGTCAATGGCTTCGCCGCTTCTTGAATATTCAAGGATCTTCATCTCGCCCTCTATCACCGCGTCTGAATTGCCGACGGTGGTCGCCGTCAATGTCCATTCGTCTCCAGAGTAAAGATACCTCGGAGCGTTGACGGAGACTTTTACAGGCACGGTGACGGTGAAATCCCTTGTCAATGTGCCGTTGCGCATCGCCTTGTCGTGAGCGAAGAACAAAACGTGATAGGTCGAGAGTTTATCAGATGTCTTGAACGTAAATTTGACCTCGTTGTTTTCCGGATAGAGGAACGGCTCAAAGGCCAAAGATTCTGAGAATATCTTTCTGACAGCCACGGATGTGAAATCATAATCAGCGGCGGCAGAAGCACTTGACTCAGATTTCTCATAATTGCGTCCCGAATCATTGGAACGGTTCTTACGACGCCGTGCCGATTTGGAGGCGACTCCGTAACCAATCACCATCACCTCATCAAGCAGTGACTCGTCTTCCTCAAAGACGATATTCATTCCCGAAGTTCCTCGCAATGTCACACTCCGGTAGCCTATGTAACTGATGGTTATCAGCGTTCCCGGACTTGCGTCAAGTGAGAAATACCCGTCAAGGTTAGCTGATGTGCCATAGGAGGTACCGTCCACGATGACTGACGCTCCGATAAGCGGATCCCCGTTCGCATCCGTCACGATGCCGTTTATTCCGGAAGAAAATCCACTACCGATGTTACCTAAAGACTTGTTCGTGATATATCCGCAGGCTATATCCATCTGGACATCCGAAACGGCCTTAGGTTCAAGCCTTACCGGATTCCAGATCTCCTTTCTGACCGCGTCAAGACTCTTGTCATAAATCGCCGCGAGGCCTTCGATGCCATCCGGGACGCGGACCTTGACGGTATATTCAGTGCCAGGATTGGTGACATCGGTGAAGGCGCTGAAATCCAGAGGCATATCAAGTTCGTCCGACAGTCTGTTGTAAGTATGCTCGTACTTAAAGAAGCGGCCATATTTAAAGAAGAGCAACTGGATGCTGACAGGGCCATCAGCTCCAGCTGGGTAGCGAAAACGCAATTCTCGCAGCGAACCGGCAGACGAGCCGTCCATCGTAACCATTCTGGATTCAAGGATATTCCCGCCGCTGTCAAGCATAGTCGCGACCGCCCATAATGGTGCCACAGAAGCTCCAAGCGTCATAACGATGTCCTCGCCAAGAGCGACTTCGGTCTTACCCGGCAACAGAAGACAGACAGCAGGAGCCACAAGCGACTTCGCCTCACGGCTCACCTTCACAAGGTTATATTCTTTATCCGCCTTGACCACCTTGCCAAGACTGTCCGTTTTCTCTGAATATGCCCGGAGAACATAAAGTCCGTCAGCCGTTGTCGGCAAGTCAATCTCATCGCCGGAAGCGCATTTACCTGTCTGCAAGACTGTTCCGGAAATGTCCAAGAAGTCATAGCGAATCTCAGACTTCACTTTTTTACTGAATCTGTCACGGACTTCCAACGCAAAAACTGCCTTGTCCCCGGTCACGATTCCCTGCGTGGCCTCTCCCGATTTGTTCAGATCAGTAAGCAGCAAATCCCCGTCGGTGCCGTTAGCCAAATGGAAATCAAGTTTGATCACATTATTGACATTGACCAATGTGCTAAACTCCCTGGTCTCCCCTGTCTCGTCCTTCACGGTCACATTGATTGAATATCGTCCTTGATCCTTCGCCTTGAATCTATAACCGAAACGTCCGTCCGATGAGGACTTTATCTCTTTTTCATCCACTGTCTTCCCGTCACACGACACCTTTAACGTCATCCGGGCGGAAGCGAGGCTATGCCCCGAGAGGCTCTCGACCTTTCCGGAGACGGTCACGGAATCTCCGGCGAAATAAAGTGATTCCTGCTCATCAAAAGTCAAATCTAACGTTGGCAGTACAAAATCCTCTACCCTGAACATTCTGGACGTAATCTCCTTGTCGCCATTGGCAACAGCAATCTTGAACAGCCCGTTGCGCCGCCCTTTCGGAATGACGAACTCTCCGGCGAAGGACCCGAAATCGTTGGTGCGGAACGACTTCTCCTCGATCATATTCATCTGAGAATCGTATAACGCGGCCTTGAATGCCTTTTCTTTTCCGATGACTTCCAATTGTTTATGAATATCTCCACGGAACATCACGGCTTTGAACCGGACTGTGTCGCCGGGCTTGTAGGCTCCACGGTCGTTGAATATTCGGCCGTAGGTTTCTGTTTCAGAATGATTCCCTACGGTCGCTTCGACAGGCTCAGCGACCAAAGCCCTACTGGTCACTGAGCTTGTCGAAGTGACCGGACGGTCAAGATACGACGCCTTGACAATGACAACCTCCTTGCTGAGCCGAACAGCTTTCCCATCCGTCACCGAGCAGACAACCTTGCACTCAAGTCCGGACTTCTTAGCCGCCAGTTCCTGCATCTCGGAAGGCAATAACGTGAATCCATCAATGCTCAGATGCGCCGAGAGCACCCGCTCCCCTCTCGTCATCTTTACATCGACCTCCTTGAAAGGCTCTCCGGTGATGTAATCAGCAGGGAAAACCGCGAATCCGCCACCCTGCTTCCTGACAGCCACGGACACTGTCTTGTGAACGTACGAGATCTCGGCCTCTTTCCCGGAGCCGGAAACCTTGATCCAATAGTCTCCATCCTCCAGCTTCGGCAGAGCCACCTTCACAGTGTCCCAGACGTAAAAACTCCGGACCGGATTGTCGAGCCTTTTACGGAACACACTCTTACCCTGGCTCTCAACCGACAGATTGGCCGACTTGATATTCCGGAACCGGACCAGCACGGTGTCTTCACGGACCAACACGGAAACATCCTTATCCTCCAGCCTATCAATCAATGACGAAATCACACCTCCACATTCCTCAGCGATTATCTTATTCACATCATTAGAGGAAACAAAGAGAAGATCCGAACTTACATATTTTGGAATATACGACTCCCGCTCTTTCTCGAAAGCCTGACATTTGGAGTCAAGCTCGGCAAACTGCCGCGATGTTCCGCCCTCCTTGACCAACCTGTCATATTCCCTTTTAAGCAGCACCTTCCTCGGCAGCAACGCCACTACGCTTCCGCTCCAGTCCGTGGCGAGGCGTTCCAGTTCCTTGTCTCCATCCTTGCGAAGCGCCTCACTATAGGCAAGCAACGCAGATTGAGGAAAGTTCCCGGCGACCGCATCCTTCAAGATCTCCAAAGCCTTGTCGTGCGCGGAAGCGTCTGACAGACAGTGCCAAAGAATATATTCATAGTCATTAGGGATGAATTCGTGGTCGCAGACATAGCCGTCGCCCCAGTAGCCGCGCCGCCAAAAATCATCATTCCTTCCTTTTTTCAAGACCTCGGCATTATCCTCCGCGAACCGCAGCGCGTCAAATTCCTGCCGTCCCAAATCACCCGAATTAATTAATGAATATGCCATTATGGGTTTTCCGGCCTTGATGAACTCTTCCGTCAATACGTTTCTCAAAGAGTCCCGCAGCTTCCAGTTCCTCCGCGCCTGTGTCGTGCCGATAGTTACCACAGCATCGTAGTAATCCTTGTCCAGCCGTTTCTTCTGCGCCTGTTCTTTGATGAACGTCAGCAGAGCGATCTCTTTCTCGGGCCTGTCACGCCTGGAAAGCCGCTCGTACCGCCTCCACTCCCTCTTGAGATAATGTCCGTTAATATCCGGATATTCAGCAACTCTGGCCTCCCGCCCGTGCATAACCGGGCACAAAGCCAACATCATCATCGACAAAACCAGAATCTTTCTCACAACCGTCTGTTTTAGTGACGGCAATATACGCAATTTATCCGGAACCGCAGCCTTTTATGATGATGAATATGTCGCCTTACTTCTCCTCCATAAAGAGCTCACCTTTGAGGTACTTGACGCTTTGGGTGGCGAAATTGTAGCCTCGTGAACCTGGCTTGGCGACTTTCAAGTACTTCTCGTACCATTCGAGGGCGGATTTGTAGTCTTTTTTCTGCTCATAGCAATAGGCGATGTTGGTAAGGGCGGAGATGAATTTCGGATTGTAACCGTATGCCTTCTGATAATGAGCGATAGCCTCGTCCCAATGGAAAAGTTTCGCTTCTCCGAGACCATATTGCTGATAAAGCCTGAACATAATCAGCGGATCCGGCTGAAGCATGTTCATCGCCTTGTCAAGCCACGGTTTGACCTCCTTCTCAAAAGAACGGTTGCTGTCGGCATAGACCGCCGCTATTGAATATGCCAGATTAACATCGCTTGAATCAATCTGCCAAGCCGCAAGCAGTTCTTCCTGCGCACGATACATGACCTCCGTGTGCCAATAGCATTGTCCGAGATAATAGTGGACCGGATAGGAATCGTTACCAAGTTTCTCCTGACGCTCAAAGACATCGATCGCAGGGGCATATTCATTCTTGGAATAGTGTGCCAGACCTTTGATCGGAGCCACTGTCATATTATCAGGGTCCAAGGTGAGATATTCATCAGTCAGCCGGATCGCGCCGTCATAGTCCCGGCGAGAGAGGAGAATCCGCGCGGCTTTACTCACTACGCTTTCATTCAATGGTTTAAGAGACAGCGTGAGCCGATAGTATGTCAGCGCCGAGTCCAGCATATCCGCCTGATTGAACGAGTCCCCCACCAACGCGGCGATTGCCGGTATCGTGTCAAGTTGCAGCACCGCCTTCCCGGCCTCAGCGCTCTGGGCGAAAGCCTTCATCCTGTAGAAAGTCTGCATCTGCTTGACTTTGTACAGGATGTTCCGCGGGAACTTGGAGGTCAGCAGGAAATATGTCCCAGCTGCGGACTCGTAGTCCCCGTTCTGGAAATGACAGTCTGCCAGCTCGGACAGAAGATCCTCGTCGAAACGGTCCGGAGTGACGAAAGCGGACAATCTCTCGATCGCCTCGTCAATTTTGAATATACTCTTGAGGTACCGGGCCTCACTCAAGGCCGCGTTCCGGTCTGACTGTGGATCGGCCACTTTCGCCCCCACAATTACTTGGGGGGCGGTCCCCCTCTTGCCACCGCCACAATCTGTGGCGACGCAAGCAAGCTGATCGTAATCAATAATTTGTAGCTTAATCTCATTATTTGAGTCGGAATATGATAGGGAATGTGTAGGTGACATCGACCGCCTTGCCCTGCATCTTACCTGGTTCCCATACAGGAGAAGATTTGACAATCCTCAACGCTTCCTCATCCAAGGATTTGAAGGTTCCTCTCAAGACTTTGACGTTTTCCATTTTTCCTGTCTTTGTGATAGTGAACTGAACAACGACGCGACCTTGTTTCTTAGCTTTCTGAGCATCCTCCGGGTAGATCAAATGCTCATTGACCCATTTGGCGAAATTGTTCGCGTCACCGCCTTGGAACACCGGTTTGGTCTCCACCATTTGGAATGGGACAGGTTCATCATCATCGGTGGTAACATCTATGTTAATATCGTTGCGACTTTCCCCGGTGACAGTAACCGAGACGTTCTCTGGCACTGTTTCCGAGATCATTGTCTCATCGGACAACGATCCGGTTGAATCCGGTTTTGTGAAACTGCTGAAGCACAATGTGCAAACAAGAAGTGGTATGCAGACGACATACGCAAGCCTGAACCATCCATTAGTTTTTTCTGACATCATCATAGCGATTCGATTTGAAAGTTTTGTGTGGTTGAAACCGTTCGCAAGCCGGAAACGATGCTCACCGACAGCCTTCTTGACAAGAAGCAGCTGATAGTCAGCGGCGTTCACTCCTTGATTGATCACAGATTCATCGGCTTCATATTCGTGAAGCATCTTGAGTTCAGCCCTGGCAAGCCAGACGAGCGGATTGAACCAGTGCAGGACGGTGACGACCGAGAACAGCAGCACGTCAACAGAATGGTGCTTCCTCACGTGGCTCATCTCGTGCGTCAGAATCACCGGGGTAGCGGTGAAATCCTCACGGCTGATCACAATATGCCCCAGGAAACTGAATGATGCCACCGGAGCGTCCACGATAGTAACCTTGAATCCATCTTTCTGAATATGCTCGCCGGAGGCTATCATACGGGATGTCTGGATTACGGACAACATATTCATAATCAAGACAACGAAGGCCCCGAGAAAGTATATTCCTGAAACGACTCCGAGCCAGGATATTCCTTTGTCTGCCGCGTTCAGGGTTCCGCCTTCCGCGCTGACCACCGCTTGCGGCAGGGTCAGGGTCGGGATGACGTTCGAGACCGCGGTTCCGCTGAAATCCCAATGGATGAGCGGCAGAGCCAAGCAAAGCAGGCTGCCAGCCATCAAGGAGAATCGGTTGAAAGTGAAGAAGGTGGTCTTCCGCATCAGCAGCATAAAGAATGCGTAGAACACTGAGAGAAGCAGCCCGCTCGTTATCAGGTAAGCGATCATTTCCTTTTGCTTTCGATTTGAGAAATGAGTTTTTTAAGGTCCTCCACATCCATCTTGTCCTCTTCGACGAACTGGGAGACAAGGCTGATGTAGGAGTTGTTGTAGTAACGGGAGACAACGTCCCCGACGGTAGTCCCGTGATAGTCACGTTCCGTGAGCGCAGGGCTGTACTGGAAAGAGTTCGCCATCGGCTTGCGCTTGACAAATCCCTTATCCTCAAGGAATTTCACCTGTGTCGCCACGGTGTTGTAGTTCGGCTTCGGGTCGGGAAGCGCCGCGACGAGGTCACGGATAAACACCTCGCCTTTGGCCCAGATGATGTTCATCACCTCTTCCTCTTTTGCTGTAAGTCTCTGTTTCATTGCTCGATTCTTTAAGTTAACAAACGCGCGAATATTATCTTACGGATGCAAAGATAAGAATAAAAATCATATCTCCTAATATTTTTAGGTGTTTTAAGAATATTTTTAGTTGCGCACACAATGTGTACCAGGATCTCGGAATATTTTATCATAAATACTTTAAGCCAAAGGTCTTATGACATATTCAAAGATATGCACCCCAAAAGAAGTACTCCATCATAGCGTTGTCGAGACAGTTACCCTTTCTGGACATGCTTTGCTCTATGCCATTCTTTTTCAGTGTATTTTGATACTTAACATGCTGATAATGCCATCATTGATCTGAATGAAGGATTAAGCCTTCATGGTTAGGGATCTTTTTCATGGCGTTATTGACCATATCAATAACCATTTTTATAATACTCCCGGATTTTAATACAGGTGCTTTATTTAAAAACAATAACTTCGCACCATAAAGCATTGTGGGCTGGAGCCTGCACAACTCACTCGATACGTCAAACTGCATAGATGCGCTCAAAAGTGCCATTACAAGGCACGGAGCTCCGGAGATAATCAACTCTGATCAGGGATACGTATTCCAGGCCATGGTCGGCCACTAATTTACCTCATCATTTTAATAACATCTTCCGGCAACATCGCATTCCCGGCATCATCTTTCGGAGCATTCTTAAGAAACAGGATAGGAACAATAGTGTAGCTCTTGGCAAACGGCAGCAAATAAGCTTTACGGAGAAGTTCGGCTGTCAGTTGTTTCCCATTCTCCCCTGTTGTCCATTTGCATTCGCCAACAAGCAGATATTTTTTGTCAAGCGATTCGGCCATAACATCGAACTCGACCTGTTCCGGCTTCTTATCCTCATTGAGAATAGAAGCCCACCAACGTTTTGCCTTACCGTAAACAATTCCATTGACCATATTTCCCGTTACAGCATCCCTGCATAGTTTTTCCCAATGAATACTCACATACTCCGAGAAATGGGCTGTCAGTGCCTGTTCCAATGGTAAGCGACGGCCAAGCTCGATAAACGAGCGATTAGGAACGACAAACTGATAGTAGAATGCCATAAAAGGGTCTGCAATCTTATATAGGCTCTTTTTTGCATTCTTTTCGTCAATTCCGAAAGGAACATCTTTCTCTAAAAATCCTAGGTCTATAAGTTTCTTCAACGGACGCGACAGATTGGTTGCCGGCTCATTGCATCGTGCGGCAATTTCGGAAAGCCGGTTTGCGCCAGTCCCAATATAAGACATGATCGTTGAAGTCTTGACAATATCCTTGACATCATCCTGAAACAGTTTTATCGGCTCTTCATAAAGAGTTCCATTTACCGAAAGGATATTGCGCCACAGGGCATCATCAAGCGAACTTCTGTTTTCCCTCAGTTCCCAATAACGCGGCACACCGCCCCATACGGCATACTCTTCAATGGCATTCATCGCATTAAGATGCAAAGCCTTTTGAATATACGTCAAGTGTATCGGCGTAAGTCTCATGATCTCATCAGCACGCCCATATAGAGGAGCGGTAGAATCAAGGAACAACCCATACATCATATTTTGTGATGAACCGCAAAGCACAAGGTTATATTTCAACTGCTTCTCATCAACCAGTTTCTGCAATACAGACGGCAACTCTGGCGATTGCTCTACAAGGTACGGAAATTCATCCAAGCATAAAGTAAAACGTTTGTCTGTCCGATAATTGACCGCACGAAATATAGATTCCCAATCCGGATATGTCAGTTTGTCGAAATCCGGGAAGATTTGTGCTATTACTTTTGCAAGCAATACTCTCTGATGTTGCTCTTCAGAACGGTCTGCAAGGAAGTAAACATCATTTTCTGACAACACCCTTTTAATGAGCGTTGACTTACCCAGCCGTCTGCGACCGCACATCACGACTAACGAGGACTTCTCTCTTGCAAGTGCATCCTTTAATCGTGCAGTTTCATCTATTCTGTCAACGAATTTCATATACCCTATTTATTATGTAATACAAACATAATGTTTTTGCTGCATAATACAAAAATATGAACTATGTTTTTTATTCCAACAGAACAAATTGCCACTTTTGTATAGCCGATATGAATCGAGAAGTACAATTCCTCCTGTACAATATGCCGGCAGACAGCGGCAAAGTGCAGGTAGTCATAAAAGATGAAACGATGTGGTGTACCCAAAGAGCTATGGCACTGCTATTTGGGCCGGCTTACCAGCAATCGGCAAACATCTGAAGAACATATTTGAAGATGGGGAGCTTTCACAGGATATGACTGTTTCCAAAATGGAAATAACCACTCCGCAAAGTGCTATGGATGACAAGTTCCAAACTCAGAAAGTGGACTTTTATCATCTTGATGCGGTAATTGCCGTCAGACGGGCTACGGCGATCAGGGCGAAGGTCATGGCTTCCGAGACGGGGAGGGCTAGCCAGATGCCGGGCGCTCCTGCCAGATGGGGCATGAGGATAAAGGACGGCACAAGAAAGACAAGGCCGCGGGCCAATGAATATGTCGTCGCCGGCAGCACTCTCTCGACACTCTGGAAATAGCCGATTATCGTGACATTGACGATGTAGAACACAAATCCGGTCGCCATCAGCGGTATGCCGGCGGAAGCGATGCGGTAGGCGCCAGCGTCGCTGTCAAGGAAGAGCGCGGCGACATATTTCACCCCGAAAGCCAGCGCCAACGACAAGAGGACACCGGCGCCGGTCGCCGTGGCCAAAGCGACCTTGCGGGCCTCCACCACCCTGCCCCTCTTGCCGGCACCATGGTTGTAGCTGATTATCGGCTGTGCGGACTGAGAGATGGCATTGCCTGTCATGAATATGAAAGGCATTATGTAGCAGGCAATTGAAAATGCGGCCACACCATCCTCGCCTAAATATTTCATGAATATGAAGTTGCCGGTGAACATCAGGACCGCTATGCTGCATTCGCCGAGAAATGCCGAAAAACCTAGACGGAACTGGTAGCCGATGTTTCTCGCGAACAGGCAAAGACTCTTTAGCGACCACTTCAGCCTGTACAGCCTCATTGACTTGGACAGGAAAAGAATATAGAAGATCACCATGCCGCCACCGAACCATAAGCCTATGAACGTGGCGAATGCGACACCCTCCAGACCTTTGTCCAGGACGAAAAGGAACACATAGTCGAGTATGATGTTGAGTATGGCCGGAATGGACGAGGTGAGCATCGCATAGGTCGGGGATCCGTCGAGACGGATGATAAGGAGTCCGACTGACTGGAGGAACATGGCGCAGAAGGCCAACGACAGCCATCGTTGATAATCAAGAACATACGGAAGCAGTCTGTCCGAAGATCCGAGCAGGCGGGCGGATTGGGTGCTGAAAGCCCCGACAAGTATGGTGATGATCAAGGCCAATGTCACCCCGAAGATCAATGTCTGGGTCATGTTGATTCTCGCGGCCTTGACATTGTCCTGGGACAGGTGAATCGACGACACGACCGAACATCCTATGCCAAGCATCATTCCGATGGCCGTCATCAGGAGCCAGAAAGGCGAGAATATGTTCACTGCCGCCAGCGCGTCGCTTCCTACCCCATGTCCGATGAAAACACCGTCTATGACTGTCATGACGGACATGCACAGCATGCCGAGAAGTGTCGGCATGAGCATCTTGCCGAATAGCTTCGGAATGTTGTCCGAGCCGAAATCTATCGCGTCCCTTCGCATATCTCAGTTCAAAAAAGGATGCGAAGTTACAAATAATGAGGGTATATTCCGCATGTTCCCCAAGCAATATTCCTCAATCTCATCAAGTTTTTCATAACTTTACGCCCTGAATGGTCATAAAGGACTCCCTTCTGGCGGCACAGACCGTGAAAGGAATCCGGATGAAATCAACTAAACAATTGTAAAACAATGAGATTGGTAATCCAGAGAGTGTCGCGCGCAAACGTGGTCGTTGAAGGCAAGACGGTGTCGGAGATCGGAAACGGCCTTCTGGTCCTTGTCGGCGTGGAGAACGGCGACAAGGAAGAGGACATGCGCTGGCTTGTGGGCAAGACAGTGGGAATGAGGATATTCGATGATGAGAACGGAGTGATGAACCGGAGTGTCGCCGACATCGGCGGCGAGATTCTGGCCGTGTCGCAATTCACCCTGACGGCCTCGACCAGGAAGGGAAACCGTCCTTCCTACATACGCGCCGCGGGACACGACCTGGCCGTCCCGCTCTATGAGAAGTACTGCGAGGAGGTCTCGGCGGCGCTGGGCAAGCACGTCGGCAAGGGAATATTCGGAGCCGAGATGCAAGTCTCCCTCGTCAACGACGGTCCAGTGACGATCGTCATTGACTCACGGATCAGGGAATAGGCAAAGGACTTTGCCGACTTCTATGCCATCGCCGACAATCATCAGAGTCACGTACATCATAGCGCGGAGGCCTTGAGCAGTCCGGCGATTCTGGGGATAATGGTGACATCCGCCGGGAGCCAGTCAACGGAATCAAGCCTGTCGGCAGAGAGCCATTTGGCAACATAAATAATGAAATAAGCTGAAAAGTGTTGAATACGTTTGGAAAGTCGCTTGGAAAAATGTAGCTTTGCAGCGAAAAGTCGCTTGAAAAAGTGTAACATGCTCAAACGTAAGATTGAAACCGTCCTTCAAGACTGGAAAAAGAACCCTTCAAGGAAGCCCCTCGTCATCAAAGGTGTCCGTCAATGTGGGAAGACTTTCTCCGTGCTGCGTTTTGCCGAGGAGAACTATGCGCACAACGTCTATATTGACTTCTATGAGATGGAGGAAGCCAAGGCCGCTTTCCGTGGCTCCAAGAAAGTGGATGACATTGTGATGTATCTCACCGCCATGATTCCGGGTGCCACGTTTGTTCCCGGAGAGACCTGCCTTATCCTTGACGAACTGCAGGAGTGCCCGGAGGCGCGCACCGCCTTGAAGTTCTTCAAGACTGACGGTCGGTACGATGTCATCTGCACCGGCTCCTTGCTAGGTGTCAGCGGCTACGGAACCAAGAAAAAGAAGAAAGACCAGAAGAAGGACACGTCAGTCCCGGTGGGTTACGAGACCATCGTGGACATGAACCCGCTGGACTTTGAGGAATTCCTGTGGGCAAACGGCATCACGCCGGAGATCATCGACTTTCTCCACGAGTGCCTGAAGAAGGAAGTCCCCGTCCCCGAGGCCATCCACAACCGGATGAATGACCTCTTCCTGCAGTACATCGTCGTTGGCGGTATGCCTGAGGCTGTGGGTACCTTCCTGCAGAACCACGACATCGGCCAAGTCCTGCAGGTCCAGCGCAACATTGTGGACGAGTACAAGGACGATATGGTTAAGTATGCCGACGATGCGGACAAACCCAAGATCCGCGAATGCTTCGAATCCATCCCCCGCCAGCTGGCCAAGGAGAACAAGAAGTTCCAGTATGCGACTATCCGCAAGGGAGCCCGCTCATCGGAGTATCTGGGGAGCCTTCAGTGGATAGAGGACGCCGGCATCATATCCAGATGCTACAATCTCACTCAGACTGAGCTGCCACTGGACGGCAATGCGGAAGACGATGTCTTCAAGGTTTATATGCGGGACTCCGGCCTGTTCCTCTCCATGCTAGAGCAAGGCACACAGTCTGATGTCCTGCAGGGAAACCTTCTCGGTTACAAGGGTTCCATCTTTGAGAACATCATCGCAGACGTTTTCTCCAAGATGGGCCGGGACCTGTACTACTATCACAAGGAGTCCGGGTTGGAGGTCGATTTCCTGATGCGCTACAAGGGACAGATTACCCTCGTCGAGGTCAAGTCCACCACGGGCAACATCAAGAGCACAAAAACCATCTTGAAGAATAAAAACGTCTATCACGTGAACAGCGCCATCAAGCTGGGCAGGTACAATGTCGGACGCGATGGCGAGACGCTTACCCTGCCGTTATATATGGCATTCCTGCTCACGGCGTATTGATCAGGTCTGCACAATAGCAAAAAAAGCAGATAATAAACCGTCTTTGGTTCATCCAAACCAAAGACGGTTTATTATTTCTCTGATATTAAGCTTATTACCAATCACGATGCTTGCCAAAAGCAGACTTGTGATTGTCGCTTATGCCTTCGTGAAGTTGAGGGCGATCTCGAACTCGGTTGTGGCATTCCAAAGAGTCGCCAAATCAGAAGGCTTCTCAAGACCAAGGAATCCCATAACCCCCTTTATTTTCCGGGCGGTTTCATTTTCCGCCTGAACCAACTGCTCAAGAAGGACATCAATTTTAGGAAGTGCCGGAAGAAGATCTTTTACGATCGGGTCGCAAAGGGCCTTGTCCACGTAGATTCTCAGACTGTCACCATCCAGTGAATATTTCAGCTCGACTCCTCTCTGAAGAATCTTCTGAAGTTCCGCATTAAGAGCGTCTACATCCACTCCAAATTCCTTGAGTTGTGCCAGAATCTCCATGATTGAGGAGAGATCTATTCCGGAAGCATCCGATCTGACGGTCTCCGAGTCCGCGGCTTCAATGATAGCGGCAACATTAGGAACAACGAAGAGTGAGTTTCCTGTAGCATACCAGAATGCGAGGTTGGCTTTAGGTGACTCCAGCCAATCAGTATGATTTTTTGGTTTGTAATTGTAGTATCCATCTGATGGAGGGAAGAATAAGGAAAATGCTCCCGCCAGACTATCATCTACTCCCAAATCGGGCCAGTAACGGGCCATGATATTGCCTGTCTCGTCAAATGTGACCTGATCGAACACCTCTGTCAGAACACAGTTCCCGAAGTGATTGAGATAGGTAACACGAGATAAAAGCGTTTCACCTAACCCATCAGATATTTTCCATTTGAACTGTATCGGAGAGAGATCATTTGGATCCATACACTTATCTTCAATGTACCTGCTCTTGCGGACAATGTTCCAGCTTCCGATCAATGGAGCCGAATCCCCTTGAACCTGAGTCGCGACAGTCACTTTGACCGCACCGTCAAGAGTGATGGATCCATCAACATTGAAAGCATAACAAGGATTTTCATCCGTACTGCGCAGAGTGGCAACTATTGATGGCGGAGTTGACACGATGGTCGTACCCTTGAACGCGAAAGAATCATCTGACTTCTTAAGAAGATCCACACTCACCTTCACGTCATTGTAACCTGGCGCGACTCCTGTCAATGTAAGAGTGGCTGCATCATCGCTGTCCGCCACCAACTGAACATTTCCATAGTTACAAGGGATATCATTGACCGAGATTGTGGCTTTTCCGCTTTCCACAGAGATCTGCCCGACAGGCAGTTGTTTCCAAGTGTCGTTGTCCTTCTGGCAGGCTGTCATGGCATAGATGGAGACCAGAATGGCCATCATGCCCAAGAGTCTAGTTTTCATATTCATCAGTTTTAAAATATATCCAATTACAAATAACCATCCTTTAGCTAAAAGATCAATATGGCAAGCCTCAAAACGTCGCGATTGCGAGACTGTTCCGCACACTATCAAGCTTGGCTTTTGTCATCCTCCTTAGGAAGGACAATGGTGCGGAAGCGCTTCTGACGACGCTCCCAACGCTCACGCGCGAACTGCTGCATGTCTGTGGCCTGGTCGTTCTCGTCGATGATCTCAAGACCGAGGATCGTCTCGATGATGTCCTCAAGGGTGATTATGCCCTGGAAACAACCATATTCATCAATGATGAGACCGATCTGCTCGTGCTTCTTGAGCAGTTCCTCCCAGATGTGGCCGCAGGAATCCTCCTCCGTGAAGAAGGAGATCGGGCGTTTCAGTTCCACAAGACGTTTGTCGAACTCATCGTCAGCAAGCCCCTCAAGCGCATCACTCAGAAGGATATATCCGGTGATATATTCAGGAGAATCCCCATAGACCGGGATTCTGGAGAAATGCAGATAAGTATCGTTTTTGTAGAAATTGTTCAGAGACATGTTCTCCTGAGCCGTCATCGCCACGATTTTCGGGGTCATCACATCGCAGGCCTTGACATTGTCCAGTTTCATGATGTTCTGGATGACCTTGTTCTCGTCGGAATCAATCACGCCTTCCTCAGCACCGATGTTCGCCATCGCCGTCACTTCTTCCCTGCTGACGGTAGCCTCGTCCTCGTCCTTGGTCATCAGATTGGTGATCAAGCGGATCATGATCACAAGCGGCCACATCAGGACAGACAGAAACGAGATGGCCGATGTCACAAAGCCCATTAGGTTCTTCCAATAGGATGTTCCGATGGTCTTAGGAACAATCTCGGAGAACACCAAAACCAGCAAGGTTGTCAGCGCTGAGATGATACCGAACCAAGTGCTTCCGAACAGAATAGTAGCCTGTCGGCCCACCGCCGCGGCGCCCAAGGTGTTGGCGATGGTGTTCAAAGAAAGAATCGCAGCCAGAGGCCTGTCCGGATCCGATTTGAATTTAAGGAACTTCTCCGCAGGCCTGTACCCTTGCTCCTTCCTCATCGTGATGTAAGAGATCGGTGTCGACATCAACACCGACTCCAGAAGCGAACAAAGGAACGACACTCCCAGCGTCCCCAGCATATAAACTATAAGCAGAGCCATATAGGTTTTCAGTTAATTCGTACAAATATAGCACAATTTTCAACTTTCCTACCAAAATGCTGACACTCCCCTCGCAATAATCCAGAATGATTGCAAGCAACATTCGTTTCCAGTCTGAGTTCACATCACACCTCATTACCGCAAAAAACACATTCATTTTACAAAATCCTTTCATCCTCATCACAAACAGAACTGCCTTCAAAGGCCACAAGGCTGAAAATCTACCGCCACGCCATCGTACTTTTTCAGACACTTCGCGCTCCCAAAGCACTCAGTGACACAATGGGCTGAAAGTATTTCGTAAATCATGTCACAGCACCTGCATTTGTTCCTTTCCTCGAATCCGCCATCCATACGAATCAGAATCTCAATCACTTCTTCAACAGGCATATTATTATTGCATCCACGCACAGTATGCATAGTCAGGATTGTCACTTGAAGCTGCTCTGAAAAGTCAATATATTCAAAAAAAGCACCCGCGCCGCATGGGAGGGCGGATCGGGTGCGGGAATTTGTTATGTTCGTTGTTTGCCCGGTTAAGGGACTACGGAAAGTCGCTTAGAACTTAAGGGTGATGCGTCCCAATGCTGTGGTGCCGGACATCGGGACGAAGCCGAGCTGGTAGTAGCGGTTGGAGTCCGGATGGCCATCAGACTCGCTGATGGCGGAATATACCCAGCCGGAGGTGGCCACATGGGCGTTGAATATGTTGTTGACATCAAGGCCGAAGGTGATCTCCCTGAGGAAGCCACGGAGTTTGACCGGATAGTTGAAGCTTACTCCCGACAGTGAATATGCAGGGAGGGAGCGATCCTTGTTCTGCGTGTTGTCAAGGTACTGGCGGCTCACGAAGGAAGTGTGCCAGATCGCCTGGACACCCTTGACCTTGAACACGGCGAATCCGTTGACGATGGCTGACGGGGAGAACGCCAGCGTTGAGTTGTCGTAGTGGATTTTCCTTATGCCGGTCTCCTTGTTGCCCCAGTCTTCCACAACCTCGTCAAAGTCCTTGATCTTGTTGGAGCTGAGGGCGGCATTGGCCTCAAGAGTCAGCCACTTGGCGGCGTCTATAGCAGCCGTAAGCTCGACACCGGCACGGTAGGAGTCCTTTATGTTGGTGGTCAGACTCTCGCCGATTTCGCTCTGCATTCCTGTCTGGACAAACTGGTCCACATAGTCCATGAAATAGAGGTTGGCGCCGGCGCGGAAGACCGAGCCTGAATACTGATAGCCGAACTCATAGTCATTCACGTGCTCCGCCTTAGGGAACGGATAGTTGTAGTTGTCCGTGAAATTATTGCGCTCCGGCTCACGGTTGCTCATGGCCAAGGAAGCGTAGGCCCTATGGTTGCCGGCCTTATAGCTGACACCTACCTTCGGATTGAAGAAATTGTAGGTCTCGTTGATGTCCAGACGCTGATTCTCGTAGGTACCGTCCGACTGCTTGACGAACTTGTCGTTGATACCGTCCGTCGTGTAGCGCACGTGCCTGTACTGAAGGTCAGCGAACACTGTGAAATGCTCGCCGAACTGCTTGGAGGCCTTGACGAATGCGCTGTAGTCATCCTTTGTGGCATCGGAGTCATAATAGGTGTAGCGACCGTTGTTAAAATCAGTGTCGTTCAGACCGGCAAGTCCAGGATAATGATTGACCACGTCAGTGTTAAAGACATAAGTGAGATAACCGAAATGGTTGCCCCGGAACATCTGGCCGGAAAGTCCTCCGATGACATCCCATCCGTTGTTGTTGTAACTGATGTTATAGACAACCCCTGCAGCGTTCTGCGACAGGCCTTTCTGACGGACGAAGTCCGACCTTACAGGTTTTCCCTTCTCATTCACCATATCGAAACCAAACTTGGAAACCTTGTTGTCCGGCCTGAACTCATCGTAGTAGCCATAACCGTAGGTGTAATGAAGCGAAAGGGTGGTCTTCAGATTCTCATTGATGTCGCACGCAGCGGAAAGGATGTTGTGATCCTGCCAGAAGTTGTCCGTAGTCTTCGGCCAGTAGGAGTCGTCATTCAACAAAGTGTAGCGGGCGGTCTCGTAGGTTTTCGGATCCATAGATTCATAAAGCGAGTTGAACTTCCCCAGACCTACGCGGTACATGTCGGCGTAAGTCTTGATACCGGTATTCTTGCCGTAGGTGCCGTCCATTATGGAAAGATCGTCGGTGCCGGCGGTAACGCCGTTCCAAGCCTGGCCGGTATGCTCATAGTTGCCGATGTTCCGGTAGCGGACGATGAAGTCCCTTCCGATCCAGTTCAGCCCTGCGTACCAAGAGCCGGATTTCCCTGCGGTGCCGTGGACATAGCCGTCAGTGCCGGTTGTGTGGAATGCGGCGTCGGCCACAAAATGATTGCCGAGCAGCCCTGTGGACATCGAGAAGCCGGTGTTGTACGTGTTGTAGCTGCCGTAGGAGGCGTTCAGTTCCACGAACGGATCGTAGGACGGAGCCTTTGTACGAAGAGCGACAGAGCCGCCGAACGCGCCGTCACCGTTGGTTGAGGAACCCACACCACGCTGGATCTGAGCACTTTCCAAAATGGCGGAATAACTGTTCATATTCGCCCAGAAGACGCACTGATCCTCTGGAGAGTTGAGCGGCACACCGTCGATCGTGACATTGATCCTGGAATCCCCCGCCCCTCTGATACGCATGTATGCCGTACCGGTACCGAGACCGTTCTCACTCCAGGAAAGCACACCCGGAGTCGTGGAAAAGAGGAACGGAAGTTCCTTGCCGGTTCCTGAAAAGTTCTGAAGAGCCTTGCGGTCAACGTTCGCCACCGCATAAGGGGCGTTCTTCTGCGCGCGGACACCTCTTACAATGGCCTCATTGAGAATCTCGGCCTTTGTGGTGTCCGGCTGGCTTTGAGCGTTCAAAGCCTGTGGAGTCATCGCGGCAAGTGCCGCTGATACAAATAAAAAACCTCGCATAATGTTTTGAATATTAATGCAAGGGGCTGCCGGTTACGGCAATCTGAGACATCGCTTCCCTTCGGCGGCATTATCCGCATCAGGTTCATTGGGTATGATCTCAACCAGGCGACACGCCCAGTACCCCCGCTTGTTATTATTTCATTTAACTTATCTTTCGCAATTAGCCATGTGCCAGTAAAAAATACCTTATCTCACGTTCGAAGAGTATCCTTCATGAAATAATCTATTCACGTTACCCTCTCCCTAAATCCCTCCCCTCGGGGGAGGGACTTGCTTTTTACTTATCTTTCGCAATTAGCCATGTGCCAGTAAAAAATACCTTATCTCACGTTCGAAGAGTATCCTTCATGAAATAATCTATTCACGTTACCCTCTCCCTAAATCCCTCCCCTCGGGGGAGGGACTTGCTTTCACCGCACGCGGTGAAGAACAGGGGCGCTTCGCAATTGCAAAACTTGATTCTTAAAATCATTTTTCTACCAGACGCACCTCGTAGAGCCGCTTCCAGCACTTGCCGGTAAGGTAAATCTTACCGTCTTTCGGATTGTAGGCGATTCCGTTCAGCACATCCGTGTTGGCATCCCGCAAAGACTTGGGCAGAAGTCCGCTGCAATCAACCGTCCCCTCGACCGTTCCGTCGGAAGGATTGATGATCACTATCATATCCGTCATATAGACATTAGCCCAGATCTTTCCGTCAATCCATTCAAGCTCGTTCAGCATCTGCACCGGCCGCCCGTTCATCTTGACAGTCAGCACTTTCTGCTGCTTGAACTTGTTATCCATAAAATACAGCCTGGCCGATCCATCAGAAGCTATCAGACTCTTCCCGTCAGTAGTCAGTCCCCACCCCTCACGCGGATAACTCCATGTCGATTTGTAGGCCAGAGTCTTTGCGTCATAGACAAATGCGACCTTATTCAACCAAGTAAGTATGAATATGTTGCCGTTCAGTTCGACTGATCCTTCGAGGAAATATTTCCTGTCGAAATCGAACCTCTTCAAGGCCTTTCCTGTCGCCAGATCGACCTTGCGGAGAGTCGATTCACCATATTGCCCGGTGGTCTCGATTATTTCCCCGTCCAGGAAGAAAAGCCCCTGCGTGAACGAAGTCTCATCGTGAATATATTCCTTGACAACCTGAACCTTGTACTGACGGACCTTGGCATCAGCGCACGAAGCGGAAAGCAGCGCCAGCGCAGCCAACGCGGTTCCTATGAATATATTCACGAATCTCCTCATTATCTTCTCATTAAGGCCACGGAGTCAGACTCCGCCGGCATATTACTTTTTCTTCTCCCTGTAAGTCATCGCCGCCTCGACGAACTTCACGAAGATCGGCTGAGGCTTCTCCGGCGTGCTCTTGAGCTCAGGGTGGAACTGCACTCCGATGAAGAACGGATGAGTCGGGATCTCGACTATCTCAACCAGACCTGTGTCCGGGTTCTTTCCGGTGGCCTTGAGTCCGGCGGCCTCCATCCTTTCAAGGTAGGCGTTGTTGAACTCGTAACGGTGACGATGTCTCTCGGAAATCATCTCGCTGCCGTAAATCCTATAAGCCAACGAGTTCTTGTCAAGCTTGCAGTCGTAGGCTCCAAGCCTCATCGTTCCGCCCTTAATCGTGGTGCTCTTCTGCTCCTCCATCAGGTCTATGACCGGATTGGCAGCGTTAGGGTTGACCTCGGCCGAAATCGCATCCTTGATTCCAAGCACATCCCTGGCGAACTCAACCACGCACATCTGCATTCCCAGACATATTCCGAAGAACGGCACGTTGTGCTCGCGGGCGTATTTTATTGCAAGAATCTTGCCTTCCAGTCCCCTCTCGCCGAATCCAGGTGCGACGAGAATTCCGTCCATATTCCCGATCTTTTCCTCAAGGTTGGAACTGTCAAGATGCTCGCTCTGAACAGTGTGGACATTCACCTTGCACTCGTTGGCGGCTCCGGCGTGGACAAAGGATTCCAAAATTGACTTGTACGCGTCCTGAAGCTCGACATATTTCCCTACAAGGGCGATGTCAACCTGATGTTTAGGGTTATAGAGCCTGTCAAGGAATGACTTGAGGTTTGTGAAGTCAGGTTCCGGAGCGGATATTCCGAAATGGTTGAGAACCATCTCGTCAAGATGCTCGTCCTCCATATTCAGTGGCACCTGGTAGATTGAAGGAGCGTCGATTGACTGGATGACGTGGCCAGGCTTGACGTTGCAGAAAAGGGCGACCTTGCGCCTGAGTTCAGGAGTCAGTTCCATCTCTGTGCGGCAGACTATGATGTCAGGATGGACACCGGCCTGCTGGAGCATCTGGACGGAGTGCTGCGTAGGCTTTGTCTTGAGTTCCTTCGCCGCGCGCAGGTAAGGTACCAGAGTCAGGTGTATGCTGATGAGATCCTCGTCAGGCAGCTCCCACTGAAGCTGACGGATCGCCTCCACGAACGGTTGGGACTCCATATCTCCCACTGTGCCACCCACTTCCGTGACAATTACATCGAACTTTCCGGTCTTGCCGAGGAGCAGCATCCTGCGCTTGATCTCGTCTGTTATATGAGGTACAATCTGTACTGTCTTCCCAAGATAGGCTCCTTCCCTCTCCTTGTTGATGACCGTCCAGTAGATCTTTCCGGTCGTCACATTGTTGGCCTTGGACATATGCACGCCCAGAAACCTCTCATAATGGCCGAGATCCAGATCGGTCTCGGCACCGTCGTCCGTCACGTAGCACTCTCCGTGCTCGTAAGGATTCAAAGTTCCCGGATCGATGTTGATGTAGGGATCGAATTTCTGGATGGTAACCCTAAGTCCTCTGGCCTGAAGAAGTTTGGCCAACGATGCGGCAATGATACCTTTTCCCAAAGAGGAAGCCACACCGCCAGTAACGAAAACATACTTTGTACTCATATTCTTTTCTGCACTTTACTGGACTACAAATTTATGTCAAAAAAGTGATTTCCGAAATTTTTTGTTTATTAAATGCTTTCATTCCGCATCTGAATACGGTACCACCGGTCGCTGAGCCGGATTATGAAGTTTTTTTAGTATTTTTGCGGAATAAAAGGTGGGACGATCTGCCGCGCTGCGGAGTTTCGGCTCCGGGTGAGGAAAGTCCGGACAGGGCAGGGCACCCTACTGGGGAAAGCCCAGATGGGAGTAATCTTATGGCACCGTAACAGAAAACAACCGCCTGGCGACAGGCAAGGGTGAAAACGTGAGGCAAGAGCTCACGACGCGCGTCGGCGACGCCGCACGGGTACGATGTCAGGGCCTGCAAGACCAAATATACTGGCAGATGAGGGCTGCCCGCCCGATGCCAGGGGGTAGGTTGCGTAGATAAATGGCAGATTCAAAAACAGAAACCGGCTTACGGTCCCGCCTTTTTTCTTTTTATCTCGAGTTCGCCTTGGCGGTGGCCTCAAGGTCGAGGGCCTCGGCGAGGATCAGGATCGGGTTCTTCACCTTGTAGTCGGTGGACATCTCGATCTGCCACTTGCAGGTCTCACACTCGCTGCAGACGAAATCAGGAGCGACGGCCTTGATCTGCTCGAAGACCGGACGACCGATCTCTTGTGAGTACTTATAGTTCTCCTTCTTGAAGCCGTAAGTTCCTGCTATGCCGCAGCATCCGCTGTCCAGAACCGTGAACGACACACCCGGGATCATATTCATCAGTGCCTTTGTGAATATGCTCCAGCCGAGTTTCTCAACGTGGCAAGGAATATGGTAGGCTATCCTCGCGCGGTAATCATCCTTGAACACCAGCTTTACCTTGCCGGAATCCACCAGCTCGAACAGGAACTTCTCCACGAGGGTGATGCTGTCACGGACTGAGGAATTATCCACGGAAAGCACGTCAGGATATTCATCTCTCATCGTGAACACGCAGGTGGAGGATGTCGCGACAATCGGCAGTCCGGCGGCCACAGCCTTCTCGAATTCAGCCACATTGTGCTTGGCATGCTTGGTCGCGCCGTTCCACATTCCATTTGAGATCATCGCCACGCCGCAGCACTTCTCGTCCATCAACTGAACTCCATAGCCGACGGCGTTCATCACCGTCACGAAAGCCTTGCCGACCTCCGGCTGCTGAAACTCTGTCGAACAACCGTGGAAGAAAGCGACCTGCTTTGAATATGCCTTCTGAGCGTCCTGCGCCTCTTTCCTGAACCAGGATTCAAAGCCGTGAGCCTTGTATTTCGGGAAAGTACGGTGGCTGTCGATATGAAGGGTCGCGTCCATCACAGCCTTGACCGGCTTGGAAGCCACCATAAAGTTCACCACCGGAGCGAACGGACGCGCCATCCTGCCCATGAAATCCGTGCTGGCCAGAAGACGGTCACGGAGTCCCGGAGTTGCGGTACTGAAACGGCGGCGGGCAGAGTGAATCAGGTCGGCGATCTTAACGCCGGACGGACAGGCCACCTCACAGCGTTTGCAGTTCATGCAATATTTCAGGTTCTCATCGAAGAAGTACTTGTTCTTCAGACGAAGCCTCTCACCGTCAGGACCTGCCTGCTTAGGTCCCGGGTACAACGGATTGACAGCCACTACCGGACAGTAAGCAGTACAAATCGTACATTTGATGCACTGTTCGAAATTATTGAAACTTATGTTTTTCTCTTGCATATCTCTTTCAATGTCAAATGAATATGTTCGACTTACTTACCAAGAATACTGTCCGCCGCGCTGAACGCTGTCATAATCGCCACGCCGGCTCCGCTGCCTTCCGCGAGAGGATTGCAGCCTCCGACCTCGGAACCAACAACATAGAGGTTCGGGACAACCTTTCCGTCACGCAAAGGCTTGAAATCGCCGTTGGTCTTCACTCCGAAACCTGTGTAGTTCTGGCGGGCGAAAAACTTCTCATCGTACCAGTCTTTCCTCTCGGCGGGATAATCGACATCGAGTCCGAACACCGGTTCCTTAACTGCATCCGGAGAGGCTACCAATCCCTTACCGAAGAGGTTGCCGCTCGCGAGGACGAATGTGTCGGCCTCTATGCGCAGCTCGCCGAGATTGGCGGTTCTGATGCTTGCGACACGCTCTCCGTCAAAGGCAGCGTCAATAGCCTCGTCACCCATCAGGAATGTTCCACCGGCAGCCTCGAACGCTTTTTTGAGAAGTCTTTGCGTGCGGATTCCCGGCACGGAAGGAGGTGTCGTACCTATGAACACGACCTTGGCCGGAATCATTTCCTTGATCCACTGCATAATGACCGGTTCCTCAAAACCGAACACCTCCGGCAGGATGACAACATCCTCACCGTTAAGAAGTTCCTGAACCTTGTGCGCAAAAGCCTTCCAACTGGATTCGTGGTTCATCACACGTGCGATGTTCACGGACCTCATCTCGGCCGGGTTCTTGCGGAGAAGCTCAACCTCGTCCAGTTTCACAGACTCGATGCGGCACTCTGTGCCTCTTTTCTCAAGGCCTTCGGCGATGAAACGTGTATTGAAATCCAAGAAGCCGGAGAAGTTCACTATCAGGGCCTTCTCTCCTATCTTCTCATCCTTTGATGCAAGAAGGGTAACGTCATCCATGGCGAGCCAGGCTGGTTTCAAAGTGCCGAGGGCGGTGATGCGGTAGCCGTTGTGGATCGTTTCGGTCGCTTCGACCGGGTGCAGCGCGACACCGCAATCCGAGAAAAATCCCGGAACAGAGGCGACATATTCAGAAAGTCTCTGCTTGCCAATCTTTGAATATGGGTGTTCGGAAGGAAGTGTCTCCACCGCAGACAATGGTTCCGCGACATCCGTTCCGTCAGGAAGTTTTCCAAGCAGACTGAAAGCGCCGGATGAAAAGTGGAGTGCGTTCTGCCCGGCGGACACCATCAGGCATTTCTTCCCCGCTTTCTGCAACTTGATTCCGCAGACAAGCGAAGAAAGTCCGCCACCTATAAGTACAATGTCAAATTTCATAATCTCTTCCTCCTATATTTCCTCACCAAGTCCCATTACCTCTGAATATACCCACTGGGTATAGGCGCTTTCACGCAGCGTCTCCCCCCAGGCAACCGGATACATTCCTTTCCATCTCTCGTCCATGAAGTCCTTTAGATCAGCGCGTGCCTTGGCCGTGCATTTTCTGGCCTTGGCAAGGCGGCCGGCTGCCCTGCATGCGCAAAGCTCACCCTGACAGGTTCCCATTCCGAAACGGGTCCTGCGCCTCAAATCGACAAGGTTGTTGACTTCAAGATTCTCGATGGCTGAATCAACCTCAGACACAGAGACTTCCTCACACTCGCAGACAAGACTGCCCTTCACGTCACCGTCAAAGTCGAGATTGGCAGCCTGAGTGCCGAAACGCCCGACGGACGCCTTCTGAACCATAGTCGGAACCTCCCAGATCTTCTTGGAGATCTCCTCGATTCCACCTGGTTCGGATCCCGGAAGCGGAGTGTCGGCGGTCACACACTTGGCATCCCGCCCGAGCTTCTTGCAGACAGCGTCAGCGGCCATCTCACCCATAAGCCTGTAAGTCATAAGCTTACCGCCGGTGATGCTGATGAAGCCCTTGATTCCGTCACGAGTCTCGTGATCCAGACAGACGATGCCTCGGCTGATGTTACGGCCGCTCGGATCATTGTCAGCCGAAACCAAAGGACGGACTCCGGCGTAAGCCCTCAGGACACGTGTCTCCGCCAGGCAAGGAGCCAGCTTGGCACCCTCGGTCAAAAGCAGATCCACCTCGTCTGGAGTCACCTTCAGATGATCGCATTCCTCGTACGGAACCCTTGTGGAAGTCGTACCGATGACGCAGACCGTGTCTCCCGGCACAAGGATGTCAGCGTTGGCCGGCTTGCGGCAACGGTTGATAACCACGCTGTTGACCCTGTGCGCGAAAATCAGCAATGCCCCCTTTGCCGGGAACATACTTATGTTAGCCCCGGCCATCTGAGCGATGTGATGCCCCCAGATGCCGCCGGCGTTGACCGTCACTGGCGCGTAGTAGTCTGTCACGATCCCTGTGTGATGGTCAAGCACCTTCACGCCCTTGATCGTGTCCTGCTCCTTGATGAACTCTATGACTTCTGAATATACCAGGACCTTGGCTCCGTGAATCTTCGCGTCAAACACGTTCGAGGCGCAAAGACGGAACGGATCGACCGATCCGTCCGGAACCTTCACGGCTCCGATAAGCGACGGATTCACAGACGGTTCCATCCTCTTGGCCTCCTCCGGATCAATCACTTCGGCGTTGATCCCGGCCGCAAGGCAAGCCTTCACGAAAGTGTCCTGATAGGCCAGATCATCCTCAGGAAGGGTTATGAACAATCCTGAAGTGTCATCCACGCAATGACGAGCGATCTTCTTCAGAATCATATTCTCTTTAATACACTCTGTCGCGGATTCCTGATCCGTGACAGCGTAGCGTGCACCGCTGTGAAGCAGTCCGTGGTTTCTTCCCGTCGCTCCTGTGGCTATGTCGAAACGCTCGATCAGCAAGACTCTCAACCCTCTGAGGGCGCAGTCCCTTGCTGTTCCGGCTCCCGTAATGCCACCACCGACGATTATGACATCATATTCATTCATCTTATTACAGTCCAGTATATTGGTTAATTTTCAATCTCAGTGTCTTGGACAGGCTCACAGGAGTGTAACTGTCCGAACGTTCAAGCCATTCCAACGCCAACGCGGGCTGACCGCACATAAAGCATCCAAGCGCGATGTTGTAGGCAGCGCAGGCCTTTTTCTCATCACTCCTGCAATTCAAAAGTGTGATCCACTGACTGATCGCCTCCTTCCATTTGTAGGAATATGCATATTCCGCACCCTTGTCCCAAGCGCTCTCAGAGCCATCATAATAAATGACGTGGAAATCATCCTGTTTCCATGTGGAAAGGAACGACGAGGCCGCGACATAGCCGGCGTTCTCAGCTCCGGGAGCGATATCGCTCCAAACTTCCTTGATGATATCGTCCTTGGATTTCTTGCCGTCGCTGTAAACCTCGACCTTGAAATTACGCCCTCCGGCGAAGCCGAAGACCCTGTCCTCCTTGTTCATGGAATCATAGACAAAAATCTTCGTGGTGAACGGGACAGAGGCGACCGAGACGAAAGAAGAGTCCGTCGACACATTCATACCGGTGACTCTGACCGGATCCTTGACGGAAGGAATCCCAAGTTCGGGAGTGTCGATGACAAACACGACATCCTTTCCGGTCTCCAACACAAGGCTGACCAGAGAATCCTTGGAAGCATAGTCAACACCCTCCCCTCCTCGTGCGGTGAACAGTTCGACCTCACGGTTTCCACCGAAATAATCCTCTTCCAGACGCGTCGCGAATCCACCCGCCGCGGAAGCGTTGAACGCCTCGCCACGAGGATTACCGTCAGTCAGATAGACGACAGCCAACGACTTGCCGGCGAGATTGAGGCCGGACTTGGAAGGTCCTCGCATCTCGGGACTTACAACAAAGGCCTGAGGTGCGCATGACACCAGCGCGAAAAGCGCCGAGACAACCATCAATGAAGTACTTTTCATAATCTTTGAATATTAAACCGGCTCAGCGATGAGATCGTACTCATCCGCGCCTGTAATCTTCACGTCAATGAACCTGCCACACAGTTCCTCGGCAGGCGTTCCTCCGAATTCCTGTCCCTCGTACCTGACGACAATCTCACCGTCAACCTCAGGACTTTCGTACTGGCTCCGGCAGATCAGCACACCGTCCGCATAGTCATCGACCATGACACGCTCGACGTTGCCGACCCTTGACTCGTTGAACGCCAATGAAATGCCGCTCTGTGTCTTCATCAGTTCCTCAAGTCTGCGCTCCTTTTCCTTCCTCGGCACGGAATCCCTATAGTTCTCCGCTCCGAAAGTGCCTTCCTCCTCTGAATATTTGAAAGCGCCCAACCGCTCGAACCTCGCCTCTCTGACAAAGTCCAGAAGTTCGGCGAACTCTTTCTTCCCTTCTCCGGGATGGCCGACAATCATGGTTGTCCTCAGAGCCACGCCAGGAACACGCTCGCGAAGCTTCCTCACCAAAGTCCTCGTCCACTCCCCGTCCACATGACGGTGCATCTTGTCCAGAACCTTGTCAGCGATGTGCTGTAGAGGAATATCCAAGTACTTGCAGACCTTAGGGTTGTCCGCCATCTCGTCAAGCACATCCTCCGGGAAATCCGCAGGATAGGAATAATGTATTCTTATCCATTCTATGCCATCGATTTCAGACAACTTGCGGAGAAGTTCAGCCAAAGCGCGGCGCTTGTACAGATCCAGTCCATAATAGGTCGTGTCCTGGGCAATCAGGATCAATTCCTTGACACCATCTCTCGCCAACGCCTTGGCCTCGGCCACAAGACTCTCCATCGGAACGGATCTGTGCGCTCCCCTGATGAACGGAATGGCACAGTAGGAGCACCTTCTGTCACAGCCCTCGGAGATTTTCAGGTACGCATAGGCGCGGTTATCCGTCCTGAGTCTCGCCGGATTTTTGGCCGGCACGCACCCCAAAGCCTTGACAATCGGATCCTGGTCTCGAGCCCCGAACCAGAAATCCACTTCCGGAATCAATTCCGGCATCTGGGACATGTACCTCTGCGAAAGACATCCGAAAACCATCAGTCTTCCTATCTCGCCCGACTTCTTGCGCTCGGCGGCGGAGAGGATGGTCTGGATGGACTCCTCCTTCGCGTCGCCGATGAATCCGCAGGTGTTGATGAGAAGCACATCGACAGGACAGATCTCATTCTCAGGCACAATCCGCCACGCGTCCTTGACCTGAGAAAGAAGATGTTCCGTGTCAACCGTGTTCTTGGAACAGCCTAATGTTATGATTTGCAGGGATTTCACTACTCGTTAGCCTTATCCTCTTCCTTAGCGTCCTCCGCAGTTGCCTCTTCATGTGAAGCCTCTTCCTCAGGATCGACGAAATCAAAGGAAGCATATTTCTTGATGTCTCCGTACCAGTCAACAACCTTCTTCATGTGTGACACATAGAAACGGTCCGCGTCATAATCAGGAACCGCCTTGGCGAAAAGAGCCTTCAACTCTTCCGGAGCGGCCTTTGACGACGGAGCGTCAGCGTCCCCGAGGACCTCGCGCATCTTCAGGAACACTTCCTGAAGCTTGATCTCACCCTCTGTGGTATAGATTGAAATGTCAGCCAAAGTGGTGATGCGGCTCTTCGCGTCGGCCAGAGTCCTTTTCTTATCGGCAAGGGACTCGATGATGACACCATTACGCGCCTGGGCGACATACTCGAACAGGCCATGCTGGCCTGAGATTGAAAGAATTTTTGCAAGATCTGTTTTCATGTTCAGATAAAGATAACTTAATATATTCAACTATCAAAATTCAAGCCCGCCGAAAACTTTCTCGGTCTCGGATCTCAATCGGGCGAATGTTCCGTTGTTGCGGATGATCGCGTCAACCTTTGAAAGATCAAAGCGCTGAGCCGCGATTCTTTGTATGATCTTTTCCGGCGGTGCCTGATCCCGTTCGCAAGCCCTTCTCAGCCTCTGCTCCAAAGCGGCGTCAACCATTACCACCTTGACGGTGAGAGCCAGGAAATCCGGTTTGTCCAAAATAATGGCGGACTCCATGACACAGAACGGCTCTTTGCCGAAAAAAGTCCCTGAACGTCCCATGTTCTCGAAGCGAGCGCTCTGCATCGCGTTCCACCTTTTGAAGTCTGTCAGGACCGCGGGATGCACGATGGACTCCAGCTGCCGGAGTTTATCCGGTGCCGAAAAAGCGATGGAAGCCAATCTGGCCCTGTCCAAAGACCCGTCAGCCTGTCTTATCCCGCAGCCGAAGGCCTCCTCGATGGAATCAAGGAGAGTGTCGTCTTTCCTGTAAAGGTTCTTGGCGGCGGAATCCGAGTCATAGACTGGAATCCCGCGTTCCGCAAGAATGGAGCAGACAGCGGACTTGCCGCTTCCGATGCCTCCGGTGACAGCCACAGTCCTCATTGTCGTCCCTCCTCCACACAATCGAACACCTCCGGGGTCACCGTACACTCGATGACGCCTTCCGGAATCCTTGAGGCATGAGCTATACACTTACCTCCTCTGGAATTCCGGAAATCGGTATAGTCAATGTAGAACTGCACATCATCCGTCGGATCCTGGGACAGCGGGAACGCGCACTTGAACACCACCGTGGCCGTGGATGGATAGACAGAGAGTTTTTTCCCGGCGGGAACGTTCCTGACACCGATGTTGACCTCAGAACTGATCTCCACAAAACGGGTCACGTCAAGGGAATAGTTCACCTCTGTCTCCGACATCCTGACCCCGGAGACCTGTTCAAGCTTCACCACGCCATGCGCGCTGGACTTGAGGTTCAGAAGGTCTATCGTGCGTGTGAACACCCTGTCAATATGCTCAAGATGAAACGGTTCCCCGTAGATTGTGACAGAATCCGGCTGGAGGCGGATCTGCCCCATCGCCATGTACTGAGGCTTGAAACTCAGCACCTGGACAGCCTGGACAGGCACCCTCTTGTTGTTCTCGAACGGAAACCTGAACTGAACTGTCTCGGAAAGGAAAGACTCCAGACGAACCCCGTCACCGAATATCTCCGTGACATAATTGCTGAGCTCAGCGGCGGTGATGTAAAACAACTCGCCCTCCTTGTGGTGCAAATCCTTGCCGTCAAAACGGATTGTCAACGCCTTGCGCTTCGCCTGGTGACGGATCCTCAGCAGTGAGAAGCCCGATGTCCTGCAACGGGCCGCGATCATACTCGAATTGGAAGAAACGTCGGAATGTCCATCAATGTTGCACTGAGCCACCACCGGCACGCTAATCGTGTCGGAATAGTTCAGGGAAAGATTGTGGATCAGCCAGATGCTGAACGCAAGCAAGAGAGACATCAGAAAAACTGAAATGTCTCTCCCGTCAAGATGCAGTCTTCCCAGCAGTCTATGCAGGCGTTCCTTCCACATTCTCTAAAAGAATATCAGGGCCTGTTACTGCTGCGGAGCGTCCTGTGTGAAATCCCTTACGAGGGAGTTCTTGTCGACTCTGAGTTTGACTTCACCGTCAACCTTGATGAGGACGGTTCTGTCCTTGATCTCATCGACGGTTCCGTAGATTCCGCCGGCGGTGACAACCTTGTCTCCCCTCTTGAGGCTGTTGCGGAACTTCTCAAGTTCCTTCTGCTGCTTGCGCTGCGGACGGATCATAAACAGCCACATGATCACGAACATGGCGATGATCATGATCCAGAACGCGCCACCACCGGCACCCTGAGGCTGCCCGGCTCCTGCAGGAGCGGAGGCCTGCAGCAATGTGAAAGTAAGAATATTCATTTCTAAAAATTAAAGTTAATATTCACAAATTTAAGCAATTTTTTCGGTCTTCACTATATCCCCTTCCTCAATCTGCTTTTTGACGAGGCGGTCAAGGAGGCCGTTGACGAACGAACGGCTCTTAGGCGTGCTGTAATATTTGGATATTTCCACATATTCATTGATGGTCACGCACACCGGCAGCGAAGGAAACGCCTTAGCCTCGGAGAGCCCCATCACGATGAGGACCATGTCGGTGGTGAAAAGCCTGTCCTTCTCCCATTGGGATGTGCTGTCCGCCACAAGCGGCGCGTATTTGCCGTAGCACGCGAACGCGGTGCGGAGAAGCTTGTACACGAACGCCTTGTCGCTCTCCACGGCCGCCCCTTTGTCCTGCATCATCTCGCTGCGGTAGAGCGGCGGCAGCGACCAGCGGTATCCCTTGGCGAAAGCCTTGAGCGTGTCGCAGCAGACTGTCAATGAATATGCAAGGTCATCACACCAAAGAATGGACATGTCCTCAAGAATCTTGTCCAGTTCCTCGTTGTCAACGAACTCTTCTTCGAATATCCTTGTGAACAGCCTCGTGTCCTCCTCCACCGAAGTCTCGGCCGAAGCCATATATTCCTTGAAATATTCCTTTGTCAGAATTGAGTCGTAAACACTTCTGACCAAGGCGTCGTACGGTTCCCATGAAAGCTTGCGGCGGGAGATTATCTTCTGGAAATCAGGATCCTGCTCCAGAAGCGGCGAAAGCGAGTTACGGACGAACTTCAGGTTCGGATTCCTCTCCTCCTCCGTCGGGTTGAACTTCTTCCTGGCGTTTTCTATCCTTGTCCGCGCCTCTGCCGTGAGGTACGGAATGATGTCAAGCATAAAGAGATACAGAGACCTCGTGGCTTCGCAGGACGCTTCCAGCAGCGCCTCGGCCTCGGGGAGAGTCATCGTAGGATTCTCCGCATAGCTGAAAAGCACTTTGAAAGCCTTTATTCGCAAGATTCGTCTGTTTAGCATAATTCCATTCAAAATTTTATGCAAAGATAACACACAATTTCAGATTTTTCTTAAATTTGTGCGGATAACAAAACATTCAGCGCAAGATGTACAAAGATGATTACGAGCGGCCGAACTACGCTGACCGCAACTCAGAGGACGTTTACTCCAAGCCTGTAAGGGCCGGAAAGAGGACGTATTTCTTCGATGTGAAGACCACCAAGGGCAACAACGACTACTACCTGACCATCACCGAAAGCAAGCGCAGGCAGGAGCAGGACGGCAGTTTCTCGTTCGACAAGCACAAGATATTCCTTTACAAGGAAGACTTCGACAAGTTCCAGGAAGGCCTTTCCGAGGTTTTGGCATACATGAAGGAAAACCTTCTTCCTGATGTGCCGGAGCACACTTACGAGCCATCCGACCGTACCGGCGCCGCGGACGGTTCCGACAACTCGTTCAGCGACGTGAAGTTCGAAGAGCTTTAGCGCCTCCTGAAATATTCACTGACATATTTTTTAATGGATATTTGTCCTTCCTTTTCGCGGGGAGGACATTTTCTTTTGTATTTTTCCTCATTAATGCCTAAATTAGAGGCTTGAAAGACATTTAGCGCGAACTTAATGTTAAACACATAAAACTATACTGAAATGAGCAAAGAAATGTCAAGACGCTCTTTCCTGAAGACAGGAACCGCCGTGGCCGCTGGCATCGCGGTCGCCCCGAACATCATCATCGCAGGTGAGAAGACTCCTAAGAAGGAGAAGAAAAAAAAGGTCGCGCCAAGCGACAAGCTCAACATCCTCGGTGTCGGCATCGGAGGACGCGGAGCGGCTGACCTCGCCGAAATGGAGACAGAAAACATCATCGGACTCTGCGACGTTGACTGGAAGTACGCCGACCACGTGTTCAACAAGTACCCACAGGCAAAGAAGTACAACGACTACCGTGTGATGTACGATGAGCTGCTCGACAAGGCTGACGCGGTTATGATCGCAACCGCCGACCACACCCACGCCATCATCGCCGCCCAGGCAATGGCAGCCGGAAAGCACGTTTACGTCGAGAAGCCTCTCACGCTTACCGTCTATGAGGCAAGGCTTCTGACCAAGCTTGCCGCCAAATACCGTGTAGCCACACAGATGGGTAACCAGGGCGCTTCAAACGCCGGCACGAGGAAGGCCATCGAATGGCTCTGGAACGGTGAGATCGGCGAGGTCAAGAGAGTTGACTGCTTCACGGACCGTCCTATATGGCCACAGGGTCTTGAAAGGCCTACAAAGGTGGAGGAAATCCCTTCCACACTCAACTGGGAATCATTCATCGGACCTGCCCCTATGCGTCCTTACAACTCGATATACACCCCTTGGAACTTCCGCGGATGGTGGGATTTCGGAACAGGCGCCATGGGTGATATGGCCTGCCATATTATGCACGTTCCGTTCAAGGGTCTGAAACTCGGATACCCTACCAAGGTGGAGGCAAGCTCTACAAATGTGCTCACCGACTCCTGCCCAAGCGCAGAGATGATCCACCTCACCTTCCCGGCAAGGGAGAATATGGCCAAACTCGCCATGCCTGAGGTTGACATCCGCTGGTACGACGGTGGCTTCAAGCCTGAGAGACCTGAGGGACTTCCTGCAGGATTCGACCTGAACATCAGCGGCGGTTGCAGCATCTTCTACGGAACAAAGGACATCATGATCGCCGGCACATACGGAAAGGATCCTATCCTCGTCTCTGGAAGGAAGCCTGAGGTGCCTCACGTTCTGCGTGAGATCACTGTCTCACACCAGCAGGACTGGATCCGCGCCTGCAAGGAAGATCCGGATTCAAGGATTCCAAGCGCGTCAGACTTCAGCGAGGCCGGTCCGTTCGTGGAGATGGTTGACCTCGGTGTGGCGGCTGTAAGGCTCCAGGCCCTCAACCAGGTTCTTGAGTGGGACGGACAGAAGATGGAGTTCACGAACATTCCTGCGGACGCCACCATCAAGATTCTTGAGAAGGACGGATTCTCCATCAAGGACGGCCACCCTACATTCAAGAACAAGTACACCGATCCGATGAACGCGCGCGAGTTCGCTGCCAGCCTGATCAAGCGTCAGTACCACAACGGCTACGAGCTTCCTGAGATGCCGGAATAATACCAATATTCGTAAAACAAACAAAATCAAATCAATAGAATTATGAAAAAGACTTTGATGTTCGCCGCCTGCGCGGCAATGGTCTTCTCTATGGTTTCCTGCAAGAACGGAAACAAAAAGGCCGCTGAAACCGCTACCGAGGAGCCAGCCGCTCCTGAGTACACAGTAGTTGAGAAAGAGCAGGTTGACCTGTCACAGTTTCCACAGGACGCTGACGGTTACTACGTGATCTTTGACGGAACCTCCACGAACGGTTGGAGAGGCTACGGCAAGGACGCTCTTCCTGCAAGGTGGTCAATCGAGGACGGTTGCCTCAAGTTCACGGGAACCGGCAGCGGCGAAGGCCAGACCGGAGAAGGCGGAGATGTCATCTTCGCGCACAAGTTCCAGAACTTCCAGCTTGAGCTCGAATGGAAGGTGTCCAAGGGCGGAAACTCTGGTATCTTCTACCTTGCTCAGGAAGTCACGACAAAGAAGGAGGACGGGACAGAGCGCTACGAGCCTATCTACATCTCCTCTCCTGAATATCAGGTGCTTGACAACGCAAACCATCCTGACGCACAGCTTGGTGTTGACGGCAACCGTCAGTCCGCTTCCCTTTACGATATGATCCCGGCCAAGCCACAGAACCAGAATCCTTACGGCGAGTGGAACAAGGCAAAGATCATGGTTTACAAAGGAACAGTTGTCCACGGACAGAATGACGCCAACGTTGTTGAGTACCATCTCTGGACCCAGCAGTGGACCGATATGCTCCAGGCTTCCAAGTTCTCTCAGGAGAAGTGGCCTCTCGCGTTCGAGCTCCTGAACAACTGTGGCGGCGAGAACCACGAAGGCTACATCGGTCTCCAGGATCACGGCGACGATGTTTGGTATCGTAACATCCGCGTAAAGGTTCTAGACTAATGAGAAAGTCAGCGATTTTAATGACGGCTTCGGTTCTTCTTCTCGGTGCGGTTTCCTGCTCCGAGAAGAAGGCTGATGAGCCTGTTAAAAAGGAGATCAGCGTCCAGCTTTACAGCATCAGAAGCGTGATCGGCAATCCGGAATTGTACGCCCAGAACCACGAGGAGGCGTTCAAGGCCCTCGCGGAGATGGGTTACACCTCGGTCGAGGCGGCCTGCTACTCAGACGGGAAACTCTATGGAGTCGATCCGGAGCAGTACAAGGCCGACCTTGAGGCAGCCGGACTCAAATCCCTTTCCACACACATAGGTCACAACCTTAGCGATGAGGAACTTGCCTCCGGTGACTTCACCGAGTCTATGAAGTGGTGGGATCAGGCGATAGCGGCACACAAGGCAGCCGGTTGCAAGTACATTGTCTGCCCGAGCTTCAAAGTTCCAGAGACCCTCGCCGGCCTCAAGACCTACTGCGACTACTTCAACGCCATCGGAGCGAAATGCAGGGAGAACGGAATGCTCTTCGGTTATCACAACCACTCACACGAGTTCAAGAAGATCGAGGACACCGTCATCTATGAATATATGCTTGAGAACACCAATCCTGAGGACGTGTTCTTTGAGATGGATGTCTATTGGGCTGTGATGGGCAAGGCATATCCTGTCGAACTCTTCAGGAAATACCCGGGACGCTTCACCCTTCTCCACATCAAGGATCACCGTGAGCTCGGCGAGAGCGGAATGGTTGGCTTCGACGCCATATTCAAGAATGCGGACATCGCGGGGATGAAGGATTTTGTGGTTGAGCTCGAGGCGTTTACCAATGACGACTGGAAGGAAAGTATGAAGATGTGCGCTGACTATCTTCTTAATTCGGACTTCGTTAAAGCGAGCTACAAGGAATAATATTCCTTTATGAGTCATAGCAGGAACGGCCGGAACATGATTCCGACCGTTCTTTTTTTGCGTTCATTTATTCTTACTTTACATTCTTATATTCACAAGTCTTCCGGCAAATCAGGAATTATTACCATATTTTTACTATATTTGACAAAATTAGGCTAATTATTAATTATAATTAAAGGTTTCTTAGACATATTCAATTATGGACAAGATTCTACTTAGAAATATCACTTCGGAGGGGCGGCAGACGGACATCACCATCGCAGACGGACTGATCAAAAGGATCACCCCGCACTCCGACGAGTACCAGGAACCCGCTTCCGGGGTTGAGACCATTGACTGCACAGGCAAGGTCGCCGTCCCGGGATTCATTAATATGCACACACACGCCGCTATGTCCCTTATGAGGGGCGTCGGCGAGGATATGGTCCTTCAGGACTGGCTGAAGCACATCTGGGCCATTGAGTCGAAACTGGACGCACCGTTCATCTATTGGGGTACGAAGGCAGCCGCGCTTGAGATGATCAAGACTGGAACCACAACATTCAACGACCATTACTGGTTCTCACCTACAGCAAGGATCGCGGCCTCGGAAATGGATCTGCGAGCAGCCGTCTCGTACCTGTTCCTGAACCACAACGACCCAGATGAGGCCGAGAGGGAGAAAGAGCAGTGCATTGAAATGCACGAGACTGTGCCGGAATGGAACTCACGGTCAATCTTCACGATCGGCATTCATTCAATCTACTCAGTCAGCGAAGACCTCATCCTTTGGGCGACAGAATATGCCCGCAGACACAATCTGAAGATCCACATCCACTTGGCTGAGTCGGAGCGCGAGGATCTGGACTGCAAGGCGGCGCACGGCGGGCTGTCCCCTGTCGAATATCTTGACGCGCTCGGAGTTTTGGGGCCGGATGTCATCGCCGCGCACACGCTCTGGCTTTCCGATCACGACATCGAACTGCTGGGCAAGCACAAAGTCAACTGTGTGCACAACATCAACTCGAACACAAAGCTGTCGTCCGGCTACAAGTTCAAGTGGAAAGAGCTAACGGACGCGGGTGCGAATGTATGTTTGGGAACGGACGGATGCGCCTCGTCCAACAATCTGGACATTTTGGAGGCAATGAAGACCACGGCCATATTCCAGAAAGCTTGGAGAAAAGATCCGTCGGCCCTGCCACTCCAGACTCTTATGGATATGGCCACGGTCAACGGTGCCAAGGCATTCGGACTGAAGACAGGAAAGATAGAAGAGGGTTACGAGGCTGACATCCAGATTGTTGACACCGACAACACGTTCTTCCTCTCCCCTGGCCCGTTCCTTGCGAACTTCATCTACTCGGCGCACAGCGACTGCATCTCCTCGCTCATCGCAGGAGGAAAGTTCGTGATGCGCGACCGCAAGGTGTTCGGAGAGAAAATGATCCTCAAAGGTGCGCGAACGGTGCTGAACGAAATAGACTATAAGAAATAACCTGCCGCAGACGCTAAACAGCCGTTCAACGCGGTAATTAATGAATATAAAAATATGGATCCAAGAGCAGAAAGAATCTACGGAGCCGCTGAATATCTCAAACAGCAACTTGGCGATCTCAAGCCTGAGGTCGGAATCGTGCTTGGCAGCGGCCTTGGAAAACTTGCGGACAGCATAAGCGATCCGCTGACAATACCTTACAAGACAATCCCGGGATTCCCGGTCTCCACGGCGATAGGCCACAAGGGCAACTTCATCGTGGGCAAGCTGGGCGGCAAGACGGTCATCGCCATGCAGGGACGAATCCACTTCTACGAAGGCTACCCGATGGAACTTGTCACGCTTCCTATCCGCGTGATGAAGGTCATCGGAATCAAGTACCTGTTCGTGTCCAACGCCGCCGGCGGTGTCAACTACAACTTCAAGATAGGAGACCTGATGATCATCACCGATCACATCAACCAGCTGCCTAATCCGCTGATAGGTCCGAATCTGGAGGATTTCGGGCCAAGATTCCCTGACATGACGAGACCTTACGACCTGAGGCTCATCGCAAAAGCCGAGGAGATCGCCGTACAGATGGGCATCAAGCTCCACAAGGGTGTCTACTACGGAGGAACCGGTCCTACCTACGAGACTCCAGCCGAGTACAAGTACATCCGCACCATCGGAGGTGACGCTACCGGCATGTCCACGGTTCCGGAAGTCATCGTGGCAAGGCATTCGGATATTCCGGTGTTCGGAGTCTCGGTGATAACCAACGAGGCGCATGATGACTATGCTCCTGACTATGTGAACGACGGGGACGATGTCGTGAAGGCGGCGGACGCGGCGGCGGACAGGATGTGCGCGCTGTTCACAAGGATGATAGAATCGCTGTAATATTCATTGGCAATGAAATACGCTTACATCCTGTATTTTGTGTTCGCCGTGTTCATCATCGGATTCGGCTCCGCGCTTTTGATAAACGGCATGCCGATTTCGTGGAAGATCGTCTGCATCCTGCTTATCGGGGTTTATTTCCTCTACCGCGGGATCGCGACCTGCGTCAACCAGAAACGCCGCCGCGAGCGTGAGGAGATCGACAACGGGAACGATCCGGCTAACGCATAATATTATATAGGTCACTGAGCTTGTCGAAGTGACTTAGTAACATGAAAAAAATAAGTTGCCTCAGATTAAGAGAATATTTTCGAGGATAGATCTATTTTCGAAGAAGGAGTGTGCCGGTGGCACATGACTGATGAGAAAAGAGATATAGACCGAAAAGATTCCTTAAGATGATGCAGGTTATTTTTTGAAGGTTACTTAATTTCAAACAACATAATAATGGATTTAGGACTCTTCAGAGTGGCCGCCGCAGTGCCAAGGGTAAAGGTGGCGGATGTTGAATATAACGCCGAGTCAATCTGCAGACTGACAGGAAAGGCCGAAGAGGAAGGTGCCTCGCTGGTGGTCTTCCCCGAACTATCGATAACCGGTTACACCTGCCTTGACCTCTTCGGACAGAACCTTCTGCTGACCAAGTCGGAAGAGGCTGTCGGAAAGATAAAGGACTTCACCAGAGGCAAGCACATCACCGTCGTGATCGGAGCCCCGGTCCGTTTCAGAGGCCGTCTCTACAACTGTGCCATCGTTCTGCGTAACGGGGGCATCAAAGGCATCGTGCCGAAGATCTACCTCCCGACCTACGCCGAGTTCGACGAGGGACGCTGGTTCGCCTCCGGATCGGATTTCCTTGGATCTGACAACTCGGCCACAGGACGTTTCGTGGATGACGGCAAGGACTATTACAGAGACGGTTTCGACTCGATCATCAAATACTGTGGCCACAGGTGCAACATCTCCCCTAACCTGCTGTTCACCGTCGGTAACGCCACATTCGGAATCGAGATCTGCGAGGATTTCTGGACTCCGATCCCGCCGTCATCATTCCTCGCCCCTTCAGGCGCGCAGGTTATAGTGAACATCTCTGCATCCAATGAGGTGATGACCAAACACCAACAGCGCAAAGAACTGATTTCCAACCAGTCAGGACGTACCGTCTCAGGTTACATCTACTGCTCGGCAGGCTATGGCGAGTCTTCAATGGACACCGTCTATGGCGGATCTTCCATCATCTGCGAGAACGGCAGGGTGCTTTCCGAGAACGAAAGGTTCCAGTTGCACGACACGATGATATTCGCTGATCTTGATATCGAGAGACTCAACGTGCTGCGCCAGAAGAAGAACTCGTTCCGAGGAATGACGCCTGACGGAACCTCCGCCTGTGAATATTCAGGATTATATTCCTGCTTCGACCTTGGTCCCGCCGCTCCGACAGATTTTGACAAGAAGTTCTACCGCTACGTCGAGCCGCATCCGTTCCTTCCGGAAGGTGATCCGGCGGAGATCGCCGAGCGTTCCAAGGAGATTCTTCAGATCCAGACGACCGGACTCATCGCACGCCTGGAGCATATAAACTGCAAAAAGGCTGTTCTGGGAATATCCGGCGGCCTTGACAGCACGCTGGCCCTTCTGGTGACCGTAATGGCTTTCGACAAGCTTGGCATCCCAAGGGAGAACGTCATCGGAATCACAATGCCGGGACTTGGAACAACCCACCGCACGAAGTCCAACGCAGTGGACCTGATGGAGGTTCTTGGCGTGACGACACGTGAGATCTCAGTTGTAGCTGCCGTGGAGCAGCATTTCAAGGACATCGGCCACGATCCGAAAGTGATGGATTCCACCTACGAGAATGCCCAGGCCCGCGAAAGGACCCAAATCCTGATGGATATCGCCAACCAGGAGAACGGCCTTGTGATCGGTACCGGAGACCTTTCGGAGCTGGCACTCGGCTGGTGCACCTACAACGGTGACCATATGTCGATGTACGCCGTCAACGCTTCCGTGCCGAAGACCTTGATAAAATACCTTGTCCGCTGGGCAGCCAAGAATGTGTTCACAGACGCGGCCACAAACGGAGGAAGATCCGCGGCCGAGATTCTCATAGACATCGCGGAAACCCCTATCAGTCCGGAACTTACCCCGGCTGACTCAAAGGGACAGATCAAGCAGAAGACCGAGGATCTGATCGGCCCGTACGAACTGCACGACTTCTTCATCTACAACTTCATCAGGTACGGTTACTCTCCTGTGAAGATTTTCCATCTGGCCTGCAAGGCGTTCGGAGAAGCCGAGAACGGGGAGGATCGTTCCGGAAAGAATGTGGTAAGGCATCCTGACGTGACCTTCGACAAGGCCACGATCCTGAAGTGGCTGAGAAAGTTCTACTGGAGGTTCTTCAGCCAGCAGTTCAAGAGGTCCTGTATGCCGGACGGCCCGAAGATCAGTCTCGTGAGCTTCTCGCCGCGCGGGGACTGGCGAATGCCTTCCGACGCCCAGGTTCAGCTCTGGATTTCGGAGCTGGATAAGATCGAACTATAATTTTGATCATCTTCATAAAACTCCGGCCCTTAGACCAGCTCAAGGGCCGAAGTTTTATTATTGGGCACCGTGGCACATAACCTATTATAAATCATCCTATTAAGCATTCACCTTAGGTAAGATTCAACTAAAGGAGAACGTTATTCTCTCTGTCTTTCAATCATTTATCCGCCACGCTGAAATGAGATATTCATTCGTAATTATTTCTATCGCCGAGACCATCTTCCAAAGATGCTCCAAAAGAAATCGAAAGGTATTGCCGTGGCAGATAGTGGCATTCGCATAAACAGTCAACAAACAGTCAAGGAACAGGATTTGCGAAAGTAACGTGGATTTACGATATTTGGGAAAAGAAAGATTATGAGCCAGTTTGACACTTGCTTTTTCGAGAGATACGCGAAGATCTCGCTGGAGACGCTTCTGGACCGGAGGTTCGCGGAGCTGCTGAACAAGGATCGGCCGGATTTGCAGAGTCCGGACGGAGTTTCGTTGGGCATTGAGGTGACGAGGGCGATGCCGGAGACCAAGGAGGCGGCGCAGTCTATGATCAAGGAGGTGGCCGGCGTGGCACCGATTCCGGAAGACCGGGAGGACTTCGACACGATCCTCTCATCGGGCTACGGTTACGGTCTTCAGGGAGGACGATACGTCGGAACCAAGGAATACGACTACTGGTCTATGGCGCTGCCGATGCGCCGGATCATCGAGAGCAAGGTCCGCAAGGCCGGGGATGGCTTCTACGGTTCATTCAAGACCCTTGACCTGTACGTATTCTGCAAGGACAGCCTGAGCGAGATCGATGTGCTGGACATCCTGCGCTACACAATGAGACTTCAGGAGGGGCAGGAGGCTAAATACAACTGTCTCTACCTCTCCGAGATCAGCGGCCTTGATGTCTGCAACCTGACCGGTGACATCTCCGACACCTACCGTGTCGCCCGCCACCCGATCTCATCCGACCTCCGGAAGGAGTTCTTCCACAAGGCTTTGCAACAGTAAAATTTCGGAACATTATATGAATATTCGGAAAAACAGTGGTTGGTTGATACACATCGCGATCTGGGCGGTGATCCTTGCGATGCCGTTCTTCTCGCCCCAACCGGGAAGGGCGCTTCACGGAGGACTGGACTATTCCAGGTTCCTGCCTGTAACGATTTCATTTGTCATAGTGTTCTACACCAACTACTTATTTCTGATAAAGCACTTCCTCTCCAACAAGAGGTTCGGGGCGTTCCTGTTCTGGAACATGCTTTTGATCACCAAGGTCAGCATCGGGGTCCATCTCTTTTTCAGGTACCTCATCTCGCCGGACATCGCCCCTCCACATCACTCCACACTCGACACAATCAGTTTCACTTTCCGCAACACGGTGATCTATATGGCGATAGTGGGCATCGCGGTGGCGGTAAAGATGACAACCGAATGGTACAACAACGAGGCGCAGCGCAAGGAAATAGAGAAGAACCAGGCGGAGGCCGAGCTGGCTAACCTCAAGAACCAGGTCAACCCGCATTTCCTTTTCAACACCCTGAACAACATCTACTCGCTGATCCAGATAGACCCCGCACAGGCACAGGAGGCCGTCCACGACCTCAGCGGAATGTTGCGCTACGTCCTCTACGAAAGCCAGAAAGACACCGTGCCTCTCGCCAAGGAATGCGAATTCCTCAATGAATATGTCAAACTGATGGGCGCACGGCTAACTTCTGGAGTAAAGCTGGAAGTATCACTGCCAAGTTCTCTGTCAAACAGGCAAATAGCTCCGCTACTCTTCATACCGCTCGTTGAGAACGCCTTCAAGCACGGCATAAGTGACACGGATGAATCCTTCATCAGGATCGAGCTCAAGGAAGACGGGGAATATGTCACCTGCCTCGTCGAGAACAGCTGCTTCCCGAAGGACGACACAGACCGCAGCGGCTCTGGAATTGGAATAACGAATCTCAGGCGCAGACTCGACCTGCTCTACCCTGGAGCATATTCATTTGAATATGGCAGGGTGCAGAGCGTTTACCGTAGTCTGCTCAGGATCAGGGCAGGAATATGAACACGATCAGTTGCATAGTCGTTGACGATGAGCCTTTGGCGGTAAGGCTGATGGAATCTTACGTCGCAAAGACTCCGTTCCTCTCGCTCAAAGGTAGTTTCACGAGCGGAACGGCTGCATATTCATTCCTTCAGGACAATCCGGTGGATCTGCTGTTCTGCGACATCCAGATGCCGAACCTGAGCGGGATGGATCTTTCACGGATGCTGCCGGAGAGGACCAGGATCATATTCACAACCGCTTTCAGTGAATATGCCGTCGAGGGATTTAAAGTGCGGGCTTTAGACTACCTTCTGAAACCTATTTCTTACGATGATTTTCTTTCAGCGGCAGTCAAGTCCAAGGAATATTTTGAGGTCACGGAGCCTGTCGAAGTGACCGAACAACGAAAAATCAAAAGCATCTTCGTAAAGACCGAATACAGACTCCAGCAGATCGATCTGGACAGAATCACCTACATCGAAGGCCTTAAGGACTATGTGAAAATACATTTGAACAACGGCACGGCTCCAATTCTGTCTCTTATGCGCCTGAAAGCCCTTGAGGATACTCTCCCGAAAGAGGATTTCGTCCGCGTCCACAAATCATTCATAGTCCGTCTGGCCGCGATTGAAGCCATCGAGCGCAACCACATCCTCATCGGCCCTTCACGCATTCCTATCGGAGACACCTATCAGACGGCTCTCTACCAAGCCCTTTCCGGCTCCTTCCTCCTTCTTGGCGGCAAAGGATGAGGGTCGTGGCACACAACTGATTGAATATGAATGCAAAAAGCAATGTCGTGGTGTTGCAGGCTGCACCACGAAACCATTTTTTTAATTGATAATCAGGGCATTATCCGCCAACGCCTCGATGACCTGCGGGAAGTGCTCCATTTCAAGGGCATGTTCCTTGGCGGCGATGTCGTCGGGAGTGTCATCGGGACTGATCGGAGTGCGGAACTGAGCGATGATCCCGCCACTGTCAACCTTGCCGCTTACCCAATGGACGGTCATTCCGGTCTCGGTCTCCCCCGCCGCCTTGACAGCCTCGTGGACATGATGACCGTACATGCCCATGCCTCCGAATTTCGGCAGAAGGGCGGGATGAAGGTTGATCATCCTGTGGTCATATTCATGGATCAGGAAGTCCGGGATGACAAGGAGGAAACCCGCCAGAACGATGAAGTCGATTGAATATTCCTTCATCAGAGGCAGGACAACATCCTCCCTGTTCAAGTCCGCCTTTGGAAGCACACGTGTCGGAACGCCGAGCCTTTCGGCTTTCTCAAGGGCCGGGATTCCGGTCTTGTTCGCAACGACAAGGGCGACATTCACCTTATCTGAATCCTTGAAGTATCTTATTATGTTCTCGCAGTTTGAGCCACCGCCAGACACGAATATCGCTAAATTTATCATCTACAATTATTTATCCATAGTAGGCATCTGACGGATGTTGAGATCGCGCTGAGGGAACGGAATCTCTATTCCGGCCTCGTTCAACGCATTGTAGATCCGCTCGTTGGCGGCGGCGATGTAGCCAGTGCGCTGCTCAACCAGAATGTACTGCTTCACAACCAGATCAACGCTGCTATCACCGAAGCCGTTCAGGACAACCTGGATTCCGTACTTCTCCTCGACCACCTGACGACCGAACTTGTCAGGCTTGCGCAACGGAGCCAAAGCCTTGAGAATAACCTTCCTCGCATGATCCACATCCGTTCCGTAAGCCACACCTACAGGCAGACCGAGGAACTCGTAGGAATTGTTGCGGGTCAGGTTCTTGAAGTTCTTGGCGAACAGGGAACTGTTAGGGAAAGCCATGATGCTTCCGTCAACAGCCTCGATCTGAGTGCTTTGGTACGTTATGTTGTCCACTTTTCCCCTAATTCCGTCACACTCGATGTAATCCCCGACGCGAAGACGGCCTGACATCAGCTGCACACCGTAGAAGAAGTTGTTCAGGATGTCCTTCATTGCGAAACCGAGACCAGCCGCAAGACCGGCTGTAATCACGGACAGAGACTTCGTCGGGATATTCAAAAGCGAGATTGTCACTATGAAATAAGTGCCCCAAGCCAGGATCCCAATCACATTGTTGGCCAGAGTCAGGTTCAACTCGTTCTCACGGATCATCGAAGCCCTGGTCTGCCTGAGGGTCTTGCGCAATTTGTAAATCCTGTAAAGAGCCCTCGCCACATAACAGATGTACTTGAAGACATAGAATAGCCCGGCGGCCAGAACCATCTTGGACACAGACAGATGCAGGTACTCGTAGTTGAAGAACGGGTAGAAGAACATATCCATACATATTTCCGTCAGGTCAAACACCTCCGAGGCCATATAAAGGCAGAACGGAATCGACAGCAGGTAGAGCACAGGAATCAGCACCATCTCCACGAGGTCATAGAGCCAGGTGACAAGTATGAAAGACCCTTTATCCTTTCCAACATCGTTCTGATGCTTGAGCCGGTAGGCGCGCACAAGAATGTCAACCCTCTTGTGGCGGTACTGTTTGAGAAGGTCGTCACAAGCCACAATCAGCTGGAGAACAGTCAGTTGGAAGATCCACCAGATATAGACCTGCAAGCCAAGCAGGCTATACCCCACAATGGAGATGGCAAAAGTGATGGCTGTCACCACAAACGACGCGATGGCGTAGGAATTGTCACTCTTCGGCACCTTCGGCCCGTTGCGGTGGATCGAAGCCCACTGCCAAAAGCCGAACACCACCAGAAGCGGAGGGAAAACCAACGCTATCAAGCTGTTAGGTATGAATATGATCCTGAACGTGATGACCAGCAGTCCCATCAGCATTATCGGAGTGTAGATCCGCATTCCGTAATTGATCTGCTTGCTGCTGTGACGGATCAGAAGCGATGTCAGGACAGCGATCAGAAGAAGCGCGAACTCTATCAGCAGTCCGGCAGCCATAGTGAAGAAATGCGAGGTCGATGAGGCGTTCCTTGCAATCCCTATGACAATCACGAACAGAATCGCCGCCCCCAACATAAATATCGCCGCTTCCCTCTTGCGGAACCATTCCGTCCTGAAGAACTTCACCCTGCGCATCAACATCTTGACAATCAGCATACTCAGAAGCGTAGCGATTGCAAGGTAGATCAAGACCATAAAAGAGAAGCCGATCACCATCGGACCGCGCCACTCACTCTTGACATCAGTGAAATACGCACGGCCATATTTGTCGCTGAAATCCTTCGCCGCCCTCAATGAATATGACTTCAAGCTGGTCAAGATAGTCCAATAATTGTCCTGCCCGTCTATGAATATCTTCTTCTGGACCATCTTGTAGCGTCCCTGGGCATAGTCATACGCCTCTTTGAGCCGCTTGTTGGTCGTCTCGTAATATTCATTGTCCTCTATCATATGGTCACGGATGTCCGTGAACATCTTCAGAAGCCGCGTGGAATAGAAAAGGCAGCTATCCCTGGAAATCTGGGAAAGGCTGTCAAGGCTGAAAGAGCCGTGCTCGTGCTCATCCTCCTCAACGAATATCCCGAAATGATTGTGGCCGGCGTGCTCAGGATCATCCGAATGGGCTTCAGTGTAGGAATCATTCGGCAGGATGTGCCCTTGCAAGGTGGCCGCAAGCGAATCCAGCAAGGACGGCCCGAGGCTGTCCGGAAGCTCGATAAGTTCCGGCGGAAGAACCTTCAAAGCCGTCACCAGCCTGTCATAACGGTCAATCTCCACATTGAGGTAAGAGATGATGTTGTCGTACGGCATCCGGCTCTGTGTGAAGTTATGGTACTGGTCCGTGACCTGCTGCAATGCGTAAGTGAGGTCGAACGTGAAGTCCTGCTTCTGCGAATAGAGCATCAGTGACAGTTCGTTACAGCTCTGGATAAGCTGTACCAACTCGGCGTGCTGCCTGTCATCCTGAGACTCGAACGACATCTGGTTGCGTTCCATCTCCAGATAGGCCTTGCATAGCTCATAACGCAGAACCTGAAGGGTTTGCGTAAGGTTCTTCTCATTGAAAACAGCCCAGGCAGGAGCCGAGGCCATCAGAAGCATCACGACCGCCAGAACGATCCTTTTGAATATTCTCATTTCTGTCAAAAATTGTCCAAATACAAAAATAACAAATAAATCTTTAACAAGCACGGAATTTGCTGCTCAACGGCAAAACCAAACTGAAACCAAAATGAAGGTTCGTTTATCTTGGCCGGTGATTCTGGCCGCATCAGTGTTTCTCTTCCTTTGCGCCACAGCGGCCGCTCAGGAAAATGGCCTTGACACCTTACCAAAAATCGAGGCGAAGGACACGATAGCATTCCAACCGTTGTTCAGCGAGGGTTCACCGGGGCTGAAAATAATGCGCATTCAGGATAATTCTCCTGTGCGTGGGCCGAAAATGGAAATGGACCGTGACGGCAACGCCTGGAAAGTCTTCGCCGTGGACGGACTGGATGTACTGATGAATGTACGTTACCTTCAACACTACGGAAAATATTACCGCATAGACCTTTACGTGCAGAACAACACTGACGTTCCCGTCAGGTTCGACTTCCGCAACACCACTGTGGCCTCCAGACTTGGGCCGGTCAAACTGTTCCCCCAGAACCGCTACCTGAACAGAATCAGCGGACGCAAGACTGCCAAAACCATAGGTTTGGGAATATGCACGCTCTGCGCGACGCTGTTTCTGGCGACAATCGTCCGAGGGGATCCCGATGACAGGGACTCTTTCGGAGAGGATCTGCTCAGGGACATCGGCAGCGCTGCCATTGAGGAGGCCGGCTACATCGCCACAATGATGATCGCGGACAGCGAGGCCGAGGATATGGCCAGAATCGAGCGCAACAGCATCGGCTACCTCAGCGACTACACGATCGCTCCCAACAACGCAATCGAAGGGCACGCCTACGCGAAATACAAACCGGGAGCGGATTCCATTGAAATCACGCTCCCGATCGGCAACAGAAAATATGTCTTCAACTGGGACACCACCTCGCTGGTGAATATCACAGAGGATCTTTAAATATTAGGAGTATCCCAAACCTTTGTCTCGTTGCTGGTGATCATCAGCGACTGCCCGCCGCAGCTCATCCTGAAATCTCCGGCCTCCAGCCGCCACTTTCCGTCAGTTCCCACAAACGCGAGCTCCTTGGCCGGAACCGTGAACGAAACGACCTTGCTCTCCCCCGGAGCGAGCTCAACCTTGGCGAACTCACGCAGACGTTTCACATCAGGAATCAGACTGGCCACGATGTCACTTGAATATAACAGGACAGCCTCCTTGCCATTGTGCGAGCCTGTGTTCGCCACAGTCACCTCGAACTTAAGATCATCACCGGCGGCGAACTCAGGGCCATTCAGACATTTGAATTCTGAATATTCAAAAGTGGTGTAGCTGAGGCCATATCCGAAAGGCCACTGCACGTCCATAACCGCATCGTAGTTATATTCGCCGGCCATTGTCTCGCGGCTCTCGCTGACCTTGTAGTCGTAGGTGTGGAGAGAGTTGACATATTTAGGATAGGTGAACGGCAGTTTTCCGCTGAAATTCTCCTCGCCGGACATCAAGGCCGCAAGCGCGTCGCCACCATAGTTGCCAGGAAGCATCACATCAACCACGGCCTTAGCCAACGGCTCGATCTCGCGAAGAACCCTCGGACGACCTTCGTTCAGGACAAGTATTATCGGTTTGCCAGTCTTTGACAACGCCTTCACCAATTCTTTCTGGTTAGCAGACAGATTAAGGTCATCGATGTTGCCTGGAGTCTCGCAATAGCTGTTCTCACCGACACAGGCGACTATCACATCCACCTTCGAGGCTGCGGCCACGGCCCTGGAGATCTGCGGAGCATATTCCTTCTGCCAAGCGCCTGTAGCCCAACGGTCTGTCTCATCGTAAACCACACCCGGCTCGAAAATCACATTCTTCTCGCCGAACTTCTGGGCCAGAGCCTCGTAGATTGTGTTGAAATCGCCGGCGAATCTGTCGGCGTCACCCTGCCAAGTGTAAGACCAACCTCCGTTCAAAGCCCTCATAGAGTTGGCGTTAGGCCCTGTCACAAGGATCTTCCTGCCATATTCAAGAGGAAGGATATTGCCTTCATTCTTGAGGAGCACCTCGGACTCCACCGCCGCGGCGTAGGAAGCGTCCTGGAACTCCTTGCAGCCGAACTTGTCATAACCGCTGACATCCCAGGTCGGATTGTCGAACAGGCCGAGACGGAATTTAAGGCGGAGAACCCTGCGGACTGCGTCATCTATCCTGGACATCGGAATCAGACCGGACTCGACAACCTCCTTCAGTTCAAGGCAGCAATCAGGGTCGTTCGGTTCCATAATCATATCGATTCCAGCGTTGATGCCCATAGCGAGGGCTTCCTTCCTGTCCTTGGCGACGTGATCCCTTTCGTACAGATTGTTGATGTCGGCCCAGTCGGTGACGATGAGGCCATCCCAATCCAGACCGTCCTTGACCCAACCGGTAAGAAGTTCCTTATTGGCGTGCGTAGGGATTCCGTTGATCGAGGCTGAATTGACCATCAGGGTAAGCGCACCGGCCTCAAGGCAGTCCTTGAACGGGCGGAAGAACTTTTCCCTAAGATCATTCCCGGCCACGATCGCAGGAGTCCTGTCCTTGCCTGAAACCGCCACACCGTAGGCCATAAAATGCTTTATACTTACGGCAACGTGCTTGTCGTCAATATGATTCGGATCCTCTCCCTGAAGGGCTTTCGTCTCAGCCACCGCCATCTCCGCGTTCAGGTAAGGGTCTTCACCATAACTCTCCCACTGCCTTGGCCAGACCGGATTCCGGCCTAGGTCCATCACCGGAGAGAACACCCAAGGAACCATAGCGGCCCTTGTCTCGTAGGCCATAGCCTCACCCATCGCACGGGCATATTCACGATTGAATGTCGCCGCAAGGTTTATCTCCTGCGGGAAAAAGGTTCCGTCGTTCAGGTAGCTTGCGCCGTGGATCATATCAAGACCATAGATGCAAGGGATTCCGATCTCCTCCATAGACTTTTTCTGGATCTCGCCCACAAGCTGAGCCGTCAGCTCATGTGACTGAGCGACATCTCCGAATGTGTTCAGGATGGAGCCGACCTTCATCTCGCCGATGACCTTCTGGAGTTTCTCCGGATCGAGGGTCACTCCTCCCGGTGCCGTCACCGTAGAGGATGTCAACTGTACCATCTGGCCCACCTTTTCGGTGAGATCCATTTCTTTCAGCACCTTCTCGACTTTCGCCTCGATCTCGGCGTCACGGCCGATGGCTGGAGAAACAGAAGACGCATCACGTTGTCCGCAGCCCTGAACAAACAACAGCGCGGCGGCAAGGGGCAATAGATAAATATTCTTCTTCATTGTATTAAATTATGACTTTAGCAAGCGTAATAATTGTCTCTGATTCAGCACACTTACATAAAAATCCGTGATTTTTACGCCAGTCACTTAAGAAAGAAACAGTTTTTTAGAGGAAATATTACTGAGAGACTGTCACTTTCAAAGTATCAATCATTTGCCTGTAGTACCTGAAAGTAGAATCAAGAGCCGGCATATTCTCCGGTTTGATCGGCTCTGACGGAGGTGAGTCCATCTTCAAAGGATTGATGGCCGTGCCGTTTTTCCAGACGCGGAAATCCAGATGCGGCCCCGTTGAGAGGCCTGTCGAGCCCACATAGCCAATGACATCGCCTTGACGCACCCTCGCTCCGGCCTTGATTCCGGCACCGTAACGGGACAAGTGCATATAGCTGGTGGTATAAACAGAGTTATGTCTGATTTTCACGGTGTTTCCACCTCCGTTTGTCCATCCGGCACTCACAACCGTACCGTCACCGATTGTCATCACCGGAGTGCCCACGGGGGCCGCGTAATCGACTGCTGTATGCGCCCTCACACGCCCAGTTACCGGATGCTTTCTATGGTATGAGAAACCGGAACTGATCCTGGTGAACTTCAACGGAGCCTTGAGGAAGGCCTTACGCAAGCTCTCCCCTTTCTCATTCCAATAGAGGTTACCATGATCTCCTTGATCAAACATAATAGCAGGAATCATCTTTTCCTCACGGATATACTCCGCGTAATATATTGTGTCAACGGCTATTATCTCGTCATCACACTTTCTTTGCTCGTAAAGCACCCTGAAACGGTCTCCGGGCTGAAGTCCGAAGAAGTCAACCGACCAGGCATAGATCTCAGAAAGCGGCACAATCAACTGAGGGGAGCTGCCAGCCGCCAACATATCGTTCCAAAGGGACGATTTGATCGTCACATCGGTGTACTCTCTTGTGCTCTCGACAGGTTTGGACCATTCCCAGACCTCAAAAGGATCGGTCGTGCGGAACACCACACGGTCAATCTTGTTGCGCTCATAGACGACATATTTCAGCATCGGCCCGACAGCGCTTCCTGTTCCGCTTGTATCAAACTGGTAATATGCCTGGACCTTGTTGCCGGCTCGCATCTTACGGACATCGAAAATTGTGTCGCAGGCAGCGGCCATCTTCATCGCATCGTTCATCGAAAGCCCCAGACGGCACATCAGTCCAGTGAATGTCTCACCATTGCGGACAGCATCCTCGGAAAGATCCAAGGAATCCGGCCAGAAGCCCAACGGAGGAAGTGTATCCTTCACTTCCTCAATCACTTCTGATTCAACGTCCTCAGTCTTTCTCTTGCATCCCGGAGAAAGAACAGCGAGAGAAAGGACTAAAAAAACAAAAAGAATAGAAAAATATTTTTTTAGCATAATCGCAAATTTAAGAAAAACCACCGTAAAGACCACCGCTATATAAAAAAAATTGGCCAATTTTGCATTTCAAAAAAAAATGGCCGTCTTATGGCAAGAATTTGATTTTCGTGAATTTTGTAAAGTCGGTTATAGTTAAACCGTATAAGACAAGTTAAATTTTAAGGAATATACATATTTGAACCAAACTATTTTGAATATGAAATCTTATGACCGGCTGCTTGCAGCCATCGTTCTGTCGGCATTGATGCTGACGTCCGTTTTCACTTACGAGATGTCGGCGCAAAACCAGCGTATAAAGGTCACGGTGAGCGGCCACATCACGGACAAGGCCTCCGGCGAGACCCTGATCGGGGCCGGGGTGCTCACTGAAGGCGCGGGAGCCGCAACGAACAACTACGGATTTTACACGCTGACGATTCCGCAAGGTAAACATCTGACACTGAGATATTCATACGTAGGTTATGACGACGCCACCGTCACGCTCGACCTGCTCCGAGACACCACAATCAACGTTGCCTTGAAAGCGAACACCGAACTCAAGGAAGCGGTTGTCTCCGCGCAACGGGAATCCGGAATCATGGCCACGAAGATGAGCGCGATCGAGATTCCTATGAATATGATCAAGAACACCCCGGTGCTCTTCGGCGAGGCCGATGTCCTGAAGACAATCCAGCTGATGCCGGGAGTGCAGAGCGGTGCCGAGGGCTTTTCGGGAATATATGTGCGCGGAGGCGGGCCGGACGAGAATCTGTTGCTCCTTGACGGAATCTCTCTTTACAACGCCGAGCATATGCTGGGACTGTTCTCAATCTTCCAACCCGAGGCCGTGAAGAAAGTCACTCTTTACAAAGGCTCGTTTCCGGCCCGTTACGGAGGAAGGACTTCCAGCATCATAGATGTAAGGACAAATGACGGAAACCTTCAAGAGACGCACGGTACGATCGGAGTAGGAGTCCTCAGTGACAAGTTCCATCTCGAAGGACCGATCTTCAAAGGAAAGACGGCATATTCGATCAGCGCGAGAGGAATGCACACCTTTCTTTTCGACGGCATCCTCAGGGCGGCGAAAGTCCCGGCCAACTACTACTTCTTTGACATGAACGGTAAGCTGACCCACCGGTTCAGCGACAGGGACAGGCTGTTCCTGAACGCCTATTATGGCCGTGACATCTTCCACTTCATGGAGGAGGATGAATATGAGATCACCGGCGGAAGCAATGAATACCGCAGGTGCGACGACAAGACCCACATACGCTGGGGCAATCTGCTCACATCAGTGAGGTGGAACCACGTCTTCAACGGTAGGCTGTTCTCCAACGCCACCGTGGCCTTCACCGACTACAGAATGAGGATGGGCTACACGACCAGCGAGAAAAGCCAGGACACTGAATACTTCTACAAGTACAAGTTCGACTACGGCTCCGGCATCAGGGACCTCACCGCCAAGATCGACTTCGACTACACCCCTGCTCCGAGGCACATCATCAAGTTCGGTGGTGAATATGTCAACCATGCCTACATTCCGGAGACCTACACGACCGTTGAGAAGGAAAACGACAAAGGGCAAATGGTCACTGACACGACATATACTAACAAAAAGGAGAAAAACCGCCTCGGACACGAGATGTCCTTCTACATCGAGGATGACTTCACGGTCGGCGGATGGCTGACCCTCAATCCCGGCGTACATCTGGCGATGTTCCTGACAAGCGGCAGGACCTACTGGTCACCTGAGCCGAGAATGTCCGCCAAGGTGGATTTCGGCAAAGGTGTCAGCGTCAAGGCGGCATATTCAAGGATGGCGCAGTACGTCCACCTTCTCTCCTCGGCTCAGATCACTCTGCCGATCGACCTCTGGGTGCCTATCACCAGGAACATCAAGCCTGTGACGGCGGATCAATACTCATTGGGGTTGTACTACAACGGCCTGCCGGGTTGGGAGTTTTCCGTCGAGGGCTACTGGAAGGACATGCACAATGTGCTTGAGTACAAGGACGGAGTCTCCTTCATGGCAAGCTCGCAGTCCTGGGAGGACAATGTCGTGATGGGCGACGGACGGGCGTACGGCGTAGAGGTCTTCATCCAGAAAACGATCGGAAAGACAACGGGGTGGCTGGGCTACACTCTGGCCAAAAGTGACAGAGTCTTCTCCAACGGACTGATCAACAACGGAGAACGCTATCCTTACCGCTATGACAGAAGGCATAACATCTCTCTTGTCGTGAACCAGCGACTCGGAAAGAAGTGGGATCTCAGCGCGGTGTGGACTTTCGCGACCGGAGGCACCACGACAATCCCGGAAAGGGAGAGCATCGTGATGCTTCCTGACGGAACATTCACGCAGATTGACTATGCTCCGCACCGAAACAACTACAGGTTGCCGCCAAGCCACAGGCTAAACATCGGAGTCAATTACCACAAGCGGCTAAGACGTGGTGAAAGCATCTGGAACTTCGGAGTCTATAACGCCTACAACAGGTTGAATCCGAATTTTGTCTATTACAAGGCAGACACGAAAGGTAATTCCGAATCAAGCCTCTACACAAGGAAGGCGAAACTCAAGTCTGTCACAATCCTGCCTATAATCCCGTCATTCAGCTACACTTATAATTTCTAAAGAGATGAGAGGACTTATTATATGCACAGCAGCGGCCTCCGTCCTGCTCGGAGCCTGCACGAAGGACATTGATTTCAACCTGAAAGACATCAAGCCACAGCTGATAGTAAACTCGCAGATGACGGTTGGCGACACCTTGCATCTTGTCTATCTGGCGGTAAGCAAGAGTGACCGCGTCGAGAGAATCAAATCAGGTTCGGTCAAGTGCTATGTCAACGGCGTTCTTGTGGCTGACGGAAAACTTGACAACCGTGATGACGACTTGTTCATCAAGGAGGATCTGCACATCTACGGCCACTACTATAGAGACGAACACCATAAAGATGTGTACACGGCAGGACCCAACGCCGCCGGCAAGACCAACCAGACCAGATACTCGTTCAAGGCCGGTTTCAAGCCAGGTGATGTAGTGAGAATCGAGGCGGAGGCCGATGACGGAGCCTACAAGGCCTATTCGGAAGTGGTTGTTCCAAAGGCTCCGGAATTCAGCATAACCGACACTCTGCTCCAAAAGAATCAATATGGCGACAATATTTACCGGATCCGTGTCAAAGGCAAGGACATCACCGGTGAGGACAACTTCTACCGGATACTGTCCGGACGTTCAGTTATCGACAAAAAGATCAGGTACGCGAGTGAGCGTGAAGAGGCAATGACTTGGGAAGAGACCAAGGACTACAGTTTCATCCGCCTTGACAAAGGCAACGACCCGATTCTGAACGATGGAGCCCCTGCCGAGGATCTCGACTTGGAAGGAGCTTCGGAGAACACTTTCAGAGTGTTTTCTGACAGACAGTTCTCCGACGGAACTTTCAACATCGGGTTCAACGTGAACGCCAATGAAATCATCTACGGGCTGCACGGACTCCTGAATTTCAACCGTATGGAATCAGAGACAACATTAAGCGTGACAATCCGTGGCATCACAAAGGATGAGTACTACTATCTGAAAGCGCTAAGCATCTACGACTATCTGGACGGAGACATAACACTGACAGAGCCCGTCTCCTTCCCTGACAATGTCGAGGGCGGAATCGGGCTCGTCAGCATAAGCACGGAAAGCGTAGCCTCAATCAAGTTCAAAAGGACGTACGACGTACCATCTTCATGGATTTACACTGAGTAATCCTTAAATATTCTTTAACGCTTACTGAACTTCCTTGATGATTTCCATACCTTTCCGGATGGCTTCCTCATTCTTAGGAATAAGATGATGGTGGCGTTCCGGGAGGGTTTTCCGCAAGGCGGCAAGCACGCTTTCGATCTTGACGACCGGACGGATCTTCAAAAGACCTCCCAACACGATCATATTGAAAGTCTTGATGAGGTTCATCTCAGCCGCGGCATCCATAGCGTCGATCCTATAGACCTTGATGTCCTTCCTTGTCGGAGGCTCGTTGATTCCATAGCCGTCGTAGATGATGATTCCACCCGGCTTCACCTTCGGCTCGAACTTCTCCAGCGAAGGCTGGTTCAGAACAATCGCGATGTCGTAGCTGGAAAGAATCGGAGAGGAAACCGGATCATCGCTGACAATCACGGTCACATTGGCGGTACCTCCACGCTGCTCCGGACCGTATGCCGGCATCCAGGTGACTTCCTTGCCTTCCATCAGACCGGCATAAGCCAGAATCTTTCCCATCGAGAGGACACCCTGTCCTCCGAATCCTGCAATAATTATCTCATCTGTCATAGCCTTGTCGATTTAAAGTTCTACGCCTTTGTCCTTGAGGTCTCCAAGATGATAGAACTCGAACATATTCTCTTCCATCCACTTGTTGGCCTTCTCCGGGCTCATCTTCCAACCAGAGTTGCAGGTGGACACAACCTCGACGAGGTTGGAGCCCTTGCCCTGCATTGAATATTCAAACGCCTTTCTGATCGCCTTCTTCGTGCGGTTGATGGCAGCCACGGTGTGAACAGCCTGACGGGTCACGTAGCAGGTGCCATCAAGTGTAGCGGCGATCTCCGTGATCTTCAGCGGGTAGCCGTGAAGCGACACTTCCCTGCCGTAAGGGCAGGTGGCGGTCTTCATTCCCAGAAGGGTGGTCGGAGCCATCTGACCACCGGTCATTCCATAGATGGCGTTGTTTATGAATATGATCGTGATGTTCTCGCCTCTGTTCAGGGCGTGGATCGTCTCGGCTGTTCCGATGCAGGCGAGGTCTCCGTCACCCTGATAGGTGAACACGAGCCTGTCCGGCCAGAGACGCTTCGTCGCGCTGGCAAGTGCCGGAGCCCTACCGTGGGCGGCCTCCTCCCAGTCAACGTCAATGTACTTGTAGGCGAACACGGCGCAGCCCACAGGAGAGATGGCGATCGTCTTGTCCGTCATTCCCATCTCCTCGATCACCTCGGAGACTATCTTGTGCACAACTCCGTGGCTGCAACCTGGGCAGTAATGCATCGGAGTGTCGTTCAGCAAGGTAGGTTTCTTATAGACAACCTGTCCTTTCTCGATTATTTCTTCTCTTGTCATTGTGTCTTCAGATTTAGAACAGACGTTTGATCGCATCCACTACCTCGTCCGGATCAGGAATGATGCCTCCGAGACGTCCGAAATGCTGTACTGGGACCTTGCCCTCGACAGCGAGACGGATGTCCTCGACCATCTGGCCGGCGTTGATCTCCAGTGAGAGGATTCCCTTCACCTTTCCGGCGAGTTTCTGGACTTCCTTCGTAGGGAAAGGCCAGAGGGTTATCGGACGAAGAAGACCGACCTTGATGCCCTGACTGCGGGCGATCTCGATGCTCTTCTTCGCGATACGTGCCGCTGAGCCGAAAGCCACGATGGCATATTCAGCATCCTCAAGAAGATATTCCTCGTAGCGGACTTCCTTTTCCTCTATCTCCTTGTATTTCTTCTGGATGCGAAGATTGATGACCTCCATCTCCTCGGAACGGAGCTCAAGGGAAGTGATGATGTTCGGCTTTCTTCCTCCGACACGTCCGGTCGTGGCCCAAGGGCATTCCTTGATGATCTCCTCCTCGGTGCGGCGAGGCTTGAACGGAGGAAGGACAACCTTCTCCATCATCTGCCCGATGGCGCCGTCGGCAAGGATCATCGCAGGGTTACGGTAACGGAACGCGAGTTCAAAGGAAAGATCCACGAAATCAGCCATTTCCTGAACGGACGCCGGAGCGAGTACAATCAGGTGATAGTCTCCGTGACCGCCTCCCTTGCAGGCCTGGAAATAGTCCGCCTGGCTCGGCTGGATGGTTCCAAGGCCGGGACCTCCACGCATAACGTCCACGACAAGGGCCGGAAGCTCGGCTCCAGCCATATAGGACAAACCTTCCTGCATCAAGCTGACACCCGGGCTGGAAGAAGAAGTCATCACCCTCTTTCCCGTGCAGGCTCCGCCATAGACCATATTGATCGACGAAACCTCGCTCTCAGCCTGGAGGACAACCATTCCGGTGGTCTCCCAAGGCTTCTCGGCGGCCAGAGTCTCAAGGACTTCTGACTGAGGGGTAATCGGATAGCCGAAATAGCCGTCACAACCGCAGCGGATGGCCGCGTGGGCAATGGCCTCATTGCCTTTCATCAATGTGATTTCCTGATCTGCCATAGCTTAGACTGTTTTAAGACGGTAAACGGTTATGCACCCGTCCGGGCAGACAGTGGCGCAGGACGCGCAACCCGTGCAGGTGTCAGCAAGAACCTCGTGGGCGAAATTGTAGCCCTTACGGTTCACTTCCTTGGTCGTCAGAGCAAGGACATCGAGCGGACAGGCAACGACACAGAGATTGCAGCCTTTGCATCTCTCGGTGTCGACGACGGTCGCCCCTTTCATTTTAGCCATAATACCTTAAATATTTATTGATTGTACATATCCTTGTTGTAGAAATCGAGGATCTCGTTCGCAATCGCATAAGCGTTCGCCGCCGGGCTTTCAGGGTTTATCGCCATTGCCTCCAGATAGTTGTTGATGGCCTTCTGCCAGTCCCCTTTCTTTCTGTGCGCGTTGCCCAGAAGATAGTAGGCCCGGTCGGAAGGCTCCGGAGCGGATGTGATATATTCGTCAAGCAGACGGATCGCCTCGTCAGTCCCGCCTTCTACAAGAATCTTTTCTATCGCCTCTAATTCAATCATCGCCTAATCGATGAACAGACACCAGTTGTGGGTGTCCTCCTCAAGTCCTTTCTGGATGCCGATGATGCGGTTGTAGAGCTTCTCGCTGACCGCTCCACACTTGTCCGGTGAGCCGAATGTATAGTGGCGTGAAGCCTCCTCACACTCAAGCTGAGGCTTGTCGTCTATCGAGCAGATCGGAGTGATGACCACAGCCGTTCCACAAGAGTTAACCTCATCAAACTCAGCAAGTTCCTCAACCTTAATCGGACGAACCTCCACATTCAATCCCATGTCAGCCGCCACCTTACGGAGACTGTTGTTGGTAATTGACGGCAGCACACTGCCCGAGCGCGGGGTAATGTAAGTGTTGCCCTTGATAGCGAAGAAATTGGACGATCCAAACTCCTCGATGGTCGTCTTCGTGGCCGAGTCAAGGAACAGAAGCTCACGGTAACCAGTGTTGTGGGCGATGTTGTAAGCATGGAGAGACTGTGCATAGTTAGCACCGAGCTTGTAGCACCCGGAACCAAATGTAGAGGCACGATCGTAGTTCCTCGAAATGACCGCGTTTCCTGGGCTGAGACTCTTAGCTCCTGAATATGTCCCTACGGGAGAACACATGACAGCGAACATCACGTCACGCGCCGAATGAATGCCCAACTGCGGGTTGATTCCAATCAGGATAGGACGCAGATAAAGGGATGCTCCACTCGCCTCATACGGAGGAAGATAGTCAATGTTCTCCTTCACGCATTGAACGCACATATTGATGAACATCTCCTCTGAAGGGTACGGCATGTCCAGATAAGTCGCGCTGTCCGCCATTCTCTTGGCATTTTTATCCGGACGAAAAAGTCTGATCCTGCCGTCAACCCCGCGGAACGCCTTCAATCCCTCGAAGCAGGAAGGGGCGTAATGGAATATTCCCGCAAAGCTGTTGAGGCAGATGTTGAAGTTCTCTGTCACGGTAGGTGTCTCCCATTTTCCGTCAATGCAGCGGCTGTACACCAATGCCTTGGTCTGAGTGTAGCTGAAAGACAGCTTGCTCCAATCTATATTCTTCATCATTCGTATTAATTAATCTTCAATAATTCTGTCCTTATTATATGTATGGATTTTCGTCTGGCCGGAAAGGATCATATAGCCGTTCTCGGCGAGACTGTTGATCTCGTCCTCTCCCGGGAATACCTCCACCGGAGCGATGAAGCCGATCTTCGCCTTGATGGCGTCCATCAGCATCTTGCTGTGCGCTATGCCTCCTGTGAGAAGGATAGCGTCGATCTTGCCGTCAGCGGTCGCGGACATCGCCGCGATGTACTTGCAGATGTTCAAAACGTATGCCTTGAGGAAAGTTTGAGCCAGTTCATTACCGTCATTGGCCATATTCTCGACATCCAGCATACTGTTCGTGCCGAAGTAAGCGACGGCACCGCCACGTCCCACGAGCTTCTTCTGGATCTCCTCCTTGGTGTACTTTCCGCTGAAGCACATGTCGATAAGCTCGAACGGCGGGCAGCAGCCGGATCTCTCAGGAGTGATAGGGCCGTCTCCGCCAAGGCCGTGGTTGGTGTCGATCACCTTGCCGTTCCTGTGAAGGGAGATGGTCGCGCCACCGCCCATATGGGCGACGATCACTGTGACATCATTGGTCTTGTGGCCGTGCTCACGGAGGTAACGCCTCACGATGGCCCTTGAGTTCAAGGCGTGGAACAATGTCTTGCGGGAGAACTCAGGGATTCCACCCATCCTGCACTCCGGCAGCATCTCGTCCGCCATAGGAGGGTCGGCGATGTAGGCCACGCATTTCCCGAAACGAGGAGTCAGCTTCTTGTCCTCACGGATCCCGTTGATCTCCTTGGCGACATCATCGGCCAGAATCGCGCTCAGATTGCAGGCGTGGTTCCCGTCACGGCAGCTTTTCAGGACATCACGCATATCCTGGTTCACGTTATAGACTCCAGTTATGACCGGGACGATAAGCCCGCCGCGCGCCATAACGATGTCCACATCCTCAAGCGGAATGCCTTTGGAGGCCATAAAATCCTTGATGGCCTGATGACGCATATCCGCCTGATCCATTACGGACGGGTATTTGGCGACATCCTCGGCGGTGTGCTCAAGCTTGGTGTCAAAGACCCTGACACCATCTGAAAAGTAGCCCAACTTCGTGGTTGTGGACCCCGTGTTGATTATAAGAATGTTTCCCTTTTGAGGGACTTCTAATGAATTTGTCTTGTTATCCATCGGATGATAAGGCTTTATTACGACCCTAAATATATTACATTTTTTCAACAAGGGCAACTATTTTATCAAATTTTATAACTATTTATGCGGTTTCGACAATTATTTTAACAAAAATCAAACGTTTTAAGGTTTAATAATATATTCACTTGCAGTTTCCGGCGAAAAGCGATTGGCGGCAAAAGTCTCAGCACTGAATATTCATCATAACGGATAATAATTGTAAATTTGCGGTAAAGGAGGAATTGAATATGGACTCATTCAAGGAACTTGCGCAGGCGCGCAGAAGCCACAGGATCTACACCGACGAGCCTGTGAGCGATGAATATGTAAGGACGATTCTCAGGGCTGCCCTTATGTCACCGACGGCGAAGGGGCTCAGGAAATGGAGGTTCGTGGTCACAGACAATAAGGAGAAGATCGAGGATCTGGCCGGCATCAGGACGGCCGGCTCACAGTTTCTGGCTGGCGCTCCGGTGGTAATCGCTGTGCTTGGAGAGCCAGAGGAGCAGGAAATGTGGGTCGAGGATTGCAGCATCGCAGCGGTTTCCATGCAATATCAGGCCGAAGATCTTGGACTGGGTTCCTGTTGGTGCCACATTAGGGGCAGGGAAAGCAAGGATGCCGGGGTGACGGCGGAACAAAAGGTAAGGTCTATTCTGAATATTCCGGAAAAATATTCCGTTCTGTGCCTGATCGCCGTCGGGCATCCTGCCGACGAGCGCAAGTCTCAGGATGAGGACGCTCTGAAATGGGATCGGGTAAGCTATGTTCATTGAGCCGGTAGCGCGTTTCATCTCGCCGTTCAGGACCAAGTTCGGGATTCCGAGGCAGGCGGGATTGGTTCCGGAGCTGAAAGGTCGAATTGTGTTCGAGCCTCGGTTCCGAAGCGCTGACGCTGTGCGGGGGCTGGAAGGGTTTGAATATATCTGGCTGATCTGGGGATTCTCCGGGAACAAGCCACGGCCGGCCGCCGAGACAAGTTCCTCAGTCGCTGAGCGACCATTCCAGGCGACGGTACGGCCGCCGAGGCTTGGCGGGAACGAGAGGATCGGGGTGTTCGCCAGCCGCTCCCCTTTCCGGCCTAACGGACTTGGGCTCTCGTCGGTCAGGATAGAATCCATTGAATATGACGCCAAGGACTCGGACGGGAAACCGATCGGGCCGGTGATCAATGTTCTGGGAGCGGATCTGATGGACGGGACACCGATTTATGACATAAAGCCTTACGTCACTTATGCGGACAGCCATCCGGATGCCGTGTCGGGATTTGTCGATGACAAGGAATGGAGGCAGTTGAAGGTCGTGTTCGCGGATGAGGTCACTGAGCCTGTCGAAGTGACCATCCCAGGCTGGACAAAGGCCGATGTAGCCGCCCTGAAGGAGGTATTGGCACAAGACCCAAGGCCCAGGTACCAGAACGATCCGGACAAGGTTTACGGAATGATATTCAATGATATGGATGTCAGGTTCAAGGTCGATGGCGATGTCCTTACTGTTGTCGGAATCAAACATCCGAAGGCCGAAGCCTGATCAACACACGCAAACAAAACGAACGAAAACAAATGAAGCAATACCCATCACTTGAGATAGTCCCTCCCCTGAAAGGGATGACCAAAGATGAACTCCTGAATGACATAAGACCGTTCATCGAGTTCAATCCCAAATACATAAACGTCACCTGCCACAGGGACGAGGTGACCTACGAGGAACAGCCTGACGGAAGCTACCGGAAGCGGCTCATACGCCGCCGCGTCAGCGAGACCGCCGTCTGCGGGGCCATCCAGTCCGAATTCAAGGTCAATGTGGTACCCCACCTCATCTGCGGTGGGCTGACCGCCGAACAGATCGAGTTCCAGCTGCAGGACTTCAAGTTTATGGGAATATCCAATGTCCTGGCCTTGAGGGGAGACTGTCTCACGGGCGAAAAACGCTTCTCCCCTGTCCCTGGAGGTTACGACCACGCCAACGAACTCGTGGGGGCGATACGCCGTTTCGAGAAGGAGAACGGCTGTGAGGGCTTTTTCAGAATCGGAGTCGGAGGCTATCCGGAGAAGCATTTCGAGGCCGCGAATATGGACGAGGACATCGCGAACCTCAAGCGCAAGGTCGATGCCGGAGCGGACTACATCACAACCCAGATGTTCTTCGACAACCAGGTCTTCTATAAATTCGTGGACAGATGCAGGGCGGCAGGAATCTCCGTCCCGATCATCCCCGGACTCAAGCCGATCTCAACTCCAAAGCAAGTGAGACTGCTCCCGGAATCCTTCTCAATCGACATTCCGTTCGAACTCACAAGCGAGATCTCCGCCCACGAGAACGACAGACAGGCGGTCTATCAAATAGGTCAGGAATGGGCCACCGCTCAATGCAAAGACCTTCTGGCTCACGGAGTCCCCGGCGTTCACTTCTACACGATGGGCAAGTCCGCCAACATCATCGGAATCCTGCGGGAATGTTTTTAGACAATCAATGAATATACCAACGCGATGCACGACATCAGGACCGAACTTTCCAAGCGAATCCTCATCCTAGACGGAGCGATGGGTACGATGCTTCAGCGCAAGGGCCTACAAGGCAACAGCGAATCATTCAACCTCACCAATCCTGAAACGATCGGTGAGATACACAATGAATATGTTGAAGCGGGGGCTGATATAATCACAGCCAACTCATTCAGTGCCAACAGCATCTCACAATCTGAATATAATCTGTCAGAGAAAGCCGGGCAGATGGCCGAGGCCGCCGCGCGGATAGCCCGCAAAGCCGCCGATGAGGCTCCACGCAAGATTTGGGTGGCCGGAAGCGTCGGGCCGACAAGCAAGTCATTGTCCCTTGCCCAGAACATCAACGACCCGATTTTCCGTCCATATTCATTTGACGGGATGGCGGAGGCGTTCGAGGTTCAGATCAGAGGACTTGTAAAAGGTGGAGTGGATCTGCTGCTGTTCGAGACTTGTTTTGACGCCCTCAACACGAAGGCGGCCTTGTATGCGATCGGACATATTCCCGAAGCATCGGATATTCCCATAATGATTTCTGCGTCAATGAGTGACCGCAGCGGGAGGACGCTTACGGGGCAGACTATGGAGGCATTCTACCGCTCTGTCCAGCACTGCTCGCCGCTGTCGTTCGGGCTCAACTGCTCGCTGGGGGCGGAGGAGATGATTCCGCTGGTCGCCGAAGTCGCGTCGTTCGCCACCTGCGCCGTCAGCTGCTACCCTAACGCCGGGCTGCCGAACGAGATGGGTGAATATGACGAGACACCTTCCCAGATGGCGGAGTCCGTGCGGAAAATGGCGCTGGCAGGGTCTGTGAATATTGTGGGAGGATGCTGCGGCACGACTCCGGAACACATCAAGGCTGTGGCCGAGGCGGTTAAAGGAATATCTCCGAGAGCGATTCCTGAGCCGGATGATGTACTCTATGTCAGCGGATTGGAAAGCGTGGCGGTTGACAGGAAGAATAACTTCACGAATGTCGGAGAGCGGACCAATGTGGCGGGCTCACGCAAGTTCGCGAAACTGATCGCGGCCGGGGACTACGAGACCGGGCTTCAGATCGCCGCCGGGCAGATTGAGAACGGGGCGGGCATCATCGACATCAATATGGATGACGCCATGCTGGACTCCAGGCTTGAGATGGAGAAGTTTCTGAGTTATGTCTCCAATGATCCGGCTGTGGCCAAGGCCGCTATTATGATAGATTCCTCGCATTGGGAGACGTTGGTGACAGGGCTCAAGAACGCCCAGGGGAAGTGTATCGTGAATTCCATCTCACTTAAAGAAGGAGAGGAAATATTCATTGAGAAAGCTCGGGAGATCAAGGCGTTGGGTGCGGCCATTATCGTGATAGCGTTTGACGAGGAGGGACAGGCTACGACTTACGACAGGAAGGTGGAGATCTGCCGGCGGGCATATTCATTGCTGACTTCCAAAGTCGGGGTTCGGCCTTGTGACATCATATTCGATGTGAATGTGTTGCCTGTGGGAACGGGGATTCCGGAGCATTCGAGGTACGGGATTGATTTCATTGAGGCGGTGCGGTGGATCAAGGGGAATCTGCCGGGGTGTCGGACTTCGGGAGGTATTTCAAATCTTTCGTTTTCTTTCCGTGGGAACAATACTGTACGTGAAGCCATGCATTCGGTGTTTCTTTACCATGCTATTTCGGCGGGGCTTGATATGGGGATTGTGAATCCGGGGATGTTGCGGGTTTATGATGAGATTGAGCCGGGGTTGCTTAAGTGTGTGGAGGATGTGATTCTGGATTCGGATGCTGAGGCTACGGATCGGTTGATTGAGAAGGCTTCGCGGATTATGGTGGAAAAGGATGCTGTTGGGGTCGGTTCCGGGTCGGAAAGGGCAGAGGCGACCTACGCTTCGCGCCCTATCCGGGTAAAGGGTCGCCTCACCCTTTCCGACCCGGAGCCGACAGGTGCAGATTCTGGTAATATATCTTCCGCAAATGGCAATTCGGCAGTTGGTGACAGCTCGAGCGCTTCGATGGTCGCTGAGACTGCCGAAGCGACTGTGGAGGAGAGGTTGGTGCGGGCGCTGGTCAAGGGGGATTCCTCGGGACTGGAGAGTGACATCAATGAGTGCCTGACCAAGTACGAGAAGCCTGTGCAGATCATCGACGGGCCGCTGATGAGCGGGATGGCCCGGGTCGGGGAACTGTTCGGGGCGGGAAAGATGTTCCTGCCTCAGGTGGTAAAGTCGGCCAAGACTATGAAGAATGCGGTGGCTCTACTGCAACCTTACATTGAGGAGAGGGGCGGAGAGTCGGAGGTGAAAAAGCCTCGGATCGTGTTCGCTACTGTCAAGGGGGACGTGCACGACATCGGGAAGAACATCACGGAGATTGTCCTGAGCTGCAATGGGTTCGAGATCGTGGATCTTGGGGTGATGGTGCCTAAGGAGACGATTCTGGAGAAGGCGGCGGAGTGCTCTGCGGACCTTATCGGGGTCAGCGGGCTGATAACGCCCTCGCTTTACCAGATGGAGGAGATCTGCAAGGAGATGACGGCCAGAGGGTTGGACACTCCCCTGCTTGTGGGCGGAGCCGCTGCGTCGGCGCTCCACACAGCTGTCAGGCTGGCGCCCCTTTACGGGCATGTGTTCTATGGCCAGGACGCATCCGCAAGCGCGGTGCTTGCAAACCAGCTTATCACGGACAGAGAAGGCACAGAGGCCGCGGAGCATAAAAAGCAAGAGCATCTTCGTGAACTTTATGCACAGTCTTCACAGAAAAAGGCCGGTCACAAGCCCGTCGAACCGTTCCCGGCCTTCAGTTTCATTAAGGGGGAACCATTCGGGAACATATCGGGGAAGAGACTCGGCATAGAGGAAGTGGAGCCGTTCTTTGACTGGAATATGTTCGCTGCGATCTGGGGAATAAAAAGTGGAACAGGACACGACGAACTGAGGAAACTCCGTGCCGACGCACATAAGGAAATTGATAGACTAAAGAACGGAAACGCTTGTCGGATAACCATTTCGGCAAGGTTTGACGGATGTCATAGCGAAGGGGACGACATTGTCTCCAAGGATTTCCGGCTGCCGATGCTCCGGCAGGAAGGCGAACGGTCACTGGCCGATTTCGTTCCGCCTAAGGAATATGGGTTCGAGTCGCCTATGGGGATGTTCGCGATTTCCGTGCGCACCGAATCACATCCATCCGGATGCGACTGTCCGGCTTGCGGCACGGAATACGGGCCGATGCTTACCAGGGCCGTACGGCTGACTCTCGCGGAGGCGGCGTCAGAATGGCTGAGCAGGCATATTCATAAAGAATTGCCATCAGAGTTCAGCGGGGCGAAGGTCATCAAGCCTGCGGCGGGGTATTCAAGTTGCCCGGACCACACGCTCAAGCGGGATATTCTTAGGTTGCTGCCTGAATCAGAGAGGCTTGGCATCACGCTGCTGGACAGTTGCGCTATGATTCCGGACGCCAGCATCTGCGGACTCATATTCATTCATCCGGAGGCCACCTATCCTGAAATCCGCCGCGTCAGCCAGAAGGCGATTGATGAATATGCCCGCAGGCGTGGTATGTCAGATTCCGAGAAGGCGCGCTTCCTGGGGCATCTGCTTTAGTACGCCATGTTCCACATGGCATTCTGGGCCGCTCCGCTCTTGGAGGCGTCCATCTTGCCGAAGTTCCATGTGAAGGAGAGGATGATCCTGCGGCCGAGCACATTGGTGTAGGAGTTCTGGACGTAGTCATCCTGCACGGTACGCCTCAGTGACCTTGCGCTGTCGAGCAAGTCCTGAGCGGTAAGGGTGATATTGAAAGACTTTATGTTCTTTCCGACACTGAAATTCCAGCGGACATAGTCATCATTATAACCGGAACCATAACCTCGCAGGATTCTATAGGAGAAATCAGACTGGAACTCAAACTCGTGAGGCGATGTGTAGGATGGACTTATTCCAAAATTTGTATCCCAAACATCTGTATCCGCCTTTGAATCCAGGGAATATCTTGATTTTGAATTATTAACCCCTGATCCGAGTTGCAGAGAGAAGCGTTCGAGATTCAAGGTTACCATCATACTAATATTCGTTCTGACACTTCGTGTCAAGCTTTCCTGAAAGCCGCTCTGTCCGGAGTAGAAAAGGTTTCCGGAAGCGTCTCCCCAGAATTTGCTCATAAAGTCGGTGTAGTCAAAAGAGTCAAGGTCGATCTCAAGATTGTCGAGAGTGCCTTTGCTTTGATAACTTACAGATCTGGTGACACCAAATCCACCATTGACGGAGAGTTGCAGTTTACCGTCCTTTGACAATGGGGTGAAGAAATTAAAGTCGGAGCTGTAACTATAGGAAGGTTTCTTAGTGTTCACCGGAATCGAATATCTGACGCTGTTCTCATCAAACCAAATGGCTGACACCTGCGAATTGGAGGAATAATCTCCGAACAGCCATCCATTGAACCGGGCTTTCCCCCAAGAGCCCCTGTAGGTGGTGGTCACAGATTCTTTTGTAACCGGTTTAAGGTAAATGTTTCCGGCCGTGATCCTTGTCGGATTGACAATGTTGAATGTCGGCACGATGCTGGCGGAAGATGGCCTGGCCGTTCTGCTGGACAGTCTGAAATACACATTGTTGTTCTTGTCGGAATACCTCACGTTCACGAAAGGCGAAAGCGTTGTCTGCCACTCGTCAACCCCTGTCTTGGTGTCAAGCCCGAAAGAGCGGGCATAGTTCTCGTTCTTGTAGAGCCTTGCCTGTCCTCCCAACTGCAGGTTGGTCTTTCCCTTGTTGAACTGAGCCAGAAGCTGTCCCTCATTGGAGAAATAATAGTTGTCCGACACCGATGAATAATAATAATTGGCGGAACCCGTGACGTTGTCGGTCGCGTCACTGGTTGACTTCCTTACACTATAGCGCGAGCTCAATGTCGCGGACAGCGCCCAGTTCTTGCCGAACGGCTCGACGTATTTGAGCGATCCGCCTATGTCACTGTAACTGCCGTCCTTGTCGTAAATCAGATCACGAATGTCCTCTTTGCCTGAAGAAGCGAACGTTGTTTTTGAATATTCTGTCGATTTTCCGTCATTCGCACTCAAAGTGTAGTCAAGATCAAGGGTCAACGCGCGTTTATCTTTGCCGAGTTTCTTGATTCCGGCGCTCAAATCACCTCCGGTGGAGATTCCACTCTTCTTTGAAAATGTGTTTGACACCGAACGGTTTCTCTCCACACCTTCCATAAGCGACTGTGTGTTGCCAGTGGAAGTGTTGGTGTAGTCATACCAGGAAAAGTATGGCTCAAAGTAAAGTGATGTCTTCTTCCTGTTTTTCTTTTTGAACTCGGCGCGCACACTGAACTTGTCCAGATTGCCGTTCTCAACCTCGCCTGAAGTGTCGAAAAGGTCGCCATCCTCCTTGAATGAAGTCCGGTCAGTCCTCGAACGCTTGTCCACGTTCTCTGATGAGTAAACAACCGAAGCATCTGTGGTGAAGCCTTTTATCACATCCGAGTTCAAGTTCGTCCCCACCTGCCATCTTCTGTGCATGCCATTGTACGGCAACGACGGGACATCGCTCTCATTACCGTCATACATGACCAGCATCCCGGATCCGGGAGCCATGAAGTTGTAGCCGTTGGCTATGGTCGTGAGCTGGTTCCTCTCGCCGTAGGCCGAGACCATCGCGGAGCCGCTGAAGAGCAGATCCTTCCTTTCCTTGAATCCGTTGTCATCCTTGCCTGAAGCTGTCGTTCCTCCCGAGAGTTTGGCGTTGCCGAACCATCCGCTCTTATATTCCTCCTTCAGCTCGACATCCATCACCTTCTCCTTATCCCCCTTGATGCCGGTGAACTCGGCGGACTCGGACTCCTTGTCGATGACCTTCACCTTGTCCACGATCCGGGCCGGAAGGTTGTCGAGAGTGGCCTTGTTGTCCCCAAGGAAAAACGTCCTGCCACCGACCGTTATCTTGCTGACTTCCTTGCCGTTGACCTTGACGGTTCCGTCCTCGCCTACCTCCACGCCTGGCATCTTCTTCAGCAGATCCGCAAGGTTGTCGTTGGACATCACCCTGAACGAGGAGGCGTTATAGACGAGGGTGTCCCCTTTCATCTCCATCGGAGTCCCGACCGCGGAGACAGACGCCGCCTTCAGCATCTTGTCGTCCGGTCTCATCAGGATCGTCTTCGCGTCATAGTTGCCACGGACATAAATCTTCTTATAGACAGGTCTGTAGCCGAGATATTCAATGCAAAGCAGATGCTCTCCTTTCGCCACTTTCTTCAACTCAGCCTTGCCGAGCGTGTCCGTCAGGGCGAAACTGGTGATGACCGTGTCCTTAGGATGCCTGAGATACGCCGAAGCGAACGCGATAGGCTCCCGCGTCAGCGAGTCAAGGACCTGCGCCTTCACCGTGAATGAAGTGCGTCCGAACATATCTTCAGATATGGCAATCTGCGCATCAAGCCTGGCTGTAAAAGACGCGGCGAAAAGCAAGGCGAGCGCGATGTATATTCCTTTCATCTAATTAAGCGGCAACAGAAATAACCCTCTATTTATGAATATGAACGCTTATTTGACGGGGATGCTGCGGCCCGGTTTTCCGAAACTCAATTTGGCGTCAACCTCGCGGATGTCGTCATCCGAGAACTTGATGGTCCATTTCGGCATCGTCATCAGTTCGAAAAGCGCGGCCTCGGTCATCGGAGCCGTGTAACGTATGCGGATGCATGGCTCCAGATCATCGTTAAGGGTGAGGTATGTTCCCAGAACCCCTTCATGGGAGGACAGATGGTTGCTGAGGAATGGCATCCCTCTCTTCACGATGGGCTTCTCATAGTTGCGGTCAACAATCTCGTACCACCACTGGGCCGTGTCAAGATTGGTTTCACGGGCATACTCAGCGGCGAACTGGTCGAACATCATCCTTAGGTAGTCTGGAGTGGAGATCATGGTGCTTCCCTTCTCCAAACGGATGAACTTGAATCCGAGATCCATCGTCTTGACCCCGCCGCCGTGAACCGGCATCTCAAGGGTCTTCTTCTCGACAATATTCTTAAACCACGCCTCGTCCAGATCCTCGTCAGGCGCCATGTACACTTTGACGATGAGAGGGCACTCGTAGATGGACTCCAGACCGAATATCTTCTTTTCCGTGAGTCTCATCTGCATTCCGAGGTAGTTGAGGTCGAGTTTGTCGAACATCTTTTCCGTCCTGATGGTCACGCACTTGAGCGAGTCGTATTGCTCCGGCTCCAGGCTGTTGACCCTGAACTTGGAAGGGACGAAGATCAGAGCCTCGACCTTCGCGGCGTCGATGGCGTTGGCGTCATAGGTGACCACGACCGTGTGGCTTCCGACGAATGTCCTGACTCCATGGACTCCCGCCACCTTCTCCATCCTGGCCTTGAAGGCCATCGAACTGCCGAAGCACTTGACCGACTTGAGGCCTTCCATCCTGACCGTCTCCAGTTTCATTCCCGGTTCTATCCCCCACTTCTCGTCGATTGTAGGCACCTCGAACTTTCCTCCGATGATGAACGCTATGGCGACAGCCACGACAGTCAGTACCGCAGGAATATACTTGGCTGACTTGCAGCGTTTTCCATCAACCTCTTTTCTTACGCCGACACTGAGGGCGCCAAGAGGGCAGGAGGCGACACACTCGCCGCAAAGGGTGCAGTCAACAGAATTGACCTTGCCTTCAAATGACGGGACATCAATATTATAAGGACAGTTCTTCTGGCAGAGACGGCAGTTGCCGTTGCATTTGCCGTTGTCGATAACCACGCCGAGCAGCTGCGGCTTTGGCCTTCCGCAAAGGATCTCCAGCAGGTAGCCGAGCAGACACATGGCTCCAAGCAGCCAGACCCAAGGCAGCTGTAGTCCGAGAAGGCCAAGAATCCACCACACACCCACCAGCACGACCATCCACACCCAGAATTTTAGGGAGTTGCAGATCGCTCCGAGCGGGCAGATGTACTTGCACCAGAACCTGTCCACAAAAAGACCGGGGATAAGCACAAGCGCCAAAGCGGCGACGGACATCCAAAGCGTGATCTCACCCTTGAATCCCGTGGCCGTGGCGTAGTACGGGTCGAAATTCTTGCAGAAGAGCTCGCTTGCGGTCAATGTCATGTAGAAGGTGATGAACAGAAGCACGTACTTCACGATCCTCAGCACCTTGTCGGCGACACTGCGCTCATTGATGTTGAAGGCGTTGAACCCGATGGCCTGCCTGAGTTTCTTCAGAAGATCCTCCACCGTTCCGACGGGACAGAGATAGCCGCAGAACAGCTTGCCGAGAAGCACGACTGCCGCCGCGAGGACAACACCCATAGCGATCTGCATGCTTGTCATCGAGCAAGGCAATGAACCGTTGGCGAAATAGGTTCCCAATGCCTCCAGGCCGCCGAAAGGGCAGTATTTTTCCGGATCCGGAGCATTCATGTCAGTGAACACGAGCGAAGCGAGTCCGCTCAAGAAGAAAACCAGCAGTGCCAGCACTCCCAACTGGAGAAGGTACTTCGGCCAATTGGACTTGAAGGTAGATTTCTTAGCCATATCAATGTGTCATTTATCGTCACGGACATAGTACCTTTCGGCACTCATCTCTAATTTTGCGAATATACAATTAAAATCCTTCAAAACACACATTTCCGAAGCTAAATAATCATTAACGCTTACTAAATTATGGCAAATCAACAGAACGAACGCAAAACCGGACAATCGGGCGCGATCCTGCATCATATATTCGGGAATAATTTGGAATATCGACTTAATTTCCTACATTTGCCCGCTACATTTAATAACACTATTTTTAGATAGCTTATGTTCAAGATTCTTGAAAGAGTGATGCTGACTCCTAACATCTGCAAGATGGTGGTGTCGGCTCCAAGGATTGCCGAGGCCGCCAAACCTGGGCAGTTCCTGATTGTCCGCTCCGACGAAAAGGGCGAACGCATACCACTTACCATCAGTGACTACGACAGGGAGAACGGCACGGTGACCATCGTCACCCAGCTTATAGGAGCATCATCGGCCGCGATCATCTCAAAGGCCGAGGGCGAGTTCTTCCGTGATGTCGTGGGGCCTCTTGGCAACCCTTCCGCCTTCGTTGACAAGACGGATGAGGAGCTGAAAGGCCAAAGGTACATATTCATCGCCGGCGGTGTCGGCACAGCTCCGGTCTACCCTCAGGCTAAATGGCTGCACGAGAGAGGCATAGCGGTCGATGTCATCATCGGAGCGAAGACCAAGGATCTTCTGATCTACAAGGAAGAGCTGGCCTCCGCCTGTGACAACCTTTACCTTTGCACTGACGACGGTTCGGAAGGATTCCACGGAATGGTCACCGGCCTGCTTGAGAAACTGGTCAATGAGGGCAAGGAATATACCCAGGCAGTGTCAATCGGCCCTATGATCATGATGAAGTTCTGCACCCTGACCTGCAAGAAACTCGGCATCCCTGAGGACGTTAGCCTGAACATGCTGATGGTGGACGGCACGGGAATGTGCGGTGCATGCCGCGTGACCGTGGCCGGAAAAGTGAAGTTCGCATGCGTGGACGGTCCTGAGTTCAACGGCTACGACGTTGATTTCGATGAGGCCATGAGGCGTCTCGGACAGTACAGGCCCGAGGAGACGGAGGTTAAATCTAAAATGGGAATATAATGGCACAGAGAATACCAAGAGTACCGGTCCGCGAGCAGGATCCGAAGGTACGCGCGCATAATTTCGAAGAGGTCTGCTACGGCTACAACCTTGAGGAAGCCACGACAGAGGCCACACGCTGTCTCCATTGCAAGAATCCCCGCTGTGTGCAGGCCTGCCCTGTCAGCGTGAAGATTCCGGAGTTCATCGCCAAGGTCACCGTGGGTGACATCGCCGGAGCCGCCGCCATCATCGCCGAGGACTCCTCCCTTCCGGCCGTCTGCGGACGTGTCTGCCCGCAGGAGAGCCAGTGCGAGGGCAGTTGCATCCTCGGTGTCAAGGGTGAGCCGGTGGCCATCGGCAAACTGGAAAGGTTTGTGGCTGACTACTCTGCCACGACCGGCGCCAATCCTGTCGAGGCGCCAGCCGCTCCGACCCCTGGCCGCGCGAAGGTTGCCATCATAGGTTCCGGCCCTGCAGGCCTTGCCTGCGCCTCCGACCTCGCCAAGAAAGGCTACGATGTCACGATCTTCGAAGCCCTCCACAAGGCCGGCGGTGTGTTGGAATATGGCATCCCTGAGTTCAGGCTTCCTAAGGACACCGTCCTCAAGCGCGAGATCGACGCTGTCAAGGCGCTCGGAGTCAAAATAGAGACCGATGTGATTGTCGGAAGGACGGTCACCATCGACCAGCTGATGGACAAGGAAGGCTTCAAGGCCGTGTTTGTCGGCACGGGAGCCGGTCTGCCGACATTCATGGGCATTCCT
>ERZ780012.6-NODE-6-length-177964-cov-8.33614_pt1 | contig 177964 bp, 136 predicted proteins | sample MGYA00511869_ERZ780012 | MGnify/ENA primary metagenome ERZ780012 (study PRJEB29588, sample SAMEA2161608) | human gut metagenome | biome: human gut; feature: human-associated habitat; material: faeces | place: Denmark | collected 2008/2010 ... | reverse complement strand
TACTAAAAAATCGCGGCATTTACCAGCGTCGGGTAAATGTTTTTCGATCGTTTTATTAGCACCTGATATTTCATCTCACAGCAACGCTGTTTCTCAGGCAGAAATCCATCAACATCATTTATAATCACTCTAAATTTAACCCAAATGAAAAGAATAATTATCCCCATCCTGATGGCGGTATTGTCCCTGCTTCCCTACACCTTGGGAGCACAGGACAGGACCGTCACAGGAACTGTGCTGGACGCCGAGACAGGCGAGCCGATTCCGTTCGCGTCAGTGGCGGTAAAGGGCACCACATCGCTGGGAACCTACACGCTGGATGACGGAACGTTTACTCTCGAGGGCGTACCCTCCGATGCGACTACTCTGATCGCGAGCTTCGTAGGCTATCAGACTCTGGAAGTCACCATCACCAACGGAAACATGGTGATATCCCTGGAGCCGGACGCTCTGTTCCTGGACCAGGTGGTCGTGACCGCCCTGGGTATCCAGAGGCAGGCCAAGGAGATCGGATACTCCGCGGCCAAGGTTTCATCAGAAGACCTGAACACCACGCAGAACTCGGACGCCACACAGGCTCTGATCGGCAAGGTATCAGGTCTGCAGATCAGCGCCGCATCGGCTTCCCTCGACGCCGACGTCCGTATCAACCTGCGAGGCAGCCGTTCCTTCCTGGGAGACAACTCGCCTCTGCTCGTTGTTGACGGTGTCCCCACCCCTCTGGACTTCCTGCAGTCGATGAACCCGAACGACATCGACAACATCTCGGTGCTGAAGGGCGGTAGTGCTGCAGCCCTCTACGGATCGTCCGCAGCCAACGGCGTGCTGTACGTCACTACCAAAACCGGAGACAAAGGACGCCCCAGAATCACCTACTCCCTGACCACCACCTTCGACAAGGCTGCCTACATCCCCAAATACCAGACCCGTTTCGGCCCCGGTGCCGATGACGTATACGGATTCGGCGCCTATGATAAAGGCGAGAACCAGCAGTATGGTCCCGAATTCGACGGTTCCACGGTTGAAATAGGTGCTCCTTACCTCGATGCGGATGGAAATGTCCAGCAGAAAACAGGAAAGTACAGTTTTAAAGACGGTGCCCGAGAGAACTACTATGAAACCGGTATCGGCATCCAGAACGACATCTCCTTCTCCTCCGGAGGTGACAACGGCAACTTCTTCCTCTCGTACCAGAACCTGCACCGCACCGGAACTGTCGCCGGTGATGTGATGGACCGCAATACCATCCGCTTCAACGCTTCCCGCAAGTACAAGAGCTTCACCGCCAGCGTGAATGTTTCCTATTCAAATATGCAGGGAGACATGAACAATTCAGGATCCAACGGTCTGTACAACCTCTGGAACACCCCGGGTCATATATACCTGCCCGACTACAAGGACTGGCGCAACGCTCCAGGAGGAAGCCCTGACCAGTGGGTAAACGACTACTACCTGAACCCCTGGGCTCAGATTGCAATCTACCGCCGCGAATTCCGCAATGACCGCTTCACCGGCTCAGCCACACTGGAGTGGGCGCCCCTGAAATGGCTCCGTTTCATGGGCCGCGCAGGTATCAACACCAATACCAGAAACAGCAGCTCGTATACCAACGCATGGCACTTCGATGAATACTCCAAGACTTCCGGACGTTCCTATGCTACTTCCGACATCTACTCCGACTTCTCCACATCCGCCGATTTTACACAGAGGCTGAATGCAGACGTAATGGCATTTGCCGAGCACCAGTTCGGAAAGAACTTCGGCATCAAGGGTATGATCGGATGGTCCATGAACACACGCTACTCCGAGGACAAAAATGTCGAGGCCGGGCAGCTGGCACTTGACAACCTGTTCAACGTACAGCATAAGGTGGGTGAGCTCCAGGGCTCGAATGAAATAATCCAGACCCGCTCACAGGCAGTATATGCCAGCATCGACTTCAACTTCCTCGGATGGATCTACCTGCAGGTGACCGGACGCAACGACTGGACCTCCCTGCTGGACCAGAGCAACTGGTCGTTCTTCTATCCCGGAGCCAACATGTCCCTGATGCTCTCGGACGCCATTCCCGCGCTGAAGAACAGCTCATGGCTCTCGTACCTGAAGCTCCGCGGAACCTTCGCAAAGGTGGGAGCCGTGAATGTAAGCCCCTACAGACTTTATAACACGGCTGAAGTTGCAGACCCCTTCCCTTTCAGCACCCTGACATCCTATCAGCTGAACCAGAGCCGCCGCAATCAGTACCTCAATCCCGAGTTCACCACCGAGTTCGAGGTCGGACTGGAGGTCGGCTTCCTGAAGGACAGGATCACTTTCGAGGCCGCATACTACCATCAGAAGACCACTGACCAGACCGTGAACGTCAGCCTGCCCTACTCCACCGGCGCCGAATCCCGCTATCTCAATGCAGGTACAATGGTCGGTCAGGGTGTCGAGCTTGACCTCCGCCTGACTCCGCTGCTGGAGTTCGGAGACTTCTACTGGAATGTATTCGCCAACGCGACATTTGCCACCTCAGAGGTAGTCGAACTTTACGAAGGTCTTGACGAGCTGGCCATCTACAGTCCTATCTACGCCATCGTAGGAAAGCCGTTCCCTTATATCAAGGCCACCGACTTCGTCCGTGATCCCGAAGGCAGGGTAATCGTGGATGAGGAAACCGGTCTGCCGACCCAGGGCGATCTTGTCGACATGGGCTGTACCGAACCGAAGGTACGTCTCGGTCTTTCCACCGAATTTTCATGGAGAGGGCTGTCTCTCAACGCCACCTTCGAATACAGAGGAGGCCATGTGGCCCGCTTCGACGCTGAGAGCGACATGCTCTTCACCGGCACCTCCTATACTTCTGCCATCACCGGCCGCGAGAGATTCGTATTTCCCAACTCTGTAATTGAGAAAGTCGATGAGAATGGCAACAAGTACTATGTAGAGAACACCAACATCACCACCAACTCCGGCGGCAAGAACTTTTGGCCCAGCCTTTATACCAATGCAGTAGCAGCACGCGTAGTAAGTGCCGCCTCATGGAAACTGCGCGAGCTCTCCCTGACATGGAACCTTCCCGCCCGCTGGATGGAGAAGACCAAGGTAATCCAGAGCGCTGCAATCTCCCTCGTAGGCCGCAACCTGTTCTACTGGGTACCCGACACCAATCTCTGGGGCGACCCGGATATGTGGAGCGGTACAGGCAACCGCAACGCACCCGGCATCGTAGACAGCGCTATGGCTGGTTTCAGAACATTCGGCTTCAACGTCAACATCTCATTCTAACACATGAAAGCAATGAAAAAGATTCTTACATATACATTAGCGGCTTTACTTGCCTTCGGACTCTCCGGGTGTACGGAATGGCTAGACGTCAACCATGACCCGAACAACGCAACCCCGGACAGGCTTACCGAGGCCATTATGCTGCCTGCCCAGCAGTATGCCATGCTGAACAACATGACAAACTCCACCTACGCCTGGCAGCTGTCCCACTTCCTGACCAAGTCCGGAGACTTCTCCGGTGCCTACACATTCCTCAGCGGCCAGGTGACTCCTCAGAACCTGGACAGCTGGTGGGAGACCTACTACTACATGAACTGGAACCTCCAGACCATGCGTGATCTTGCCGTCACCAACGAGGAGCCGGTATATCAGGCCATAGCTGAAATTCTGCAGGTAATCAACTATCAGAGAATGGTTGACATCTGGGGCGATATACCTTATACTGATGCCTGCCAGCCCGATTCCGTAACACAGCCCACCTACGATGACTCCAAAATGATTTATGACGACCTCATCAGCAGAGCTCACACAGCCGCACAGACATTGGAAAATGCCACGGAGGCCCCTGGAGATCTCGCCTCTGCAGATATCATCTGCCACGGAGACCTGAGCCTGTGGACAAAACTGGCATACAGCGTGGAACTCCGCCTCCTCATGCGCGTCTCCAATGTTCAGACCGTTGACGAACAAGTGCTGGCCATCTACAAGAAATGCCTGGCTCCGGAAGAAAATATAGACGCAAATCCGGGATATCTAAGCGAGACCGACAAAATGAACATCTTCTTCCAGTACTATGGATGGAACAAGAATTCCGAGCCGGTAACCAATCTCCGTCAGTACTGTCCTACCAGCATACTGGTAGATCTGCTCAGGGACAACAATGACCCCCGTCTGAGAGTCTACGCTGATCCCCGCCAGACATTAGGTGATGATGAAATACGCCAGGTTTACTATCCCTCGAATCTGGCCACTGAGCGCTACAGCGGCATTCCTTACGGTCAGATGAATCCCGCCAATCTTGGATACGCAACCACAACAGGAAGAGGTATCCTTGCAGGAGGGTCCGACCTGGCGGAAGGCATGGTAAGAGCATCCACATTCATGGCTGGAGCAGAAGTCGGCTTCCTGCTTGCAGAAGCCGCCCTCAGGAAAATGATTCCGGAAGATGCCCGGAACTACTATGAGCGCTCCGTAATCTCAGCCATGAAGAGACACGAGGCCGCAATGCAGGAGCCGAGCGAAAACTTCAAGGACTGGCGCAACTCCAGTCCCCTGGTCGGCATGAGAGACCCGATAAGCGGCACTGCGGAGCAGGCCGCAACGGAATATCTTAACCAGAACAGCGCCTTCATGAACTGGGAAAAAATGACCACCGATGAAGAAAAACTGGAAGCTATCTGCACCCAGAAATGGCTTGCCTTCATGGGCTACAATCCTATGGAAGCATGGTTCGAGCAGAGAAGAACCGACCTTCCGGAGCTTCCTTCTTCCTGCTGGTCAGGAGTAGTCAACCCCAATCACAACATCTCGCTGCTGCCATACCCTCAGACCGAGAGGAACCTCAACGCTGAGAACATTCCGGAAAGCAATAGAGACATATTCACTGCCACAGTATTCTGGGACCTCAAGAATCCGCAGGTTCCTCAGACCTCCGAATATTAATGCCTAAAATGTTTTCACCATGAAATCTATAACAAAAATACTGCTGATTCCCGCTTTGCCCGCTGCCATGTTTGCAGCCACATCCTGCCTCAATGACGAACCCCTGATAGACTGGGACGAAGTCAAGGATCACTATGTGATCGAACTGGCGGACAACGACCATGCCCAGGCCGAGAACAACATGGAGCAGGGTGATGTGGCGGAGTTCATGATTATCGTAAACTACACTGCCAGTTATGCTCACGAAGTGACCGAGGACATACATGTCACATTAGGAGTGGACCTTGACACCATACAGAAAATCAATGCCGGGCTTACCGCTTCCGAGCAGCCATTCGAGCCGTTCCCGGCAGAAAGCTATGCCGGCCTGCAGACAGAGGTTACCATCCCCGCAGGATGCAAGAAGGATACCGTATTCCTGAATGTAGACCTTAACGAAGACTTTAAAGTAGGTATGGCATACATTTTGCCTATAAAAATCAAAGGAGCAAGTGACGGCTACCTTATCAGCGGCAACTTCGACCACCTTGAACTGGAGATAAATATGGCCGAGCCCCAGGTAGGGCTGGAAGTTCTCTCCGAAGACAAGGACGACCCAGAGCCGAATGTAAGACGTAATGTCAGACAGGGAGATGAGGTGATTTTTGACATTGAACTGAGCGTGGACTACAACGTCACCATTCAGGAGCCTGTAACAGCCGGACTTTTCATTGATCCCAGCCGTGTTGTTATTTTAGACGCCTCCTCTGATAAAGACTATGAAATTCTGTCCAGTGAGGACATCTCAAAGTATTTTACGGTGACACCTGATCTTGCCGTGAACATCTACCCTGAGAAGGAGAGTGTGGAAGATCCGGAGCCGACAGAGGTGACGATTGAGGGCGGCCAGAAGAAAACAAGCATTCAGGTAAAAGCCAATACATCCATAATGGAGCCAGGCAAGAACTATATCCTGCCTATTGAGATAGATCATGTAACTGAACACTATGCAATAGGATCCGGCAACCTGATCTACCTGGAAGTCAATATGGATGAATAGCCCGAGACATATGTTTCATTATGTAATTTTAAATTAGTTAAAAAAACGGGGACCGCAGTGATGCGCTCCCCGTTCCCTTTTTTTGTGCTGAACACAGCCTATTGTTCCATCTCCTTCTCCACATCCTCCGTAGTGATGGGCAGGCGCTTCGAACCGAGCAGACGGCAGCCCTTCTCAGTGATGAGCAGGTCGTCCTCGAGGCGGATGCCTCCGAAGTCGTAGTACTCCTTCTCCAGCAGAGGGAAGTTGACGTACTGGGTGTTGATGCCTTCCTTCTTCCACTTCTCGATGAGGGCGGGGATGAAGTAGATACCGGGCTCGTCCGTTACGACATGGCCGGGCTCGAGCATCTTGCCCATGCGGAGGGAGCCGAGGCCGAACTGCGACGAGCGCCTGTAGGTGTCGTCATAGCCCACGTAGTTCTCGCCGAGATCCTCCATGTCGTGCACGTCCAGACCCATGTTGTGGCCGAGGCCGTGAGGCATGAAGAGCGAATGGGCGCCGGCGGCCACGATCTCGTCCGGGTCGCCCTTGAGGATGCCGAGATTGATCAGGCCCTGGGCCATGAGGCGGGACACGGTCTGGTGCACCTCGGTGTAGGTGATGCCGGGACGGGCTATGCTGAGAGCCAGATTGTTGGCAGCGGATACGATGTCGTATATCTCCTTCTGCTTGGTGGTGAACTTGCCCGAAGACGGAAGGGTACGGGTGAAGTCCGAGCAGTAGTTGGTGTTGGACTCCGCGCCGGCGTCGATGACGATGAGCCTGCCGTCGGTCAGGATGCCGTCGTGATTGTGGTTGTGCAGGGTCTCGCCGTGCTGCGAGAGGATAATCGGGAACGAGGGCATCAGACCCTCGGCGATGGCGATACCTTCCATGACGCCGACGAGCTGCTGCTCCACCATGCCGAGGCGGGCCATCTTCATGGCGGTGAAGTGCATGGCGTAGCCGATGTTGCAGGCCTTGTCTATCTCCTCGATCTCGCACTGCTCCTTGATAAGTCTCATCGATACGACGGCCTTGATGAACTCCTCGGAAGCGTCGCTGCGCATGCGGTCGAACGGCACGCCTAGCATCTGGTTCAGGCGGATCATGTTCTGATAGCGGTACGGGGGCAGGAAATGTACCTTGCGGCCGCCGGCTTTAGCCTTGGAGACGTATTTCTCCAGCTCAGCCAGAGGGAAGGTTTTCGAGACGCCTACAGAAGCGGCCTTGTCGCTGATCAGCGGCTGGGGGCCCATCCAGATGATGTCGTCGATATCCACGTCGTTGCCGAAGATGATCTCCTCTCCGGACTCGAGGTCGATGACTGCGGCCAGATCGGGGTCGGTCAGACCGAAATAGTAGTTGAACGTGCTGTCCTGACGGTAGCGGTAGGCGTTGCCGGCGTAGTTGACGGCTGCCTCACCCGTTCCCAGGAACAGAAGGATACCGGAGCCCACCTTGGTCTTCAGCGTGTTCCTCCGGTTTACATAGATTTCTTTTGCGAACATATATCAGATATTTTAAGTTTTACCTTATTTCACATTGCAACAAAGCAAATGTACAAATTTAAAACGATAAAAACAAAATGGGGACGTTCCGGAAGGTCAGGGCATGAAAAAAGGTCAGTGGGTTACTGACCTTCAGAGCGGAAAACGAGACTCGAACTCGCGACCCCGACCTTGGCAAGGTCGTGCTCTACCAACTGAGCTATTTCCGCGATTGGGATTGCAAAGGTAGGTATTATTTTCGGATTTCCAAATTTTTTGAGAATAATTTCAATTTTCAGGAGGGGGCCGGCCCGCCATCTGAGGATTTTCCCTATATTTGCGAAGATATACTTAAAATGGGAGCAGTATGGGAAGAAGGAAGCGGATGCAGGGACCGGGGCCGGTGAATATAGGAGGGATAGGACGCAGAGGGAGCCCGCGGAAGCAGAGGAAAAGCACGGCTGGGACGGATACGGCGGACCGGGAAGGGCAGAATGACGGATACCGGCGCATGACCGGGAGACAGGGAGAGGACATGGCTTTGGAATACCTTTTGCAGGCAGGTTACAGGTTGCTTGAAAGGAACTGGCACTGCAGCCACAAGGAGGTGGATCTCATCATGGAGGGCAGCGACGGACTTCACATAGTGGAGGTCCGGACCAGACGGGAGCCGGCGGCCGTGGAACCGGAGCAGACGGTGGACAGGTGGAAACAGCGCAACCTCATAGCCGCGGCCGGAGCTTACCTGAAAATGAGCGGAAGGACCTGTCCTGTACATTTCGACATCGTCTCGATAGTACTTGACAGCAGTGGAAGGGTACTGCGCGGCAGCCACATAACGGATGCATTCCTGCCCCTGGGCACATAGCCTCCTGAACATAGACGACAAAACACAACTATATAAAGACTCTACGAGATGATGAACAATAATTTCTATTGCGTGATAATGGCCGGCGGCGTGGGAAGCCGTTTCTGGCCCGTCAGCAGAAACTCCAGACCCAAGCAGTTTCTCGACATCCTGGGCATCGGCAGAAGTTTCATCCAGCTCACATACGACAGGTTCGTCAAGATAGTTCCCAGACAGAATATCTTCGTAGTCACATCCTCCACATACGTAGACATGGTCCGTGAGCACCTGCCGGATCTTCCGCCCGAGAACATTCTTGCAGAACCGTACAGGCGCAACACAGCCCCCTGCATAGCATACGCGGCAACCAGAATCCTGCACATGAATCCCGAAGCCACGATGGTAGTGGCCCCCTCGGACCATTTCATATCCAACGAGAGCCTCTTCATAGACACCATCACGGCGGCCATGAACTACGCCTCGCACCAGGACGAGCTGTTCACGCTGGGCATCGACCCGACCCGTCCTGAGACAGGCTACGGCTACATCCAGTGCAGCATGAAGGAGTCCACCACTGTGGACGGCAACATCGCCTACAAGGTCAAGACCTTCACCGAGAAGCCCAACCGCGAGCTGGCCCAGGTATTCGTCGACAGCGGAGAGTTTCTCTGGAACTCCGGCATCTTCGTATGGAACGCCGCCACCATCTGCAAGGCCCTGGAGAGATGGCTGCCCGAGATATATTCCCTCTTCAAGGAAGGCTACAGATACTACGGCACTCCCCAGGAAAAAGCCTTCATAAACAAGAGCTACGAAGACTGCCCGGCCATCTCCATCGATTACGGAGTGATGGAGAAGACCAGCCGCGCATGGGTATTCCAGGCCTCGTTCGGATGGACCGACCTGGGCACATGGGAATCTCTCTATCTCCACGCTCCCAAGGACGACAGCCGCAACCTGATCAAATGTCCCGACTCCATGATCGACACTACCACCGACAGTGTCATCGTCTCCCACGAGAAGGACAAGCTGGTGGTCGTTAAAGGACTGAGCAACTACCTGGTCATCAACACAGACGACGTACTCATGATCTGCCCCCGCGAGGAAGGTAAGTTCAAGGAGATAATTACTGACCTGGCGGTCAACGAGAAGTCCAGATACATGTAATCAAACAGGAGAAACACTATATGACAGACAAGAAACCACTGAACATAGACATCCAGTCCGAGATAGGCCAGCTGGATGCCGTCCTGCTCCACACCCCCGGAGCCGAGGTCGAGAACATGACCCCGAAAATGGCCCAGAGAGCGCTCTACAGCGACATCCTCAACCTGTCCATAGCCCAGGAAGAATACGCCCAGCTCAGCGGCGTACTGGAGAAACTGGCCAAAGTATATACCGTAAGCGACCTGCTGGTCAAGGTCCTCGACAACGACGCCGAGCGCCAGGCCCTCATCGGCAAGATCTGCGTCATGGAACAGGTCACCGACTACTTCGACATGCTCATGGACATGTCCTCGGCCCGTCTGGCCAAGGTCCTCATCGAGGGACTCCCGGCCAAGATCAACACCCTGACATCATTCCTCAACGAGGACTACTACGCCCTCTTCCCCCTCTACAACTTTTACTTCACCCGCGACGCATCAGTGACCATAGGCAACAACGCACTGATATGCAAGATGGCCAACCGCGTAAGGACCCGCGAGTCCCTGATCATGGAAGCCATCTACAAGGGCAGCGGCGAGTTCAGCTGCGGCATCATCAACGCCTACGACTATCAGCCCGGCAACCCGGACATCTATATGGAGGGCGGAGACATCCTTATCGCCCGTGACGACATCCTCCTGCTGGGCAACGGCGCCCGCACCAGCACCCAGGGCATCGACCTGCTGGCCGCCCGTCTCGGAGCCCTCGCTCCAGAGGGACGCCGCCACATCATCGTTCAGCAGTTGCCCCGCACCCCCGAGTCCTTCATCCACCTGGACATGGTATTCACCCTTCTGGACAGGGACAAATGCATGGTATTCGAGCCCCTCATCCTCGGCGACAACCAGTACCAGACCGTCCACATCACCATGGAGAACGGCAAGGTGGTCAAGATCAACAGCGTCTCGAACATTCTCACCGTCCTGCGCCGCCTGGGCATGGACCTCGAGCCCATCATCTGCGGAGGAGAGTCGGACGAATGGGACCAGGAAAGGGAGCAGTGGCACAGCGGAGCCAATTTCTTCGCCTTCGCCCCCGGCAAGGTCATCTCCTACGCGCGCAACACCCATACCCTCGAGGAACTGTCCAAGCACGGCTTCGAGATCATCCCCGCATGGGACTTCATCGAGGGCAAGGCGTCCGTCAAGGGCGACAAGCGCTGCGTAATCACCATAGAGGGTTCAGAGCTGCCCCGTGGAGGCGGCGGAGCCCGCTGCATGACCATGCCGCTGTCGCGCAAGGCTGTTAAATGGGAATAATTCAATCAGTTCAACAATATGATCAACGATAAAATCGAGAGCATCCTGGCAGAAATTCAGGGTGCAAAGGCAAAGACAGAAAAGGAAATCGAGGAACTGAGGGTCCATCTGCTCGGCAAGAAGGGAGAGATCACCCAGCTTTTCGAGGAATTCCGCACCATATCGGCGGATAAGAAGAAGGAATTCGGCCAAAAACTGAACAATCTCAAGAATGCGGCGGCAGCCAAGATCGAGGAACTCCGCAACAGCACCGCCGAGTCTTCCGAAGGCGCAACCCCCTCCTTCGACATGACCATGCCGGGAGACCATTTTGAACTGGGTACCCGACATCCCATATCCCTCACCCGCGAGGAGATCATCTCCATCTTCCGCAAGCAGGGCTATGCCCTGGCGGAAGGCCCCGAGATCGAGGACGACCACCACGTCTTCGAGGCCCTCAACTTCCCTCCGGACCATCCGGCCAGGGACATGCAGGACACATTCTTCATCTCCTCAGGCGTCAATCCGGTCCTTCTGCGCACCCACACCAGTTCAGTACAGGTGAGGACCATGGAGAACCGCAAGCCCCCTATCCGCGTGATATGCCCCGGCAGGGTATTCCGCAACGAGGCCATCTCGGCCCGCGCCCACTGCATCTTCCACCAGGTAGAGGGCCTGTACGTTGATAAAAACGTTTCCTTCGCCGACCTCAAGCAGACGATTCTGATCTTCGTGCGCGAGATGTTCGGTCCGGACACCAAGATCCGCATGCGTCCCTCCTACTTCCCCTTCACGGAGCCCAGCACCGAGGTGGACATCAGCTGCAACATCTGCGGCGGCAAGGGCTGCAACATCTGCAAGGGCACCGGCTGGCTCGAGATCATGGGCGCCGGCATGGTAGACCCCAACGTTCTGGAAGCCTGCGGCATAGACCCCAAGGAGTACACCGGCTTCGCGTTTGGCATGGGAATTGAACGCATAGCCATGTTGAAATGGCAAGTCAAGGACCTGAGACTGTACTTCGAGAACGACGTACGCTTCCTCAGGGAGTTCGAGACCTCCATCTGACATTTTTTCATACATTTTCCACTATAAAAAATCCCGGCCGCCTCGCGAGAGACTGCCGGGATTTAAATTTATCCTCTGTACCGGTTCCTTCTAGTCGAAAATCCAGCGGAGGCTGAGCTGCATCATCCAGGTGGAGGAGAGGCTGATGGAAGGAGAGAACTCCTTGGTCAGACGCTCTGTACCGTCCGTCATGAAGTGGTATACAGGCTTGGAGCTCTGGCCCACACCGCCCTGGGTGTAGCCGTTGCCTGCAATCTCGAGAATCTGGGTACCGTTGGTTGACCAGAAATGTCCCCAGTTCTGATTGAGGAGGTTGCCTATGTTCTCGATATCCAGACCGATCTGGATGGTATGGCGCTGACCGTTCTTCTGAGGGATGTAGAAGTTCTGGAAGATACGCACGTCGAACTGATGTGTCCAGGGAGCCACAAGGCCGTTGCGCTCAGCATACTTACCCTTGCGGGTGCTGAGGTACTTGCTGTTGTTGATGAAGTTCCAGAAATCCTCCGCCTGATCGGCAGCTGAATAGACTGCATCTGTTCCGGGAATGGTATAATCCTCGAATGTCAGCTCGTCCTTGCTTGCAGGCACGTAGATCAGGTTGTCGGCGCCGCCGTCACCCACGATGTTGGAGGTGTAGGTGTAGGAGTATCTTCCGCGGGGACCGCCCTCATAGAAGATGCTGATACCGGTAGCGAAGTTCCTGGCGTACTCTGCGGTGTAGCTCAGGGATGCAATCAGACGGTGAGGCATCACGTAGCCGGCATAACCGAGCTCCACGAGGTTCTGACCGTTGACGGTCGAAGCGTTCTGCCATGCGGAGTAGACCTGGTCACCCCAGCCGTCGCCGTAGCTAAGCGCGTTGCTGTAGGTGTAGGCGATCATTCCGTCGAAACCGTAGAAGTTGTGCTTCTCGGCCTTGGCTGTGATGGAATAGTAGTGACCGCCCTTCTTGGAGTTATTCAGCAGGTAGGCGTTCTGGAGGCTGGGCTCGTAGTAGCCGTCCCATACATAACGGTTATCCGCGAAGTTGTTGATATTGGAATATACGGGATCCTTGAGACCTACGTTGGTGATGGTCACGGGATTGATGTCGTAGTTGTAGACACCCTCTACTGACAGCATCACGTCACCGGGCATGATGTAGTCGAGGGCGAGGGAGCTCTTCCAGGTCTGGGGCATCTTGAGGTCCGGAGCCATCAGGGAGATGCTGGAGATGCTGGTGGAAGCGGGGGTAGCTCCGTTGGGATAGAGCCAGTTGAGCTGCTCGTTCCTGTCCACGATGAAAGGAGGCACCTGAAGGTCACCGCCGGCCACTCTGGTGGTGGTGGCCTGTATCACGCCTGCGTCACCGGCCTGAGCCACGATCCATACGAAAGGCAGACGGCCTGTGAAGAAGCCCGAACCTCCGCGGAGCACGAGGCTGCGGTCACCGAGGATATCCCAGTTGAAGCCGATACGGGGCGAGAACATAACGGTGGTGGAGGGAAGCTGGCGGGTATCGTACTTGCCGCCGTTGCCGTTGTATTCTGCGAATGTGGCGTCAGCCACCTGCTGGTTGAAGTTGTAGTCCAGCGAAGGATATATGGGCAGCTCGACACGGAGACCGTAGGAGAGCTTGAAACGGTTGAAGTTCATCTCATTCTGCAGGTAGAGGGATACCTGGTGGAAGTCGAACTGAGGGAATGCCTGCGACCAGTCGTTGTTGAACGAGTGGGTGATGGCATACTGTGAAGGATTGTCGAAGAGGGTGCCGCTGTTAATGGCGTTCATCAGATCATCCTCCGTATCGAAGAGGAATGAATAGTAGCCTGCACCGAATCTCTGGAAACCGTTCTTGGTCCTGTTCCACTCGTACTGCACACCGGCTGTAAGCTGGTTGATACCCAGCGAGGCAATGACCTCATCGGTAACAGTAACTGTATTCACGTCACGGAGGTTGCCGAGAGAGAAGAGTTCAGTACCGAAAGAAGTGTAGTAGTATCCTCCCACACCTATATCCACGAAGGGGAAGCGTCCGCCCTCTGTACTGCGGGGCTCGTACTGATGGGAATAGGTGGCACGGAGTGAATTGTTGACCTTACCGTCGAGGAAGCGGGAGTTGAGTTCGGCTGCTATCGAGGAGAAGTTCTGCTCAGTGAAGTATCTGGCGTTCTGGAAATAGATTGCTTCCATATCCTGCCTGTTACCTCTGGGGTTGTCCTTGTCAGCCAGGCCGCTGTCGGATATCGAAGGAGCTGAGGGATACTTCGACTTGGTCATGTTATAACGGATATTCAGCTTATGGTTGTTGTTGATATTCCAGTCAATACGGGCCAGGAACTTGTAAGCGGGACTGATAGATGAATATCCCTGGTATGCTCCAGGATTGTAATCCCACTGGTTGATGAGATAGTCAGAGAGTGCGTCCATCACTGACGCGGAGGGACGGGCGATACCGTCATTTCCGTTGGTCCAGGGATTCTCAGGGGTGGAAGCCACACGTGAAGGACCGGGTTCCACGTCTCTTTCCATCTCGAAGTTGAGGAAGAAGAAGAGCTTGTCCTTGATGATGGGGCCTCCTACACGGGCACCTACGAGCAGATGCTGCTCGGGATTGACGGTAAGCTCGTTGCCCTCTACCCATTTGCCTCTGAACTTCTCATTATAGAAATAGGAGTAGGCTGATGCCTGGAACTCGTTGCTTCCTGAACGTGTAACCGCGTTCATTGCAGCTCCGATGAAACCACTCTGACGCACATCGTAAGGAGTAACATTGACTGATATCTGCTCGATGGCATCCATCGATATAGGAGAACCTCCAGCCGGCATGGTACCTCCGATACCGAAAGCGTTGTTGGCAGCCGCTCCGTCGATGGTGAAGTTGTTCTGACGGTAAGTACCGCCGCCGATCTGAGGACCGTTGCCGCTGTCGTATGCCTGGGGTGTCAGTTTGATGATGTCCTGCACGTCACGGCTGATGACGGGGATGCTGTTGATAGCCCTGAGGTTGAGGGATGTAACCGCTCCGGAGCGGTCCGAGCGCATGTTGGAAGTAGCGCTCTCTGCCACTACCACGAGTTCATCGAGGTCCATACTCTCTTCCTGGAGGGCAGTGTTTACTACGAAGTTGTCGGCCAGGGCCACGTTGATGTCCGTAACCTCGGTGGTCTTGAAGCCCAGCATCTCTATCCTCAGGGTATAGGGGCCGCCGGGAAGGATGTTGAGCAGGCGGTAGTTACCCTTGGAGTCCGCTATAGTCCAGTACTGGGTACCGGAAGGGACATGGACAGCGATAACCGTCGCTCCCGCGAGGTCTGTACCGCTCTCATCCGTAATCTTACCGCTGATTGATGATGTTGTGACCTGAGCGAATGCCGCAGTGGCGGCGAAGATGCTCAGAAGGGTCAAAGCAATCTTTCTGATTGTTCTTTCCATTGGTGTAGATTGTAATTTGGTTGTAAAATTTTCCGCAAAAAAATTCAAAAAAATTTGCATATCCAAATTTTTGTTGTGACATTTGCGCGACATTTCTGAAAAGGGAATGTAAAACGAGTTTTGTGGACAGATTTGCCTGCTTGCAACCACACTAAAAAATGCTAAAATGAATCTTTCATACAGTTAGTGTTTTGTCAAATCTCTCCGAAACCCGTTCGGAAGAGATTTTTTTGTTTTATATACCTTTAATGTATTATGGCATACTTTTTCACATCAGAATCAGTTTCAGAAGGACATCCTGACAAGGTGGCCGACCAGATATCGGACGCCATCCTCGACGACTTTCTGCGTCAGGACCCCGAGGCCAAGGTGGCCTGCGAGACATTTGTAAGCACCGGACTGGCCGTCATAGGCGGTGAGGTCCGCTCTGACGCATACGTTGACATCCAGCACGTGGCCCGCGGCGTGATAGAGAAGATCGGCTACACCAAGGCCGACTATATGTTCGACTCCAAGTCCTGCGGCATCCTCTCCGCCGTACACGAGCAGTCCCCCGACATCAACCGCGGTGTAGTCCGCGAGGAGAAGAAGGAGCAGGGCGCCGGCGACCAGGGCATGATGTTCGGCTACGCCTGCAACGACACCGAGGAGTACATGCCCCTGCCCCTCACCCTGGCCCACATAGCATTGATAGAGCTGGCGAAGATCCGTCGGGAGAACCCCTCCCCCATGCCCTACCTCCGCCCGGACGCCAAGTCCCAGTTCACCATCGAGTACAGCGACGACCACAGGCCGCTCAGAGTGCACACCATCGTAATATCCACCCAGCACGACGACTTCCCCGCTGCCGAAGGCATGGTGCCCGGCACTCCGGAGAATGACGCCGCCATTCAGGCCCGTATCCGCGAGGACATCGAGAAAATACTGATTCCCAGAATCATCGCCCGCCTGCCCGAACGCACCCGTCAGCTCTTCGACGGCCGCTTCATCCTCCATGTCAACCCCACCGGCAAATTCGTCATCGGAGGCCCCCACGGCGACACCGGCCTGACCGGCCGTAAGATTATCGTGGACACCTACGGCGGCAAGGGTGCTCACGGCGGCGGAGCCTTCTCCGGCAAGGACCCCAGCAAGGTGGACCGGTCCGCAGCTTACGCAGCCCGCTACATCGCAAAGAACCTGGTGGCCGCCGGTGTGGCCGACGAGATTCTGATCCAGATCGCCTACGCGATAGGCATAGCCGAGCCGGTCAGCATCTTCGTCAACACCTACGGCAAGTCAAAAGTCGCTCTTACCGATGGACAGATTGCCGAGAAGATCCGCTCGATTTTCGACCTGCGCCCCGCAGCCATCATCAAGCGCTTCGGCCTCAAGAACCCGATCTACCTGCCCACCGCAGCCTACGGCCACTTCGGCCGCGACCCCTTCATGCGCAAGGTGCAGTTGGTACGCGACGGCCGTACCGTAGAGGAGGAAGTCCAGTTCTTCGGCTGGGAGCTCCTCGACTCGGTCGACCTGGTCCGCAAGGAATTCGGACTGTAGCAACCTCTACCCGGGTTTTGTGACAAATGCTATGCTGGCGTAGGACACCCTGATATCCGGGATGACGCGGAGAGCATCCCAGCATGCTTCCGCAGTAGCTCCGGTCGTGAGAACATCGTCTACAAGCAGAACATGACGGCCGCTGAGTCTCTCGGCGGCCGTTTTTATATCTCTGAGAACAAATGCTCCTGAGACATTCTCCCATTTGCTCCCGACACTCATTCTGGTCTGGGAGGTGCTGTAGCGGACACGGCGCAGGATATCGGTGAGTACAGGGATATCTCCGGACAGACCTTCAGAGATACCGCGGGCGATGACCTCCGCCTGATTGTAGCCGCGTTTCCACTGCCTCCGCCAGTGAAGCGGGACTGGGACTATCACATCGGGCAAAGGGTATGCGGCCTCACGCATCTTCTCTCCCAGTATGCGGCCGAGCCAGCGGCCCATGGCGAGATTTCCGCTGTACTTGACTGCATGCAGAAGTTCCTTATAATCATTGTCCCTGGAATAATAGAAAAGGGAGACCACCCCCTCCAGATAGGTCCTGGCCCAGAGAATCTGCTCGGCAGGGTTCCCACGCCAGCTCCAGAAATAAGTCAACGGCATATCCTTCAGACACTCCGCACAGACATACCTTTCCTCCGTGTCCAGAAATCCTCCGCACACCCCGCACCTACGCGGCCACACCATATCCGCCAGTTCCTGCCAGCCCCTCCGCCAGTCCATAAGTTATTCCAGTTTGACGACCGTGATGCCGGAGCCGCCGCGCTCTACGTGCTCGTCTGCGAAGGAGACTACTCCGGGGGTGATGCGGAGAAGCTTGCGGATCTCCTCCTTGAGGACGCCGGCACCCTTGCCGTGCAGGATGCTCACCTCGGACATGCCGACCATGAGGGCGTCATCGATGTAGCGGGTAATGGTGGGGATGGCCTCGTCCAGATGCATGCCGCGGATGTCGATGGAGGGCTTGAAGTTGAGCTTGCGGTCGGAGATGGACGCGGAAAGCCTGACAGAAGAGGCGGCGGGACGCGGTGACTTGACGGACGAGCGGTACTGGTTGGCGGACAAGGGTGTGAGTTTCGAGATGCCCACACGGGAGAGTATCTCGCCGACAGCCACGGTGGCCTTCCTGCCGGAGATCTGCACCACCTCGCCGGTCATGCCGCTGTCCTCCATGCGGACATATACTCCAGGAGCGATCCGGTCAGGCGCAGCATCGCCTGAAAGCGCCCCGGCACCAACGGACCCGGCACCGGTACTGCTGCCTCCCGGCACAGACCCGCTCCCCGGACCACCGGCGGCATCCTGCCCGTCACCTCCCGCAGCCCGCCTGGCCCTCCTCTCCTCCTGCCGCTTCTTGCGCTCGATGATCTGCGCCATCTTCCGCTCTATCCTGGCCTCCATCTCGCTGCGGGCAGCCGAGTCATCGGCCACCGAAGCCGCGAAGTCCCGCAGCTCCGAACGCACCAGCTGGGTCCGCTCCTTCTCGGCCTGAGACTCGCGTATCTCGCGTATGGTCCTTTCTATCTGCTTATTGGCCTGGGCAACTATCTCAGCGGCCTGGGCCCTGGCCTCGTCCAGCACGCTCTTGCGCAGGGCCTTGATCTCGGAGAGTTCCTTCTCGTACTTCTCCGTCATCGAGTCCAGAGTACGGTCGGCGGCCTTGACACGCACCAGCCGCTCCTCCAGCTCGCGCTTGTTGCGGGCTATCTTGCGCAGGTTGCGCTCGACCGCGACATAATCCTTTCCGGCCCTCTCCTCAGCCCCGTGCACTATGCTCTCCGGCAGACCTATCTTGCGGGCCAGCTCGAAGGCGAACGAATTGCCCGGCAGACCTATCTCCAGGCGGAACAGCGGCTGGATCTTCTGCACGTCGAAGAGCATGGCGCCGTTGACTATCCGGCTGCTGTTGCTGGCGTAAAACTTCAGGTTGGTGTAATGCGTCGTGATGACTCCGTAACAGCCCTTACGCTCGAACTCGCTCAGTATCTCCTCGGCGATGGCCCCGCCCGCAGCCGGTTCCGTACCCGAGCCGAACTCGTCGATGAGCACCAGCGACCGGTCATCGGCCAGAACTACAGCCTCCTTCATGTTCAGCAGGTGGGAACTGTAGGTACTCAGGTCATTCTCCAGCGACTGGTCATCCCCGATATCCACGAACATGTCGTGGAAAACGGTCAGTTCCGAACTCTCCGAGGCCGGCACCAGCATGCCCCACTGGAACATGTACTGCAGCAGGCCCACCGTTTTAAGGCAGACCGACTTACCGCCAGCATTGGGCCCGGATATCAGCAGAATCCGCCTGGCCGGGGTGAGCACCACATCCAGAGGCACTATCTTCTTGCCCTCCTTGGCCAGGGCCTCCTCCAGCAGCGGATGCCGGCCCTGCCGCAGCAGCACCTCGCCCCTGTCCGAGAGCACCGGCTTGCCGCCCCGGTAATGCGACGACACCACCGCCTTGGCCAGGATGAAGTCCAGTTCGCCCATGAACTTCTGCGACTCTATGACATCGTCGATATAGGGCCGCAGGAAATCCGTAAACTCCGTGAGTATCCGGAGTATCTCCCTCTGCTCCTCGAAATGCAGCTCCCGCAGCTGGTTGTTGAGCTCCACTACCTCCATCGGCTCGATGAAGGAGGTCTTGCCCGAAGCCGACTCGTCAAACACTATCCCCGGAACCTTTTTCTTATTGCCCGAAGAGACCGGGATGAGCATCTTGCCCTCGCGCACCGACACCGAAGCGTCCGAGTCCGCCACCCCGTCCTCCTGAGCCTTGCGGAGGATGGCCTGGATGCGCCTGGACACCGCCCCCTCCTTGTCCCGGATGGCGCGGCGGATGGAGTAAAGCTGCTCCGAGGCATTGTCCCTCACCTCTCCGTACCGGTCCAGTATCTCATCTATGCGCCTGAGTATCTCGGGAAATGACAGCACGGCCGAGGCCATGTCCCGCAGCAGGGGATACTGTCCTTCCTTACATCCGGCGAAGAAGCTCAATATCTTCCGGAGGATATCCAGAGCCCCGCGCAGCAGCACCAGCGAGGGCAGGTCAATATGGGAGAACGGGCTGCGGAGCGGCACCAGGAAAGGGAGGCAATCGGGGTATCCGGACGTGGGAAACGAGGCCTCGAACATCAGGATGACGCGCATCTCGTCGGTCAGGCCGAGACGGCGCTCTATCTCGGAGGGCACGTCCGAAACCTGCTCGCTCTCTGCCCTGTCCCGGCTGTATCCGGTGGAGCAGCGGGCGGCTATGGACTCGCGTATCTTGTCGAAGGCGAGCTTGCTTTCGATTTTTGCGGTATTGGTCATGGATTGAATGAAAGGTTAATTGCCCTTGCGGTAGGAGTTCTCGATGGAGAGCTTCAGCTCGCTGATGCTGGTGACGGTCTTCATCTCGCCCCCGCTTACGAAGGAGATGTTGCCGGTCTCCTCGGAGACTACTATTGCGTCCGCGTCTGTATCCTGTGTGATACTTACGGCGGCCCGGTGGCGCATGCCGTACTGCGGGGGGATATTGGGGTTGTCCACGATAGGAAGGGTGCAGCGGGCGGCCACTATCCTGTCCATGTCTATGACCATGGCCCCGTCGTGGAGCGGGGTATTTTTATAAAAGATGTTCTCTATCAGACGCCTGTTGACGGCGGCGTCTATGCTGTCGCCGGTCTCGGTGACAAACTCCAGGGAAGAGTTGTGCTGCAGGACAATTAGGGCGCCCGTCCTGGTCTCGCCCATCCTCCGGCAGGCCTGGGCTATCTCGTCCAGGGAGGTGGCCTGAATCTCCTTGTCCCGGCGTCCCAGAAGGATACGGGTCAGGAAGTTGTTGCGGGAGGAGAGATACCGGCTCCCTATGTGCAGGAGGAAACGGCGTATCTCGGGCTGGAAAATGACTATCAGCGCGATGACACCGACTCCGAGAATCTGTCCCAGGATGGACGACAGCAGCTTCATATTCAACGCCTTCACCACTATCCACGTAAGGTATAACAGCAGGATACCGGTGAAGATGTTGAATACGGAAGTGCCGCGCATTATCCGCACCATCTGGTAGATCAGAAGACCTACCAGGATGATGTCGATAATGTCGATAACGGATATGTTGATGAAGTCAAACATTACTTAACCTCAAGCACGTCTCCGGCGTCCTTGGCCACGGCCTCTTTCCACTTGTCACTGTAGCCGGGCTGTGAAGGGAAGGCGGGAATACGGGACGAATGGCCGTTGCTCTTGAATGTGCCGTAGCCGGTCTCCTTCTTGACATTGCCGTCCATATACTTGACGAGCAGGTAGATGTCCAGGTCTCTCCATGTCTCGAAGAGGGTCTGGGCCTTATCGAGGCTGTATCCGGTCAGGAAGTCACGGGTGGCGGCGATGCTCTCCTCGGTGGGGTTCTCGCCGAGAATCCTGAGAGCCTCGGCATCCACTGCCTTCTGCTCCTCGATGGCTCCGTTCTCGAAGCCGTCGATGACAGCGCGTACCTCGGGCTCGATACGGTCATACAGCATATATGCGAAGTTGGCGATACGGTTGGTCACCCAGAAGAGGGATGTGGGAGAGTACTCCAGCAGACTGCCGTTGCCCACTCTCACGCAGAGAGGGGTCTCCTTGACTGTGGTGTACACGGGAGTCAGACAGGAGGTGGCTGCGTCATCCACACCGAACCAGAGGACTCCGCCGATCTCGTCGGGCAGCCAGCTGCGGCTCTGGCATACGATCCAGAATCCGGTCTGCTGGGTAGCGATGGCCCTCTCGTTTACATACTCCTTGCCGTCATACTCGAAGTTCATGGGTCTCCACCTGTAGGGAGTGTGGTGTCCGCCGGCTCCGGCATCCACCGTCATGTCCATGGGAGTACCCTCGTAGTGGTCGCGCATCACGTCAGCCACTTCCTTCACGCCGATCTTCTCAGCGGGCTTGATGAAGAGGGGCATCTTGTTCTCCCCGTTGTAGCCCATGGCGAAATCCAGGTACTCCTCGGCCTTCTTGTCGCCGATCATACCGCCGCCCAGGATGTTGAACGCGGACCATACCCTGGCCTCGCAGCCTCTCATGCCGCTGAAATCTATCGGAGCGTATGCGTCGCAGAAGCTGAACTCCTCATCAGTACCCTCGAAGAATCCCATCTCGCGGGCGAAGTCCACCACGTCCTCGGCATAGAGCCAGTTCTCGGGGTCGTCGAAGTCGATATGATGGACACGGGCCTGGTTGGCATGGGCGCAGATGTATCCGTCGGGTACGCGGGCTGCCACCCATACGATGCCCTTGTTGATGTTGCGGCCCTTCTTGTCAAGCTTGCTGCCCTTGCCGATGAGCTCCATGATCCATACCTCGTCCTTGTCGGCGATGGAGAAAGACTCGCCGCTGGAGGCATAGCCGTACTCATTGGCCAGATCCACGATGGTCTGGATGGCCTCACGGGCGGTCTTCGCCCTCTGCAGGGTGATGTAGATGAGCGAGCCGTAGTCCATGATGCCGTCAGGGTCATGCAGGCCGCGGCGTCCGCCGAATGTGGTCTCGGTGATGATGAGCTGGTGCTCGTTCATGTTGCCCACTGTCTGGTAGGTCTGACCCACCAGCTGAGGTATCTGTCCGAGGTATTTTCCGCTGTCCCACTCGTTGATGTTCATCCATGTTCCGGGCTTGAAGAAGCCGGCGGGAGTGAAATACAGCTCGCCGTAGAGATTATGCGAGTCGGCCGAGTAGGTGATGAGAATAGAGCCGTCCTTAGACGCGCCTTTGGTTACCAGTACGTTGGTGCAGGCGAATCCGCTCTGGACAATGAAGAGCGCAAGAGCGGTGCACAGTGCTGATTTGAAGAATTTGTTCATATTACTTATCCGATTTTGTATAAATTTGCGCTGGAAAACAAGACCAAAAATAGTGAATTTAAATTTTATATCCAACAACATGAGCCGCAACATTATCATTCCGCTCGCCGTCCTGGCCTCGCTGCTCCTGCCGGCAGGCGGCCTGATGGCCCAGGATCAGGAAATGAAAACCCCTGAGGAGATGGCACTGGAAGAGGCGGACCGCCTCGAGAAGATGCTCACGCTCCTCCCCCATCAGACATTTTTCATCGATTCCATCCTCCAGCACGACATGAGGGCCATGCACGACGAGCTGCAGCAGCTGCAGTCCTCCGGAACCCGCGAGTACATAGCATTCAAGCAGGTAAGGGACAAATGGGTCGCCCAGATTGACAGCGCCTACAAGAAAGTGCTCACCCACGACCAGTGGATGCAGTACTGCCGCTCCACCGGAAAACTGTCGAAAGAGGAACTGAAAGCCCTGAGAGCGAAGGAAAAAGCCGATAAGAAAGCGGCGAAAGCAGCCGCCAAGGCAAAAAAAGAGGAGGAGCAGTAGCCCCTCCTTCTTTTTATAGAGCGATGTACTCCGGTTTCCTGTCCCGGAAGTAGACCTCATACTTGAATCCGGCCGCCAGGGCCATCTCCCTGCACCAGTCGAAACGATCGCCTAGACGGGTGATTTCATGCGCATCCGAGCCGAATGAGAGGGCCTCTCCGCCCAGTTCCCGGAAACGCCTGAGCACGGCCAGGTCCAGTTCCGGACGGCGGCCGCGGTAAAGCTGGTAGGTCTTCGTATTTATCTCCATTGTCTTGCCCCTCTCGGCCAGGAAAGTCAGGATAGAATCCAAGGCATCCCCGAACTCGGAGTAATAGATCGTCGTCTCCTTATAATCCGGATAGCGGGTGATATAGTCGTAATGTCCGAGAATGTCAAAATCCGGCATCACCCGTATCAGACGGGCGAACTCCTCCAGATAATGGCCGTAGGCATAGCGGTAGGTATACGGCCTGTAATAGTCCCCGAAATAGGGGTCATGTCCGTCGATGAGGTGGAGGGAGCCTATCACGCAGTCATACTTATAAACCTCAAGAACCTTCCTTATCCTGGGCATGCTCTTGTCCTGCAGGCCTATCTCCACTCCCTTTAGCAGTTGGAAGTCCCCGTAGCGGCCGTCCCGTCCGTTGAGTCCGAAATATTCGACCTCGGCGTCTATGGCCTCCTGCTGGGCCGGCACCTCGAAGGTAAACTCCGTCACCCCGGGAGGTGCGTCGAAGTCCAGGTGATCCGTCAGGCAGATACCCCTGAGCCCGCGCTCGTATGCCACCTTGACGGCATCGTCGATACTCATCCGCGAGTCGGCGGAGAAGTAGGAATGGGTATGGTTGTCGAAATATCTGCGTTCCATTACATCCTCTCCTGAGCGTAAACCACTTTCCAGACATCCGCCTCAGGCTCCCTGACCACGGTGAGAGCCGTCTTCATCGGCTCGATCTCCCCGGGATAGATGATGTCGAAGTCCACGGTGACCGAGTCCCTGGACCACTCGTGCACATCCACGGCATAGGTCTGCACGCCGCGGGACAGCTCCATGAACTCCTCCTGAGCGGCCCCGGGCAGGGAATCCACCACCGAGCCGGTCTCCCTCACCATCTGCTCCAGCTCGCTGGAACACATCCGGGCAGCAGCCGCGTAGTCCGCCGAATAATACGCCCTGGCAAAATCCTCCGCCAGCGCCCTGGCATCCTGAGTCCTGCTACCGGAGCATCCGGAGAATACTGCCGCTCCTGTGATAAGGAGCATGGCTGTTATAAATTGTCTTATTGTCATGCTCATATACTCTAATTCCACGCCTGATAATCCAATGTTCCCTTGACCTCAGCCTCAATCTCATCCGGCAGAGCAGGAAAGAACGACAGGCCGGTCAGTTTCTCCAGATCCGCGACACTGAGCATGTCCGCTTCCCTGGGACGGCTGTAGGTGTACTCGCGGTTCTCGAAGTAAAATGCCGCCGCACGGTACTCATCAGCAGCAGCGTTCCAACTCAGCAGAGCCTTGAAATAAGCCTCGGGGACAGCCACCGGATTACCGGCATTGTCCTCTATATGCCTTATCTCACCGTCTCCGTCGGCATCCAGCACAGGACCGGTAACCACATAGAGAGTGTCACAGTCCGCAGCCCAGTCCCGGACCATTTCCTCAAGCGTGGCCCAGATACCCTGGTTGAACTCTGAGTTCTGCGCCGTCATATTGGCGAAATAAAAGGTCTGACGGTTCATCTCCTCCGTAGCGCTGCGGGAAGCGGAGGGAATCTGATGTCCACGGTCATAACCGGTACCACTGCCCCAGCTTTCGGCAAGCACAGGCTCGTAGATATCCGGAATCTTGGGATCAAAATTCCAGTAATCCGTACGGCCTCCTACAGCGGTATACCCGTCACAAAGCGGATAGGCCACCCAGAGCGCCACACGCTCAGAGGCATCGTAAAGCATGGAATAATTGCGTGCCGGCTCTCCGTCCACCTCAGTGTAATACGATACATATACCTGATCATCAGTTGCCTCAACCTCCGGCAGTTCCATCCAGCCATAGACCGGATCCGAGACCAGCACATCGGACTCAGGGGCATCCTGCGCATCCGTATGGCTCACATAATAGGCCGGAATACTGCCGCCGGCTTCCGCCCGATCATAGTGTTCTGAACGGAGGGTACGGAACATTACCACGTCCCCGGTCTCAAGTCCCAGCTGTGAGAAAGACTTGTCATTTTTATCCACTTTGGCGGATGTCAGACCGTAGACATAGAGGATACCTGTCGCGTCCTTAATCCAGAAATTGCCGTACTCTTCCCCGTTACCGCTCTCAATCAGGAAAATAGTTCCGCGCATCAGATACCAGTCCTCCTGATTGACCGGTGCAGCCAGGAATTCCTCTATCGTAGTGTAATCCGAATATGCTCCTTCCTGGAAAACCTTGACCTCGGAAGTCAGGAAATCCGCACGGAAAGTGATGACGGCCTCACGGTCGGAAGCAGCGTTGGCTCCGGCAGAAACCGTCACCTTCATCTGCTCTGCGGAAGCCGCTCCTGAAACAGGATTCACCGTAAGCCAGTCCTCCGAATCTCCGCCCACATAGGAAATCTCCGTCTCCCAGTCACGGGTCGCATCGAGAATGACCTCCTCATCTCCGCCCTCCTTGGCAAATGCAAGACTCTCAGGGGCAGCGGAAATCTCTGCAGGCAGACTTGCAGGGTCAGATCCGCAGGAAACTGCCGCAAGGGCAGCTGTCAGGGCCAGTACGGCCGTCTTTATGATGTTCAATACTTTCATCTTCTGGATAATTTATAATTAAACGACAAAGGGCCGCACGCATCTCATGCAGCCCCCTGACGATATAACTTGCTTATTACTCCGCTGTGGTAAAGTCCTTGATGTCCTCAGCAGTAACAGGATACAGCTGAAGGTCGGAGTTATAGGCCTCAACTACTCCCGAGATATTGCCGGAACCTGTCTTGATTACCGAGCCGGCCCAGTCGGGATAGCCGGTATTCCTCACGATGACCTCTTCTTCCCCTGACTCGAAGTATCTGTTGGTGCTGTCATATTTTTCGGGATCATCCTCATTCGGATCACACCATTTATCTCCCTCTTTGGTATAAGAGAGACCGGTAACGGTCACATACAGTCCCTGCCAGTCACCGGCGTTGAACTCGGCTGCTGTCAGTTCGGGAACCGTGAACTCAACTCCGGATTCAAGCACCTCGATCTGTGCGCCCTTATCATCGAAGATAACCTCACGCAGACCATTGTAGGGACTGTAGGTGGCATTTGCGAGAGAGAGTCTGATCCTGTCTCCCACCTCGTATTTTTCAGAATCATCTACTCCGTAAAGCAGAAGGCCGCTGCCCTCCTCTCCGGTACCGTCGACTATCGACAGCTTACGGTAGTAGTTGTTACCTGCATTATTGGCCACCACGACTCCTTCCAGATAGGCTCCGACAAGTGCAAGCGAAGATTTCTCAGCGATGGTTCCATCCTTCATCGCCTTCACGATCTCACTGACCTTTAGTATATTAGACCTAGTAGAGACTATCATGGTCTCTCCCTGGTAAAGTTCCTCGCCGATCTTTGCGTAGGCATAGTACTCGTATGCTTTCTCAGCCTCGATTTCTATGGTAACGGTAAAAGGAGATTCCACCTTACCGGCCTTGACTTCTGTAAAGTCTTCCGCACCGATCTCTCTGTAAGCCACTCCGACTTCTGTCACATCCGATGCCTCGCCGCTGTAGGTGTATGTGTTCTTTGTGGTCATGGATGTCCTGGCATCGTTCACTACTGCCTCACCGGTTACCACATCCATGCTGGGACCGCCCTTGAGGCGCACGGGATAGGCAGGACCCATAACCTCGGCCTTGCCGTTGTGATCACCGCGGGTTCCGACGATGGTCAACTCATCGCCCTCCGCATAGCCTGTCTCCAGGAATGACTTATCATTGCTCTGACCCAGGATAGGTGTGGATGTCAGACCATAGACATAAACAGAAGCTGTCTCGTCTGCGATATCGAAATTACCGTATTCTGAATTTACCGGACCTTTCATCACTCCGGTGATTTCATAGAGCTGACCGTCTTCGTCAATCGGTGCTGCGAGGAACTCGGCCACGGTCACCTTGACGGGAGCATAGTAGGCATCATTGGCCTGAGGCGACCCATTGTACGAACCTCTGCGTGCTACGATGGTGACATAATCGCCCTCTCCCACTCCGATCTGAGGGAACGTCTTGTCCGCTGCTGTCTCATTGAGGTTCAGGCCGTATACGTATACAGTCGCGCCCGTTGCGTCCTCAAGCGTGAAATTGCCGTAATCATTACTTGTATCGAGTCCGGTAATCTTACCGCTCAGACGGTACCACTGGTTGGACTCCGAAGCAGCAAGGAACTCCTCAACTGTCACAGGTTTAGGACCTGTATCGGCATTGGGCTTGAGCACGCCGCCCATCTGATGGACTGTAAGAGTCGCATAAATCTGACGGTCTGACCTGAAATATATTATCACCTCACGCTGAAACAGTGTGTCCTTTTCTGAAAGACCCACGCCGGAATTCTCTGTCACGCTGAATGTAACTTCCAGTGAATCCTCGGATGCCACTCCTTCCAGAGGATCGGGAGCCGTTACTGTAATCCAAGGAGATGCCTCAAACTTCTCGGCCTCGTCCTTATAGGGATTGCTCACTACTATCTCTCCTTTCCAAGGAGTGTTGCTGAACAGCTTGACACTGTAAGTGCCGGCTGTCGAGTCCAGCTCCAGGTAATCCTGTGAGACTGCGATATTGACGGGAACTATAGCCCCATCATCATTGATCCTGCATGAAGACACCAGCAATGCTCCGATGGCCACCAGCGCCAAAAGTACTTTTTTGAAATTCATTTTGTTTTGAGATTAAACTGTAACTTTTCAAGGCGCAAATATATCATATTTTACAGATTAACAATTTTAAATTTCCATTACATTTCCGGATATTGCTGAAAAAATTTGGAAATTCCGGAAATACCCAATATCTTTGTGATATCATTTTAATATCACACAAGCCATGAAAACCCTTTCCGATTCCAAACTGACAAAGGACACTCCCTTCCAGGGACGTGCCTGCAGCGGATTTCTGATGATATCCGTCAGCGTCCTGCTCCTAGCCGCCGGCATCGCACTGATCATCCTCTCCGAGGTAAACAAGGCTGAACTCGGGAGCTCCATCTACAACACTCTCTGCATCTTCGCAGTCCTGTTGCTCATCATCGCACCCGTACTGCTCATAGGTCTCATGATACTGGAACCTAATCAGGCCAGGGCCATGGTCTTCTTCGGCAAATACCGCGGCACCTTCACCCGCACCGGCTTCTTCTGGGTCAATCCCTTCTACTCCAAGAAGAAAGTCTCGCTCCGCGCCCGCAACATCAACGTGGACCCCATCAAGGTCAATGACCGCAACGGCAATCCCATCCTCGTAGGTCTCATCCTCGTCTGGAAGGTCGAGGACGTCTACAAGGCCATCTTCGAGATAGACACCCAGAACATCGCCGCCGGCAATACCGGCATAATGACAGCACTCGAGTCCTTCGTCCGCGTACAGAGCGACGCGGCCCTGCGCCAGGTGGCCGGCAACTACGCCTACGACAACCTCGGCATGGAAGAGGCCGACACCATTACCCTGCGCAGCGGAGGCGACACCATCAACAGCGAGCTGGTCGAGAAACTCAACGAGCGCCTGGAGATGGCCGGCATCTCGGTGCTCGAGGCCCGCATCAACTACCTCGCCTACGCCCCCGAGATCGCCGCAGTCATGCTCCGCCGCCAGCAGGCCGAGGCCATCATCTCAGCCCGCGAGAAGATAGTCGAGGGCGCCGTATCCATGGTGCAGATGGCCCTCAAGGAGATAAACGACAAGGATATCGTAGAGCTGGACGAGGCCAAGAAGGCCGCCATGGTCAGCAACCTGCTCGTGGTCCTCTGCGCCGATGAGTCCGCCCAGCCCGTGCTCAACACCGGCTCGCTCTACCAGTAAAATTCGTAAAACAGGATGGCAAAAGAGCAGTCAAAAACCAAAAGTTTCGTGCTGCGCATAGACGCTGAGACGATGGAAGCCCTGGAGAAATGGGCCGCCGACGAGTTCCGCTCGATCAACGGCCAGCTCCAGTGGCTCATCGACGACGCCTTGCGCCGCTCCGGCCGCCTCCCGGCCAAAAAACACGACTGATGATACGAAAAAGGGCCGGCCCCGGGAGGGTCAGCCCTTATTTCTTTTACTGTCCGCCGGGACTATTTGCGCTCACCGAGCTTGCTGTCCAGCATTACGAGACCGGCCTCACCGGCACGCTGAACCTTCTCGTAGATGGAGAGGGCGGTAGCCTCCTCCTCGACCTGCTCGCGGATGTAACCCATGAAGAAGTCCTCGGAGGGTTTGTCCTTCTCCTCGCGGGCGATGTCCACGATCTTGTCGATAAGAGCAGTCACATGGCACTCGTGCTCATAGACATGCTTGAAGAGAGCCTCTGCGCTGCCCCAGCCCTGAGGCACTACGTCGATCATGCTGACCTTGGCGGTGCCGCCCCTCTTCTGGAGGAACGACGCCATATCGTAGGCATGCTCGAGCTCTTCCTGAGACTGTTTCTTCATCCAGTGAGCCATTCCGTCATAACCCTCTTTCTCAAGATAGAAAGACATGGAAAGGTAGAGGTTGGCCGACCACATCTCGGCGATTATCTGATCATTGATCGCATTCTGTAATTTTTCGGTAATCATGGTAGTAACGTTTTAAATGTTAATTTCTGACTTATGCCTCTGCAAAACCGATACCACACTCCGCGACAATGCCACAATGTCACAAAAACAGGAACTCCTGTCACTGGTCAGGCCGGCAAACGGGTCAGTATATCGCGACATTGTTGATCAGAGGGCAGGCGTAAGAATCTATGATATTGAATCTTACCTCGGAGGCCTCAACAGGGTCGAAGCGCATGATCCGCTTGTACCCTATTGTCGTACCGCGGCAGACCTCCTTCCACTCCCCTGTCTCTCCCAGGCGGCATTCCACACTGAACTCCTTGACTCTCTGTCCCAGGGGGATGTACTCCTGGAGCATCACCGAACTGACCTTCCTGTCCCTGCGGAAATACACGGTGAAAGAGGCGGAGGTGACACTGTCATCCGTCGTCCAGTAGGTCGAATAGCGGCCGTCGACAGCATTGGCAGCAGCATACTTGGGAGAATTGGCGCGGACTGATTCGGAATATGCCCGCGACATCTTGGCATAGTCGGCGTGGAATGCCTCCGTACGGGCGTCGCGGAACTCCATCAGACGTGCCGAATCGACGGGACTGATGCGTCCGCTGCGGTCAGGAGGAACATTGAGCAGCAGATTGGCATTACGCCCTACCGACGCATAGTATATCTCCATAAGCTCGTCCACGCTCTTGACCAGGCTGTCGGTCGAGGGGGAATAGAACCAGCCGGGACGGATCGACACGTCGGCTTCTCCGGGTATCCACTGAGAACCGTGCACATTGCCGCAGTTGAGGGTATCGCGGGAAGGGGCAAGACGGCCGGGGGCAAATCCGGCAGGATCGAGGCGGGACCAGTTGGTCTCTCCGGCATATCCGCGCTCATTGCCTATCCAGCGGCATCCGGGGCCGACGTCGCTGAATATCACCAGGTCGGGATTGAGGGTATGGGCAGTAGCGTTGAAATAGCCCCAGCCGTCACGGCTCGACGCCTCGCCCTCCCCATCATCCGCTCCGTCAAACCAGAGTTCGAAGATGTCGCCGTACTCAGTCAGCACTTCGGTGATGCAGCCGGTGAAGATTTCATTGTAGGCCTCGGTGCCGTAGGCGGGATGATTGCGGTCCCAGGGCGAGATATAGACTCCGAGGCGGAGGTCGTACTTCTCACAGGCGTCCGCCAGCTCGCGGAGCACGTCGCCCTGACCGTTCCGCCAGGAGCTCTGAGCCACGGTATGACGGCTGTACTTGCTGGGCCACAGGCAGAATCCGTCATGGTGCTTCGCCGTGAGGATGATGCCCTTCATTCCGGCCTCCCGGGCGATGCGTGCCCACTGCTCACAGTCCAGGTCCGTGGGCGCAAACACGTCCGGATTCTCGTCACCTGTCCCCCACTCACTATCTGTAAATGTGTTGGGGCCGAAGTGTACGAACATATAGTACTCCATCTTCTGCCACTCCATCTGGGCTTCCGTCGGTACGGGACCATAGGGGGCCGGGACCGTACTGTCATTGCAAGAAGCCGCCACCGCAAGCGCGGCGACGGCTGTCAGGAAAATATTTATGCTTCTTCTCATATCGTCATATATGCTGCATCTGTCTTATTGTCTGCCTCCTCCGAGGGAACGGTAGAGGTTGACGGTGGTCTGCAGAAGGAGATACTTGTCGGATACCACATTGAGCTGGGCTGACAGCAGGGACTGACGGGCTGTCAGAACCTCCAGATAGGTCATCCCTGTACTCTTCTGATAAAGGTACTCGGCTGTCTGTACGGAACGCTCGAGGTCCGTCATCTGGGAAATATGCTTCTGAAGCATCTCGTCGTATATCTCGAGAGCGTAGAGGTTGTTGTTCACCTCCTCTCCAGCATCGAGCAGAGCCTGTTTGTAGCTCAGCTTGGCTATCTCCTCCTCAGCCTTCGCGACACGCAGGTTGGAGGTCAGCTGTCCCTTGTTGAATATGGGCTGGGCGAGCTGTGCAAGGGCCGACACGATCAGGCCGCCGGGGTTGAGAATCGCCTGTCCCACACTGTTGGTCCATCCGGCGCTGCCAGAAAGGGTGAGCTTGGGATAGAAGGCGGAACGGGCCTGGTTGGTCGAATAGTAGGCACTTGCCAGAGCCATCTCTGCCTGATAGACATCGGGACGGTTGGAGAGCAGTTCCAGAGGAATTCCCACTGAGAAGTCCTGAGGCAGGGTCTGCTCGTCGAGGGTGCCCCTCTCTATCTTGGTATATACCGAGCCGAGGATGGAGCAGAGGGCGTTCTCTGCCTCCTGACGCTGGCGCTTCATATCTGCCAGCGAAGCCTCCAGGCCGTAGAGCTGGGCGCGGGACTGGGTGACTGCATTCTCATTGACACGGCCGACCTTGAGCATTGCCTCCATACTGCGGATCTGCTCCGCCCAGAGGGTCACATTCTCCTCACTGACACGGACCTGTTCGTCCAGCATCAGCAGGGAATAATAGGCATTGGCCACTGTGGCGATGAGCTGGGAGCGGACTGCCTGACGATAGGCCTCCTGCTGGAGAAGGGCAGCCTGAGCTCCGCGCTTGGCGTTGAGCAGCGAGCCGAAGAGGTCGATGTCCCAGCTGACGGAGAGTCCGGCATTGTAGGTCCAGGTTCCGGTGGTGGTGACATTGCCCTGATTGTCGGCAAGGGTGTAGTTGTATCCGCCCTGAGGGCCGAGGTTCAGCGAAGGGGAATAAGCCCACTTCGAGGCTTTCAGACGGGCCTGTGCCTGCTCCACTCTGAGAGCGGCGCTGAGCAGGTCAGTATTGTTGTCCAGAGCGGTGCGGATGAGAGACTGCAGGTGAGGGTCGGTGAACATCTCCTCCCAGGGCATGTATCCGAAGGAGGTGCTGTCCTCAGCGGCCTGAGCGTCCTCCTCGGGGGAGACCAGCTCGGCGCGGTAGAGACTGTCCACGGGGACCACATTCTCAGGTCTCTCGTATTTGCGGTAGATGGAGCAGCTGCTGACCACGGCTACCGCGGCTATTGCAAGTATTGTCTTTCTCATAATGATGCTTCTCTTTCCTCCTTTCTTTTACCCATTACCTTCTCCTCCACGTACTGGAAGACTACGAAGAACATAGGTGTGATGAACATAAGGGCGATGGTTCCGATGATCATACCTCCTACGACACCCACGCCGAGGGAACGGTAACCGTTGGCACCTACTCCGTGGGCCATGACCAGAGGCAGCATACCGAAGATGATGGTGAGCACGGTCATCAGGATGGGCCTGAGACGGACACCGGCTGCGGAGAGGGCGGCGGCGCTCAGGGACATGCCCCTCTTGCGGCGCTGGGTTCCGTACTCGGTAATCAGAATCGCTGTCTTGGCCAGCAGTCCGATCAGCATGACCATTCCGACCTGGGTGTAGATGTTGTTCTCAAGACCCCAGAGGTGTGTGAAGAGGTAGCTGCCCATCAGACCGAAAGGCACTGAGCAGAGCACTGCGAAGGGCAGGAAGAGACTCTCGTACATACCGCAGAGGATCAGGTAGATGAAGATCACGCAGATTACGTACACGATGGTGGTGGTGTTGGAGTCCGCCAGCTCGGCTTCCTCACGGGTCATACCCGAGAACTCGTAGCCGAAACCGGTAGGCAGGGCCTCCTTGCTGACCTCCTGGATGGCGGCGATGATGTCACCGGAGCTGTAGCCCGGGTTGGGCATACCCTGTACGGTGATGGAGGTGAACATGTTGAAGCGGTTGAGTACCTCGGCGCCGTAGATCTTGCGCATGGTGACGAACTGGCTTACAGGGGCCATACCGCCGGATGTCCTGACATAGACGTCATCGAGCGACTGCATGTTATCCCTGTACTCGGTGGGAGCCTGGAGCATGACACGGTAGAGCTTGGTGAAGCGGTTGAAGTTCGACACGTACATACTGCCGTAGTAACCGGAGATAACCGAGAGCACTGCGTCTGTGGTAGTACCGGCGCGGATACACTTGGCGGCGTCCACATCCAGCTCGTACTGAGGGAAGTTGGAGCTGAAGGAGGTGTAGGCCATCTGTACCTCGGGCCTCTGGTTGAGGGCGTCGATGAACTGATGGGTAACTGTCTCCAGGGCGTCGATACCGCGGCCCGAACGGTCCTGCAGGTCGACGAAGAAGCTGTTACCTGTACCGTAACCGGAGATCATGGGAGGCGCGAAGATGAAGATCTGGGCGTTGGTGATGTGGGCAGTGTTGGCGTATATCTTCTCGATGACGGCTGTATTGCTGTGCTCCTTGCCCTCGCGCTGGTCCCAGGGTTTGAGACGGACCATCATCATGGCGTGGGAGGCGCCGCTTCCGGAGAAGGAGAAACCGGCCACCTGGTTGTAGGTCTGGATCTCCTCGATATCGCTGATACTCCTCTGCATCTCGGAGAGAATGTCGTTGGTCTCGGCCAGGGTAGTACCGGGCGCTGCGTCCACGCTGATGAAGAGCGAGCCGGTATCCTCGTTGGGAACGAGGGAGGTTTTGGCGGTGGCCATGAAGTACACAAGGAGACGGCCTGCCACTACTAGGGAGGCTACGCCTACCCACTTGTGGCGGATAAAGAACTTGACTCCGAGCTTGTATTTGTTGATGAAACGGCCGAAGCCGGTCTCAAAGGCTATTCTGAAGCGGGTAGAGAACTGCTTGGGCTTCTCGCCGGGGGCCACGATCTCGTTGGGCTTGAGAATGATGGCGCAAAGGGCGGGCGAGAGGGTCAGGGAGTTCAGGGCGGAGAATCCCACGGCCGCGGCCATGGTCAGTCCGAACTGCTTGTAGAACAGACCGGAGGTACCGCCGAGGAAGGATACGGGTACGAACACTGCCATGAAGACCAGGGTAGCGGAGATTACGGCTGCGGCCACACCGCCGACACCGTCCACAGCCGCCTTGTAAGGCGAGCGGTAGCCCATGTCGAACCGGGCCTGCACCGCCTCCACCACGATGATCGCGTCATCCACCACAGTACCGATTACCAGGATCAGCGCGAAGAGAGTGATGAGGTTGATGGTAAAGCCGGCGACCACCAGGAAGGCGAAGGTCGCAATCAGCGATACGAAGATACTTATCGTAGGAATAATAGTGGAGCGGGGACTCTGCAGGAAGACATACACCACGAGGACCACGAGGAGGATGGCCTCGAAGAGGGTCTTGATCACCTCGTTGATGGAGGCATCGAGGAAGTCCTTGGTACTCATGATGTCCACGAGTTCCACGCCCTTGGGCAGGTCGGCCTTCACTGTCTCCAGGTAGGCGTCTATCTCCTTGATAATCTCGTTGGCGTTACTTCCGGCAGTCTGGTTGATCATACAGCTCACACCGGGGGCGCCCTTCACACGTCCCTCGTAGTTGTAGGACAACGCGCCGAGCTGTATATCGGCGATATCCTTGAGCTTGAGGACACGGCCGTCCTCGTATGCCCTGATTACTATCTCGCCGAACTCCTCCTCGGTGGACAGACGTCCCTTGTAGCGGAGGGTGTACTGGAAGGCATTGTCCGAGTTCTCACCGATAGCACCTGTGGAAGCCTCGATGTTCTGGCTGGAGAGGGCCGCGCTCACATCGCTGGGCACCAGTCCGTAGCGGGCCATCAGGTCGGGCTTCATCCATATACGCATGGCGTAGTCGCCGCCCATGACATTACAGTCACCGACGCCGGAGATACGCTGAATCTGAGGCTTTACGTTGATGGAGAGGTAGTTGGTGAGGAATATCTCGTCGTATGTGGCGTCAGGCGACACGATGGCGAATACCTTCAGGGTACTGCTCTGTCGCTTGGACACCTCGACTCCGACCCTGGTAACCTCGGCCGGAAGGAGGGACGTGGCCCTGGACACGCGGTTCTGCACGTTCACGGAAGCCATGTCCGGGTCTACACCCTGCTTGAAATACACTGTGATGGAAGCGCTTCCCGAGTTACTTGCCTCGGAAGTCATGTAGGTCATGTTCTCCACACCGTTGATGGCCTCCTCGAGGGGAGCGATCACGGCATTCTGCACGGCGGTCGCGTTGGCACCGCTGTATGTGGTGGAGACACGGATGGTAGGCGGTGCGATATCCGGGTACTGCTCCACAGGCAGCATCGCAAGTCCGATGATACCCACCAGTACCAGGAAGATGGATATGGCGACCGACAGGATGGGCCGGTCGATGAATGTTTTAAGATTCATATCTCTTATTCTCCTTTATTAGAGTTAGAGCCGGCGTCAACCGGAGTACCGGCGATGGGTGTGCCCTCCCTGAGCAGACCTGCGCCCTCCGAAACGATCACGTCGCCTGTAGAGAGGCCGCTCTCTACGATATACTCCTTGCCGTCATTGATTCTGAAAACAGTAATCTGGGTGGAAACGGCCTTTCCGTCCACTACCTTATATACGAATATCTTGTCCTGTATCTCGTATGTGGCTGTCTGGGGGATCACGATGCAGCCGTCCCTGTCGTAGGAGATGTTCACACGGCCCGAGCTTCCGCTCATCAGGCGTCCGTCGGGATTCTCGAAGACGGCCCTTACGCTTACAGTACCCGTGCTCTTGTCCACGATGCGGCTGATGACATCGATATGACCCTCGCGCTCATACAGGGTCTGGTCGGTAAGAGTCAGGGTGACGGGCTGGAAGGATGCTATGGTGTTGTCTATCGAGCCGTACTGGCGGGTCATCGACAGCACCTCCTTCTCGGGCAGGGAGAAGTAGACGTACATCTCGGAGTTGTCGGACACGCTGATCAGAGGCTCTGTCATGGCCGAGCTCACCAGGGCGCCCACCCTTATCGAAGTCATGCCGGCCGAGCCGTTGACGGGGCTCTTGACGATGGCGTAGGACAGGTTCTGGGCCGCGCTGGCCTCGGCTGCCTCCGCCTGACGGAGAGCCGCCACCGCACTGTTGTACGAGTTGCGGGCGGTCTGGAGCTCAAAGTCGGAGATGACCTTGTCGGCGTACAGGTCCTCGCTGCCCTCGAGTGAGAGCTGCGCTGTGGCGAGCTGCGCCTCGGCTGTGGCTACTGCCGCCTTTGCCTGACGGTAAGACGCCGCATAGGGAATCGTGTCAATGACGAACAGCGTCTGACCTTTCTTCACCTTGGCTCCTTCTTTGACCAACACATCGGTGATAAAACCGGACACCTGAGGTCTCACCTCCACGTCCTGCTTACCCTCTATTACCGCTGAATAACTGATGGACAGAGTCCTGTCCTCAGGAGAAACCCTCAGAAGCGGGTATGTCACCGCCTCCTTCTGGCTTGCCGCTTTCTGCTTGCACGAAGCTAAACTCAGAACCGCGAGAAGAGCGACAGCCGCTACTTTCAGATACTGCATATTGAATAACTCTTTTTAAAATTTTCTGAGTCCGTGCAAGCAATAATTGTGCCTAATCCAAGAAATTTCCTAAATTTGCACCTAGATTTCTCTTTTTGACATACAACGATTTAACCGATATGAAACACTGCTGTTTACACTCATGGCTCCTGAGCCTTGCCGCAGCCCCTCTGATACTTGGCTGCACCGCCTCTTCCGGACAATTCCCTCCCAAGGAGGGCACTCTCCAGGAACTCCGCTACACCCCCGCCAGTTCCCATTTTTCCCTATGGGCCCCGACCGCTGATTCCGCCCGCGTCCTGCTATATGAGGAGGGTCTCGGGGGACAGCCCTACGAGGTCATCGAGATGAATAAAAATGCCGCTGACGGCTCCTGGAGCGCTGTCGCCGAGGGAGACCTCGAAGGCCGGTTCTACACCTTCAGGGTCAATGTCTCAGGCCGGTGGCTCGAGGAGACTCCCGGTATCTTCGCTACTGCGGTGGGAATCAACGGGCAGCGCGCCGCCGTCGTGGATTTCGGAAGCACCGACCCCGAGGGCTGGGCGGAGGACCGTCGCCCGGAGTTCCGCTCATTTGCCGATGCCGTGGTCTATGAGATGCACCACAGGGATTTCTCCATCTCCGGCAATTCCGGCATATCCCCTGAGCACCGCGGCAAGTTCCTGGCTCTGACCGAGAGCGGAACACGCGGACCCCGCGGCGTGCGTACAGGAGTGGACCACCTCGTGGAACTGGGCGTGACCCATGTGCACATCCTCCCCTCATTCGACTACGCCTCCGTGGACGAGACCCGTCTGGAGGACAATGTCTACAACTGGGGCTATGACCCGGTGAACTACAACGTCCCAGACGGCTCCTACTCCACCGACCCCTACGACCCTGCCTGCCGCATCAGGGAATTCAAGGAAATGGTCCAGGCCCTGCACAAGGCCGGCATCAGGGTGGTGCTCGACGTAGTGTACAACCATGTCTCCGACGCTGCCTCCCAGGCCTTCGAGCGGACCGTACCCGGCTACTTCTTCCGCATGAGGGAGGACGGCTCCTTCGCTGACGGTTCGGCCTGCGGCAATGAGACTGCCTCCGACCGGGAGATGATGCGCCGCTTCATGGTCGAGTCCGTATGCTGGTGGGTCGAGGAGTACCACATCGACGGCTTCCGCTTCGATCTGATGGGCATACACGATATCGAGACGATGAACGCGATACGGGCGGCTGTGTCTGAGATAGATCCCTCAGTGCTCATCTACGGTGAGGGATGGGCAGCCTCGGCGCCCCTCTACGACGGCTCGCTGCTGGCCATGAAGGCCAATACCTGGGAGATGCCCGGCATAGCGGCCTTCTCCGACGAGATGCGCGACGCCCTCCGCGGACCGTTCAGCGACAACTCCAAGGCCGGATTCCTCGGCGGAGTGCCCGACCTCGAGGAGAGCGTCAAGTTCGGTGTAGTAGGAGCGGTACAGCATCCGGGCGTGGACTACTCAGCGATCAACTATTCCGACACATGCTGGGCCTCCGAACCTACACAGATGATATCGTACATCTCCTGCCACGACGACATGTGCCTGCGCGACCGCCTCACAGCGACCCTGCCCGGCACCTCCGAGGCTGAGCTGCTGCGCCTGGACAAACTGGGCCAGACCGTGGTCTTCACCTCCCAGGGAATTCCCTTCATCTACGCCGGCGAGGAACTGTTCCGCACCAAACAGGGCGTACACAACAGCTACAACAGCCCCGACGCCATCAACGCCATCGACTGGTCCTTCAAGACCCGCTACGCCGACCTGTACGACTACTACCGCGGACTCATCGCCCTGCGCAAGGCCCATCCCGCCTTCCGCCTAGGGGACGCCGACTTAGTACGGGAGCACCTGGCGTTCATAGATGCACCTGACGGAGTCGTGGCCTGGCGCCTGACCGGACATGCCGGCGGAGACCCCTGCGAGGAGATCGTCGTGGTGATCAACTCGCGGAAGGAGGCTGTGTCGGTTACTGTTCCGGGGCAGGACTCTTCGGACAGCGCTTCCGGTAATTCCGACACCGGCAGCCCGTCCTCCGGAAACACTGTCTCCACGACCGATACTCACAGCTATACCGTTTACTGCCGGGACGGCCGCATCTCCGTCGACGGCCTCGGCACTCTCTCCGGCCCCGTCCTCACCGTCGGACCCCAGCAGGCCCTCATCGTCGGCCGGTAGACCGAACAGTTCCTGCACCACCTGTTCCTTTCCCCGACTCACGGCTCACGGTGCCTGACGCTTCCGCCTTCCTATCCACAACGGCAGCATTTCCCCGGATTTGCTGCCGTTGCGGTACGGCGTATCCGAAACCACAACGTCCACAAGCCGCACAGGGCACTTTCCACCCTTCTCCCACTTCCACAACGGCACCGTTTCCCGCGATTTGCTGCCGTTGCGGTACGACCCACTTGTAGGCAATTCACAACTAACGGTAAATACTGCAGCAGTTATTATTTGTAAAACATTAACAATCAGGCACATCGCAATATAACGAGAGTCTTTCGGGTGTTTAGATGTGGCCGAAAGACTCTCGTTATATTTCCAACTATCTCTAAATCCAGAACTTATCAAAACGCCCCGCTCCTGCACTTACCATTAGACCCTGCATCTCCCAGCCTAACCACCTTCCGAAGGTGGGGAACATCCGTTCTTGCAGCAACGTCAGCGAATTGCGGGAAACGATAACATTGCAACTGACAGAGCACGATATTACAGTACCTCCATCCCGGCCACAGCCCGACGGTAGCCGTCCACCATCGAGCGGACGATATCGGCAGCCGAGGGCAGGTCGGAGATGAGGGAGACGCCCTGGCCTATCTCCAGCTCGCCGGCTGACAGGTCGCCTTCGAAGATGCCCTGACGGGCCCGGCCGCGTCCAAGCAGCTCCACGAGCTCTTCCTTCGAAGCCCCGCGGTCCTCGGCATCCTGCACCTGCGCATAGAAATCGTTCTTGATCAGGCGGGTCGGGCTCACCTTCTTGAGGGCCAGCATCGTATCGCCCTCCTTGAGCCCGAGACAGAGCTGCTTGAACTCCTCGCTGGCACTGCTCTCGCGGCACAGGGCAAAACGGGTACCGACCTGCACGCCCTCGGCTCCGAGAGCGAAGGCCGCAGCCATGCCCGCACCAGAGACGATACCACCCGCAGCCAGCAGAGGCAACGATACTGCCGCCCGGACCTGAGGCACCAGTACCATCGTCGCCGTCTCCTCCCGGCCATTGTGCCCGCCGGCCTCGAAGCCCTCTGCAACCACCGCATCGACCCCGGCCTCAGCGCATTTGACCGCAAACTTGGAGCTCGACACCACATGCGCGACCTTCACCCCGGCATCCTTGAGCCTCGGCGTCCATGTCTTGGGATTACCGGCGGAGGTAAACACCACCGGAACCTTCTCCGACAGTACTACCTCCATCAATTCAGCGGCATACGGTGACATCAGCGGAACATTGACCCCGAACGGCCTGTCAGTAGCAGCGCGGCATGCGGCGATATGCTCCCGCAGCAACTCCGGCTTCATCGACCCCGCCCCGAGCAGACCTAAACCGCCCGCGGCACTCACCGCCGAAGCCAGCCTCCAGCCGCTGCACCAGACCATTCCGCCGGAGACTATCGGATAGCGGATGCCGAATACCGAGCACACCCGGTTGTCATTGCGGATGATCTCAGTACGTGACTCGCACACCACCGCGTCCATCAGCATATCGTGAGCCTCCCTGGGCACCGCATCCACCACCTGAAAATCGAAGCAGACCCCGACCTTGTACGGCCCGCCTTGAGAGCAGTCCGAAGCCCCGGCCAGCAGCCTGTCGTAGAAGCCCTTGCCGCGTCCCATCCGGCCGCCGTCCATATCGAAGGCCACTCCCGGCACCACGACCAGGTCGATATCGGAGATACGTACTTCCTCCGACCCCTCCACAGGCTCGGGAATGGCGTAAGACTCACCGGGGGTCAGCGCGGCCCGACCGGAGAACCTTCTGATTCTCAAGAAATCTCCGTCCACCACCGGCAGAAACACATTCTTCCCCGCAGCAGCACAGGCCAGCACAGCGTCCTGGGTCGCCACCTCGTCCTGCATTGCCCAGTAGAACAGAATATTCTGCGCTTTCCGGAAGCGCGGCAGCGCCATCAGACGCTCCATCACCGGCACAGAACGGTGGCGGCGCTCCTCGAGGGGCACCTGCTTCTTGCGCATCGATATCAATTTGCGAAGTTCCTTTTTACTTTCCATAATTTTCAATATTTTTACAAAAATATAAAATCCCAGCGCCAATCCAATGGAAAAAGTACTTCTGCACTCCTGCTGCGCCCCCTGCTCCGCCGCCATCCTCGAATGGATGGGGCAGAACGGCTATGAACCGACCATCCTCTTCTACAACCCCAACATTTTCCCGGAGGAGGAGTATCTCAAGCGGAAAAATGAAATAGTGCAGTATGCGCAGGAAATCGGGGTGGCAACAGTGGACTTGGACGGGAACAATGCAGGAGGCCCGTGGGAGCAGCAGCACGCACAGTGGCTGGAATGCACCGTGGGTCTCGAGAATGAACCTGAACGGGGCGGACGCTGCCTCGCATGTTTCAAACACCGCCTCTGCGTTGCGGCAGACTACGCCGCCAGGCACGGCTTCCCCCTCTTGACCACCACCCTCGCCTCCTCCCGCTGGAAGGACATCCGGCAGATCAACGAGGCCGGCTTCTACGCCGAGGAGCACTGCGGCCGGGGCCAGACCCGCTTCTGGGACCGCAACTGGCGCAAGGGCGGTCTCTACGAACGCCGCAACATCCTCGCCAGCCAGTTCTACAACCAGCAGTACTGCGGCTGCGAGTTCAGCCTCCGGCACTCAAACAAGAACAACACTCTAAACACTACGCAATATGAAAAAGCTACCGGCACTCATGCTGGCCGCGGCAACGATGATTATGAGCGGCTGTAACGGAAACAACAATCAATCAGCACAGACTATGAGCAATATTTCGGAAGAGACCGTCGGCAGGACGGTGCTGGCTATCGTGGAAAAATGTCCTCAGGCGGACAGGGCGCTGGTGCAGAAGGGCGTGACCCAGGCAGCAGCGCTGTGGAGAGCAGAGGACGGCACTGAAGCTGAGTTCGAGCAGTTCGCCGCCGGAAGCTACGCGGCTACGCCGGAGGACCGCAAGGTGCTCTTCGACAAGCTGTCCGCGGCGTTCGAGACCCTATACGGCACCTCGAACCAGGTGGCCGTAAGACTCCAGGCACCACTGCAGCTGGCCGGTCCCGAGCCCACGGAGATCGACTACATCCTCGGAGCGTTCAGCCCCTATTCGCACCTGTCGGACGACCTCTTCGCCAACAAGACGGCATTTGTCACCATTCTCAATTTCCCCTTCTACACCCTTGAGGAGAAGAATACCCTCGGAAAAGAGTGGAGCCGCCTCGAATGGGCCTACGCCCGCATGGGAGACGCCTTCACCACCCGCGTACCGGCCTCCGTCAACGCCCAGTACTCGAAGGTGAGCAGCGCCGCCGAGAACTACATTGCCTCCTACAACATCATGATGGGGCACCTCCTCACCGATGACGGCCGCCGCCTCTTCCCCGAGGACATGGTGCTGCTCTCGCACTGGAACCTGCGCGACGAGCTCAAGAGCAACTACGCTGACATCCCCGATGCCAACGAGAAACAGGAGATGATCTTCCAGGTGATGCTCCGCATCGTGGACCAGACCATCCCGAAGGACGTGGTGAACAACCCGGCTTACGACTGGGCACCCTATTCCAACAAGACCTGGAAGGACGGTAAGGAAGTGCAGCTCCAGCCCGAGACCGACGTGCGCTACTCGCATATCCTCAACACCTTCCACGTGGAAGAGCAGATTGACCTCTACAGCCCTGAGCTGCCCACCGGCATCGCCCGCAACTTCGAGGAGGGCATGGAAGTGTCCGCAAAGGACATCGAGGAGCTGTTTATCCATCTGATCTCCTCGCCCGAGATAAAGGAGGTGGCCGCCGTCATCCGCGAGCGCCTGGGCCGCGATCTGAGGCCCTACGACATCTGGTACGACGGCTTCAAGAGCCGCTCGACCATGCCCGAGGACGAACTGACCCGGATGACCCGGGCCAAATACCCCGACGCACAGGCATTTGCCGACGACATGCCGCGCATGCTGAGGGCCCTCGGCTTCTCCGCCAGGGACGCCCGCTATCTGGCTGACCGCATCGTTGTCGAGCCCGCCCGCGGCTCCGGTCACGCATGGGGAGCCTCCGGACGCTGGGAACCTGCCCGTCTGCGTACCCGCGTGGGAGAGCAGGGCATGGACTACAAGGGCTACAACATCGCCGTCCATGAGTTCGGCCACAACGTCGAGCAGACTCTCGACCTCTACGACATCGATTACTACATGCTCAACGGCGTGCCCAACACCGCCTACACCGAGGCCCTCGCCTTCATCTTCCAGAAGCGCGACCTCCAGCTCCTCGGCTTCGACTACGCGATGGACGACAACACCACCCTCGACATCTTCTGGGGCGCCTACGAGATCATGGGAGTGGCCCTGACCGACATGTACACCTGGCAGTGGCTATACAGCCATCCCGAAGCCACGGCCGCTGAGCTGCGCGACGCCGTCAACAGCATCGCCAAGGACGTCTGGAACAAGTACTACGCCCCCGTGCTCGGCACCCCCGACTGCCCCCTGCTGGCCGTCTACTCGCACATGATCAACTCCCCGATGTACCTGCCCAACTACCCCTTCGGCCACATCATCGAGTACCAGCTCGAGAGCCATCTGGCCCAGTGCCGCACCAAGGCTGAGTTCGCCTCGGAGATCCGCCGCATCTACACCCTCGGCCGCCTGACCCCTCAGATATGGATGCAGCAGGCCGTCGGCTCCGAGGTCAGCGTAGATCCGCTGCTCGAGGCCGTCGGCCGCATCGTACGGAAATAATCTACATGAATATTCTACTGCTTGGAGGATTTCTCCGCATCCTCTGCGGAGAACTTCCTTTCAAGCATGAACGATATCAGCAGGCCGATACCGGCGAAGAGGAATGTCATGCCGAAGTACAGCATATCGGCCCCTGTACTGTTCCATCTGATATTCTGGAAGATTGACTGATGCATAAAAAAGGCCAGTACCAGGCCAAAAGCGGCTCCTATGAGCAGCAACCCCCAGCGCATGGGCGCATATTTATTCGTAGCCACTGCTCCGAACCACTTGTTCAGGTCTATCTGCCCGTTTTTCTGAGGGTCAAGGGTCTCGATTTTCTGAGCCACGATGAGCCTCTCCTTACGATGAATTAAGTTCTCAAGAATGCGATACACAAAATAAAAGATGATCGCTACGATGATTGCATCTGTTACCATAACTTTACATTTTAAGGTTTTTAATGTTCCGTTTGCATCTTTGACGCAGAAAGAGGAAAAGGTTACATGTAACCTTTTACATTTACATTCGTCTTATCTACAGACAGAATACCGCACCTATGACAAGAGCTGAAGAAAGCGCACTGATCCTTAAGATAATGGAAGGGGACAAGGACCTCTTCCGTCAGTTGGTGGACGCTCACAGCGGCATGATTTTCTCAGTACTCTACCGGGTGACGGGCAGCAGGGAGGATGCGGAGGATCTGGCGCAGGAGACGTTTGTCAAGGCATATTTCTCCTTAGGCAGGTACAGGGGCGAAAGCTCCATCTCCACATGGCTCTACAGCATCGCCTGGCACCTCGCGGTCTCGTCGCTGAGGAAAAGGAAATGGACGGTAAGCCGGGAAAGGTTCACGGAACGGGAGCTGCAGGAGAGCAGCGCATGGCTCGAAAGCGGGGAGGACCGGGAGATGAAAGAGCTGCGCGAGAGGCAGTACGAGGCTCTGGAAAGGGCGGTGGCGGCACTCGAACCACAGGACCGGTTCCTGATCAGCGCGTTCTACGAGGAGGGCCGCAGCATCGCCGATCTTGAACAGATCACAGGCATGACTCAGGCCAATGTCAAGGTACGGCTCTTCCGCTGCCGCAACCGGCTGGCACGGATGCTGAAAGAAGACAAGAACTTAGAAAAATAGGAGGACACCATGGACAATATCAGACTTCCGGAAGACTTCACCGACAGGGTGATGCAGAGAATCGAGGTGCGGGAAAGGGCCGCAGCCCGCAGGACACGTGCCGCAGCCGTCGTCGGCGGCATCCTCGGCGGAGCCGCTGTCATCGCCGCCGCCGTCATCATCCTCCGCCGCTATAACATTGACCTGAGTTTGCTGATTGGTCCCGCATCAGACTTCATCTCGAGGCTCTCCGGCCTCCTGCATTCGGTCCTGACCACCCCCGCCGGCCCCGTCACCGGCATTGTCCTCGCCGTCTTCCTCCTCGCCCTCGCCGGCCTCCTGCACGACCGCCGCAGCTCCCGCCATGATATCAGATCCTCGGTTAACTAAAGAAAGTATCAACAGCGGTATCGCTACTGAATTCAACCACGTAGAACATCTCGTCAAACTGAAGCAAGACTGCCTGAAAAGAAACGGTGTGCGGCAGCGGTTAGGATAATTTTAGTAACTTTGGATGTTGAACACTTTAAATCAAACGACCATGGACATGCAGCAGAGACTCTACCCGGTAGGACGGCAGGACTTCGCCGAGATAAGGACGACGGGGAACTTCCTCTACATCGACAAGACGGAGTACATCTACAGGATGACTCACTCCGACGCTAAGTTCATCTTTCTCAGCCGGCCCAGGAGGTTCGGCAAGTCGCTCCTCGTATCCACGCTGAAATATTATTTCCAGGGCAGGAAGGAGCTGTTCCAGGGGCTGGCAATCGACTCCTTGGAAAAAGAATGGACGGTGTATCCAGTGCTTCACTTCGATATGAGTATCGCAAAGCACATGGAAAAAGAGCAGTTGGAGGCGGCATTGGGCAACCAGCTCTCGTGGCACGAGAGGGAATACGGCATCGTTCCCGAAGATAAAGACTCCAATCTCAGACTGAAAAATCTGATAGCGACCGCCTATAAGCAGACCGGACAGAGAGTAGTTATTCTGATTGACGAATACGATGCCCCTCTGCTGGACGTAGTGCATGAAGACAAGACCCTGCCGGTGCTGCGCAACGTCATGCGCAATTTCTATAGCCCGCTCAAGGCCAGCGACCAGTACCTCAGGTTCGTATTCATGACCGGCATAACCAAGTTCTCGCAGCTCAGTATCTTCAGCGAACTCAACAATCTGGAGAATATCAGCATGCTGGAATCCTACGCCGCTGTCTGCGGCATATCGGAGGACGAGATGCTTACTCAGATGAACGCGGACATCGACAAACTGGCGCAGAGACTGAAGACAAGCCGCGAAAGGACTATAGACAAGCTCAAGACCAAATACGACGGCTACCACTTCACATGGCCCTCTCCCGATATCTACAATCCGTTCAGTCTCATCAGGGCCTTCGCCAATGCCAAACTGGACTCCTACTGGTTCGGCAGCGGAACCCCGACTTATCTACTGGAAATGCTGAGAAAATATCACATCCTTCCGTCGCAGATAGGCGGATGGAAGGCTGCTGCAGCGGACTTCGATGCCCCAACGGAACGAATGACCGATATTACTCCACTGCTGTATCAAAGCGGATATATCACCATAAAAAACTATTCCCATGTATCGGAAATGTACACCCTTGACCTACCGAATACAGAAGTTCGTACCGGCATGATGCACAGCCTGCTGCCCAGCTATCTACATGAACAGGCCAGAGCCGGGCGCAATACCGTGGGAGAAATGTATGAATGTATCTACCGTGAGGACATCAACGGCGCACTACTCACATTGCAAACTTTCCTGGGCACCGTCCCCTACACAGACAACACCGACTACGAGGGACACTGGCAGCAGGTGCTCTACATCATATTCTCCCTCCTGGGCTACTACGTGGACGTGGAAGTCCGCACCCCGAAAGGCAGAGTGGACATGGTCATGCGCACCACCACCAGACTCTACCTCGTGGAACTGAAGATTGGCTCCAGCGCAGATACCGCCATGCAGCAGATTGACCTGAAACAGTACCCCGAGCGCTTCTCCCTCTGCGGCCTTCCCGTCATAAAGGTCGACATCGACTTCGACCGGGAAGTCCACAACATCTCCGACTGGAAAATCTCCGAATAAGCAGCAATACCAGAACAATACAAATCCCCGCCACGAAAAGCAGACGTGACGGGGATTCTCATTTATCCACCTGTTATTCTCCTAAACGGTGTGTTCTACTTCATATAAGTGTAGCGATGGTCTGTGGGAGGAACCAGAGTCTCCTTCACCGCACGCGGCAGCACCCAGCGGATGAGGTTGAACTCGCCGCCGGCCTTGTCGTTGGTACCGGATGCGCGGGCGCCGCCGAAAGGCTGCATGCCGACTACGGCTCCGGTGGGCTTGTCGTTGATGTAGAAGTTGCCGGCAGCGTATTTCAGCCTGCGGGAAATCTTCTCGAGAGCCAGACGGTCGCGACCCCAGATAGCACCGGTCAGGCCGTAAGGAGAGGTGGTGTCGCAAAGCTCGACAGCCTTGTCCACATCAGCGTCGTCATAGACGTAGACTGTGAGGACGGGGCCGAAGATCTCCTCCTCCATGCTCTTGAAATGGGGGTCTGCGGTGACGATGACAGTAGGCTCCACGAAATAGCCCTTGGACTTGTCATATCCGCCGCCCAGCACGATCTCAGCGTCTTTCGATGTCTTGGCGTATTCGATGTAGGATGCGATGTTGTCGAAGGAAGCCTCATCGATGACGGCGTTGATGAAGTTCGAGGGATCGCAGACATCACCCATTTTCACCTTAGCGGCTGTATCCTTGATCTTCTCGAGGACAGCAGGCCACAGGGACTTGGGCGCGTACATACGGGAAGCGGCGGAACATTTCTGGCCCTGGAACTCGAAGGCACCGCAGTAAGCCGCATTGCCGACCTCCTCGGCCACTGCCGAAGGATGCACGAAGATGAAGTCCTTGCCTCCGGTCTCACCCACCAGACGGGGATAGGAGCGGTAGTTGGCGATATTGTCGCCCACCTGACGCCACAGGGTGTTGAATGTAGCGCTGGAACCGGTGAAATGCACGCCGGCCAGATCCTTGGACGCGAATATCTCCTTACCTATGACTGAACCGCTTCCGGGAATGAAGTTCACTACACCTGCAGGCACGCCGGCCTCCTCGTAGATCTTCATCAGATAGTAGTTGGAGAGGATGGCCGTGGTGGAAGGCTTCCATACCACGGTGTTGCCCATCAGTGCAGGAGACATCGAGAGGTTAGATGCGATGGAAGTGAAGTTGAACGGGGTCAGTGCGAAGATGAAGCCCTCGAGGGGACGGTATTCCACACTGTTGATCTGGTTGGGGCCGCTCTTGGGCTGGATGCCGTAGATCTTGGAGGCGAAAGCGGCGTTGTAGCGCAGGAAGTCGATCGTCTCGCATGCGGAGTCGATCTCTGCCTGATAGAAGTTCTTGCTCTGTCCGAGCATGCAGGCTGCGTTGATCACGGCGCGGTACTTGCCTGCGAGCAGGTCGGCTATCTTGAGCATGATGGAGGCGCGGACCGTCCAGTCCAGCTCCGCCCACTCCTCGTGAGCGTCGAGAGCCGCCTTGATGGCCATCCTGACCTCCTCGGGACCGGCCTTATGATATGTTGCCAGCACATGGGCATGATCGTGAGGCATAACCACCTTACCGGTGTTGCCTGTACGCACTTCCTTGCCGCCGATAATCAGGGGAATATCCAGTTCGATGCTGCTCTGTCTCTTGAGCTCGGCTTCGAGGGCTACCCGCTCGGGAGAGCCTTTCAGATAGGATTTCACCGGTTCATTGGCCGGCAGAGGGAAATTGAAAACTGCATTTTTCATACTCTATGGGTGTTTTGTTAGTTGTTTTGTCAATCGCCCACGAATATACAGATTTTTCAAAATTTTTCAAATATCTGCCAAATTTTTATCCGCATTCCCTGCACTGGCAGTTTTCCCCATTCTCTGCAGCCGCTGCAGTATGAAATCACACCAGCCTGCCGCAATGTCTTCCCTATCCTAATGCCTACAGACTTTTATGGGAGTTCCCAAGAGCACACAACCCTTGATTAACAAGCACATAACAAAGATTTCCGCTCCCGGGACGGCATTAAAACCCCATGACGGGAGCAGCACAACAGGGTAAACCATTGATTTCCACGGATATTCCTCTCAGCAACGCTCCATACCTACACCCACGATTATGAAAAAAGCACCTGCAGACCTGCCGCAAGTGCTTCATTTAAGCCCCTTTTGCCTCCGAAAAGGCAGTGGACCCGGCTGGGCTTGAACCAGCGACCCCCTGATTATGAGTCAGGTGCTACTAACCGACTGAGCTACGGGTCCTAATCACTATCTTTGAATCAGAGCTGCAAAGATAGTGTTTTTTTCTTAACGTCAAACTTTGATTTCAACTTCGACTCCGCTGGGAAGCTCGAGTTTCATCAGAGCGTCTACGGTGCTGGGTGTCGAGCTGTAGATGTCGAGGAGACGACGGTAGGAATTAAGCTCGAACTGCTCGCGTGACTTCTTGTTGACGAAAGTAGAGCGGTTGACGGTGAATATCTTCTTGTCTGTAGGAAGAGGTATGGGACCATTCACGACAGCACCGGTAGCCTTCACCGTTTTCACGATCTTGTCCGCGGACTTGTCCACGAGAGCGTGATCGAATGATTTCAGTTTTATTCTTATTTTTTGGCTCATTGCTTTTAATTTTAATCTGGTTATTCTTCATCCTCGTCATACTTGCGAGCTCCGCCGGCCTTTTCGATAACCTCCTTGGCGAGGTTGGCGGGAAGCTCTGCATAATGCGAGAATTCCATAGTACTGGTCGCACGTCCCGAAGTGATGGTACGGAGGATGGTGACATAGCCGAACTGCTCTGCAAGGGGCACCTTGGCCTTGACGATCCTCGCGTTGCCCTTCGAGTCCATGTTGGTGATCTGTCCGCGGCGCTTGTTGAGGTCGCCGATGACGTCACCCATGTAATCCTCGGGAGTAACGACTTCCAATGACATGATAGGTTCCAGAAGAATAGGATTAGCTTTGGGCAGAGCATGCCTGAATGCCATGCGGGCGCAGATCTCGAAGGACAGGGCGTCGGAGTCCACGGGGTGGAACGATCCGTCGAGCAGAGTGACCTTGAGCGAGGGAACCTCGAATCCGGCAAGGACACCGTTGGCCATTGCGGACTTGAAGCCCTTCTCCACTGCGGGGATGTACTCGCGGGGAACGTTTCCTCCCTTGACCTGGTCGATGAACTGAAGTCCTGTGACTCCCTCGTCGGCAGGTCCGATCTCGACGATGATGTCGGCGAACTTACCGCGGCCGCCGGTCTGCTTCTTGAATACCTCACGATGCTGTACGGTGGAGCGGATGGCCTCTTTGTAGTTGACCTGAGGCGCACCCTGGTTGATCTCCACGCCGAACTCGCGTTTCAGACGGTCCACGATGATCTCCAGATGGAGCTCACCCATACCGCTGATGACGGTCTGTCCGGTCTCATGGTCGGAGCGCACGGTGAATGTGGGGTCCTCTTCGGAGAGCTTGCCGAGGGCGATGCCGAGCTTGTCGAGGTCCTTCTGGGTCTTGGGCTCCACGGCCAGTCCGATCACAGGATCAGGGAAGGTCATGGACTCTAAGACGATGGGATGGTTCTCGTCGCAGATGGTGTCACCTGTACGCAGCTCCTTGAAGCCTACTGCGGCACAGATGTCGCCGGCCTCTACGAAGTCGATGGGATTCTGCTTGTTGGAGTGCATCTGGTACAGACGGGCCACACGCTCTTTCTTGCCGGAGCGGGTGTTGAGCACGTAAGTACCGGCATCCAGTCTTCCTGAATATGCCCTGAGGAATGCCAGACGGCCCACGAAGGGGTCAGTGGCAATCTTGAATACCAGGGCGCAGAAAGGCTCCTTGGAATCGGGACGGCGTACCTCCGGCTTGTCATTGGTAGGGTTGGTGCCTTCCACCTCGGGAACATCCAGAGGAGAGGGCAGGTACCTCATGACAGCGTCCAGGAGGAACTGTACACCTTTGTTCTTGAAGGAAGAGCCGCAGCACATGGGCACGACTGCCATATTGATGGTGGCCTTGCGGAGGGCAGCGATGATCTCCTCCTCGGTAATGGTGGCGGGGTCGTCGAAGAACTTCTGGAGGATACGGTCGTCGAACTCGGCGACGGTCTCCAGGAGCTTGTTCCTCCACTCCTCTGCCTCAGACTGCAGGTCGGCCGGAATGTCCTTTATCTCGTAATTGACGAGTTCCTTGCTGTCCTGATCGTAGTAGATGGCCTTCATGGCTATCAGGTCTACGATACCTGCGAATTTGTCCTCAGCTCCGATGGGGATGCAGATGGGAAGAGGGTTGGCGCCCAACTTCTCGCGGATCTCATCCACTACGGCGAAGAAGTCTGCTCCTACGCGGTCCATCTTATTGACGTAGGCGATCTTGGGAACATGGTACTTGTCAGCCTGACGCCATACGGTCTCAGACTGAGGCTGTACGCGGCCTACTGCGCAGAATGTCGCTATAGTTCCGTCAAGTACGCGCAGAGATCTCTCGACCTCCACGGTAAAGTCCACGTGGCCCGGAGTGTCTATCAGGTTGATCTGGTAGGTATCTCCGTTGTAATGCCAGAAGGCTGTGGTGGCAGCGGAAGTAATGGTTATACCCCTTTCCTGCTCCTGGACCATCCAGTCCATGGTAGCAGCTCCGTCATGCACCTCACCTATCTTATGAGTTTTTCCCGTATAGTACAGGATACGCTCGGACGTGGTAGTCTTTCCGGCATCGATGTGAGCCATGATACCGATATTTCTGGTGTATTTTAAATCCCTTGCCATCAGCTAATCTTTAAACGCTAAAATCTGAAATGGGCGAAGGCCTTGTTAGCCTCTGCCATCTTGTGCATATCTTCTTTTCTCTTGTAGGCAGCACCTTCACAGTTATAGGCTGCCATGATTTCTGCGGCCAACTTTTCCGCCATGGAGTGACCGGAACGCTTACGCGAGAAGACTATCATATTCTTGATCGCGAGAGAGACTTTTCTTTCCGGACGCACCTCGGTCGGAACTTGGAAGTTCGCTCCACCAACCCTGCGGCTTTTTACCTCCACCTGAGGGGTGATGTTTTCCAACGCTTTTTTCCAAATGTCGAGAGGAGCCTTGTCAGAATCTTTCATCTTCTCGCCCACCATGTCGATGGCGTCGTAAAAAATAGAATACGCGATACTCTTCTTACCCTGGAGCATGAGGTTGTTCACAAACTGTGTGACCAGAACTTCATGATACTTGGGATCAGGAAGTAGAATCCTCTTTTTAGGCTTCGATTTTCTCATTTTTTGATACTTTAGGAAAAATTAATAAAATGTTTACTTCTTAGCGGCTGTCTTCTTCGGTCTCTTGGCTCCGTAGAGTGAACGGCTCTGAGTACGTCCCTCTACACCAGCTGTATCCAAAGCGCCCCTAAGGATGTGGTAACGTACACCGGGAAGGTCCTTCACACGGCCGCCGCGCACCAGCACGATGGAGTGTTCCTGAAGGTTGTGGCCCTCACCGGGGATGTATGCGTTGACCTCTTTCTGATTGGTAAGTCTCACACGGGCTACCTTACGCATAGCCGAGTTAGGCTTCTTGGGAGTGGTGGTGTAAACACGCACGCACACACCTCTCTTCTGAGGGCAAGCATCCAACGCGCGAGATTTACTCTTCTCGACGATAACCTCGCGTCCTTTGCGAACTAACTGTTGAATTGTTGGCATAAATGTTTGTTAATCTAAACTTTACATTATTCCCGTCAAATTAAACGGGCTGCAAAGATACATAAAAAACATTTACTGCCTAATTTTTTGAAAACTTTTTGATGTTAAATCTTTATGTCAGAATATCTCTGCAAGCATGCAGCGGGCGGAGCCTCCTCCGTGGGTCTCGATGTAGTCGAGCTGGGGGGAGAGGAGCTTGTAGTGTGCGCTGAGCTCGCGGCTCTGCTCCGTGGTGAGGCTCTTGCGGGCGGTGGCGGACATCACGAGGACGGGGCGGCCGGAGGGACTGCTGAGCTCGAGCATGTTGCCGGCGAAGCTCTCTAACTGGTCAAATGAGATGTCTAAGATCTTCCTCCCGCTGCCTGTGATGGAGGCCAGGACCCTCTCCCGGTCCTCCGGGCGGATGGACTCGGTGCAGATGATACAATAGGCGGTGCCGAGGCTCATCAGCACGTTCGTATGGTAGACGGCGACACCGTTGCGGTCGTAAGCCTCAAAGAATACGGGAGTATAACTCATCTGTTTGCAGAAATCCGCGAGCACCTGCTCCGATGTACGGTAGGACTTGCAGGCGTAAACAATTTTGTTATCACGGTCGAGAACCATGCTTCCGGTCCCCTCGAGGAAGAGATTGTCATTTTCCCACCAGGTGAGGTCGATGAGACGCCGCACCTCGAAATTTTTCCGGATGACCTCCAGAACCTCCGGCTTGCGCTCATTCCTCCGGTTGGGGGCGGACATGGGATAGAGGACGAGGGTGCCGTCCTCGTGGGTGCTGAACCAGTTATTGGGGAAAATGGAGTCGGGGGTGTGCGGATGAGGAGTGTCCTCCGCGATGACCACGTCTATCCTATTGGCCCTGAGGAGGGCGACGTAGGAGGTGAACTCGCGCAGGGCGTTCTCCTGGGCCGAAGACTCGCGGCCGGGACGGGAGAATGCGTTGTTGCCGCCCGTCTGCGGGTTGAAGGCGAAACGGGCGGGCTTGACCATCAGTACCTTGGATGTCGTCTGCATGGTGATATCTTGTCTTTAGAGATGTTCGAATACGTCCTTGATGATGCCGGCGGCCTCGCGCAGCTGCTCCTCGTTGATGACGAGAGGAGGTGCGAAGCGGATGATGTGCCGGTGGGTGGGCTTGGCGATGAGGCCCTTCTCGGCCATTGCCAGGCAGATATCCCAGGCCTCCAGACCCTTCTGCGGCTCGGTGATGACGGCGTTGAGAAGTCCCTTGCCGCGGACGGACTTGAAGAAGGGGGAATTGATCTTGGACATTTCCTCCCGGAAAATCTTGCCGAGCCTCGCGGCATTCTCGGTCAGGTGCTCGTCGCGGATGACCTCGAGGGCCGCTACCGCCACCTTGGCCGCGAGGGGGAAGCCTCCGAAGGTGGAGCCGTGCTCCCCGGGCTTAATGGTCAGCATGATCTCGTCGTCGGCCAGGACTGCCGAGATGGGAAGTACGCCGCCCGAGAGGGCCTTGCCGATGGTTATCATGTCGGGGCGGATGCCCTCATGGTCGCAGGCGAACATGCGTCCGGTGCGTCCGATACCGGTCTGGACCTCGTCGGCGATGAACAGGACGTTGTGCTTCTTGCAGAGGTCGTAGCACTCCTTCAGATAGCCGTCGTGGGGCACGTAGACTCCGGCCTCGCCCTGGATAGGTTCCGCTAAGAAAGCAGCTACCTTGTCGCCCTTCTCCTCGAGGACCTTGCGCAGGGCCTCGCTGTCATCGTAGGGAATCGAGATGAAGCCGGGGGTGAAGGGACCGTACTGGGAGTAGCTGTCCGGGTCGGTGGATATGGATACGATGGTGATGGTGCGGCCGTGGAAGTTGCCCTCGCAGGTGATGATGAGGGCTTCGTTCTCGGGAATGCCCTTCCTGACATATCCCCAGCGGCGGGCCAGCTTCAGGGCGGTTTCGACGGCCTCTGCACCGGAATTCATGGGCAGGAGCTTGTCGTAGCCGAAGAACTTGGTGGCCATCTCCTCATAGGGTCCTAAGCAGTCGTTGTAGAATGCCCTGGACGTAAGGCAGAGCCTCTGGGCCTGGTCGCACAGGGCCTTTACTATCTTGGGATGGCAGTGTCCCTGGTTGACAGCCGAATAGGCCGACAGGAAGTCATAGTAGCGCTTGCCGTCCACGTCCCATACGTAGACGCCCTCGCCGCGCGAGAGGACTACAGGCAGGGGATGATAGTTGTGGGCTCCATAACGTTCTTCAAGATCGATGTAATGCTGTGCTTTGGGTGATATATTCATAGGACAGGGATTTTTATTTTCCGCAAATTTAATATTATTTTTGTGAAATGAAACTACTGAACCGAAAGCTGGAATTTCCGAGCACCTATGTGATAATCTTCGCCGTGACCCTCATCGCCGCGGCTGCCACGTGGTTCATACCCGGAGGGGAATACGTGACCGGAGACGACGGGGTGACTTTCGTCCGGCAGGAATCGGTGCCGCAGACCTGGCAGATCATGACTTCGCTCTATGAGGGATTCACGGCTCAGGCGGGCATCATCGTCTTCCTGCTGATTATCGGCGGAGCATTCTGGATCGTCAATTCGGCCAAGGCCGTGGATGCCGGGATACACTCGTTTCTGGCCTTCACTTCGCGGCTCGAGAGGTTCAGGGTGCTGCGGGCTGTAGGGGTAAACAATATCGTTTTAGTGCTTATCATGCTGATGTTCTCGATATTCGGAGCGGTGTTCGGGATGAGCGAGGAGACGATTGCGTTCACGGTGCTGATAGTGCCGCTGGCGATATCGATGGGCTACGACTCCATAGTCGGGGTGTGTATGGTCTATGTGGCGGCACACGTGGGTTTCGCCGGGGCAGTCCTCAATCCGTTCACGGTCGGGGTGGCGCAGAACCTCTCAGGCCTGCCTATGTTCTCGGGTTTCGAGTACCGGCTGGTCTGCTGGGCCGTGCTCAATCTGGCGATGATCATCTTCGTGCTGCACTATGCGCACAGGATACACCGCGCTCCCAAGCGGTCAGTCATGTACGAGGCGGATGCCAAGTGGAGGGAAAAGACAGCTGATGCCTCCTCGAAGCCGGAAGTGCTCCGGACCCGTTCCTCCTGGGTGGCTTTCGCCATCTCCTCGGCGGCAGCGGTGCTGTTCTCCGTTTTCTACGCCGGGGACTGCGAGATCAGCATCGGCAACGGCTCCTACCGTGCCGCGTGGCTTCTGCCCGCCGCCTCATTCTGCTACATTGTCCTCGCATTCTTTGCCCTGAGGCGCAACGTGAGATATTTTATCCTGACCATGCTGCTGTTCACCGTACTGTTCCTGATTATCGGAGCTCTCGGATATTCCTGGTACATAGAGGAGATAGCGGCCCTGTTCCTTGCCCTCGGCATCCTTTCGGGCATCGCTGCCGGGTACAATGCCAACCGCATTGCCCGGGAATTCCTCGAAGGGGCTAAGGACATTTTCTCCGCGGCCCTCGTCGTGGGTCTGGCAGCCGGCATCATCCACATCCTCGAGAACGGCCGGGTGATCGATACCATCCTCTATTCGATGGCCTCCGGTCTCGGAGAGGGCAGCAAGATCGGCTCGCTCTCGGCCATGTACGGCATCCAGACCGGCATCAACCTCTTCATGCCGTCGGCCACCGCAAAGGCAGCCCTCACCATGCCCATCATGGCCCCGTTCTCGGACCTCATCGGCCTTTCCCGGCAGGCCACCGTACTCGCATTCCAGTTCGGAGACGGTTTCACCAATATGATTACCCCGGTCTCAGGCGTCCTGATCGCCGTCCTCGGCATAGCCGGCATCCCCTACGCGAAGTGGGTCCGCTGGATATGGAAGTTCATCCTACTGCTCATTGTCCTCGGTTTCCTCCTCCTCATACCGACCGTCCTGCTGCCGCTGAACGGATTCTGATGTAACTTTTCTGCCCATCTGCGTCAAAGTGCACAGAAGCGGATGCAACATTTCCGCTCCCTTTTACGTTATTTAAAGGAAAAAAACTACAACCATGCACTCGTTTCTAAACTTTCTGAAAAAGAACAAACTTTACACGGCCATCAACATCACCGGACTGACCATATCGATGGCATTCGTGCTCCTGCTGGCCTGCTACGTGACCAAACAGCTGCGCACCGACAACTTCCAGCAGAACGCTGACCGTATCTACGTGGTAGCCAGCGACCGGCAGTACGAAAGCGCCTACTATCTGCAGACCTACCTGAAGCAGAGGTATCCGGAGATAGAGGCGTCCACGGCATTTGTCAGCCAGCAGTCCATGGAAATAAGTTCGGGCGAGAACATGGTGCTCGGCACTTTGGGCATAGCGGACACCTCTTTCTTCGACATGTTCTCGTTCAGGATAACCGAGGGCAGCAACGAGGCATGGAAGGGAGATGCCAACAGCGCGGTCATCAGCCGGAAGATGGCCAACACGCTTTTCCACGGCCAGGATCCCATCGGACAGCCCGTAGGCCTGATACTGATGGGACACGACATCGAGTTCAATGTGGCGGCCGTGATGGAGGACATCGACAACTCCACCATACCCTACTGCGACATCATCGTCAGAGGCGAATGGCTCCCCAAGCTCAATCAGTCCCACAACATGCATCTGAGCAACAGCGGCTCGGTCATCACCTTCATCATGACATGGCCAGGGGCCGACATCGTATCCAAGACCGGTGACATGCTGGAATACTTCAAGGAGATATGGTGGACGTACAAGGGCGGGGCCAGCAAGGAAGTGGAACTGATTCCGCTGGACGAGCTGTATTTCTATGGCGACACGACCTGGAGCAGGCTGAATGTCGGAGACAAGTCCTTAGTCATGCTGCTGCTCTCGGTCTGCATCGTGCTGCTGCTCTTCGCGGTGCTCAACTACATCAATCTGACGACGGCCCAGGCGGGTTTCAGGGCCAAGGAAATGGCTACGCGGCGGTTGCTCGGCGACTCCCGCGGGCAGGTCATCGGGCGGATGCTCGGGGAGACCGGCATCCTGTGCGTCACGGCAATGGTGCTGGCAGTCCTTCTGGCGGAGGCCCTCTCTCCGGCGGCATCCAGGCTCTTGGGCTATGATTTCTCGATATTCGAGGAAATATCGGCGGCAAGCGCGGGCGCAGTGGTGCTTCTGACCATCCTGCTCAGCGTGGTATCCGGCATCGTTCCGGCCACACTCATATCCGCCTCCAAGCCCATCGACGTAGTTCGCGGCACCTTCCGGACCAAGACCCGCTCGGTCTACAGCAAGGTGATGATAGTGCTGCAGAACACGGTCACAGCCGTGATGCTGGTGGCAGTGCTGACCATGGCCCTGCAGATAAGGGCGATGATCCATGCCCCTCTCGGCTACAATACGGAGAATATCCTGAATGTCAGCACAGACCTCTTCGACGAGTCCTCAGGACCATTCGTATTCAGGGACAAACTACTGGAGCTCAGCTGCGTGGACGCTGTAGGGCTGGGCGAGGGCACGCCCCTGTACGGCACCAACAACAGCACCATGAACTACAACGGAGGACTGGTTTCCTTCCAGCAGTTCAAGGGGGATGACGCATATTTCGAGATATTGGGCATCAGGGAAAAGCAGGACAACCACACCGCCGAGGCCTCCTGGTGGCTCAACGAGTACGCCTTCCGCGAGCTCGGGCTGGACGAGTCCGCCCCGGAAGTGGTCTTTGAAAACAGCGACAAGTTCCCTATCGGCGGTGTTTACTATGACTTCAAGATCCGCCCCCTGCTCTACGCTCAGTCCTCAGCCATGATCTTCAATTACCACACCTACCCCAGAGACAAGTTCCCGTGGACTGTCCTGGTAAAGATAAACGGAGACCCGCGCGAGGCATACGGGCAGATAGCAGCAGCGTTCCATGAGATACGCCCGGACCGTCAGTTCGAGGCCAAATACATCGGGGATGAGATAGAGGAGTATTTCAGCGACCAGAAGCAGACACTCAAAGTCGTGCTGATATTCACGGTGATAGCCGTACTGCTCTCCTCCCTGGGCCTGCTGGCCATGAGCACCTACTACATGCTGCAGGAGCGCAGGAACGTGGCCGTCAAGAAGATCTTCGGCGGAGAGAGACAGCGCATCCTGAACGAACTGATCATGCACTACGTCAAGTTAGTGGCCCTGGCCTTCCTCATTGCCATACCCGTATCCTGGCTGCTGATGCACGCCTGGCTCCAAGACTACCTCTACCACATCGACCTGTACTGGTGGATCTTCGCCATCGCCTGCGTCCTCACCCTGACCGTCTCCACCCTCACCGTCCTGTGGCAGAGCATCCGGGCCGCCGACACCAGCCCCGTCGATGCGCTGCGCAAGGAATAGCGCTCCCTACCGGAATCGGGAAACCGGCTCTTCGCCGCAACGGCACCGAATCGCGGGATTTGCTGCCGTTGTGGAAGGAGGAAGAAGATGCAATACGCACCACAGAGCCTATAACAAGGGGGCTAGGGAAATACCTGTTCCGCAACGGCAGGAAAACACGGGAAATGCTGCCGTTGTGGCATAAGAATAAGCGCTAAAACGCTTCCGAAAGATACTCTGCCGCCAGCTTGTCGAATACTTCCGGATAATCTATCTGTTTACGCTCGCCGAGCCGGACGATCACCAGGTTTTTCTCCGGCAGGATAAAGAGATACTGACCGTACAGACCCTCTGCGTGATAGCCGGGACCGAGCTGGCACCCGGTAGAATTGTTCCCCTTTTTCCATCCGACCGTATAGAACATCCTTCCGTCTTTGGGAACACCCAGTTCATCGAACCTCTCCGCCACCTCGTGCCAGTCCCCGAAGAATTCGGAGGTACCCTCGCTGTTCACGATATGCCGGGAAGTATTGTACCAGCAATAGGCATAGAAATAATTCAGATTGTCCCTGCAGATGCTCTTCTCCACCCAGGCGGAGTCGATGATCTGCTGTCCGTTCCAATTGCCCATGTTCAGGTAAAGCCGTCCTATCTTGGCAAGGTCGATTGCGCAGGTGGTGATACCGCCGTAGCTTTTCGCCACCCGGTGACGGGAGTCGTCGAGACTCACACTGGCATCATACTCCATGCCGAGAGGTTCCCATACCTTCTCCTGCATATATTCCGCGTAACTGCGCCCCACTGCCCGCTCGATGACCAGGCCGAGAATCTGCGAATCCATACTGCTGTAATAATGCTTCTCCCCTGGCCGCGTTCTGAATCTCAGACGCTTAACAACGGCCATGGCGTTGGGTCCGTAATATAGGCGGGCCATGCCGCTGAACGGGTTGACTGAGTAGTTCTCGTTGAATTTCAGGCCGGAGCGGCACTGCAGCAGATGTTCCACAGTCAGATGCCGGAACATCGTATCGGCATCCAGCAGCTCCGGCAGGTAATCGGTCACAGGGTCATCCACACTCCGGATGTATCCCTCCCGTACAGCCACTCCGCACAGCAGGGAGGTCAGGGACTTGGATACCGAGAATACAGTGGTGACGGTCGAGCGGTCAAAACCCCCGTAGTATTCCTCGAACTTTATCGTATCGTTCTGAATGACAATAATAGAGCCCGGTCCTCCGTCCTCCATCAGCTCTCCGAGCGTCACCGGCCGCCCTGGATATTTCACGGCAGTATCCACATACAGGTCCGCATCCCAGACAAGAGTGTCCAGCAACCTTTTCTCCGGAGCCTGCTCGGCAAAATGCCAGGGCCGGCTGCTCCTGCGGACCGTATCCTGAGGAAATACGCGGTAGTCATAAATGTCCTCGCTTCCGTACGCCACCGCGCGGTACAGGACACAGGAGGGGCAGAAGGCCGCAGCGCAGGCCAGGAGGACGATGCTAATCGACGCTGTCTTCAGTGCTGTCGTTTTCATCGGCATTGTCTGCTTTTTCGGATTCTTTCTTACGGACATCGGACCAACTGAGATTCGGAAATTTCTCAAATTTCCTGACAAAAAGTTCGTCACAACTGTAACGTTCGCTCAAACAGATTATAATGGCATTGTACTGCGGCAGTACGTGTATCGTCTGGCCGAGAATACCCACCGCCATGTATCCGCCGGTCATGTAGGAACCCTCCCAATGGTCTTCCCTGTGCTTGTCTCCCTTATAGAAATAATAATTCCGCTTTTCGTCCGGTATGTTCAGCTCGTCAAAACGGACATCAACCGACAGCGAATCGGGGAAGATCCTCGAAGCCGTATCCGCCCTCTCAATGAATTTTTCATCCGGATACCAACCGTACGAATACGCATAGTACTCCGACATGCCCTCCTTGTCCCAGCATTTTTCCACCCAGGCCGTATCGAGGATCTGCACTCCGTTCCAGTTACCCATATTGAGGTAGAGCCGACCTATCTTCGCCAAGTCCCTCGCACAGGTGTTTATCCCGCCGTAGGCCTTGGGCGAGCGGTGCTTCTCATCATCCAGGCTGATGTAGGCATCGTACTCCATACCAAGCGGCTTCCAGATTTTCTCCTCCATGTATTCCGCATAGCTGCGTCCTGTAGCCCGCTCGATCAGGACACCGAGAATAGCCGTTACCATGCTGCTGTAATAGTGACTGTCGCCCGGCTCCTCCTTGAACCTGAGATTGCGTATCTGCTTCTCCTGATTGGCCCCATAGTACAGACGGGCCATCGCAGTAAACGGGTTCGGTGCGTATGTCTCCTTGAATTTCAGACCGGCACGCATGTTCAGCAGATGCTCCACCGTCAGCTTACTGAACATAGGGTCGGCGTCCCTCAGCTCCGGGATGTAATCCGTCACCGGATCGTGTACGCTCTTGATGTAACCTTCCCGGACTGCCACTCCGCACAGCATGGACGTCAGCGACTTGGATACCGAGAAGATGGTCGTCACACTCGAGGTGTCCAGCCCTTTGTAATAATGCTCGAACTTTATAGTGTCGTTCTGCACAACGATGACAGAAACCGTTGAAGTGTGCTCCCTCATGATAGAATCCGTTGTGCGGTATATCAGCGTATCCAGGCCGTCCACACGTGTCCACTGTGTACGGAGCTGGTCCATAATCCGGTCCTCCGGTGCCTGCTCCGCAAAACGCCAGACCGTGTCGCCGCGGTGTATCGTGTCCCTCGGGAAGGCATCGATGTCGTAAATGTCCTGCACCCCGTAATGAACCAGCCGGTGAAGGACACAGGAAGGCAGCATCAGAACAGCCGCTGCCGCTGTCAGTAGAATCAGGAGTTTTTTCATGTTTTTGGTCGCTAAAGTATTAATACTCCACAACTTACAACAATAATCATACCATTTCACGTAACTTATTGATTCTCTGCAATCTAACTGATTCTCAAAATTCCCTAATCGTCTATTATTCATACACAAAGTGTCTAATTTTTTGAAAATTGTCAATATTTTTGACATCTTAATTGAATACCGCAACGGCACCGAATCACGGCTTTTGCTACCGTTGCGGCACGGAGACGGAAGGGCAACTCGGACAAAGTTGGTAGGAAGTGCCTCTGAAATGAGCCGGTTTATAACGAAATCAAGAAGGTGGAGGTGAAACAGCGCTTTGATCGGCACCTTCCAGCTGAGTAACCGGTACCGGTCCGCTCAAAAGGCCCGTAGATGCGCTTTGTATCCAATGCTGTCGAAAAGGTGCCGACGGATGTGGCTTTTCACCGTCACCTTCTCGGCAGGGAACCATGGCAGGACCGCCGAGAGCCATCTCTGATGCAGATTGGCACATAACGAAAATGAGAAGGTGGTGGCAATATACCGTTTCACCCGGCACCTTCTGATGGGGAGGATGTCATAAACGGCACAAAGGCTACGACAGAACGTCTGGAGGCGATTCGGGATTTGCGCACCTTCGGAAGGTGAGGCGAAAATGCGGGAAATCTGCACACCTTCGGAAGGTGGGAAGAGGCGGATGGAAACGAAAACGCGGGTACAGGCGCTACAGAGGACCCAAGGCAATTGCGCACCTTCGGAAGGTGAGCAGAAAACGCGGAGAAACCACACACCTTCGGAAGGTGGGAAGAGGCGGATGGAAACGAAAACGCGGGTACAGGCGCTACAGAGGACCCAAGGCAATTGCGCACCTTCGGAAGGTGAGCAGAAAACGCGGAGAAACCACACACCTTCGGAAGGTGGGAAGAGGCGGATGGAAACGAAAACGCGGGTACAGGCGCTACAGAGGGCCCAAGGCGATTGCGCACCTTCGGAAGGTGAGACGGAAACGCGGGAAATGCGCGCACCTTCGGAAGGTGGGACAGGGATTTCGACTACTCCTTCGGAAGGAGTGGAAAGGGGCTGAAGCGGCTACACGTTGAAGAGGAAGTGCATGATGTCGCCGTCCTCGACGACGTAGTCCTTGCCCTGGACGGCGAGCTTGCCGGCGGCGCGGCATTCGGCTTCGGAGCCGTACTTGACGAAATCGTCGTACTTGATGACTTCGGCGCGGATGAAGCCTTTCTCGAAGTCGGAATGGATGACTCCGGCGGCACGGGGGGCCTTGTCGCCCTTGTTGATGGTCCAGGCGCGGACCTCAGGTTCTCCGGCGGTGAAATAGGTGCGCAGACCGAGCAGGTCGTATGCGGCGCGGACCAGACGCTCGATGCCCGAGTGCTCCAGGCCCAGCTCCTCGAGGAACATCTGGCGCTCCTCGTAACTCTCGAGCTCGGCTATCTCGGACTCAATCTTGGCGGCGATGACCAGAACTCCGGCGTTCTCTCCGGCGACGGCCTCACGGACGCGGTCCACATAGGCATTGCCACCGGCAGCCGAGGCCTCGTCCACATTGCAGACATACAGTACGGGCTTGGCGGTGAGCAGGAAGAACTCATGCGCGATCTTCTCCTCCTCCGGGTTCTCCAGCGCCACTGTACGGGCAGACTTGCCGGCCAGCAGGGCCTCCCGGTACCGGGTCAGTATCTCACAGGCCTTCTTGGCGTGCTTGTCTCCTCCTGTGGCCTGTTTCTGGAGCTTGCCCAGACGGCTCTCGACGGTCTCCAGGTCCTTGAGCTGCAGCTCGAGGTCGATGATCTCCTTGTCCCTCACCGGGTCCACACTGCCGTCCACATGGGTGACATTGGGGTCATCGAAACAGCGGAGTACGTGCAGGATGGCGTCCGTCTCGCGGATATTGGCCAGAAACTGGTTGCCTAGGCCCTCACCCTTGCTGGCCCCCTTGACGAGGCCGGCGATATCGACTATCTCGACCGTGGCAGGGACAACCCGTTTGGGATGTACCAGCGACTCCAGTACCTGAAGCCTGGGATCGGGAACAGTTGTGGAGCCGATATTGGGCTCAATGGTGCAGAAAGGGAAATTCGCAGCCTGGGCCTTGCCGGAGCTTATACAGTTGAAAAGTGTCGACTTGCCCACGTTGGGGAGTCCTACTATACCGCATTTGAGAGACATATCTGTACAATTTAATATTTTACAAAACCATCAGCTGCGCCACTATCACACGCAGAAACATCGCCAGAGGATAGACAGTAGCATAAGCTACAGCTATTCTCGACTCATCGAACGTGGTGTTCATGAACGCCAGAGCAGTGGGATTGGTATGTGAACCGCACACCAGTCCGGAAATGGAGAAATAGTCGAACTTGAACACTGTCCGGGCCAATATACATACAATGATCAAAGGGATAACCGTTATCAGGAATCCATAGAGAATCCACATATAGCCTCCTCCGAGAACTGCATCCACAAAGCCCTGACCTGCTCCGAGTCCCACAGCCGCAAGGAAGAGTGCTATTCCGACCTCCCGCAGCATCATATTGGAACTGGCAGTGGTGTAAGTAACCATGCCGAAGTCAGGACCGAAACGTGCAATCAGAATGGCCACTACCAGGGAGCCTCCCGCCAGACCGAGCTTCAGGGGCTGGCCGAGACCGGGCAGCATAATGGGTATGGAGCCTACGATGATGCCGAAGAATATACCTATGAAAATGGGTATGAGCTTGGGCTCGCGGAGTTTTTTCGCCTGATTGCCCACGAGACGGGCCACCTTGTCGATGGCGCTCTGGGCTCCCACGACCATGATACGGTCCCCGAGCTGCAGATGCAGGCCGGGCGATGCCGTCAGGTCTATGCCGGCGCGGTTGACACGGGTAATATTCAGACCGAACTGTGCCCTGATATTCAACTCCCCGAGGCTCTTGCCGTTAACAGAACTGTTAGTCACCACAAGGCGGCGGGAAACAAGATTGGTATCCAGTTTTTCCCATGTCTTCTGATCCATCTCAAGACGCTTCCCGATGAATGCTCCGACCACTTCCGTGTTGGCCGCAGAGGTTATCACCAGAAGTTTGTCCCCAAGCCCGATGACCGAGTCAGATGTAGGAATCTCCATGCGGCCGTCAGGATGGTACTGGCGCGAGACCACAAAATGTCTCGCCAGGAGTTCATCCACCTCTCGGATGGTCCTGCCGCAGATGGCCTCGTTCCTGACCTCCACAGCTATCTTGCAGGCGCTGTCGGGATTGGTCTCCTGATTGTGCACCTTCTCTTTCTCATTGTTTATATTGATGCGGAAGAACGCACGCACTCCGAGCAGGGTGAGAATCACTCCCACAACTCCGAGCGGATAGGCCACCGCATAACCCATGGCAATGGTCTGGTCGAGCGATCCGGTCATGTCGGTCACGGTCTGCTGCGCTGCACCCAGGCCGGGGGTATTGGTCACCGCACCGGACATCACGCCCACCATTGTGGACATGGGCGTTCCGGTAATGAAATGTATCGCGATGGTAATGCCCACACCCAGCACGACTATCAGCACAGCCAGCATATTGAGTCTCAGTCCTCCCTCCTTGAATGAGGCGAAGAATCCCGGTCCTACCTGAAGGCCGAGGGAAAACACGAAAAGTATAAGGCCGAAGTCACTGACAAAGCTGCGGACGGCCGGATTGATGGTAAAGCCGAAATGGGAGAGGATGATACCGACGAACAGTATCCACGTCACTCCGAGGGATATGCCGAAGACCTTGATCTTGCCGAGCATGATCCCGAGCGCAATTACAATGGCTATTATCAGAATCGCATGTGCCACGCTATCTGAGAACAGAAGGGAATCCAACCAGTTCATGTCTAATTCTCAAACAAAATGGAGCGCAAATGTAGCACTTTATTTGCGATTGGCAGGAATATTTTTCTCAAAAACGACTCCCTCGCGGTAGGCCTCGAGCAGGGCCGTCAGGTCCCTTATCTGTTCCTTGAGCACCTTACCTACATCTGTATCACCGACTTTCATTCTATTGCCCAGGTAGTCCACGACTGTCGTCATGGACTTGATGTCCACCCCGTCGCGCACGGCACGGTCAATGGACTTGAAGGGCTCGTGCTGGGCCAGTGTCAGACCATGTGAATTGAAAATCAGGGTATAGCCGGCAATGCCCGTGGTCGACTGATACGCCTTGGAGTAGCCGCCGTCGATGACCAGCAGCCGGCCTCCGGCCTTGATCGGGGACTCTCCCTTGGACGCCTTGACCGGCACATGCCCGTTGATGATGTGGGCATGCTCACCGGTAAGACCGAATTCTTCCAGAATCTTCCCGCATATCTCCCGGTCGTCCCGGTACTGCAGGTACCAGCCGTGCTTTTCCTTGTGCGTCTCCTTCTCGGCGATGAAATACCGCTCGAAGGTGGTCATCCGGTTCTTGTCGAAAGGGGGGGCATAGGGTCCGCACCAGAGGAACCACATGAAGTCCCGCGCATAAGTGCGGTATTTCTCGTCCTTGTCCTCGTAATAAGCGGCACGCACCACCTTGTCCACCATATCGAAGAGGGCCTTGCCCTTGTACAGCTTACCGAGGATGTTGATCTCGTGGAAGGAGCCGTCCTCGTTGAGCGGCATGGCTCCGTGGAAAAGAAGGTTGGAGTTGCGCACCAGATAGAGGGAACCTTTGGAGTACAGACAGCGGATATGCCTGTCCAGCAAAGCGTTGTTGGTAAAGCTACCCAGCAGCTTGGCCACCACCCCTTTCTCCTCGGCCGTCAGCCTGTAGGGATGTGCAGGGTCGACGGTAGGGAAATTCATGTCCTTCATCGCATAGTCCTTGTCCCCGATACGCACGGTTCCTGCAGTAAAATCTATCTTGTCCAGCAGGTTGCGGTCCGCCATCCCGAACTCCTTGCGTCTGCGGATTATATCTCCCTCCAGCTTGAACTGGATGATGGATATCGCCTTGTGCATCTGGGCTATAAGCCGTACTGTCTTGTCATCGAAAGTCGCCCCGGAATCCAGCTTGGGCTGGAAAGACAGGCATGGATCGTCCCCGTAGGTATCCATGGCGAATGTAGCCAGGGGCAGAAGGTTGATGCCGTAGCCGTCCTCGAGGGTATCCAGGTTGGCATAGCGGAGGCTGATGCGCAGGACATTGGCCATACAAGCGGCACTGCCGGCGGCGGCTCCCATCCAGAGCAGGTCGTGGTTGCCCCACTGGAAGTCCACATTATGGTACTCGCAGAGCAGGTCCATAATCTTGTGCGCCCCTGGACCGCGGTCATAGATGTCACCGATAATATGCAGCGAGTCCACTGTCAGCCGCTGGATAACGTATGCCATGGCGCAGATGAAGTTGTCGGCCGAACCGGTGGCGATGATGGTATTGAGGATAGCGTAGATATACTCGTGCTTGTTGTTGTCGGTCAGGGACTCATGTATGAGCTCCTCGATGATGTAGGAAAATTCCGGAGGCAGGGCCTTCCTCACCTTCGAGCGGGTGTACTTCGAGGCCGAGGCCACCAGCACCCGCACGAGGTTCACGATAGTCACCCTGTACCACTCGGCCATATCCTTCTCCTTGGCCTTGACCAGCTTGAGCTTGCGCTCGGGATAATAGATAAGGGTACACAGTTCTTTCTTCTCCTCCTCCTTGAGCTGGAAGCCGAAGAGCTCGTCCACCTTGCGCTTGATTGCTCCGGAGGCATTGCGCAGCACATGCTGCACCGCGTCATACTCGCCGTGCAGGTCGGTCATGAAATGCTCCGTACCCTTGGGCAGGTTGAGAATCGCCTCGAGATTGATAATCTCCGTAATCGCCGACTGAATGGTAGGAAAACTCTTGGAGAGCAGCTCCAGATATTTTACGTCTTTTGTCATAAAAGGTTTGGGTTACTTATTGATACGGTAATGCAGTCCGGACGCGCCCAGCCACTCCAGAAGCTCGTCCGTAGCGGTGACACTGTATTTGCGGGAGACGAACTCCGCATTGACCTTATCCTGAGCGTCGTAGACGTTGAGGGTCACGCGGGAGCGGCCCTTGTTGCGGGAAAGGGCCTTCTTGAGCCCCTTGCGCAGAGCCTCATCGATCTTCTCCAGCGGCAGGTCGATGATGAGTTCCCGGACCATCGACTCACGGACATTGGCCAGAAGGGAGACGGCGCGGACCTTGGTGCGGCCTCCGTTGATTTCCAGGACTTTATTGTCCTTATCCCCGATATTCCTGAACCGCGGGGCGACGTAGACCCGCACCAGCAGGACCTCGTGCGGACGGAGATAGCCGCTGACCGCCTCATAGTCCTTGTCGAAGAGGGCAAATGTCGTTGACCCCTTGAAGTCCTCTATCGTCAGGCGGCAGAACACCCCGTTGCCATTGGCCTTGGGCCTGACCTCCACACTGCTGACAAGCCCCGCAATCCATTGGTCCTTATCGAAATCCTCCCGGTTGCGGCTCGCGCTCACCCTGTCCACGTAATCATTCCAGGAAGGCAGGTCCAATGTGGTAAAATGCTCTATCTCAAAGCGGAAGCGGTCGAGGGGATGGGCCGAGATGTACATTCCCACCAGCTCCTTCTCCTTCTTGAGGATCTCTATCTGGTCCAATTCCGGCAGGACCGGGAGCGGAGGACGGGCGGTATCTATCGGGGCGCTGTCCCCGAAGAGGCTGCCTTTCATGGACTCAGCCGACTTCTGGAACAATGAGCCGTAGCGGATCAGCAGGTCCAGGCAGGTCTCCCCCTTTCCGGCCTCCACCGCAAATGAGCCGCGGTTGATCTCGGGGAAGGAGTCAAATGCTCCGGAGTATGCGAGGGCCTCGACGCCTTTCTTATTGACGGAGGTGGAGGGAACGCGCTCCATGAAATTGAATATGTCGCTGAACGGACCGTTGTTGCGGCGCTCCTCTATGATGCTGTTCACCGCTCCAATACCGATACCCTTGATGCCGGCCATGCCGAAGCGGATGTTGCCGTCCTTGTTGACGGTGAACTTGGTGTAGCTCTCGTTGACATCCGGGCCGAGGATCTTCATGCCGCCCCGCCGGCAGTCATCCATGAACTTGGTGATCTCGTCGATGTTGTTGAGGTTGTTGCTCAGGACGGCGGCCATGTACTCGGCGCGGTAGTGAGCCTTGAGGTAGCCGGTCTGATAGCCGACCCAGGCGTAGCAGGTGGCGTGGGACTTGTTGAAGGCGTAGGACGCGAATGCCTCCCAGTCGTTCCATATCTTGTTGAGTATGGCCTCGGGATGTCCGTGCGCCAGACCTCCGGCGAAGAACTCGTCCTTGAGCTCGGCCATGACCTTGATCTGCTTCTTTCCCATCGCCTTACGCAGCTTGTCGGCCTTACCCTTGGTGAAGCCGGCCAGTTTCTGGGACAGCAGCATGACCTGCTCCTGGTAGACGGTCACGCCGTAGGTGTCGTGCAGGTACTCCTCCATGTCCGGCAGGTCGTACTCAATCTTGCTCCGGCCGTGCTTGCGTGCAACGAAGTCGGGGATGTAGTCCATAGGGCCCGGGCGGTAGAGGGCGTTCATCGCGATAAGGTCCTCGAACCTCGAAGGCTGCAGCTCGATGAGCCATTTCTGCATGCCCTCGGACTCGAACTGGAACACGCCTATCGTGTCGCCCCGCGAGAACAGCGCGTAGGTCTCGGCATCGTCTATCGGTATGGTATTGACATCTAAGTCCACTCCCTGGGACTGCCGGATGTTCTCCACCGTGTCTTTCAGTATAGTCAGGGTCTTCAGCCCGAGGAAGTCCATCTTCAGCATGCCCGCCGACTCGATGAGGCTGCCCTCGAACTGCGAGACGAGGATGTCCTTGCCGGTCTCCTTGTCCTTGGCCGTACTCAGCGGGATGAAGTTCGTAAGGTCGTCGCGGCCGATGATGGTGGCGCAGGCATGTACGCCGGTGTTGCGGACCGTACCCTCGAGGCGCTCGGCGTACATAAGAGTGTCGTGAACCAGCTGGTCGCCGCTGTTGAAGGCCTCCTTGAACTCGGGCACCTTCTCTAAGCAGAGCTTGATCGTCGGGTCCACATCCTTGGGTTCCATCACCTTCTTCTTCTGCCCGGGATGGTCTGGATCATCCACCTCCTTCTCCTTCTGCACGGTAATCTTGCGCGGCACTAACTTGGCTAAGCGGTCGGTCTGGTCTAAGGCCAGCTTCTGGATGCGGCCCACGTCACGGATGACGCTCTTGGTGGCCATCGTACCGAAGGTGATCACGTGCGAGACGTGATCCTTGCCGTACTTGTCCTCCACGTACTTGAACACCCGGTAGCGGCCCTCGTCGTCGAAGTCGATGTCGATATCGGGCATGGAGATACGGTCGGGGTTCAGGAAACGCTCGAACAGGAGGTCATACTTTATCGGGTCAATATTGGTAATCGTAAGGCAGTAGGCCACTACCGAGCCGGCAGCGGAGCCTCGTCCGGGCCCCACCCACACGCCCATATCGCGGGCAGCCTTGATAAAATCCTGGACTATCAGGAAATAGTCGGGGAATCCCATCTTCTTGATCGTCGCCAGCTCGAAGTCAATCCTCTCCCTCGTAGCCTCGGGAATGTCCTCCCCGTAGCGGTGGTGCGCTCCCTCGTAGGTAAGGTGGTGCAGGTAATCGTTGGAATCGGTAAATCCCTCCGGCAGAGGAAAAATCGGAAGAATAGGGTCGTGGTTGAGGTTCAGCACCTCGCATTTGTCCACGATTTCCAGGGTATTGGATATCACCTCGGGATGGTCGGCAAAGATGGCCGACATCTCCTCGGTGGACTTGAGGTATTCCTGCTGGGTGTAGCGCAGGCGCTTGGGGTCGTCGAAGTCGGAGTTGGTGCTGATGCAGATCAGGCGGTCATGGGCCGGGCCGTCCTCCTTGCGCACGAAGTGTACGTCGTTGGTGGCCACCACCTTGATGCCCAATTTCTCCGCTATCTGGAAGATCACCGCATTGACCTGCTGCTGGTGCTCGAAGGTGCTCTTCTCCGCTCCGGGCACATCGGTCTCGTGGCGCTGCACCTCCAGATAATAGTCGTCCCCGAAGATGGACTTGTACCAGGCGGCCACCTCCTCGGCCTTGGCGATATCGCCCTCCATGATGGCCTGCGGCACCTCGCCACCCAGACAGGCCGAGCAGCAGACGACCCCCTCGTGGTACTGCTCTATCAGCTCGTGGTCGATGCGCGGCTTGTAGTAGAAGCCCTCGATGTAGGCCTTCGAGGAAAGCTTGATGAGGTTGTGGTAGCCGTCCATGTTCTTGGCCAGCATGATCAGGTGGTAGGAGCTCTGGTCCTCGCGGCCCTTGCGGTCGAAACGGCTCGCCCCGGCAACATAGAACTCCGAGCCCACGATGGGCTTCAGCGGAACACCTTTCTTGGCCACCGTATCCAGGAACTCCTTCACACCGAACATGTTCCCGTGGTCGGTGATAGCCAGGGCCGGCTGACCGTCGGCCACGGCAGCATCGATCAGGTCCCCTATCTTGGACTGACCGTCGAGAATCGAATACTGGGTATGGACATGCAGGTGGGCGAATGACATATCTTTCGGATTTATGTCTGCAAATGTAATACTATTTTCTATTGAGCGGACAACTCTAATTATCCATTAAAAGCTTTCGCATTTCGTCCATATCGGGAAGTGAATTCCGCATCTTCTCGTCCATGTCTGCTGCAGTCTTATAAGTAGCCACACCCATCGGGCTATTATAGTCACGGATTACATATTCCACAAAGGCTTTATCGGCACTTTTACACAGCAAAATTCCGATAGTCGGGTTTTCATGCGGCTTGCGCACTTTATCATCAAGCACTCGCATATAGGTCTGCAACTGACCAATGTACCCGGATTTGAACGCTCCCTTTTTCAATTCAACCACCACCATGCAATTCAGTTCACGGTTGAAGAAAAGCAAATCTGGAAACAATTCCTCTGTAAATATTTCCAAATGATACTGATTGCCTATGAAAGCAAAATCGCGCCCAAAAGTCATGATAAACTTCTTTATGTTACTCACTATGGCTTGTTCAACGACACGCTCATCCACATCTTCAGCCTTATCCACCTCAAGTTCCTCCACATTGATATAGTCAAGCAGATATTCATCCTTGAACATACCGATGGCTTTCCTGGCATTTGCCGCCGGCATGGTTTACAGGAAGTTATTCGCAGCATTTCCTGCATCCCGGTACAAGTTCTCTTTCAGCCTATTGCGCAAATCGTATTTATCCCATTTGTGAAGAACGGACTGATGGATATAAAACAGCACTTCATTTAGATCTTTCGTCTTATGCAGTATCTCCATGTGATGAGAGAAACTGATGCCCAAGAACTCCTCCCGGTTAATTTCGCTCGCCACGGGCGACCATTTCTGTAGTGAAAAACCATCTATATCAATACAGCCTTCAGCAACAGGCAGTTGTAATTTACTCGCCATTGGCGAGCATTTTAAATACGTCTCCCAGTATTCGGCAAAAGTGCGCATATTGCGTATATTCTGCTCAGAGAATCCGCGTAAGCCAGGTAGTTCTCTCTTCAGCCGTTCACTTATACGGCTGATAGCTCCTGTGCCCCATGTTCCGATACGAGAGTTGACTGACACATATAGTCCTATGCCAAAATAGAGTGACAACTGCTCGCCGGTAATCAGTTTGACCGAACGATACTGACTTTGCAGGATTGCCTGCTTAATGGCTGTCACAGCTTCATTATATTGTTGCTCCATGACTGTCATAATTTTAGAATTAAACTGTATGTCAAAACGCGCACTTTGACACGTTTTACTTGCGCTCGAAGATGTAGAGCTTGTCGGCGCGGCGGACACGGGAGGGTACGGGGATGGAGCAGGCGACACCCTGGGCCGCACTCTGAGCCGGTATGAGGTCGACGCGGATCTCGGGGATGTCCATTTCGACTACTCCAGTGGTGGGGCCGATGATGAGGATGTGCTGACCGACTTTCAGCGGGGCGGCCTCGACCAGGATCTCGGCCACTCCGAGGTTGGAGAAATAATTGTTCACCTTGCCGGCATAGACCTTCTTCATGGTCGCGCTGCTGCCGTAGACGCTGCTCCACTCGCCCAGACGGGCACCCTGGTAGTAGCCGTCCCAGAAGCCGCGGTTGAACACCTGCGAGAGCTGGTCCCGGAACGAGGCCCCGAACTCCGGGGTGAAGGTACCGGCCTCCACGGCATCGGCGGCGGCCCGGTAGGCGCTGACCACTTTCTGCACGTATTCCGCCGGACGGGCGCGGCCCTCGATCTTGAACACCGAGACGCCGGCTGCGGCCATCTTGTCCAGAAATTCTATGGTGCACAGGTCCTTGGGGGACATGATGTACTTGTTGTCTATCTCCAGTTCGTAGCCTGTCTCGAGGTCAGTGACGCGGTAGCCCCGGCGGCAGAGCTGGAGACAGGAGCCGCGGTTGGCCGACTTGCCGTTCTCGTGCAGGCTCAGATAGCATTTGCCGGAGACGGCCATGCACAGAGCCCCGTGGCAGAACATCTCGATCTGAACCGGACGGCCCGACGGACCGGTGATGCCCTCCGAGGCGATACGGTCGCTGATGGCCCTGACCTGCTCCAGGTTGAGTTCCCTGGCGAGGACCACCACGTCGGCATACTGCGAGTAGAAGCGCAGGGCCTCGGTGTTGGAGATATTGAGCTGGGTGGAGATATGCACCTCCAGACCGATGCGGCGGGCATACTCTATAGTGGTGATGTCGGAGGCAATGACAGCCGTGACTCCGGCGGCCTTGGCGGCATTGAGGGTGCTGTAGGCCTTGGGCACGTCCTCATCGTAGAGAATAATGTTCAGGGCCAGGTAGGTCTTGACATCGTGCTCCGAGCAGTAGCGGACTATCTCCGGAAGGTCGGCCAGGGTAAAATTGTTCGCGCTGTGGGACCGCATGTTCAGGTCCTCCACCCCGAAATACACCGAATCGGCTCCGGCCTGCACCGCAGCGGTGAGGGCCTCGAAGCATCCGGCCGGGGCCATTATCTCGAGTCTGTGTCCCCTGCTCATTTGCGGCGGTAGGTTATCTGGGTGGCGAACTCCTCGAGCAGGGAGAGCTTCTGCGCCCCGAGGGACAGGGCCTCGACAGTCTCCATTGCCTTATGGAAGTAGTGCTCTATGGCCTTCTCGGCATTGTCCTTGACCCCTATTTCAGTGAACAGCTGCTGGGCCGCCGCGATCTTCTCAGCCGCACGGTCCTCCCCCATCCGGAATATCTCCCCGAAGCGGGTCTTCTGCTCCCCGGACGCCAGACGGGCCGCCTCGACGTAGAGCCAGGTCTTCTTATTGTTCACGATGTCCCCTCCGATATTCTTTCCGAACACGGCCGGATCCCCGAAAGTATCCAGATAGTCGTCGGTAATCTGGAAGGCCAGACCTAGGTCGTAGCCGTACCGGTACAGGGCTTCTGCTGACTTCGCATCGGCACCGCCGAGAACCGCCCCTAACTTGGCCGAGCCGGCTATCAGCGCCGAAGTCTTCAGACCTATCATCATGATATAGTCGTCCATCGTCACCACCGGCATGGTCTCGTAGTTCATGTCGTACTGCTGTCCCTCGCAGACCTTCCGGGCAGTGTCGCTGAACACAGCCAGCACGGCCTGGAGCTTGTCGGCCGGAGCCTTGCACACGTACTCGTAGGCCTGTATCGACATCACGTCTCCGGAGAGAATCGCGATGTTCTCGTTCCACTTGCGGTACACTGTCGGCTGCCCGCGGCGGATATCGGCCCGGTCCATGATATCGTCATGAATCAGGGTAAACGTGTGGAACACCTCCAGTCCGAGAGCCGGATAGACTTGCTGCGGCTCTATCTTGTCCGTAAACAGCGAGCAGACCAGCAGAGCCAGGCGCGGACGGATCCGCTTGCCCCCGATGGACATCATATATTCTATAGGTGTGTAAAGCTCAGCGGGCTCGCCCTTCAGGTCGAGGGTGCATATCCCGTTGGAGACGATCTTGTCGATTTCAGCTAAACTGTACATGGTACTATGGATTTTCCTTTCGCGCAAAGATACGACAATCTCCCAAAAATGATACACATCCAAATAATTTGTATCTTCGCGGCGCAAAACAAAGCACATGGGCGAGAACAGAATACATACCGGAACCGCGACAGTGGTCAAGAACACCGGCAGCCACTACCTGCTGTCGGAGCTGCCGCAGTGGAAACCGCTGAACGCAGTGGTCAGAGGCAAGCTGCGTCTGAGCGGCTCTACGGCCACGAACCCGGTGGCAGTAGGCGACCGCGTGGAATACTCCGTGCCGGTGGATGCCGACGGAAATCCCGTGGACGAGGGCACCATCACCAAGGTCCTCCCGCGGAAGAACTACATCATCCGCAAGTCCACCAACCTCTCCCGCCAGTGCCACATCCTCGCCTCCAACATCGACACCGCCTACCTCATCGTCACCCTCGACAGCCCCGAGACCAAATGGCCCTTCATCGACCGTTTCCTGGTCACCTGCGAGGCCTACAAGGTCCCCGTCACGATACTCCTCAACAAGACCGACCTCTACGTCACCGAGGAGCTGCAAGCCAAAAGCGGACTCTTCCACAGTATCTACACCGACGCCGGTTACCCCATAATGGACATCTCGGTCCTCACCGGTCAGGGCGTAGACACCCTCCGGGAGCAGTGCAACCGCGGCGGCATCTCCCTTTTCAGCGGCGTCTCCGGAGTGGGCAAGTCCTCCCTTATCAAGGCCATCGACCCCGCCCTCGACCCAAAGACCTCCGAAATATCGGACAAATACCGGCAGGGCCGCCACACCACCACATTCTACGAGATCTACCCCACAAGCGGCGGCGGCTTCATCATCGACACCCCCGGCATCAGGGGCTTCGGCCTGGTGGACATCGAGCCGGAGGAGATCTCCACCTATTTTCCGGAAATGCTCCGCGTCGCCGACAACTGCCGCTACAAGCCCTGCACCCACACCCATGAGCCGGGCTGCGCAGTCCTCGAGGCAGTGGAGAACGGCACCGTCTCCCCCGAACGCTACATGTCCTACCTCGGAATGCTCGAGGAAGAGGGAAAATACAGATAGCACGACAATATGAAAAGACATACGGAGAACAGCGCGCCCAGATCCATGAACAGCCGGATCCTGCACCTCGCGGTGCCCAGCATCCTGGCCAACATCACCGTCCCCCTCGTGGGAATGGTGGACATCGGCGTATCCGGCCGCCTGGGCAACGTAGCGGCCATCGGGGCAATAGCCGTAGGCTCAATGCTCTTCGACCTGCTCTACTGGAACTTCGGCTTCCTCCGTGTCGGCACGGGAGGCCTCACGGCCCAGGCCTACGGCCGCAAGGACCTTCCGGGGGCCATGCGCTACTTCGTCCAGGGAGAGGCGACCGCCCTGCTCTCGGCCTCATTCCTGATACTGATCCAATGGCTCTTCGTCGAAGCGGCCTTCCTCTTTATCGACTGCTCGGCGGAAGTCCAGGAACTGGCCCGGAAATATTTCTTCATCCGCATCTGGGACGCTCCGGCAACCCTCTCGCTCATGGTGTTCAAAGGATGGTTCATCGGTATGCAGAACACCGTCTTCCCGATGGCGGTGGACATGACGGTCAATGTGGTCAACCTCGGCATGAGCATCTTCCTCGGCCTGCACACCCCTCTCGGCTTCGCCGGTGTGGCCCTCGGCACGGTCATAGCCCAGTACACCGGTCTCATCCTGGCCTCCATCCTGATGCTCACGCACTACGGCAGGCTGCTGCGGCACGTCAACATCCGGCAGCACGTGAAGTTCCGCTACATGAAGTCGTTCTACGTCCTCAACGCCAACCTCTTCCTGCGCTCGCTCTGCTTCATGCTGATATACTGCGGATTCACCTCCCTGGCCGCCCACTACGGAGACGTGCAGCTGGCCGTCAGCACCATCATCATGAAGCTGCTGATGCTCTACTCCTACATCCTGGACGGATTCGCATACGCGGGCGAGGCCCTCACCGGCCGCTACATCGGAGCCCAGGACAGACCGTCCCTGAACAAGGCCGTGCGGCTGCTCTTCACCTGGACAGCCGGCCTGGCCGTCGTCTCGACCGTGGCCTACGGCGTAGGAGGCCAGTGGATGGTAAGCCTCATGACGACAGAGGCAGCCGTTACAGCTGCCTCCAAACCGTATATGATATGGCTGATAATCATGCCAGCTTTCAGTTGCCTGGCCTTCATGTGGGACGGCATCTTCATCGGAGCCACCGCCGCACGGGCCATCCGCAACGGAATGATCTGGGCCTGCGCCTCCTTCTACGCCTGTTACTTCGCCTTCCGCGGCCTCATGGGCATCCAGGCCCTGTACATGGCCTACTTCGCCCACCTCATCGCCCGCGACGTCTACATGACGGTCACCGCCCGCCGGCAGGTCTTCTCCAGGATTACTCCTCCGTCTCCGGATCAGACTGCTGCACGGGTATAGTACCGTCCCACTGCTCCAGCGCCTGCTGAAGCTGGCTGTCCTGACGGAGGGCGGACTCGGCGCCTCCTGCCCGGAGATAGAACTTCAGGGCTATCTCATCCTCGAGGAGAGACTTGACAGTGGACTTGTTGGCCTCGAGGAAGTCCTCCTTTGTCAGCGAGATGCGCTCCAACATCCCGTCCATTTCCTCTTTAAGGCCGTCTAGCGTACTGTCAAGACCTTCCCGTTCCGCGGCTTCCAGCACCCTTTCCATCTCTATCTGGGATTCTGTCCTGGCGTCAAATTCCTTCTGAGCCGCAAACCGTACGAAATCGGCATACTCCTCATCAGTCAGCAGAAACTCTCCGGCCGGAGCGATGGAATCGTGGGTATTGTAGTATTTTATGGCATAATCACTGATGACATTGCTGTATATCAACGATATAACCGGACGACTGTAATATTTGGGCTCCACCTCGATATCCGGTGTAATTCCTCCACCGTCATAGACAGTACGGCCCGAACGGGTCTTGAATGCCTTCTTCAGGGAATCAGGCACGTATCCCACACTGCCGTCCTCATTGCGGTGACTGTAGTCTATGGCCTGGACACAACGTCCGCTGGGAGTATAGTACTTGGCTGTAGTAACCTTAAGTGAGGTATTGTATCCTGCCGGACGTATTGTCTGCACCAGCCCCTTGCCGTATGTACGCACACCGGCTATCGTAGCCCTGTCCATATCCTGAAGGGCACCGGCGACGATCTCGGAAGATGATGCGGAGGCCGAGTTGACCATGACCATCAGCGGCATGAGGGTATCCACCGGAGCAGTCTGGGTCTTATACTGAAAATCAGCAGCCGGATGCTTGCCCTTCGCAGATACCACCAGCGTGCCCTGAGGTACGAACAGCGACACGATATTCACCGCCTCATTCATCAGGCCGCCGCCGTTGCCGCGCAGGTCCAGTACCAGGCGTGTCATTTTTCCGTCAGCCTTCAGTTCCTCAAAAGCCCTGCGCACATCCCTGGAGCCGTCCACTGTAAAGCCGCCGATCTGAATATATCCGGTCGTGTCATTGAGGAAACCATAATATACCACATCCGGAATATGAATCCGCTCCCGGATCAGAGCCACCTGTACCGTGTCTCCTCCACGACCCCGCACTACTGTCATATTGAGGACTGTGGCGGGACGGCCGCGCATTCTCTCACTGCACTGGTCGGCGGTAAGGTCCTTGGTGCTTACTCCCTCTATCGCAACTATGGTATCACCCGGATGCAGTCCTGCCTTTATGGCCGCCGAACCCTCATACGGCTCCGCGATGATAATATACCCCTGGGGAGTCTTCTGTATCAGGGCTCCGACACCGCCGTAACTGGCTGTGGTCATAATGTCCAGATCCTCCTCATTCTCCTCCGGGATGAACACCGTATAAGGATCCAGAGTCGACAGCATCGCATCGATACCCTTGTGCAGCAACTCATCCAGACGCACCGTATCTACATATTGATCCTGGATAGTCCTGAGTATAGTAGACTGGATCTCCATATACTTGCCCGTGTTGAACTCCTCCGACTGAGCCGACAGCCGGAAAGCTGCCGCAAGAACTGCCGCAACGGAAACAGCCGTTCTTCTCAATATTGTGCCTGTAATCTTCATTTCGTTATTGCGAGATAATTATTCTGACTTCAAAACAAATTATATGCCGGAAATCTCCGCAGTAGTGTCCAGACAGAAGTCCAGATCCCGCTTAATCTGCTCCACATCCATGTGCTGGCCTATGAACACTATCTTCTGCATGCGGTCTCCGTAGTACTCGTCCCAGTCGCGGGCGAAACCGGGATCCTGGGCCTTGAGCTGCTCCAGTTCGTCCTCCGGGGCGGTGGCATACCACTGGCCCGCCTCCTTGAGCTGCTTCTGCCGTCCCGCCTGCTCGAACATGTAGGACATGTCCGGATCCTGGGTAAAATAGCAGATGCCCTTGGCGCGGATCACCTCCCGGGGCCAGTGCTTGATGACGAAGTTGTCGAACTTGTTGATATCGAAGGCAGGGCGGCGGTAATAGACGAATGTGCCTATGCCGTACTCCTCGGCCTCGCCTTCTTCATGATCGTGGTCATGATGATGGTGGTGATGCCCGTCGCCGTGTTCTCCGTGCTCATGGTGATGGTGATGCTCATGTCCGCGGGCCTCCGCCTCCTCCTCTTCCGTGGGAACGGCCTCTATACCGCGTACCCAGCCGGCCGATGCGGCCACCTGGTTGAAACTGAACATCCTGGTGTTGAGTATCAGGCTCAGGTCTATCTCCCCGTAATCGCATTCGATAATACGGGCAGAGGGCTGGACGCTGGCGATGATGCGGCTGATACGGGAGCGCTCCTCTGTTGTGACCTCCGAAGCCTTGTTGAGCAGGACTATGTTGCAGAACTCTATCTGCTGGAGAATCAGGTTCTCGATATCCTCCTCGTCCAGGTTCTCCCGCATGAGGCTGTCTCCGCAGGCGAACTCGTCCTGAAGCCTGAGAGCGTCCACTACGGTCACTATGCAGTCCAGGCGGGGGAAGATGCCGCAGTCCTCCAGCCTCGGGTCCATCCTGGGCATGGTGCAGATAGTCCTGGCTATCGGCTCCGGCTCGCAGATACCGCTGGCCTCTATGACTATGTAGTCGAAGCGCCGCATCTGTATCAGCTCCGTAATCTGGTTCATCAGGTCGGTCTTGAGGGTGCAGCATATACAGCCGTTCTGCAGGGCTACCAGGCTGTCGTCCTGAGTGCCGACCACCCCGCCGCGCTGAATCAGGTCCGCGTCTATGTTCACTTCTCCGATATCGTTCACGATGACCGCGAACCGGATGCCCTTCTCGTTGGATAGGATACGGTTCACCAGCGTTGTCTTCCCGCTGCCCAGATATCCGGTAAGGAGCAGCACCGGGATTTCCTGTCTGTTCATGTTCGTCTTATGCTTTAAACAACGGACGCAAAAATAACTAATTATCCATTCTTTTTGTACATTTGTCCGCAGAAAGTTATACGCATCCGTCCGCATGAGCCGAATACTCCGAATACCGGCGGCAGCCCTCGCCGCATGCCTGCTCATCCTCTCCTGCGCCTCAGGCTCCAGAGAGGCCAGGACAATGCTCACCGCAGCCGACTCCCTCATGGGCACAGATCCACAGGCCGCCCTCTACAGCATCATGTCCATCGACTCCTCCGCCGTTCTGTCCATGAACAATAAGGACAGAGCCCTGTACATCCTGCTCCGCACCCAGGCCAGGTACAAATGCTATCTTCCGGTAAGCGGGGACACGGCTATAAGCACGGCAGTGGAATATTACAGCAGAAGAGGACCGGCGTCCCGGCATGCAATCGCCCTCAGCATGAGGGGAGCCGTCAACTTCGAAAGGGGAGACTTCGTCTCTGCCCTGGAAGACTACAAGGACGCTGAGAAAATAGTCGATGAAAAGGACGGAGGTCCGGTCGCCGCAGGCCTGCTGCACACCAGGATAGCCGAGCTGTACCAGCTCACCTTCGTCAACGACTCCCTGACTGTGGAGCGGTACCGCAAAGCTCTGGAGTGCTTCCAGCGGAGTGACCGCGACGACCGGATCATGCAGGCCCGGCTGTCCCTGGCCAGAGCCCTCCTCCCGGTATCTCCGGAAGAGTCCCTGTCGAACACTCTTGCAGGAGCCGGTCTGGCGATGACACTTTCCGACAGCGGCATGATTCTGGTAGCCAGGGAACTCGAGGCAGCCTACTACCTCATAACAGGGCAGTATTCCGAGGCTGTCCGGACGGGCTCGGCCGCACTCAGCGAGGCAAATTATTCAGAGGCCAGGTTCGGGAAATCCGTCTCCAACATACTGCTGGCGATGAGCACCGCCTACGCCCGTACAGGACATCCGGACTCTGCCAGGGCTACAGCATCCCGGATACCGCGGGAAGCCCTGGACGAGGCCACATGGAACTTCCTGTACTACGACATAGCGCTCAGCGAGGATGATCCGGAATCCGCCCTGGGCTACCTGGCCACCGCCCACCGCATAGGCGACAGCACCCTGGCCGCAGGCTACGGGATGCACCTGCGCGGAGTTGAGAAACGCTATGAGAACAGCCGGATGAGCGAGCGGTACACCTCCATGCAGAACCGGTATTTCTCCACCTACATAATCCTGCTGGGTACTCTGTGCATAATAATCATAATCTGCTCACTCATATACGTCCGCAATATACGGCTTAAACGTGAGGTTGAGAAATGCACCGATATCATCCGGAGCCTCAACGAGGAAAAGGATACAGCCGGCAGAATCACTTCCACTGTGCATGGAAAAGAAAGCACCCTCATCTCAGAGGAGATGTTGAAAGTAACCGACGAGCTCATGGAGGCCTTCTACAAATATGGAAGGACCAAGGCCATAGCCGAACAAGTTAAAGCGATACTCCAGAGTCATTTTCCTGAAGAGGGCACCATGGCCAAAGTCCGCCGGATAGTAGACGCCACCTACCCGGGCTTCCTCTCCGGACTTGAGACAGCCTACCCTGCCCTCAAGGAGAAGGACATCTATCTCATAGCCCTCATGGCATGCGGGTTCTCCACCGGGACCATCTGCGCTCTTCGCAGAATATCAGAGAGTTCCCTCTATGTAGAAAAGACGCGTATAGCCCGCAGGATCGGAGAAGGAGGCCGTCTTGCGGACTTCATACAGAAAGCCCTCCAGGATTACAGGGCGTCTTAGCAGATCTATTTTCTATTATCAATACAGAATATGCTTATTTTTAACTGATTAGGCATATCTTACACCCATCATGCAATTGGATAAAATCTTAGCACATTCTATTATATTCCTGATTATCACCCATATAAAAAATACACACCTCTAATATTATTTTTTTGGAGGCAGCATGGACGTATCCTAAATTTGTTACCGTTTATTTTACGGTGAAAAGCTTCTGACACCCGGGATGCGGAATTGGGGGATTCCAGGCATTCCGGGTGTCGTTTTATTATTGTTCCTGACCGAGAATCCGGTCGACGAAGCGGCGGTCGTTGCTCAGCCGGGGCACCTTGTTCTGTCCTCCGGTCTTGCCCCTTCCCTCCATCCAGCGGTAGAATGTTCCAGGAGGCACGGGAGTCAGTTCCAGTTCCGTCATCGTCACATCCCCGCTGCGCTTGGCCTCATAATCCGAGTTGTGGCGGCACAGAGCGGCGTCCAGCTCATCCCGGAACTGCTGTAGCCTCCGGGAATCCCGCGCCGCCTCCTGGCTTCCGGCCGAGAACTCCACCACCCACTGATGCGCCCCCCTGGCATGAGTGCCGTCCATGAAGACAGGCGCCACAGTATAGTCGGTCACTTCCATTCCGCAGGTGCGGCAGGCCTCCGAAAGGGCCTCTTCCGCATTGTGAATCATCAGTTCCTCGCCGAAAGCGTTGATGAAGAGCTGTGTCCGTCCCGTGATGATAATCCTGTGCGGGCAGAGGGTTGTGAACTCCACGCAGTCCCCTATCAGATACCGCCAGAGCCCGCTGTCGGTGGTTATCACCATCGCGTATGTCACACCGGTACGCACCTCGTCCACCGTATAGACATCATCCGACTCCCCTGCCAGGACTTTGTCCAGCGAGCGCATCGGGATGAACTCGAAGAAGACCCCGTTGTCCAGAGTCAGGGCCATGCCCTTCTGCGACGGGTCGTCCTGCAGGGCGAAGTAGCCCTCCGAGGCATTGTAATTCTCCAGATAGTGCATCCTGTCCGACGGGATGAGCCGGCGGTACTGCTCGCGGTAGGGTTCAAAACTGATGCCCCCGTGCATGAAAAGCTCGAGGTTGGGCCATATATCCGTCAGATACTCAGCATGATTATACTCAAGCAGCCGCTCTATCATGATGAGGTTCCAGGACGGGACACCGGAGAAATTGGTCACGTTCTGCTTCGAGCACACCCGGCAGATGCCCTCTATCTTCTGCCTGAAATCCGGCAGCATGGCTATGTCCCGCGACGGGGTGCGCACGATCTCTGCCACGGACGGACTGTTGCTCAGCAGAATGGCCGACAAGTCCCCGTTCCTGGCCCCGCCGTCCGAGAGCTCGTCCACCTTGACGCTGCCGCCGAGGGTGAGGGCCTTGCCGTTGAACAGACGCGAGCCGGGATAGCGGCGGATATAGGTCGCCAGCATGGTCTTGAAGCCGCGGTAGTGACAGCCGGAGAGATTGGCCGGAGTCACCGGGATATACTTGCTCTTGTCCGAGCTCGTGCCGCTGGACTTGGCGAACCAGCGTACCTTCTGATTCCACAGCACGTAATCTTCGCCGCGGCGCAGACGCTCGATGTAGGGCGCGAAGCCGTCGTACTCCCGCACCGGCACCGCCCGCCGGTAATCCGCATATCCGCGTATCCGGTCGAAACCGTGCTCCCGGCCGAAAGCCGTATCCCGGCCCGCCTCCAGCAACTGCCTGAAAACGTGTTCCTGTACCGCCCCGGGATGCTCGCACCCGCGGTCAAAACTCCTTAGCAGCGGACTCAGCGCCGCCATCACTGTTCTGTTCAATACCGACATGACGCACTGTGTTTTTAAAACGTTGGCGAAGTTAGCGAGAATTCGGGAAAAATCAACGGATTTTCGCAATCTGATGCAGGACGGCCACCGAGCGCAGGTCGATACGGGAGCCGGTATGATACTCCAGCCAGCGCAGAACGGCCTCCACCAGCTCCTTGCGCTCCGCACCGGTCATCGGCACGGCCAGGGCATCCTCGAAGGAGGCCTCGTGAAATGTGAGCAGCCGGGAAATCTGCTGCGGGGTGAACGGGTTGTAATCCAGGTTAAAACCGCTCTCGAAGGGAAATCCCAGATAGGCGGCGTACCGGTCCAGGAACCACAGGTGGAAATTCGCGGGACTGCTCCCCAGAGCCTCCAGCCGCAGCACAGCGTCCTCCAGGAAATCGTAGAGGTCCTCGTCTCGCTCGGAATGCAGGAGGGTACGGTAGAGCAGCTCACTGATGAACATCGCTATGGATATCTTGTCAAAATCCTCGCGTATCGAGTGCAGACGGTACTTCGGGGAAAACTCCCGCAGGTAGGCCATCCCCGCCTTAGGACTTTTGGAGGCCACATAATTGACAATACTGAGCGGATGCAGGAGGACCGCCCCCGGATGGGAGGGCCGCCGCTTGCCGGAGGTGCGGAAGGCCCCGCGCAGCATGAGGCTGGTGCGCCCCTCCTCCCGGGTATAGCCGTGGACTATCAGGGAAGAGTCGCCGTAGCGGGTGGTATGAAGGACAATCATCATCGCCCGCCGCCGGTCAGATGCTCTCTCCGCATCCACTCCGCGAACTGCCTCATGGCCTCACCGCGGTGGGAAATGGCATTTTTCTGCTCATGGGTGAGCTCGGCGAAAGTCTTCTGAAGACCGTATTTCTCCGGAAGGAATACCGGGTCATAGCCGAAGCCGTCCTTTCCGGAGGGAACGGCGGCTATCTCCCCCTCTACCCTGCCCTCGAAGACCTTCTCCCCGCTGCCGCTGACATATGCCACCACGCAGCGGAAACGGGCGGTGCGCATCCTGCGGCCGTCCTGCTCCGCGGGCACGTCCTTCAATTCGGAGAGGAGCTTGCGGACATTGTCCTCAGCCTTCTTCCCCGGACCGGCATAGCGGGCCGACAGCACCCCGGGCGCCCCGCCCAGAGCATCCACAAAGAGCCCCGTATCATCCGAAAAACACGGCAGACCGGTCTTCCTATAGACGTACTCCGCCTTCTGTAGCGCATTGCCCTCCAGAGTATCCGAAGTCTCCGGAATCTCCTCAGTAACACCAAGTTCCGCCAGAGTCCTCAACCGGAACTCCGGACCTAAAATCTGTGCGGCCTCCTCGACCTTGTGGGGGTTGCCTGTTGCAAAAACTATTTCCATTGTATTATTTATTTTCAGCATTATAAGATTTCAGCACACTGTTCACTTCGTCAATCAGCTGTGTCTGTGTAGGCAGGTAAAGCTTGTATTCGCTCGCCAGGATGGTCCTGTTATCCTCTGGAAGCGCCATACGGACAACCGTATCATTTTTGTCAGCGCATAGCAGAATCCCGATGGTAGGATTTTCTTCCGCAGTCTTCTCCACCCGGTCATAATAATTGACATACATCTGCAACTGGCCCAAATCCTGATGAGTCAGTTTTCCCATTTTCAGTTCTATTACCACAAAACATCTCAGCAGGCGGTTGTAAAACACCAAGTCTGCAAAAAACTCATCGTCCTCCAACAGGATTCGTTTCTGTCTTGCGACGAAAGTGAAACCCTGTCCCAATTCCAGCAAGAAGTGCTGCAGATGAGTTATAATGGCCGACTCAAAATCTTTCTCGTAATATGCAGCCTCCCGTTCCAATCCCAGAAACTCCAGATACATCGGGTCCTTAATTATCTCCAAAGGAGATTGGGGGATTCGTTCTTTACGGGCAACTGCAAGCACGGCCTCCTTGTCATTGCTCAGCAGCAGACGTTCGTAAAGCTGTGAATTGATTTGCCGCTCAGTTTCTCTTGCCGTCCAGTTATTGTTGACGGATTCCAGTTCATAATACAGGCGTTTGTCCGGATCTTCTATCTGAATCAGCATGCGATACTGTGTCCAGTTCAATTGCGAACGCAGTGCGTTCGCAATTGGATAAAGTCGGTAAAATTGACGGCACATTTCCAATTGGCGTACAGAAAAACCGCTGCCATACTCCGGCTCCAGCTGCTTGGCAAGATTCTTTATAAGATACGTACCGTAATCGGCACGGTCTTTCCCCAACTGTTCCTCTTCAAAAATGCGCCGGCCTATATGCCAGTACATCTGTACCCGGCAGGAATCCACACTGCGCACCGCCTGAGTTCTGGCAGCACTGATGATTTCACGAACATCGTTTAAAAGTGATGATTTTACTTCTTCTACTCCAGACATATCCTTCTTCTCTTTTCTTTTTCCTGTACGCAAAAATAGCAAAAATAAAATCATTTAACAATCGTCACTGCCTGCCCTTGTGCCGGCCTTCGGAGAGGACTACGGCGGTGACGGCGATGATGATCAGGATGATGCCGGCAGCGGTGCGGAGGGTGAAGGCCTCGGAGAGGGCCAGAACGCCTATGACCACGGCGGTGAGGGGCTCGAGGGCTCCGAGGATGGCGCTGAGGGTGGGGCCGATGCGCTTGATGGCGGCGACGAGGGTGATGTTGGAGACGGCGGTGCCGAGCAGGGCGATGCCGAGGATATTGGCCCAGAGGAAGCCGTCGGAGAGGGGCACCCAGCGGACTCCGCCGGAGAGCATGCCGAGGAGGGTGAAGCTGACGGCGCCGAAGCCCATGACGTAGACGGTCAGGGGGAGGGTCGGCATGTTCTGGACGGCTGTCTTGCGCACGCCGACGATGTAGGTGCCGTAGGCTATGACCGAGAGTGCGGCCCAGAGAATGCCGGCGGTGACATTGCCGTCCTCAAGCCGGATGTCGCCTCCTGCCAGGAAGCCGGCTCCGACCAGGGAGAGGATGATGGCGCCGATCTTGACCCAGGAGCGGGGTTCGTGGAAGACCGTCATCATGACGGCGGCCACGAAGAGCGGGTACATGAAGTGAATCGTAGAGGCAACTCCGCTGGCGATATTCTCGTAGGCTATCAGCAGGCTGATGGCGGTCAGGGCACAGAAGAAGCTGACGGTCAGCAGCGGAAGCCAGGCACCCTTCGGGACGCGGAAGGACTTGCGCATGAGCAGGCCCACGGCCAGCAGGATGAGAGTGGCCACACCCCAGCGGTAGGCGAGCACCTCGAAAGGCGAGAAGCCTGCGTCCATGAGGGTGACGGAAAAAAAGGGAACGAAGCCGAATGTCAGGGAAGAGACTGCAGCGAGGACGATGCCGCCGGTCTTATTTTTCATCTTCCATTTCAACTAATTCATAATCGATAATCTTCTGCTCCAGGGAGGCACGTACCACCCGGATCCAGACCTTGTCGCCCATAGTGAAGCGGCGTCCGCGGGAACGGCCCACGATGGAGTAGGTCTCCTCGTCGAACTGATAGAAGTCGCCGGGGATGTCCCTGACGGGCACCATGCCCTCCACCTTGTCCGGTTCGGTCTCCACGTAGAGGCCCCACTCGGTCAGACCCGAGACGGTGCCGGGGAATATCTGGCCGACCTTGTCCTGCATATACTCGCAAAGCTTGTACTTGATGCTGGAGCGCTCGGCCTCGGTGGCTATCTGCTCGCGCTGAGAAGCATACTGGCAGCAGGTCTCGTAGTATTCCTTGTTCTGGGACTCGACTCCGGCCAGATACATGGCCAGCAGACGGTGCACCATCATGTCGGGATATCTTCTGATAGGTGAGGTGAAGTGGGTGTAGTATTTGAATGCCAGTCCATAATGGCCTACATTGTCGGTTGTATAATGGGCACGGGCCATGGAGCGCAGGGCCATCATCACCACGGCCTCCTCCTCGGGACGGCCCTTGACGGTGCCGAGCAGGTTGTTGATACGCTGGGCCACATTCTTGCCTTTTATCTCCTTTACCTTCACACCTTCGGGGAACCGCTTGGGCTCCTCTTTTTTCTGACCGTCCTCCATCGCTCCCGGCTCCATCGGGAAGTCGTAGCCGAAGAGACGGACAAACTTGCGGAGTACTCCGAGCTTCTCCTCGTTGGGATCCTCGTGGACACGGTAAACGAAGGTCTTGGCCTTCTTCGTCTTGGGCACCTTGCCCACATACTCGGCCACGGCACGGTTGGCCAGCAGCATGAACTCCTCGATGAGCCAGTTGGCCTCCTTCGATATCTTCTCATAGACCCTTATCGGCTTGCCGGTCTCATCCACCTCGACCTTCATCTCGGGACGCTCGAAGGCAATGGCTCCGGCGGCGAAGCGTTTCTTCCTCAGGACAGAGGCTATCTTGTGCAGGGCGGTGATCTCCTTGGCGAGCGGGCCGTTGCCGGTCTCGATGACGGCCTGGGCCTCGTCGTAGTTGAAGCGGTAGTCGGACTTGATGACGGTACGGCCGAACCAGCTCTTCTTGACCACTCCTGTAGGTGTGATGTCAAATACCGCTGAGAAGCAGAGCTTTTCCTCGCCCGGTCTCAGGGAGCACAGGTTGTTCGAGAGTTTCTCGGGGAGCATGGGCACTGTGCGGTCCACCAGGTAGACAGAGGTGCCGCGCTCGTAGGCGCACTTGTCGATGATGGAGCCGGGGGTCACATAGTGGGTCACGTCGGCGATATGCACTCCGACCTCTATGTTGCCGTCCTCGAGCTCGCGGTACGAGAGGGCATCGTCGAAGTCCTTGGCGTCGGCAGGGTCAATAGTGAAGGTGGTCACCTTGCGGAAGTCCCTGCGCTCGGCTATGTCCTTGGGGGTTATCTTGTCGGGCACGGCCTCGGCTGCGGCCTCCACCTCGGGCTCGAAGCGATACGGTAGACCGTATTCGGCCAGGATGGCGTGCATCTCGGTGTCGTTGGCACCCGGCTCGCCCAGCACGTCTATGATACGGCCTGTCGGGGCCGGAGCCTTCCTCGGCCAGTCGGTCACGATGACGGCGGCCTTCAGGCCCGACACGTCGCCGGGCTTCCAGGTCCGCTGTCCGTTCTCTCCGAAACATCTGTCTATCTCCTTGAGAGGTATACTGATATCGTATGGCATATTGCGGCTCTCCATGATCAGCCAGGCCTCACCGCGGGATATCTGCAGAACCCCGATATGAGGCTTGGAAGAGCGCTCGAGCACTGTGATTATCTCGCCCTCGATACGCTTGGGCTTGCCGTCGGCACCGACACCCTTGGCCTTGGTCGTCAGCACCTTGACTATATCGCCGTTGAGAGCCCCGCGCATCTTGTGCTGAGGCACGAACACATCATTGTCCCTGTCCGGCACCTCCACGAAGCCGTAACCCTCGCGGGTCATGCTCACCGTACCGGTCAGCTCCTCCTTGTTAAAATGCTCCTTCTTTCCTTTGGATTTCCTCTTTCCGCCCGAACGCTCCTTCCTCTTGAGATTCAGCTCCTTCTGCATTGCCTTCTGGTCAGGCATCTGATTCTTCCCGTGCTTTCCACGCGGACGGGAAGAGGGTCTTTTCTTTCTTGTCATATACTCTATTCTGTTATCAGCGACAAATATACGCAGAAGCCGAGCGCAGAGCAAATTTATTTGCTCCGCCGAGGCGCTACAGTATATGTGGCCGTCAGGCCAAACATAGCAAGAATCGCGCTTGTTTGAGCCTTTTATGACAAATACCTCCGCCTGCTCAATATTTTTGACGCTATGCCGACGGAAGGACTGGCCGACATGACTCCTTCGGAAGGAGTAGGAAAATGGCAGGAAAATGCGACTCCTTCGGAAGGAGTGATGCGGGGAAAGGGCCACAACGGCAGTGAATCATGGGATTCAGTGCCATTGTGGAAAGGGGACGAAAGGGCAATGCCGTTCACAGGCGCCGTGACGAGGTTGCAGCGAAACAGGGCCTCCGCAACGGCACCGAATCCCGGGATTTGCTGCCGTTGCGGAAACAAAACCGAAACTTTTATTATTTTTACAGACTGAATTCTTTAAGCAAGAAAATACGATGAAAAGACACATGTTAGCAGCCGCCGCACTGCTCATCGCCGCAACAGCACTGCTCGGCGGATGCACCGGGGAAAATAGCCGGAGCGGTATTGAGGTAATCGACCTGTACAGATACAAGGACGGAGGGGCGCTGACGGATGCCATGCTGGACAGTCTCGCGACAGAGACCAGGGTCATCGGGCTCATGGCTGAGGGCGACCTGACCATACCGGCCAATCCGGTGAGAATCAAGTTTGCAGGAGATATCACTGGTACTGACTGTCCGGCACGGAATACAGGCGAAGGCACAACCGAAGGCATAACCGAAGGCCGGATCTACGTTCTGGACAATCCCGGAATCCGCACATTCCAGATGCTGGCATTCGACAGCGACGGAAAGCTGATGCAGAAAATCGGCGGGCCGGGACGCGGACCGGGAGAGTATTTTGTACTCACGGACTTTGCAGTGGCACCGGACGGAAGTCTGTGGATCAATGACGCCGGCATGGACAACATGCTCCACTACAGCAGCAGCCTCGAGTACATCGACACCTATCCGATGCCGTACGACATAGACAACATGGAGTTTCTCGAAAACGGCGAGGTGCTGGTCAATGTCTCCCAATGGGACTCCACTCAGATAGAAATCGCCGTGACCGACACCACGTTCCGCCATGACGGCCGCAGGGAACTGCTCCGTTACAGCCACAGCCAGCGCACCGGCTACGTCTACACATTCGGGGACGGGTCCCTGATACGGACTCAGGACGGATATCTGCACTGTCACCCCATCGACCCGGACATCTATCTGATAGACGACGGCACAGGAGAGATTCTCCGCCACTACCGCGTGGATTTCGGCCCGGATGCACTCACTCACAATGATATAAGCAGCCTTGGAGACAATGACGACCGCTATATCGAAATCCTGTGCAGCAGCTCCTATCTGTACAAGATATTCACTGTCACAGACCGCTACATCCTCGGACAGGCTATGAGAAAGGGGGAATACCCGTATTTTCTGGCCGATCTGGACACTGAGACTGTCTACTGGAGCAGTTCAGACAGTTCAGAGGAGGGCATGAGCGGCATCCTCGACTACCGGGACGGCTGGCTGATCTCCACCTTCCTTCCGGATGAGCCGGACGCCCATTACAGACTGATACTGCGGAAGTTTCAATAAACCTGCAGACGCACCTTCCGGTCCTTGACCATGATGTAGTAATCCCCTGGCTCCAGGAAGCGGTTGCCGTCACTGTCGACGAAACTCAGGTCCCGCGCCGGGTCGATCCCGAAGCGGAAGACGCGGGTCTCTCCCGCCGGTATCACCTGCTTCTCGAAATGCTTCAGCTCGCGGAGCGGACGGGTAATCCGGCATGCGGGGTCGGAAATGAACCAGTGCACGGTCTCGGCTCCGTCCCGCTCTCCGGTATTGGTCACGGATATCTCGGCGGTCAGGGTCTCTCCTCCGGTTACCGACTCGCGGGAAAGTTTCAGGTCTCCATATTCGAAAGCCGTATAGCTCAGGCCGTGTCCGAACTCATACAGGGGCGTGGACGGGATGTCCTGATACAGTCCCTGCCGGGGACGCGAGCTCTGACGCCGGTTGTAGTATACCGGTATCTGCCCGGTGGTGCGTGGGAAAGTGACGCTCAGCTTACCCGAAGGGTTGACCCTTCCGGACAATACCCCGGCCACAGGACGTCCTCCCGGCACACCCGGCTGCCACATCTCCACGATGGCATCGCAAAGAGGCTCTACCCGCTGCAGCGCTAAGGGCCGTCCGCTTGACAGCACCAGCACCATCGGCTTCCCGGCCTTCTGCATTTCCACGATAAATTCCTCCTGAATCTCCGGCAGTTCAATGGAGGAGCGCGATCCGTTCTCCCCGCTCCATCCGCGCCGCTCGCCCATGAAGAGCACCACCACATCCGCCTCCCGGGCCGTCTCAAGGGCGGAGGCGAAGCCGCTCCGGTCATCCCCGTCGAAGGGGCAGCCCGCGTGGAAGAGCACCTGCGACGTTCCTCCGAATTCCTCTGTCAGGGCGTCCCGCACTGGATACACCTCCTCTCCCCGTCCGTGCCCGCTCCAGCTGCCCAGAAGCTCTCCCGGCGCATCCACTATCGGCCCGAGCACCGCTATCGTGCGCTGTCCCTGAAGGGGAAGGAGCCCTCCCTCATTTTTAAGCAGGACAATGCTCTCCTCGGCCAGACGCTCCGCCAGCTCCCGGCTCTGCGGCAGAAGCAGGCGCTGATCAGCCGGAACCTCCCCGGTATAAGGCTGCTCGAAGAGTCCTAAACGAAACTTGAGGGTCAGAACGCGCCGCACGGCATCGTCTATCCGCTCTTCGGAGACCGCTCCCTCGCGGACGAGCGAATCTAAATAATTGTCATAGCAATGTCCCACCATGTCCATGTCCAGACCGGCGTTCACGGCAAGACGGGCCGCCTCCTTGCGGTCAGCGGCGGCTCCCTGCGGTATCAGCTGAGGCACCGCCGCCCAGTCCGAGACCACGAGCCCTCCGAACCCCCATTGTCCCTTCAGGACCTCGCTCAGGGTGTAGGCGTTGCAGGTCGCCGGAGTGCCGCTGATGTCATTGAACGAGCTCATCACCGTAGCCGCTCCGGCCCGGACCCCGGCCTCGTACGGCGGCAGGTAGGTGTCCCAGAGAGTCTGACGGGATATCTCGGTGTAGACATAGTCCCGGCCGGCCTCGGAGGCACCGTAGCCGACATAGTGTTTCAAGCAGGCCGCCACCTGGGCACTGCTGCTCAGGTCGGAACCCTGATAGCCCTCGACGGAGGCCGCGCAGAAAGCCGCGTTGGTATAGGGATCCTCGCCGTAGCCCTCGGATATCCGGCCCCAGCGGCCGTCCCGGGCCACGTCTATCATGGGCGAGAAAGTCCAGTCCACACCCGAGCGGCGGGCCTCGGCGGCAGCCATGTCACAGGCCTCCCGGACCAAATCCGTGTTCCAGGAGCAGGCCTGGGCCAGCGATATCGGATAGACCGTGCGGAAACCGTGGATCACATCGTACCCGAAGAGTATCGGGATACCGAGACGGGTCTGCTCCATCGCCCGCCGCTGCATTCCGTTGCGCAGTTCAGGGTTCTCCTCGTAATAGATCAAGGAGCCGATGCCGGCCGGAATCCGGGCCGTCACCTCCTCTATATTGTTCGCGTTGTCGCTGGCTCCCAGCGTATACTGGTTGAGCTGGAGTATCTTCTCCTCCAGGGTCATGCGTTCCAGCAGGTCCTCGACGCGCTCCTCCACCGGAAGCGAGGCGTCCTTGTAGCGGGGTTGTCCGCAGAGCGGCCAGGACATCAGGCCGCAGCACAGCATCAGACAGGCAAGTGTTTTCATATCCAGTAAGTTTTGTCTGTGCAAATTTAACCAAAAATGATTATCCGTGTATTTCCGATTTTTTCATACTTTTGCGCCCGAAAACAGATAGAAAGTATTAAGAAAAGGAATCAGGATTATGGACAAGAAAGTATTACTTATGATCCTCGACGGCTGGGGCGAGGGAAAGCATGACCGCTCCAACGCCATCTACACACAGGGAACCCCCAATCTCGACAAGCTCAGGGCCAAATACCCCGTATCGTTTCTGAAAGCCTGCGGTGAGGATGTGGGTCTTCCCGCCGGCCAGATGGGCAACTCGGAGGTAGGACACCTCAACATCGGTGCAGGCCGCATCGTATATCAGGACCTGGTAAAGATCAACCGCGCCTGCGCCCAGCACAAACTACTGGAGAACAAGGAAATCAAGGCAGCATACGATTATGTGGCAGGAAGCGGGAAAGCCCTGCACTTCTTCGGACTGTGCTCCCACGGCGGAGTACACAGTTCCCTGGCCCATCTCTACGAGTTCCTCGAGGTGGCCGCTCAGTACCGGCTGCCCAAGGTATATGTCCACTGCTTCATGGACGGCCGCGACTGCGACCCCCGCAGCGGCAAGGGCTTCATCGAGGAGCTGCAGGCCAAGTGCGCTGAGCTCCGCGCCAAATATCCCGATCCTTCACAGGGCCCCGTCATCGCCAGCATCATAGGCCGCTACTACGCCATGGACCGCGACAAGAGGTGGGACCGCATCAAGATGGCCTACGACTTAGTGGTCAACGGAGAGGGCGAAAAGTTCACCGACCCCGTGGCTGCCATGCAGAAATCCTACGACGAGGGCGTGACCGACGAGTTTATCAAGCCCCTCTGCGGAACGGATGCAGCCGGCAAGCCTCTCGGACTTATCTCCGAAGGCGATGCCGTCATCTTCTACAACTTCCGTAACGACCGCGCCCGCGAGATCACGGCAGTGCTCACCCAGCAGGACATGCCGGAGCAGGGCATGAAGACCATCCCCCTGTACTACTGCTGCCTGACCCCCTACGATGACAAGTTCACCGGACTGCACATCCTCTTCGACAAGGAGAACGTGCCCGACACCATCGGCGAGGTAGTCTCCAAGGCCGGACGCAGGCAGCTCCGCATCGCCGAGACAGAGAAATACGCCCACGTGACCTTCTTCTTCTCAGGCGGACGCGAGGAACCTTTCGAGGGCGAGTCCCGCATCCTCATCAACTCCCCCAAGGTGGCCACCTACGACCTGAAGCCCGAGATGTCCGCTCCCGAAGTGACCGAGGCCCTCGTCGCCGAACTGAACAAAGGCGTACACGACATGGTCATCCTCAACTTCGCCAACGGTGACATGGTAGGCCACACCGGAGTCTACGAGGCCATCTGCAAAGCAGTCAAGACGGTGGACGAATGCGTCGCCAAGGTAGTGGACGCCGCCCGTGCCAACGGCTACTCGGTATTCATCACCGCCGACCACGGCAATGCCGACCATGCTGTCAACGAGGACGGCTCGCCCAATACAGCCCACTCCCTCAACGTAGTGCCCTTCATAGCCGTGGATGACGACATCAAGAGCCTGCGCAACGGACGTCTGGCCGATATCGCCCCCACCATGCTCAAGCTCATGGGCATCCCCGCCCCCGCCGATATGACCGGAGAACCGCTGTTTTAAACAGCCCTTCATACTGCAGTTTTATAAAGCCGGGACATCCGTTTGTGATGCTCCGGCTTTATTCTGAATTTCCCGTAGAATCACTATCTTTGTAGAAAATACGGAGGACACAGCCATGATAAAATTTCCTATCGGAGTTCAGAGTTTCGAGAAAATACGTAAAGAGGACTATGTCTATGTAGATAAGACGGACTTGATTTACCGGCTGGTAAATGACGGCACTATCTATTTTCTGAGCCGTCCGAGGCGGTTCGGGAAGAGCCTGCTCGTGTCCACTATCGAGAACTACTTCCTGGGACGGCGCGAACTGTTCAAGGGACTGGCCATCGACGCTCTGGAGAAGGAGTGGCTGGAGTATCCTGTGTTCCATATTGACTTCAACGGCTGCAACTTCACAAAGGCCGGGACGCTGGACAGTGTGATAGAGGAGACGGTAAGCTCCTGGGAAAGGAAATACGGCCACAGCGATGATTTCACTGACGTGGGCGGCCGCTTTGCGGAGGTCCTGCGCAGGGCCCACGAGGCCACCGGGAGGCGGTGCGTGGTGCTCATCGACGAATACGACAAGCCACTGCTGGACGTGATGGATACGGACTACACGATCGATGTGGGCGATCAGCGCAGGCCGCTGGAGGACTGGAACAGGGAGGTGCTCAGGGGATTCTACTCCGTCTTCAAGGCCGCCGACAATGACCTTCAGTTCGTGCTCCTCACGGGAGTCACGAAGTTCGCCCAGATCAGCGTGTTCAGTGGATTCAACCAGGCCAATGACATCAGCATGAGCGAGAAGTACGAGGCTCTGTGCGGCATCACCCAGGACGAGCTGGAGAGGTACTTCGCCGAGCCCATAGATGCAATGGCCGAAAAACTGGGCATCACCCGCGAGGACGTCCTGCAGCGGCTCAAGGAGCAGTACGACGGCTACCATTTCAGTGTCGCGATGAGGGACATCTACAACCCCTTCAGCCTGCTCTGCGCGTTCGACGAGCTGAGAATCGACAGCTACTGGTTCACCACCGGCTCGCCCGAGTATCTGATGCGCCTGATGGCCCGCTCCAGCGAGAACCTCAACGAGCTTGTAGGAAGATATTACTCCCCGAGCATGTTCTTAGAGTACAAGGCCACACCGGACATGCCCCTCCCCATCATCTACCAGAGCGGTTACCTTACCATCAAGGACTACAGGCAGAGCCGCGACACCTTCCTACTCGACTATCCCAACATGGAAGTACAGAACGGTTTCATCTCCCTGGCCGCGTCTGAATACTTCAAGAGTAGGAACGGTAAGGTCGACTTCTGGCTTCAGGACCTCCTGGATGCCATGGAGGACGGAAAGCCCGACCGCATGGGGCAGCTGTTCACGACATTCCTCGCAGACATCCCCTACACGGCCAGACGCAAGGAGAATGAGAGGGAAAGAGAACGCTACTTCCAGTACACGCTACACCTGATATTCAAGATGATCAATGCCTACCACACCGCCATCGAGCAGCCCCAGAGCCAGGGCCGCGTGGACTGCATTGTCGAGACCCCGAAATACGTCTACATCTTCGAGTTCAAGCTGGACGGCACGGCAGACGAGGCCCTGGCGCAGATCGAGGACAAGGGCTACGCCCGCCCGTACGCCTCCGACCCGCGCACCGTCTTCCGCATCGGAGCCGGCTTCTCCTCCGAAACGGGCACCATCGGGGAGTGGAAAACCGCCGGCGGTCCCCGGGAGCTTTAAGCACTTACGCAACGGTAAGCACTGCAGCACCCTCAAATTACAATACCTTGGCGGTCAGCACCTTCCGTCAGGCCGCTGATCGTTGCGCCAGTTTCGGAAACGCCGAAAAGATCAGTGCTAAATGATAAGCAACTGATTATCGGACGATTGCAAAACGATCCTGCTCCCCAGCTTACTGTTGCGCCTCGGAAGTGCAAAAATTCTTTTGCATTTCTCTCGGCTTCTACATACCTTTGCAGCCGCAACGGTTCCTCCCCTGAGGATTAAAAGGGAACCGGGTGAGAGTCCCGGACAGTTCCCGCTGCTGTGAGTTCCAACGATGTTCCGGCACTTTTGCCACTGAGACTGCGGAAGATTGACCGTCTCCGCTGGCTCGGGAAGGCGTCCGGAGCGGAACAAGTCAGAAGACCTGCCTTGCACACGGATCAGCGGCCTACGGGTGTTTAGGCTCCGGACTCTCAAGGTCTTCGCGGCGTTTCTGCCCTTCAAGCTGCTGTCCATAATTTAGGAAAATGAAATATGGCAGTAGAAATCAGATATAGGACAATGGCTCTGGCACTTGCAGCAATGCTCGCAGGCAGCTGCTCCTTTGTCGTCTCCGCCCAGGACCGCGACTCTACCGCCATATCGGAGGAGAAGAACTGGGCCTCCGACACCACCCTCAGCATCGACGAGGTGATGGTGGTCGCCACCCGCACCTCCCAGGAGGTAGTCCCGGTGCAGATGCTCTCGGGCGAGAAGCTCAGAAGCCTCGGCACCCACTCTATCGCCGATGCGATAAGGTATTTCTCCGGGGTACAGATCAAGGACTTCGGCGGCATCGGCGGACTCAAGAGCATCAATGTCCGCAGCCTCGGCAGCCAGCACGTGGGAGTGTTCTACGACGGGGTGGAGCTCGGCAACGCCCAGAACGGCATAGTGGACCTCGGCCGCTTCTCCCTCGACAACATGGAGTCTGTCTCCCTCTACAACGGCCAGAAAAGCGCCACCCTCCAGTCCGCCAAGGACTACGCCTCAGCCAACGCCGTCTACCTCCGGACCAAGAAGCCCCGTTTCACCGACGGCAAGCGCAACAACTGGAACTTCGGGCTCAAGGGCGGCTCGTTCATGACCGTCAACCCCTCTGTTCTCTGGGAGCATAACATATCGGACCGCCTGTCCCTCTCGGCCAGCACCGAATTCCTCTATACCACAGGCCGGTACAAGTTCACCTATGCCAAGCAGGACGGCTACGACACCACCGGCGTCCGTCAGAACGGAGACGTGCGTATGACCCGCGCCGAGGTAGCCCTCTTCGGGGACATCGAGGGCGGATACTGGCGGGCCAAGGTCTATTTCTACGACTCGGAGCGGGGCTATCCCGGCGCTGTGGTCCGCGGCAAGTTCGTACATCAGGACCGCCAGTGGGACGACAACTTCTTCGCCCAGGGCTCCTTCAAGAAGGACTTCGCCCCCTGGTACTCCCTGCAGGTCAGCGGCAAGTATGCCTACGACTACCTCCACTACCTCGCCGACCCCCGCCTCGACGTGACGGCCATGTACGTGGACAACCGCTACCGCCAGCAGGAGGCCTACCTCTCCGCGGCACACCGCTTCAAGCCCTTCAGGTGGTGGACATTGTCCCTCGCCACCGACTTCCAGTGGAACAGCCTTGACGCCGACCTGCGGGACTTCGTCTACCCCCTGCGCTACGCCGGATACGGAGCCGCCGCCACCGCCTTCGAGTTCGGAGGACTGAAACTCTCCGCCTCCCTCCTCTACACCTATATCCACGATGTGCTGAGAGCCTCGGACGCCGAGATGGAAGACCGGCACCAGCTCTCCCCCGCCGTCATTGCCTCGTGGAAGCCCTTCAGGGATATCGACTTAGAGCTGAGGGCATTCTACAAGAAGAACTACCGCATGCCCACCTTCAACGACCTCTACTACACCTTCACCGGAGCATCCTGGCTGGAGCCGGAGGAGACCAGCCAGTACGACTTCGGGGCCACCTGGCACCTGATACGCAGCCGCGGCTGGTTCCGCGGATTGGACATACAGGCCGACGTGTATTTCAACCAGATAGACAACAAGATCATAGCCATGCCCACCTCCAACCAGTTCCGCTGGACGATGATGAACCTCGGCTACGTGGAGATACTCGGAGTGGACGCGGCGGCCCAGGGCTACTTCCGCTTCGGACCTGTGGACGTTTCCCCCAGAGTCAACTACACCTTCCAGCGGGCCCGCGACCTGACCGACCCGGCATCCGAATGGTACGGCGGACAGGTGGCCTACATCCCCCTGCACAGCTGCTCTGTGACCCTCGGCGCGGCCTACAGCAGCTGGTCCTTCAACTACAGCTTCATCTACACCGGCGAGCGCTACGAGTCCTCGGCCAACATCCCAGAGAACTACGCCCAGCCCTGGTACACCCACGACATATCCCTGACCAAGTCCTTCCTCTTCAAGGGGTGGGAGCTGCAGGCCACGGCCCTGGTCAACAACATCCTCAACCAGCAGTACGAGGTGGTCAAGTGCTACCCGATGCCGGGCACCAACTTCATGATTAAAGTCAATTTCATCCTATGAGAATAAATACTGCATATACTCTTTTCGGACTGCTGTCCGTATGTCTGGCCGGCACGGTCATAACTTCCTGCCGGGGGATTGAGCCCATCACTCCCTCGACGGGCAATGAGGTCACCGGCGGCTCGGAGGCGGGGGAGGTCAAGGGCTTCTTCCTGCTCAACGAGGGCAATATGGGCAGCAACAAGGCCACTCTCGACTATTTCGACTATGCCACAGGGGTCTACACCCGCAACATATTCGCAGAGCGCAATCCGGGAGTGGCCCTCGAGCTCGGGGACGTGGGCAATGACCTCGGCATCTACGGGGGCAGGCTCTACGCCGTCATCAACTGCTCCAACCTCGTGGAGGTCATGGACGTAGAGACCGCCCGGCACATAGCGGAGATACCCCTGCCCAACTGCCGGTACATCACCTTCGACGGTGGCTACGCCTACGTCAGCTCCTACGCCGGGGCAGTTGAATTCGACCCGGAGTACCGCAGGGGCTACGTAGCCAAGATAGACACAGTGACCATGCAGGTGGTGGACACCTGCGGAGTGGGCTACCAGCCGGAGGAAATGGCGGTGGTGGACGGACGGCTCTACGTGGCCAATTCCGGGGGCTACATGGCTCCGGACTACGACCTCACGGTATCGGTCATCGACCTGGCGACCTTCGAGGTATGCAATGAGATAGAGGTGGCTCCGAACCTCCATCAGGTCAAGCTCGGCGGGGACGGGATGCTCTACATCTCCTCCCGGGGGGACTACTACGGGCATCAGTCCTCGACCTGGGTAGTCGATCCCTCGACGGACGAGGTGGTGCGGGAGCTCCAGCTGCTGCAGAACAGCGACATGGCAGTCTACGGCGACTCGCTCTATGTCATCTCCCACTCCTGGAGCAATGTATCCCTGGACTACAGCACCGGCTACGCCGTCTTCGACACCCGGGAGGGCATCACCGTCACCCGCAACTTCGTCACCGACGGCACGAAAGAGGAGATCACCACCCCCTACTGCATCGCCGTCAATCCCTCCAACGGGGACATCTTCCTGACCGATGCCAAGGACCATGTCACGCCCGGCTGCATCCACTGCTACGGGCAGGACGGAGTGCGGAAGTGGTCGGCCACTACCGGAGATATCCCGGCGCACATAGTGTTCACCCGCAAACAGTTAAAATCTTTGGATGAAATTTGAATTTAAAACTTTTATAAAAATGAGACGTATTTTTAAAATTTCCCTTGCGGCAGCAGCCGCTGTCATCCTCGCCTCATCATGCGAGAAAGAACCTGAGTACACTTTGAAAACCCTCAGCTTTGAGGGAAGTTCATGGGACGCACTCGTAGATGATCCCCAGTACGGCGGAGAGCTGCTCTATGGCGACATGGTGACTGGTACCGACTACAGCTGGTACGACCAGGGCAATACGGAACTGGCATCAGAACTCTGCGAAAGCAACGGCAGCACCATCTACTGGAACGGCGGCCACGCAGTCTCCAACTATGTGGACCAGGCTGCCACCGGCGATTACACCCTCCAGCTGGCCATCCCTCTGAGCGGAGGCCACTCCGGCAGCAACTTCTGCGTGCACAACGGATTTAAAAGCGAATACTCCAAGAACGTAGGTTATTTCTACTTCAAGGACGGCGTAGGACGCGTCATCGAGAGCATGTATGTGACCAACACCTCCTACTATCTCGGCACAGTAGAGGCTCTGGCAGGGGCTGACGACTGGACCAAAGTAACGGCGACAGGCTACGATGCTGCCGGGACCGTAACGGGCACCAGCGAGTTCTACCTTACTGAGAACGGCCAGAGCATCAATGCCTGGACACTGTGGGACCTCACCGGACTCGGATCGCCGGTAAAGGTCGAGTTTGACATCACTTCCTCCATTCAGAACGAATACGGCATGGCCGCTCCAGGATACTTCGCATACGACGACGTGACCGTAAGAATGTAACCGCACTTGATGAGAAAATATTTTTCTGCATTCATATTTTTAATAGTTATTGGTGTTACCGGGTGCAGGGATGAGCGCGAATCCCTGCCTCCGGTAATTCTGCTTGAGCAGCAGCTGTACGAGACTGTCGTGGGAGATACGGTGACCGTCACTCCTGAATACGAGAACTGCGGGGAGGGAACTGTATGGCTGTGGACCTGCGACGGGGAGACCCTGTCCGTAGAAGAGTCCCTGACGTTTACCAGTGATGAGGCAGGCGAATACTACATAATGCTCACCGTCAGCAATTCCGCCGGCGAGGACAAGGCCGAGCTGCGCATCGATGTTTACGGGATGATGCCGCCGGAGATTTCCCTGCCGGGAGCTGCGCGCGGATTTTCCGTACTGCAGGACTCCCTGCTGGTGCTTGCGCCGGAGATCTCTTCCGCCCTGCCCGTAACCTATTCCTGGACCATAGACGGGAAGACTGTCTCCACTGATTCGGTGTACACATTCCCTACCGGGGAGACCGGGACATTCGAAGCCGGACTATGCGTCGAGAACCGGGACGGCCAGGACGAAATAGAGTTTACCGTAGAGGTGATGAGTCCTGGAGAGGCATTTTCCTGGACATTCGACCGGACGGAATACGGGATAAGCTCCGGACGCAGCCTGCTGCTGCGGCCGCAGGATATCGAGTACCCTTTCGATGCCGTATACACCTGGAGTGTGGACGGGACTGAGGTGCAGAGCGGGGAAAGCTCCGAATACGTATTTGACCTTACCGCCGAAGGCTCCTACACCGTGAGCGTGACCATGCGGAACTCCTATACAGCCGCCTCACAGGACCTGACGGTGACAGTGCTGCCTGCCGAAGGGACGTATTTCCGGGCAGCTGACGCATCCAGCAGCGCGTCAATATCCAAAGTCTACGAATACACCCCGGCACCGGGACAGTTCATCAATGACGGAGTCACCCTCACCTCCCCGGAAGAAGCCTGCTCCTACGCTTTCGAGCGGCTGTCCCAGGGTCAGTTCGTCTCCCTTGGGGCCTTCGGAGGCTACCTCATCGCAGGTTTCGACCACAGTGTGGAGAGCAGCACGGACGGAGGCTTCGATCTGCAGATTACCGGCAACGCCCACAGTTCCTCATCCGAGCCGGGTATCATCTGGGTGAGCCAGGATGAGAACGGCAACGGTCTGCCCGATGACACCTGGTACGAGCTGCGCGGCTCCGAATACGGCAAACCGGAGACATGGCAGGACTATGCCGTCACCTACTACCGGCCTTCCTCCAACGGGACGAGTATCGAATGGACGGACAACAGGGGCAGCTCAGGCACCGTGGACTATATCCCCGCATACCACAGTCAGGAGACCTATTTCCCGCTCTGGATTACGGCCGAAAGCTACACCCTGCGCGGCACCCGTCTCGAAGACCGCCTCGTCGACGAGAACGGCAACGGTTCCCTTTGGATCGGCCACCCTTTCGACTGGGGCTACGCCGACAACTGGAGCGGGACAGATCCCGACATCGACAAGTTCCGCATCTCCGACGCAGTCCGCTGGGACGGAGAGCCCGCCGACCTGACCTACATCGATTTCGTCAAGATACAGTGCGGAGTACAGGCCAAGGGCGGCTGGACCGGAGAGCAGTCCACCGAGCTGACCCTCATCCGCGACCTGCACATCGACTGAGCAAACATTTTCCTGTTTCCGACAAAAACCGGGGAAAACATTTTGCTTTTTCCGACAAATTCCCGCAAAAACATTTTGCATTTTCCGACAAAGACGTATCTTTGCTGATGAAAATAAAGGTTTTGGACATGTCTGGAAAAATATTCAAGCGCAAAATTTACGAAAGGATGCTCCGATGGAAACGGGAAAGCAACGGAGAGACGGCACTTCTGATAAAAGGAGCGCGTCGGATCGGGAAATCCACCATCGCGGAGGAGTTCGCCCGCAAGGAATATAAGTCATGCATAATCATTGATTTCTCGATAGCGGATGATGCTGTCAAGGAGTTGTTCTCGCATATTTCCGATCTGGATTACTTCTTTTTGAGGATTCAGTCATTGTTCAATGTTTCGCTGTATGAACGTAAATCGGTTATCGTTTTCGATGAAGTCCAGCTCTGTCCCCCAGCCCGGCAGGCAATCAAACACCTCGTAAAAGACCACCGGTATGACTACATTGAGACGGGGTCGCTGCTATCCATCAAGAAGAATGTGAAAGGCATCGTGATACCAAGCGAAGAAACACGTATTGCAATGTATCCGCTGGACTTCGAAGAGTTTTTATGGGCCATAGAAAGGCCTCAGCCATATGAACTGATCAGATACTCCTATCAGAATCTCAAGTCACTTGGAGATGCCGTCAACCGCGACCTTATGCGCCTTTTCCGCCTGTACATGCTCATAGGAGGTATGCCACAGGCTGTCAGTGCCTACCTGGAATCCAATGATTTCTCGGCCATTGACGCAGTAAAACGCAACATACTTGAACTGTATATCGACGATTTCCGCAAGATTGATTCCAGCGGCCGCGCCTCACACCTATTCTTATCCATCCCTGCGGAACTGTCCCGCAATACGACACGCTACAAGGTCGGAAGCGTGATTGAGAATGCAACCGCAGCCAGACTCGGTGAATTGCTGATGGATATGGCAGACTCCATGACGGTGAACTTTGCCTACCATGCGGATGATCCCAGCGTAGACATCTCTCTTCATGCCGATTACAATTACTTCAAGATGTTTCTTGCCGATACCGGATTGTTCGTCACACTCGCTTTCATGGACCATGACTATACGGACAATGTGATATACCGTAAACTCCTTTCAGACAAACTCCCCACCGACTTGGGATATGTGTATGAAAACGCCATCGCCCAGATGTTGAAGAGTGCCGGTAATGAACTGTTTTACTACACATTCAAGGAGGAGACCCGTAACTACGAGATAGATTTCCTCATCTCGCGAAAAGACAAGATATGCCCCATAGAGGTCAAATCCTCCGGCTACAACTCACACAAGTCCCTCGATATGTTCCAGAATAAGTTTTCGGCGAGGATTCTTCACAGATATCTTTTATATACCAAAGACTTACGAAAAGACAAGGATGTTTTGTGCCTGTCCGCGTATATGGCGGAGCTCCTATAAAGCATACACCCGACTGTCGGCTGACAGGCACTGCAGGCATCATAACCGCGCGGCAATATGCATACTTTATGAGTCGCGAAAGGCAGTCAACGAATTGACTTCGTGGTGCACTACTGGAAATTAGTTCTTGGTTATCAGCACCTTATAAAACACACTGCACATTTGACTTGTTTTAAGATTGGGCAAATGTGCAGTCGCATTTACAATGGATTGACTTTCAGGTGATTCAAAAAAAGAGTGCACCACGAAGTCAATTCGTTGAAGGCAGCCCATGGCAGCAGTCCCAAAGTCACTGCTCCGTGCTTCATCGGGGGATCAAGGCTGACTGCCGGAAATCCGCTATATTTGCAATGCGAAACAGCTACACACACAAACAATAAAAGATGAAACACCTTATACTGACTGTCCTGGCCAGACTGGGGAAAAACACCTTCAAGAACTCGGCAGACTTTGTCGCAATAAAGATACAAGGAGCACTCAGCGGGCCTTTTGACTTCAGCCTGACTCCTATGTACGGTATCCGCAGGGTCTGGGGCAAACATTGGTTCGGTGAATTCACTGCCGGAGGAAGAGTCGGCATTCAGAACGGCTTATACTTAGCTCCTTACTTACAGTATCGTTTCGGTTTTGTTTTCTGAATCAAGTTCCGGCGCAACTGCCGAAATCTGTTAGTTGCCGCATGAAACATCTGCGTTACACTCTGATATTTCTGCTTACCTCCGCCAGTCTGCTCCTGCCCGGCTGCGCGGAGGACAGAAGACGCTTTATTATTTTGGAAGAATCAGGGGAAATACCTGTGATAACGCAGCCGCTATGCGATACTATATTCAAGCTGAAAAACATATCACCCAAAATGAGAATCTATCAATATCAGGGAGACTTCTCAAGTTTTGCAATCAAACAAATAATCCATAAACATGAAGCAGATAACATCATTACTCTTGTCCGTGATTCTTGCCTGTGCTGCCTGCTACAATGGTATGAGCCAGACTTATGACACTTCTGACAAACAAGAAAGAACATCTAACCTGATCCGCTTTTATGGCGGTATAGGGCTATGGGGGATTTACAGTTATGGAACAAATCTGTCAGGAACTGACAACGGCGCAGTCGGCTATATCAGACACTATCCTACCGCAGTGTATGGTTTCAGCTACCAAAGAGACTTAGTGAGGCGTTTCTCTCTGGAATTGGACATACAGAGTTCATATAGAAACGGTTTTCCCGACTTTGCAGATGCCTATGTCTACTCCGATGCCGTCGGAAATTCCATAACCGGAATAGGGGATATTCCTGAGGTAAAAGACTACATTCAGGAACAGGCTGCTCAAGGAAGCAATCTGAACAATCTGGCGTGGATAAGGCACAACTCGCTGGCTATCACGGTCAAGCCTGTATTCCACATGATAGACAATGAGCATCACCGGTTCTCAGTCTACGCAGGTATCGGATACTATTTTGCCGACGGACTGTGCTTCAGGGCAGAGCAGATGTTCCCAACCGTAGCTCCTATGGATTTTACGACATTTACCTCACAATACCACATCAACGGACTTGCTGGAAATGCAGGCCTACGCTACGAATATACATTCCTCACCCATTACGTGATAGGAATCGATGCCGGTGCCACATTCAATGACAATGCCGCCGGATGGCAGAGGGAAGATGCCTCCATGCTTTCCTCATGCGATTTTCGCACTGTCCTATATATCGGTTTCAGATTTTAGGCAGTAGAACCTACGGAAGGCATTGGCTCCCGAAAAGGGAGGGGACCCACAAAGTGGGGAGGACCTTCCGTAGGTATGACTGTTTCCGCAGACAATGCTCCTGTAAACTATTTGAAAGTAACCTCTACGATATAGTCCGGTACGTCGGCAGGCATGTCGGAGGGCAGGGTCACAAAGAGACCTTCCTTGTACTGCTTGAAGCCGAGCTTCACGTCAGGCGAGCCGAAAGGAGTGACTGAGGCCACCTTGCGTCCGGCCTTGTAGGGCACGTAGATCTGTCCGTCCGAGGCGGCCTTGAAGGCGTCGGCGGGGAAGACGTGCAGCCACATCCGGTCGTCCTTATGGGTGGTCACGCCCCAGGGCTGGGGTTTCACGAGGATGCTGCGGGTGCCGTAGATGGTCTCGCCGTTGACAGCAAGCCACTCGCCCATCGCAGCCAGACGCTCGAGAGCCGCTGCGGGGATGTTGCCGTTCGGCTGAGGTCCCACGTTGAGCAGCAGGTTGGCGTCACGTCCGGCTGTTGAGACTAAATAGCGGATAAGCTCATCCGTGCTCTTGTAGTTCTGGTCGGTCATCCGGTAGCCCCAGGAGCCGTTCATGGTCTGGCAGGTCTCCAACGGAAGCGTCGTGCTGACTCCGCCGCTATGCCAGCCGGCGGTATTCTCCCCGGGGATGTCCCGCTCGAATATCTGGATGTCCTCTCCGGGATAAGGCGTGATATGGTGGTTGTTGCCGATCAGGCAGGAGGGCTGCAGTCCATGAATCAGCGGATACAGCTCGTCATAGCGGAAGTCGTAGGGCTGCTCGCCGTCCTCGTGGTCCCAGTTGCCGTCAAACCAGATGCAGCCCACATTGCCGTAGCGGGTCAGCAGCTCTGTCAGCTGGCATTTCATGAAGTCGAAATAGGTGTCGGGGTCAGTGGCCTCGGGACGGCCCGTCTCCTGCCCGGTACGTCCGCGCGGTGCGTCATTGCGTCCCCAGTCGATAAGCGAATAATAGAAATGCAGGGCTATTCCCTGACGCTCGCACTCCTCGGCCAGTTCGGCGATGATATCGCGCTTGAACGGAGTCGCGTCCACGATGTCATAGTCAGTGCATTTGCTGTCGAACATCGAAAAGCCGTCGTGGTGCCGGGTCGTGATGCAGATGTACTTGGCTCCGGCGGCCTTGACAGCACTCACCCACTCAGCCGCATCGAAGTCCGCAGGATAGAAGCCCCCGGCCATCTTGCTGTACTCCTCTTGAGTCAGACCGTTGTAGTTCAGAGCCCACTCGCCCTGACCGTACATGGAGTAAATACCCCAGTGAATGAATATTCCGAACCGGTTCTCCCGGAACTGCTCCTGCGCCTGTACAATCTCGGGTGAAGGCTGGTAGTTCTCCTGCGCCGAGGCAGAAGAGGCTGCGGCAGCTGCCAGCAGGGACAGGACCGCAATGGACAGTAGATGCTTTTTCATTGTATTTCAGTAAAATTATTGTTCATAGCCCTGGGCATGGATGCCTATCTCCGCTCCCTCGGGAGTGACGAGGACCTCTCCCACATCCGGACGGGCGAGGTGGCCGATGATGTCCCAGTCCTGGAAGTCATGGCGGAGGGTCTCGTGGAACTCGAGGGGGACAATATACAGAAGACGGTAGTCATCCCCACCGTTGACGGCGGCAGTAATGGGGTCGAGGTTCAGTTCCTGCGCCATCTCGAATGTCTTGGAGGCAATCGGAATCTTCCCTACGTAAATCTTGACTCCGAGGCCCGTATCAGCGGCAATGCGCTTGGCCGCTTCCCCGAGGCCCCTGCTGATGAAATATCCTCCGCATGGGATAATTCCCGCCTCGGAGAAACGTCCCGGAATACCCGGCTTGATGTAAGGGCTGAGGTATTCGCCTACAATGTATTTGTACTGCGTCAGGTCCGGCTGCTTGGGCACAGTTCCGCCGGGAGTGCCCTCAAATGCAGCTTTTTCCCTCTCTAACACGTGCAGCCCCATATAGGCCGCTCCGAGGTCGCCGCTGAGGACCAGAAGGTCCTTTGACTGAGCTTTTTTCCGTTTCTGCGCCACTTCCTTCCCGGCAGAGCCGTATGCCGCGATGCTCACCACCATGCCCGCCGCGGACGGTACCAGGTCGAGGGAGAGATGCCTCACACCGTGCTCCTTCGCCGCTGCGGTGACTCCCTCCCACAGATCCTGCACATCCTCGGCCGAGAATCGGTTGGACAGGGCCACTACCACATCCATGCCCACAGGAGAATACATGCCCGCGTACAGCTCCCCGATGACATTCAGGGCCAGCTTGTGCCCGAGATGCCGCAGCGGATTGTACGTCAGGTCGAAATCCACCTTTTCCATGAACACCTTGTGTACCGTGCCGAAGTCCCCGTCCCCGGAGAACGCGCAGCCCCGCCCATTCACGAAGCCGCTGCCCTCGAAGAGCCGCGACATCAGGGCCTGCTTGCCGATTGATGATATTTCCGTTGCCATTTTCAAGAATTTGTCAGTCCGCTAAGTTAGCAAAAATTTGGCTGCAGGGTCCTGACCGGATCAGAAGTTGACGGCAAGACCGATACCGCCGGACTTGGAGACGAAGGACAGCTCCGGCTCAAATGCCAGGCCTTCAGGGCCTCCTGCTGCCGCAGCCTTCTTCAGCTTTACCGTACCGACCCAATACAAAGGTACGCTTGCCACTAACATTGCTCCTCCGAAAATCCATCCGGCGAAAGTCATTATCGGGACATACATCTGAGGAGTCTCCGGGTCATTTTCCCAGAAAAACGAAGTGTTGATGACATCGAAAAGATAGCCTCCCAAAGCCAGACCTGCTCCGACAGAACTGACCACAATGCCGGCAGTGAAGAGTCTCTTGCCTTTAAGCCAATAGTTTTCGTAGTCGTCCAGGGACGAAAAATAGTTCAGGGCGTTGGCTTTGGTCAGCTTGATGTCGCCATCGGTGGTGTAGACGTTGCCGGCCTTGTAATATAGGGTTGCGTCTTGCGGTATATACTGGGCTGCAGCCATGAAAGAGGCAGTAATCAGTACGGATAAGGCAGCAATAACTTTCTTCATATATCGACATTTTAATGTTAACACTGCAAACATAGCGAAAAAATCATCATCTTTGCGGTCCGACTTTTGCAAAAAGCAAGGATTGATTATGAGCGAGAAAGACGACATACTTAAAAACATAGGCTCCGCCGAGTACAAGCACGGCTTCGAGACCCGAGTGGAGCAGGAATTCATCCCGAAAGGGCTTAACGAGGACATCATCAGGCTGATATCGGAGAAGAAGGGCGAGCCGCAGTGGCTTCTGGACTTCCGTCTGAAAGCCTACCGCAAGTGGCTGACCATGAAAATGCCGACGTGGGCACATCTGGATATCCCGGAGATAGACTTCCAGGACATCATCTATTTCGCCGCCCCCAAAAAAGCGCCTGAGAAAAAAGAGATAGACCCCGAACTTATGGCCACCTTCGACAAGCTGGGGATTCCCCTGCACGAGAGGAGCGTACTGGCCGGAACCGCCGTGGATGCCGTATTCGACTCCGTATCGGTGAAGACCACCTTCCGCGAGTCGCTGGCCGAGAAAGGCATCATCTTCTGCTCCTTCTCCGAGGCCGTCCGGGACTATCCCGACCTGGTCCGCAAGTACCTGGCATCAGTGGTACCCTACGGCGACAACTACTACGCAGCCCTCAACTCCGCAGTATTCTCCGACGGATCCTTCTGCTACATCCCCAAGGGAGTGCACTGCCCGATGGAGCTGTCCAGCTATTTCCGCATCAACGCCAGGGGCACCGGCCAGTTCGAGAGGACCCTCATCGTAGCCGACGAGGGCTCCTACGTAAGCTACCTCGAAGGCTGCACAGCCCCCATGAGAGACGAGAACCAGCTGCATGCGGCAGTAGTGGAGATAGTAGTGCTGGACAATGCCGAGGTCAAATACTCCACCGTCCAGAACTGGTATCCCGGCGATGCGCAGGGACGGGGCGGCATATTCAACTTCGTCACCAAGAGGGGAATCTGCAAGGGAGTGAACAGCAAGCTCTTCTGGACCCAAGTAGAGACCGGTTCGGCCATTACATGGAAATACCCCAGCACCATACTGAAAGGCGACAATTCCGTCTCGGAATTCTACTCCGTGGCCGTGACAAACAATTACCAGCAGGCCGACACCGGCACCAAGATGATCCACATCGGGCGGAACACCCACAGCCGCATCATCAGCAAGGGCATCTCCGCCGGCCACAGCCAGAACAGCTACCGGGGTCTGGTCAAGATCCTGCCGGGGGCCGAGAACGCCCGCAACTACTCCCAGTGCGACTCCCTCCTGCTCGGGGACAAATGCGGGGCCCACACATTTCCCGTAGTGGAGAACCAGAATCCCACCGCCATAACGGAGCACGAGGCCACCACCTCCAAGATCAGCGAGGACCAGCTCTTCTACTGCCGCCAGAGGGGCATCCCCGAGGAGAGCGCCGTCGGCCTGATCATCGGCGGCTACACCAAGGAAGTCATCAACAAGCTCCCGATGGAGTTTGCGGTCGAGGCTCAGAAGCTGCTCGAGGTCTCGCTCGAGGGCAGTGTCGGGTAGGGCATCTCGTCTTCGACTCCACCACCTAATCTACCGCAACGGCACCGTTTCCCGCGGTTCCGTTTCCAGCCGCCTCGTCCCACCTTCCGAAGGTGGGCTGTTTTTCCGCATTTCTGCCTCACCTTCAGAAGGTGCGCAATCGCCCGAAGCCCTCTGTAGCGTCTGTACACGCGATTTCGCTCCCAACTGCCTTCTTCCACCTTCCGAAGGTGAGCTATTTTCCCGCATTTCCGCCTCACCTTAAGAAGGTGCGCTCTCTAAGCGGCATTGTTGTAAACATCCTTTTTCTGCCAATTTGTCACTTAATCTATTGATTTTCAGGGATTTCGCGACAATTTGGCGGAAAAATGCGACATTCCGTCAAGCCTCCGCGTGCCAAAGCCCCCTGGTCCACAATTTGCGATATCATCTATCGAACGCCCGAAAGGGAGGGCGGAACGGAGACCCCGGTGAGGGGCACCGGAAAGACTCCCGGGAAGGTCCGGAAGAACGGGGCGACAGGATTCAGAAACGAATCCGCAGCCTCCTCTGAAAGACCGGAAACGTTCATAAATATTTTAAGAAACAATTTAAAATTATGGAGGATAACATTATGGTACCCAGCAGAAGAACACAGCAGAATTGGCTGCCCGCTTTTTTCAATGACTTTTTCGATGATGACTTCAGACATTTCGGAAACATGATGAGGACTTCGTCCCCTGCCATCAACGTCAAGGAGAATGACAAGGAGTACACAGTCGAGATAGCCGCCCCCGGCATGTCCAAGGACGACTTCAAGATCCGCATCAACGAAGAGAATGAACTGGTAGTCACCCTCGAGCACAAGGACGAGCACAAAGAAGAGAAGAAGGACGAGAAATACCTCAGAAGGGAATTCTCCTACTCTCACTTCGAACAGGCTCTGCTTCTCCCCGACGACATCAAGAAGGAAGAGATCAGTGCCAGCATGGAGCACGGTGTGCTGAACATCACCCTGCCCAAGATGACCGAGGTCCCTGTCACACCCAAGGAAAGATTCATTGATATCAAATAGCCGACGGCCCTTCAGTCCAAGGCTGCAACAAACCCAGAAGCCGCACTTCGACCAGCATCGGAGCGCGGCTTTTTTTGTATTTTTGCGGCCCAAACAATAACGTCCATGGACTGGCTGAACTATACCCTTTTCACTTTCAACGGAGACACTCCGGTGCTGCTGATCGACCTCATCACGTCGATAGCGGGACTGACCTGCGTATTCTTAGCAGGACGCAACAGTAAGTACAACTTCTGGGTGGGATACGTGTACTCCGCCCTGCTCTTCCTCATGTTCTGGAACAAAGCCCTGTGGGCCAACATGCTGCTGCAGCCCATATCCTTGGGCATCAACATCCTCGGACACTACCGCTGGACCCATCCGAAGCCGGAGGAGGTCAGTGAAAAAGACGGCAGGTCCCTGAAGGTCTCCATGCTGTCCTGGCCGCAGAGGGCGGTGTCCGTGGCGGCAATATTCGCACTCGGCTGGCTCTGGGGCTGGCTCCTCGAGACCCTCACACACGATCCCGTGCCCTACCTGGACGCCTGCGTGACCGCCCTCATCCTCGTTGCCCAGTTTCTCTCGGCCCTCAAGAAATGGGACTGCTGGGTGGCATGGCTGGCAGTGAACATCACCCAGATCATCCTGCACATATCCGTCGGGCACGTATTCATGCCGATAGTCTGCGCCCTCTACCTGATAAACGGTGCGGCCTCCATCATCAACTGGTGGCGCCTTTACCGTGAAAAGGCATAGCAACATCCGGAAAATATTGTATTTTTGCACTCCGCACAAAACAGAAAGACTATGGCAGAAAACAAGATACTACTCGAAATCAAAGACCTGCACGCCAGTGTGGGCGACAAGGAAATACTCCGCGGCATCGACCTGACAGTCCGCGAAGGCGAGACCCACGCGATCATGGGCCCCAACGGTTCCGGCAAATCCACCCTCTCGGCAGTCCTGGCCGGCCGGGACCGCTACACCGTCACCGCCGGAGAAGTCACATTCAACGGCCGCGACATCCTGGACCTCACCCCCGAGGAGCGCTCTTTCGAAGGCCTCTTCCTGAGCTTCCAGTACCCCATCGAGATACCCGGCGTGACCAACGTCAACTTCATGCGCACCGCCGTCAACGAGCACCGCAGGCACAAGGGCCTCGAGCCCCTGAACGCCGCCGACTTCCTCAAGCTCATGCGCAGCAAGATGGAAATCGTGGAGATGAACCCCTCGTTCTCCTCCAGAGGCGTCAACGTAGGCTTCTCCGGCGGTGAGAAGAAGCGCAACGAGATCTTCCAGATGGCCATGCTCGAGCCCCGTCTGGCCATCCTCGACGAGACCGACAGCGGCCTGGACGTGGATGCCCTGAGGATAGTGGCCACCGGAGTCAACAAGCTCAAGAGGCCCGACAACGCCGCCATCGTCATCACCCACTACCAGAGACTCCTGGACTACATCGTCCCGGACGTGGTGCACGTGCTCTACAAGGGCCGCATCATCAAGACCGCCGGCAAGGAACTCGCCCGGGAGATCGAGGAGAGGGGCTACGACTGGATCATCAACGGATAACGGGGAGGCAGGACAATGACAGAGAACTACATCTACGCTCCCGAGCACAATATCGAGGGAGGCTTCCGCTGCAAGGTTCCCCTTCCGGGCAGCCGCCAGGTCTTCATGATCGACGGCGGAGTTCAGGGCACGGGCCGTCCGCTGGACATCCGCTTCGAGAGAGGAAAAATATACGGGGAGGCCCTACAGGTCATCAGCATCCGCACGGAAAAACATCCGGAGGACATCAGCACCCGGGCGTCCTTCCACTTCGAGGAGGGCAGCAGCGCCCGGCTCATCCTCTGCTCCCACACATTTGCAGAGAATCCCTTCCACACCGAGGGCAATGTCAGCATCACCCTGGAGGCCGGGGCCTCTGCCGACATCGTCATCATGCAGAACGAGCACAACCGGGCCACGCACAACACCCGGTTCGACATCCACATAGGCGAGGGCGCATCCCTCAAGGCCGTCATCCTCACCCTCCACGGCGGAGTGATCGACAATGACATCACCGTCAGCCTCGACGCCCCCCACGCCTCCTGCGACATCAGCGGCCTCTACCTGGTGGACGGCACCCAGAAGGTGACCAACACCCTCAAGGTCCGGCACCGCGTCCCCGAGTGCCACAGCCGGGAATTGTTCAAGGGCATCCTCGATGACAGCGCCTCCGCATATTTCTCCGGCCTGATCCACGTCTTCCCCGACGCCCAGAAGACCGAAGCCTACCAGGAATGCCACAACCTCCTGCTCAGCCGCGATGCCCGCGCATTTGCCCAGCCCCAGCTGGAGATTTACGCCGATGACGTAAAATGCTCGCACGGAGCCACAAACGGACGCCTCAACGAGGACGAGCTCTTCTACATGCGCTCCCGCGGCATACCCTTGAAAGAGGCCCGGGTCCTTCAGCAGCTGGCATTTGCCTACGCCGTCCTGGACAAGATCAGCTCCCCGGAGCTGAAAGAGCGGATGGCCTCCCTGACCGAGAGGAGGCTAAGAGGCGAATTCACAGACTGCAAGAGCTGCTGCCGCAACTGTTGTTAAAAACTCCGTTGATAACTTCACCCATTCCCGCTTTGCCGCTGACGTAATTAGTCCTAACTTGCAGACCATTTCCGTTAGAAAACTAATACGTAACAGCATGGATAACAAGACTTACGACGAAGCACTGCGGGAAAGCAGAGAGTATTTCCGCGGCGATGAGCTCGCTGCCTCGGTCTGGATCAACAAGTACGCCATGAAGGACTCCTTCGGCAACCTGTACGAGACCTCTCCGGACCAGATGCACTGGCGCCTGGCGAACGAGTTTGCCAGGATCGAGCAGCAGTACCCCAACCCTATGACGGCAGCAGAGATTCACGAGCTGCTCCGGGATTTCAAGTACATCATCCCTCAGGGAGGCCCGATGGCGGGCATCGGCAACAACTACCAGATAGCCTCCCTGTCCAACTGCTTCGTCATCGGCAACAAGCATGAGGCCGACTCCTACGGCGGCATCATGAAGATAGACGAGGAGCAGGTGCAGCTGATGAAGCGCCGCGGCGGAGTAGGCCATGACCTCTCCCATATCCGCCCCACCGGCAGCCCGGTGCTCAACAGCGCCCTCACCTCCACCGGCGTGGTGCCCTTCATGGAACGCTATTCCAACTCCACCCGTGAGGTAGCCCAGGACGGACGCCGCGGAGCCCTGATGCTGACCATCTCCATCAAGCATCCCGATGCGGAGAACTTCATCGACGCCAAGCTCGAGAAAGGCAAGGTGACCGGAGCCAACGTCTCCGTAAGGATAGACGACGAGTTCATGCGCTGCGCCCTGAGCGGCAAGCCCTACGTCCAGAAGTACCCCATCGACTCCGACCACCCCAAGTTCTCCAAGGAGATCGACGCCTCCGCCCTGTGGAAGAAGATCATCCACAACGCATGGCAGTCCGCCGAGCCCGGAGTCCTCTTCTGGGACACCGTCATCCGCGAGTCCATTCCCGACTGCTACGCCGACCTCGGCTACAAGACCATCAGCACCAACCCCTGCGGCGAGATTCCCCTCTGCCCGTACGATTCCTGCAGATTGATTGCCGTAAACCTCTATTCCTACGTCAATAATCCATTCACACCTCAGGCAGAGTTTGACTTTGAGCTGTTCAAGCAGCATGTAACCAAGGCCATGAGACTGATGGACGACCTTATCGACCTGGAAATGGAGAAGATAGAGGCCATCTTGGATAAGATAAAACAAGATCCTGAGGACGATGATGTTAAACGCACTGAATACGAGCTTTGGATCAAGATACGCGAGAAGTCCCTCGGAGGACGCCGTACCGGCCTCGGCATCACCGGAGAGGGCGACATGCTCGCTGCCCTCGGCCTGACCTACGGCTCGGACGCCTCCATCGATTTCGCCGTCAAGGTGCAGAAGACCCTGGCCCTCGCAGCCTACGCATCCTCGGTCAACATGGCCAAGGAGAGGGGTGCCTTCCCCATCTTCGACGCCAAGCGCGAGGAGAACAACCCGATGATCGCCCGCATCCGCAAGGAGGACGAGGAGCTCTACGACAATATGGTCCGCTACGGCCGCCGCAACATATCCATGCTTACCATTGCCCCGACCGGAACCACATCCCTGATGACCCAGACCACCTCCGGCATCGAGCCCGTCTTCCTGCCCTTCTACAAGAGACGCCGCAAGGTCAACCCCAACGACCTCAACGCCGTCATCGCCTTCAAGGACGAGAACGGAGACTGCTTCGAGGAGTACTATGTCTTCCACCACCACTTCCTCACCTGGTGCGCTGTCAACGGCTACGATGTCGAGCAGGTAAAGCAGATGAGCGAGGAGGAGATACAGGCACTCGTCAAAAAGTCGCCCTACAACAAGGCCACTTCCAACGACATAGACTGGGTAGCTAAAGTAAAGATGCAGGGCCGCATGCAGAAATGGGTGGACCACTCCATCAGCGTGACCGTCAACCTTCCCCACGACATCAAGGAGGACATGGTCGCCGAAGTCTACCGCACCGCATGGGAGTCCGGCTGCAAGGGCGTGACCGTCTACCGTGACGGCTCCCGTACAGGAGTGCTGGTATCGGCCAAGGACGGAGCCGGAGTCATCAAGCCCAAGAAGAGACCCAAGTCCCTCGAGGCCGACGTCATCCGCTTCAAGAACGGCAACGAGCAGTGGATCGCCTTCGTCGGCAAGCAGAACGGCAAGCCCTACGAGATCTTCACCGGTATGGTGGACGACTCCCGCAACCTGCCTACGGCCATAACCACCGGCCGCATCGTCAAGGAAAAGACCGAGGAAGGCACCAGCCGCTACGACTTCCACTACACCGACCGCTACGGATATCCCGGAGTCCTCGGAGGTATCTCCCACATGTTCCGTCAGGAGTTCTGGAACTACGCCAAGCTCATCTCGGGCGTCATCCGCAACGGCATGCCCATCGTGGACATCCTCAACCTCGTCAAGGGCCTCAACCTCGACGACGAGAGCATCAACACCTGGAAAAACGGAGTGGAACGCGCCCTGAAGCAGTACATCCCCAACGGCACCAAGGACGAGACCGGTCAGAAATGCGAGAAGTGCGGCTCGACCAACCTCATCTACCAGGAGGGCTGCCTGATCTGCCAGGACTGCGGCCACGGCAAATGCGGTTGATGCCATGAATATCGTCCTCTACCCTCGGCCGAAGATCAACATCGGCCTGAGGGTCACCGCCCGCAGAAGCGACGGCTACCACGACATAGAGACACTCTTCTTCCCTGTGGACAACTGGAAGGAGGATATCCTGGAAATCATCGAGGCGGACTCCGTCTCGATGAATTATTATGGACTCCACTTCGAACTGCCGGGCGGGGACATGGAGAAAGAGCTGTGCGTAAAGGCCTACAGGCTGCTGCAGAAAGAATTTGACCTGCCGCCGGTAGGCATCTACCTCTGCAAGAACATTCCCGTCGGCGCGGGAATGGGCGGTGGGTCCTCCGACGCGGCCTGGACCCTCCGGGGGCTCAATGAACTCTTCCGCCTCGGCCTGAGCGACGAGCGTCTTGCGGAATACGCCGCCCGCCTCGGCAGCGACTGCCCTTTCTTCATCTACAACAGACCCATGTACGGCAGCGGACGGGGAGAGATTCTCACCCCCTGCGACTCACCCGCCGTCGCACAACTCAGGGAGAAATACCGCATCAAGGTCATTGCCCCCGGCATCCACGTCTCCACCGCCGAAGCCTACGCCTCCCTGACCCCCGACCCCTCGGGCCGCGGCCTGAGCGACCTCCTGGAGACCCTCCCGGTCGAAGAATGGAAGGACCGTATCCTCAACGACTTCGAAGGCCCCGTCTTCTCCAGATACCCCGCCCTCGCCCGCCTCAAGCAGTCCCTCTACGACGAAGGCGCCGTCTACGCCTCCATGAGCGGCAGCGGCTCGGCCGTCTACGGCATTTTCAGGAAATCCTGACAATGAGAATAATCCGGACAATCATTCTTCCCGCACTGACCGTTGCGGCCTTGTTGCTGAGCAGTATGCCATGCTGCGGGCAGGAGGGGAAGGGTGTGTCCGTGGATTTCAATGGCAGTCAACTGCTTACGGAAAGGGAATACAGCAGGGTTATCAAAAAGGCAGTAGACTCGCTGGCTTCGGAGGGCAGGAGGCCCGTGCTCGACGGATGGGCTGATTCGGTGGAGCTGTTTCTGGACAATATGCGCATCGGCGGAACGGAGGACAGCATCGTATTCTACATACTCAGCCATGAAACGGCTGTAGCCGGTCAGGACTGGAAGAGGGCCTACTGGAGCCTGAGCCGTCTGGAGCATATCACGGACAGCATCCAGTTCGAAGAGCTGCACAGGCAGGTACGGAGTATGAGCCATGCCCTGCATCAGGCTGAAGCTGATGGGAAAGGACAGGATTCTCCCACGGGATATGCTGTCGCCATAATCCTGCTTTCTGCGGTAGTGCTGGCCCTGGCCGCTGCGTGCGTAACTCTTTACAGCAGACTCCGGAAGCAGAGGGCCAGGACATCCATGCACGCCTGGATTTCAAGGGACATGGAAAAGGAATCGGTCAGACAGCAAGACGAAATCCGGGAACTGGAAGGGGGAATGCGGAAAATGAAGGAGCGGCAGCTGCAGGAGGAAAGGGCCAGGAAGGCCCTGGCAGTGATGCTGCAGCAAAGGCAGGGCGGAGGTGAGGAACTGATCGGGTTTACCGGGGAGCTGCTCAAAATCACCGGTGAGCTGGCAAACATCTACTATGAATCGTCCACGCATCCGGAGACCATGGCTAAAAGAGTGAAGGAAACCCTCGGAAACGGGCTGAGCGGCGGAAAGGCATTTGACCGCATAGGGCTGCTGGTCGAGGCCTCCTATCCCGGCTTCATGCAGAGTCTCACCGATGAGTTCCCCTGGCTGACCGATGATGACAAGTTCCTGATATCCCTGATGATATGCGGAATCTCCTCAAGTGCCGCCTGCGTCATCCTCAACACCGACCTCAACCGGCTCAACATCCGCAAGACGCGGCTCGCCAAGAAGATGAACACCAGGGACAGACTCTCGATATACCTGCGCGACAGACTTTACAACTGGAATCGTAAATAACTGGTTTCCCAGTATTTTGCGTCCAGACAAAACTTTCACCCCACACCTCCGCACGGTGCTGAGAATCTGCATCTGAAAGTTTTTGCACTCTTCCAATCACAGCATTTTCAAGACATTAGCCTACTCGCAGCGTAACTCTTTCTTCCTTGACATCAGGGCCGCGCCCCCATATCTTTGCGGAAACATCAAACCCGACCCGTTATGAAAAAATCCGCACTGATCCTTTCACTCCTGTTCCTGGCCGCGCTTACCGCCCAAGCTGCCGGGCCATTGTCCGTCAAAGGGCGGGTGATAGACAGGCAGGGACGGCCCGTCCCCGCCGCACTGGCCGTCCTTATTTCCCCGGAAGACAGTTCCGTGCTCAATTTTACCTACGTAGATACCTCCGGCTGCTTCGCCTTCGAAATGAGAACCAGTCCGGCAGAGCGGCTCATCGTCGAGGTGTCCTGCATGGGATATGAAAAGGTCAGACTCACCGTCACTCCCCCCAAGTCCAATCTCGTCGTGACCCTGGAGCAGTCCTCCGAGACTCTGGCGCAGGTGACCGTAACAGCCGACAGGGGCACGGTCAGCCGACGTCCCGGCAAGCTGGTCTATTCCCCGCCGGCTGAAATAGCCTCGGCCTCCGATGCATTCTCCATGCTCGGCTATGCCCCGCTCGTGACCGTAAGCCGGGAGGCGGTGACAGTCTTGGGGAACAAAAAGGCTGAAATCTGGGTAGACGGCCGCAAGCCGGTCATGAGCCAGGAGGCAGCGATGGATATCCTGCGCAACACTCCGGCAGAGAAGATTGAGAAAATCGAAGTGATAACCTCTCCGGGGGCCGCCTACAAGGCCTCGGCCTCCGGGGCGGTCATCAACGTGGTGTACAGGAAGGAACCGGGACAGGGACTGGAGGGAAGCGCCAGCCTGAGAGGCACGTACTATGCGCGGAAAGTCTCCCCGGAAGCAGCCGTGGGGCTCAGCTGGGCAGGGGATAGACTGGCAGTGTCGGGTAATCTCGGATTCATCAACAACGGCAGCCGTATCGACCAGACTGAGCATTACAGCTATTTCGACACAGACAAGGATATCGAATACCGGTCACAGAAGAAAAGTGACATGTACATGCTGCACGGCAACCTGAACCTGACATACGACATCAATCCGAAAAACACGATAGGAGCCTCCCTCGCCATGGACGGTGACTGGACTGACATCCGCGATGAGACAGTCACTGACTATCTCCGCGACGGCATTCTGACGCAGAGTTCCCTCGTTTCTTCCAGGACCGGCAACCCTGTGGTAAAGCCGGGTATAGGCGCTGAGCTGTACTACAACCTGAAAACGGACGGACGGGGCAGCAGCCTCGACATAAGCGCAAACTATTCTGCCTACTACGACAACTCCCGCATCGGCACGGACATCACCGGGCCCGCCCCGCAAAGCTGGATTCAGCAGACAGTCCAGGACTTCCGGGCTGCCGAGGGCAAGGCAGTCTACCGCCATATCTTCAGCGACGGAAGTACCCTGAACAGCGGACTGGAGCATACCTCGACACTGCTCGACAACGGCTTTTTCAGAAGCGACAGCACGAGTTGGAACAACCGCTTCATGTACCGTGAGCATATTTCCGGTGCATACATCTCCTACGACCGCCAGTGGAACGAAGTTCTGTGGAGTACGGCCGGCCTGCGCGGAGAATACACCCGCATCTCCGGCAGACAGGAGGCGACCGGAGAGGAGGTGAGTCAGAACTACTTCAATCTGTTCCCGTCCGCCTCGGTGATGCTGAATCTCGACGAGGGAAAACACAGCCTCATGCTGGACTACCGGATGAACATCGACCGGCCTTTCTACACCCGCCTCAACCCGTTCAGGATATGGACCACGGAGAATACCTTCAGCACCGGTAATCCGCAGCTGAGCGCCGCACTGGCCCATGAGCTGATGCTGAATTACACTTTCCTATACGACTACACCGTCGCCGTAATGTGGATGAATTCCGGCAACGCCATTTTCGACTACGACGAATACATCGGGAACGATGTCATGAAGTCCTCCACCGGGAATTTCGGCACCCATAACATGCTGCATCTGACAGCGGATATCAACAAACGCCTGCTGAACGGCATCTGGGAGATCCGCCTGAATGCCTCCGCCGGCTACGAGACTCTTGACGCCGCTCTCGGTGAGACCGACATGTCCTACTCCACCTGGTACTGGATGGCGGACCTGCGCAACACTGTGAACCTCTCCCGGCAGCACGGCCTGCTCATGACCCTCTCCTACAGCTACAGCTCCCCCATGCGCTCCCTGACCTGGGAAGTACCTGAGAGGCACTATCTGAATCTCTCCATCTCCAAACAGTTCGATTTCGGAGGCACACTGAGCCTCGAGGCCACCGACCTGCTCGGCACCTTCGGCCCGCAGCATTTCTCCACCGCGGCCTACACCTACCGCCGCGATTGGCAGACCTGGTCCGGCCTCGTAACCCTCTCCTGGCGCCAGAGCTTCGGCCGCAAATACGTTCGTCAGGCCCAGGACCGCTCCGCCGGCGGCCTTTCCCGACGAATTAAATAACAACTTATTTACCACCTATTTTGCTTTTCTTGAAGGGAAAATGTATTTTTGTCTTGAATAATCAGAAAACGGGAATTATCATGGGTACAGAAATACGAAATAAGGTTGAGTATATCGTTGTCATGATTGCCGAATTTGCCAAGGCAAAACATTTAACTGAAAGTCAGGCATTCCGGTATCTCAAACGGTTTGATGCCATAAAGTTTTTGAATGAGCACTACGGTATTGCGCATACCTTGCGCATGGAGGATGTTCTGAACGACATAACTGATTATTGCCGCCGTCATGGAGGGGCGATAGCATGAAACTGTACCATGGATCCACTGTCGTAATCGACAAGATTGATCTTTCTGTCTCAAAGCCCAACAAAGATTTCGGAAAGGGCTTCTATCTTTCAGACAATGAGCAACAGGCATATGAAATGGCATCATACAAGGCCGCACAGCTTGATATGGAGCCTGTTGTAAACGTATTCGAATTTGATGAACGGATATTAACAGACAGCTTTTCACCTCTCAATATATCGTATATGGTCCTATTGCCAACGACCGCGTAGGACTGCAGATCCGCAATTACATGGAGCACAATATAGACCTCGAGACATTTTTAGAACGACTGAAGTTCATACGCGGTATCACGTTTCAATATTTTTTCGGAACGGTAAGAGCCATTAACCTACTGACAAAGATATGACTGGTGTTGAATACATGATGGAATGCATGACAAAGGACCTCGTTATCCTCTTGATGGAGCGCCGTCATATGGATATGGAGTCAGCCCTTGACACATTGTATAATTCGGACACATTCAAGAAATTGCAAGATGTCCGCAGCGGTTTGTATTTCCAAAGCCCGCTCTACGTATATGACTTCTTGGAAAAAGAGATTGAAACAGGTACTCCGGCCTGACTTTGCAGAGACTATGGACAATGAGCTCGAAATACTGACGGCACGGTACCGGGAGCTGAGCATCGACAGGCAGATAGACTACGGGAAATTCTGTCTGTACTCGATTATTACCCATTCAACGGCCATCGAGGGCTCGACCATCACCGAGCTGGAGAACCAGATACTGTTCGACCAGGGTATCAGCCTGCGCGGAAAGAGCATAGAGGAGCAGAACATGAACCTGGACCTTAAAGCTGCCTACGAAAGATCCGCGGAACTGGCGGCCTCGCACACACCGGTCACGGTCGACATACTTGTTGAACTGGCATCGCTCGTCATGAAAAATATGAGCTACAACAAAGTGCCAGGAAAACTTTCGGAACTCTGTGACAGGATAAACGCAGCCAGGCAAAAAAGCAGCGCCATGAATCTGCAAGAACAGTACGAAATGACTTTTGACGCGCACTATGCGCTGGTAACGATACATCCCTGGGCTGACGGCAACGGCAGGACTGCCCGTCTGCTGATGAACCAGCTGCAGATGGAAATGGGCCTGATCCCCGCAAAAATCCTGAAAGGAGATAAGGAAGAATATATCAAGGCCCTCGTAGAGACGCGGGAAAAGGAAGATCCATCGATATTCCGCCGCTGGATGACCGGTCTGATGATACGTAATCTCCGCCACGACATAGATACATATCTCCAGTCTGTCAATGATGAAAAAGGTGGGGAGAAAACCACAAAAAGTAGGGAGAAAAAGCAGAAAAGTAGGGAGAAAATCCTCGAACTGCTGTCCGGGGACGGCAGTCTGAGCGCAGCAGCCCTCGCCGTCCGCATCGGCATCACCCTGAAAGCCGTGGAAAAACACCTGGCACGCCTGAAAGCCGAAGGAAGGCTCCGGCGCGTAGGACCCGACAAAGGCGGCCACTGGACAGTGAATGATAATCGGTAAGCACTGCAGCACCCTCAAATTACAGCACCTTGGTAATCAGCATATTCCGTTAGGCCACTGATCTTTGCAGGTGCTTCGAAAACGCCGAAAAGATCAGCATTCAATGGTAAGCACCTGATTATCGAATGATTGCAAAACACCCCCGCCACCCTGCTTACCGTTGATGAACCATAGAGCCGCACTACTTGATATATTTGTCACTATAATCACTGGGTTATATGAAAAATTTTCTTGCTTGGCAGCTGTAGTTGCCGCAGCATTTCTGGCCGCCTCCTGCAGCCCCGCGGAATGGGATATATTCAAGACGGAAACGGGATATGCGGCTGTTGTCAAGATGGCACCGGTCATCGACCTCTACGACGAGGACATGAACCTCCTGAAATCTGTGGATATTTCCGACATTCCGGTTATTGAGCGTAAAGTCAGGGATATAGAAAAAAGCCGCGAGGTTTCGGCTCCGGGCACCCTGACCGTGTACTACCAGTTCGGCGACTCATATTACTCCGACGGGAAACTATACATACTCTGCTTCACCGTGAACGATGATCCAGCCGACAATATGAAGAATCTATGCAATACCGTCGTCGTACTGGACGTAGACGGGGACACAATCAGATACACCGGACAATTGATCCTCCCCGACAAATACTACTGGTGCATCTGCGTCACCTCCGACGGCAGGCTCATCGCCTCCAACGCCATGCAGTCGCAGCTTGAAGTATTTGACCTCCGGTAGCGTCCATCTTACCGAAAAATATCTTACATTTGCGCAACGTTTAAACAACCAACCAAACAACCATTATGCGCAGATTTACATTACTGACCATCGCGATGTTCGTCTTCTCGGTACTCGGAGTGCAGCTCCGGGCTCAGGAGGCGACGCTGGCGGACCGCATCGCCGCACTGCCCCAGGTAAAGGACGTGCAGGAGCTGGAGAGCACTCAGTTCGCCGAGAAATATTTAGTGATATTCGAGCAGCCCATCGACCACGAGAACCCCGACATGGGCACTTTCACCCAGAGGGTCTACGTGTGCGCCGTGCATCCTGACAGCGCCACCGTGGTGGTGACCGAGGGCTACGGCGCCCAGTATGCGGCCAGCCCCCGCTACCGCGACGAGATCTCGGCCCTGTTCAACACGAACAACATCGTGGTCGAGCACCGCTACTTCCTCGAGTCCACCCCCTACCCCGGCAAGTCTCCCGAGGAGGTCAACTGGGACTACATGAATGCCCCCAATGCGGCCGCTGACCTGCACGAGGTAGTGACCGCCCTGAAAAACGTCTTCGACGGCAAGTGGATCTCCACCGGCATCAGCAAGGGAGGCCAGACCACCATGCTCTACCGCGCCTACTATCCTGAGGACGTGGACTTCTCCGTACCCTACGTAGGCCCTCTGTGCCGCGGCGCATACGACGGCCGTCATGAGCCCTTCATCGCCGAATACGTGGGCACACCCGCCGACCGCGAGGCCGTCAGGAACTTCCAGATCGAGCTGCTGCTCCGCAAGGACCGCCTGATGCCCATGTATGACTCCCTGTGCAAGGCCCGCGAGTACGAGTTCCGCGCTCCCGTGGACGAGATCTACGACTACTGCGTGCTGGAGTTCTCCTTCGCCTTCTGGCAGTGGGGCTACCCCGTGGCAAACATACCCGGGAAAGACGCTTCCGACCGTGAGGTATTCAACTACATGATGAGAATAAGCTCCCCTGACTATTTTGTAACATGGAGCGCCACATCGCCTTTCTTCGTACAGGCAGCCCAGGAACTCGGCTACTACGGCTACGACATGAAGCAATTCGGCAAATACCGCAAGTATTTCAGCATCAAAAACACCGACAACTACATCACCAAGTTGCTCCTGCCCCAGAACCGCGAGTTCCCCTTCAGCGACTACCTCTACAACAAGATCTCAGCATTCCTGCACTCCACCGACGCCCGCATGCTCTTCATCTACGGCCAGTTCGACCCCTGGTCCGCAGTGATGCCCGCCGACCCGCACAAGGACAACATCAAGTTCTTCATCCAGCCTGGCGGCAGCCACCGTGCCCGCATCGCCACCTTCGACGAGGCTACCCAGAAGGAGATCAAGTCCATCCTGAGCCAGTGGCTGTATGAGTAACCTACCTGAGTTCAAGGACATAGAATTAAGCGACAAGGAGTGGGCCGACCCGCTCCTTGCTGTTTCCGACTACCGGGCCACGGAGTACTGCTTCACCTCGCTGTACATCTGGGCCCGGTTCTTCGGAACCCGCATCGCCCGGTGGAAGGACTGGCTGCTCATCCGCTCCGACGGAGAGGAGGGCTGCGCCAACTACATTTTCCCCGCAGGAAGCGGAGATATCGCTGAGGTTCTGGATACAATGGAGGAGGATGCCGCCCGCATCGGGAGACGCCCGGTCCTCTGGATCATCGCCGATGTGAAAGCCCGCCTCGAGGAAATGTTCCCCGGCCGCTACGAATTTTCCCCTGTCCGCCGATCCTTCGACTATCTCTACGAGACGGAGAAGATGATCTCCCTCGCCGGAAAGAAATACCAGCCCAAGCGCAATTTCATCTCCCGGTTCAAGGCGCAGAACCCCGGCTGGACCTACGAGAGCATCCGCCCGGACGGCGATCCGGAACTCTGCCGCCGCCAAATAGAGGAATGCAGGACAATGACCGACGAGTGGTGCGCCCTCAACGGCTGCATCCACAACGAGTCGATGCAGATGGAGGCCTGCGCGGTGCGCAAGGCCCTGGAGGACTTCGTCCCCCTGCGGCTCTGCGGAGGAATGCTGCGCAGCGGCGGCCGCCTGGTGGCCTACACCCTCGGCGAGCGGCTCAACTCCGATACTTTCATCGTGCACGTCGAGAAGGCATTTTCCGATGTGACGGGAGCCTACCCCATGATCAACCGCACCTTCCTCGAGCACGAGGCGGCCGGCCTGCAGTACGTCAACCGGGAGGACGATGCCGGGGATGAGGGCCTGCGCAAGGCCAAGCTGTCCTACCATCCGGCATATATGTTGGAAAAATATTTGGCAGTTCCGCGATAAGTGCTTTTCTTTGCAGCCTATTTTCAAAAATCGATGGGTCTATATAAACGAGAAAAATTAGAAAACGGGGCGGAGATATGCGTATGGGAGATCTCCGAGGACGAAGACGACTTGCGCCGGCTGTGCGCCCCCATTCCCAGCGATGAGCTCGAGGAGCTCGAAATCACCAAAAGCCCCGCACGGCGCAAGGAGAAACTGGCCGTAAGGGCACTTCTCAACGAGATGTTTCCCGAGAAACTCTATCTCGGACACCACGACAACGGCAAACCCTATCTTCAGAACTGCGCCGTGGAGATCAGCATCTCTCACTGCGCCCGCTTCGCAGCCGTCATCGCCCATCCCGAAGAGAGCGTGGGCATAGACATCGAAAGCCTCGGCCGCGACTTCTCGGCAGTGGAGCGCAAGGCCCTCTCCGAGGACGAGAAGGACGACCTCTCGGACCACAACACCAACCAGCAGCTGGCCATCTACTGGTGCGCCAAGGAAGCCATCTACAAGCGCATGTCCCGCAACGGTGTGGACTTCGCGCGGCAGATAGAGGTGGAGCGCTTCACCCCCCGCGACGAGGGCGAACTGGAGGCCACCTTCATCCACAAGGACGGGGAGGAGGAGACCTTTGAACTCAACTACGAGATATTCGACGGCCACGTCATGGTGTGGCTTGTGGGGTAACGCTATGTTTCATCGTCTTACAAATCTTGCGCTCAATATAGTCGCCACGATGGCGATGCTCTCCGGTTTCCTGCCCATGCTGTCATGGTCGCGGCTGGAGGGAGTGCCGGTGCCGAACCACTTTGACATCCACGGAGTGGTGAACGGAGTCGGAGACAGGGGCATCCTGCTCACCCTCGCCCTCATTGGCCTCGGCATCTACATCATCATGATTCTGGCCCAGTGCTTCCCCAAGGTGGTGAACCTTCCCGTTCCCGCCCGAAAAGCCGAAGCCGCCAGAGCCGCCAAGACGGACCTGGCCGCACAGATGAACCTCCTGCTCTGCCTGCTTTTCTCATTCGGCGCCAACTCCACCCTCTCGGTGGCCGCAGGCAAGACGCAGACGCTGAATATGTGGTTCATCTGGGGGATAGTGGCCTTAGCTCTGGTCTGCATCGGCATTGCCATTTTCCGTACTTACCGCAGATAACCTATTTTGAATAAAAATAACTACCTTTGCGCGGATATTCAAAAGCAAAGCAGTTATTTTTCATACGATGAAGAATTTTATCGAAGACCTCAAATGGAGGGGCATGATCCAGGATATCATGCCCGGAACTGAAGAACTCCTTTCAAAAGAGCAGTGCACTGCATACGTGGGCATCGACCCCACGGCTGATTCGCTGCACATCGGTCATCTGGTCAGCGTCATGATGCTCAAGCACTTCCAGGACGCCGGCCACCGTCCCATCTCTCTCATCGGCGGAGCCACCGGCATGATCGGCGACCCCTCGATGAAGTCCCAGGAGCGCAACCTTCTCGACGAGGCGACCCTGCGCCACAACCAGGAGTGCATCAAGGCCCAGCTCTCCAAGTTCATCGACTTCGAGAGCGACGCTCCCAACGCCGCCATTCTGGTCAACAACTACGACTGGATGAAGGACTGGAGATTCCTCGACTTCACCCGCGAGATAGGCAAGCTGATTACCGTCAACTACATGATGGCCAAGGACTCCGTCAAGAAGAGACTCAGCGGAGAGGGCCGCGAGGGCATGTCGTTCACCGAGTTCACCTACCAGCTCCTCCAGGGCTACGACTTCACATACCTCTACGAGCACTACGGCTGCAAGCTCCAGATGGGCGGCAGCGACCAGTGGGGCAACATCACCACCGGCACCGAGCTCATCCGCCGCAAGCTCGGCGGCGAGGCCTACGGACTGACCTGGCCCCTGATGACCAAGTCCGACGGCGGCAAGTTCGGCAAGACCGAGAAGGGCAACATCTGGCTCTCCCCGGAGTACACCACCCCCTACGCATTCTACCAGTTCTGGCTCAACGTCAGCGACGAGGACGCCGCCAGGTACATCAAGATATTCACCACCCTCAGCCGCGAGGAGATTGAGGCCGCTGTGGCAGAGCACGCCAAGGCACCCCATCTGCGCGAGCTCCAGAAACTGCTCGCCCGCGAGATTACCGTCATGGTACACGGACAGGAGGAGTACGGCAAGGCCGTGGACGCTTCCCAGATACTCTTCGGAAAGTCCACTTCCGAGACCCTGCGCTCGCTCGACGAGAGGACCTTCCTCTCCGTATTCGACGGCGTACCCCAGTACAGCCTGAGCAAGGATGTTCTCCCGCAGAATGTCATCGACCTGCTGGCTGTCACCACCGACGTATTCCCCTCCAAGGGCGAATGCCGCAAGATGATCCAGGGCGGCGGCCTGTCCATCAACAAGGACCGCTGCGACTCGGCCGACCGCACCGTCAGCTCCGAGGACCTGATCGACGGCAAGTACATCCTCGCCCAGAAAGGCAAGAAGAACTACTACATCCTGAAATTTGAATAGGAGGCCGCCGCTATGGAAGGAGAAAGCACCCGCCAGCTCAAAGTGGCCAAGGAGCTCCAGAGACATCTGGCCGAGATCATCCGTTCCAAGGGCATGGCCTCCTGGGACGGAGCTCTCGTGTCGGTGAGCGGAGTGACCATAAGCCCGGACCTTGCAGTGGCCAAGGTCTACGTCAGCATCTTCCCCTCGGCCAAGCAGGAGAAGGTCTTCAGGATGATCCAGGAGTCGGGCCGCACCATGCGCGGAGAGCTGGGCCGCCAGATGGCCAAGCAGCTGCGCATCATACCCGAGCTGATCTTCTACCTGGACGACTCTCTGGACTACGTGGAGCACATCGACGAGCTGCTCGCCAAGTAGCCCATGCATCTGCCGCAGTTCATAGCCCGGCGTTACCTCTTCGCCAAGAAGTCGCACAACGTCATCAACATCATCTCGCTCATCAGCGCGATAGGCATAGCCGTGGGCTCCTGCGCCCTGATCATGGTGCTGTCGATATACAACGGATTCGAGGACGTGGTACGCGGGATGTACGACCGGGCCATGCCCGACATAGCCGTCACCTGCGGCTCATCCAAATATTTCCGCACCGACACAGAGGCCTTCGACGCCGTCCGCTCGATGCCCTCCGTTGCCTCATTCACCGAGAGCGTCGAGGAGACCGTCTTCCTGACCTACGACCGCGAGGAAGGGACCGCCCTGCTCAAAGGCGTGGAGCAGAGCTACACCGAGAACCCCGAGATACAGTCCTGCATCATCGACGGAGAGTTCACCCTGATGCACGGAGAGGTGGCCCAGGCCGTCACCGGACGCGGACTGGCTGTGGAAATGGGCATCATGCCCCGCTTCCTCGACCCCATCACCGTCTATTTCCCCGCCCGCGACCGGGACATCTCACTGGTCAATCCGGCGGCATCCCTCAACAGCGAGCGGTTCTTCCCGATAGGCACCTTTTTCTCGGGCAATGAGGGCTACAGCAACACCCTCTTCGTCCCCATCGAACGGGCCCGCAGGCTCATAGGACTCCAGGACAATGAGGCAGGCACCGTGGAGCTCCGGCTCGCTCCCGGCTCCGACGTCCGTCAGGCAGTGAAGGAGGTCCGCTCCGCCCTCGGCCCCGGCTTCACCGTCAAGGACAAATACATGCAGAACGAGACCGTCTACCGCATGATGCGCATCGAGAAGGTGGTCATCTTCATGATACTGCTCTTCATCATCATCGTGGTCTCCTGCAACGTCTTCGGCTCCCTCACCATGCTCATCATCGAGAAGCGGGACGACATCGCCACCCTCCAGCACCTCGGAGCCCGTCCGGCCCTGATCCGCCGCATCTTCTTCGACGAGGGCTGGATGATCATCCTGCTCGGAGCCGTCATCGGCCTGGCCGTCGGCATCATCCTATGCCTCATCCAGCAGCACGTCGGTGTCATCCGCATGCCCGGCAGCTTCGTAGTCGAGTACTACCCCGTCGTCATCAAGCCCGGCGACATCCTCATCACCCTCGCCGGCATCGCCCTCATCGGCCTTTTCATCACCGCTCTCCCCACCCGCCGCACCCTTTCGAAAATTTTTTAAAAATTTTTCACTTTCCGTGCAACAAAAACAGAGCGACCTGCATCTATGTAATAGGTTTAGGTTTTAGTACACAAGGAAGGGGTACCTATTGTAGCAGAGGGGTGCCTCTTTTTTTATGCCCTTTTGGACAGATATACAGAAAAGGCCGGTCAGGAACGCATATCCCGACCGGCCTTTCAGTTACCTGTATCAGCCAGGGCCTACTTATCGGCCGCCAGTTCTTTCAGTATCTCCTCAATGGCTGTATCGAGCTGAGGATCGCGGCCGTACATGCGGTCTGTAAATGTGTTGCGCACGTAGATGTCCGGAGCCACACCGGTAGCCTCGAGGTCCTCGCCTGTCAGAGAGTAGCATCCCCATGCCGGCATACGGCTGCTCGAACCGTCTACGAAAGAAACAGACGAGGTGAAGATAATCCAGCGGTATGTCTCGGTGCCTACTATCTTGGCTATTCCGAGGGTCTTGATACCATTGGAAGTCACCTCGGCGTCACTGAGGCTGCGCTCGTTGACGAGCACTACGATAGGCTTGTCGGCAGGGGTGACATTGGGATGGGAGTTGGGCTCGAAATCCCTGTAGCTCCAGCGGAAATGCTCCTGCTGGCGGAGGAAGTCCAGAACTTCCTTGTGCACGTTGCCGCCGTTGTTGTAACGGAGGTCCAGAATCAAGGCATCCCTGTTCACAGCGTCAGTGTGCATCTGCATCAGGAAAGGATAGAGCGAACCGTCGGTCATATCCCTGAGATGGATGTATGCCACGCGGCCGCCGGTCTGCTCGTCCACCATGGCGCGGCGCTGATCTTCCCATTCAGTGTACAGCATGTTCTTGAGGGCACCGTATGTTATGGTATGCAGTTTCACGTCGAAGTCCTTTCCCGAACGGTTGAAGGTAAGCAGTATCTCCTCCTGACGTATGGGTGAGGCCAGATATGATTCCCTGTTGACAGATGCATCCACTTTTACACCGCCGACAGCCACAAGACGATCGCCGGGACGGATGTCGATATCCACGCTGTTGGCCGGAGCATCGGTGAGAATACGGTCTACGACATAGGGATTGTCGTTGCTCCAGATGATACCTGTCTCGGCCGAAGATGTACGGATTTTGGGTGTGTTTTCCTCAGAACCGGAGGAACTGAAACGCAGATGCGAGGAATTGAGTTCGCCCAGCATGTCATTGAACAGCGTACGGAGATGTTCCCTGGTCCTGACGTATGGCAGAAGCGATGCATAGTAGTCTCTCTTGGCCTTCCAGTCGGTGCCGTGGAAGTTGACATCATAGAAGTTCTGGTCCATTACAGCCCAGCCCTCGTAGAATATCTGACGGAACTCGTCATCCAGATCCTTCTCCACATCCTGCGAAATGGAAACCTTGTCGGCATTGCTGCGGTTGAGATTGATCTTGTAGATATCGCCTCCGCTGATATAGTAAGGAGCCTCGTCAGAGCAGGTAAAATATCCCCACCGTCCTGTAATACCCTTTATCTCGGCCGGTTCAGCCTCGGGGTCGGAAATCTTCAGGGCCTTCACTGCTCCTGAGACGGTATACAGCAGCCAAGAGTCCTCCCCGCTGCGGAAAGCATAAGGCGAGTATCCGTTCTCGGGCATATCCTCCAGACGACGGAATATCTCCTTGTAATCAATGCCCTGCACTCCTGTAACGCTGTCCTCGGAAGATTTTTCCTCAAAAAGACCATCATATACGTCAGAAGGGAACGGTGTCTGGTCATAGCGCTGGAGGGGAAGTCTGTACAGCTGGCTGCGGCCTCCTCCACGGGGGAATGACGAACCGTAGATATTTGCCGACATATACAGATTCTTTCCGTCAGGAGAAAATACGGGAGATCCCTCCGAGGAAGCGGAGTTGGTCAGATTGTGCAGGCTCTTGTCCTTGAAGGAATAGATGAAGATGTCCCCCTCGAAGAGGTTCATGCCCTCAAATGCCAGATAGGCATCGTCGAAAGAGAAATTCATGTCATAGCCGCGGAACGACCAGAACTGCGAGTCAGCTATTTTCCTGACCTTATCCTTGTTCACGTCCAGAACCATGACCTCACGGCTTCCGCTGATAAATGCTATCATGTCACCCTTGTGGGACCTGGTGAGAGACTGGATATTGGCGTCAGCCTTGTAGATCCGTTTCTCGGGAGCAGTGCCGTCAGCCTTGATTTTGAAAAGGTTGACATATCCTTTGTCGGTACGGGAATAGTAAATAGTCGTATTGTCCGTCCATACGATCTCGTCCACCCGCTCGTCAGCCGGTGTATTCATGAGCTTAAGGTATTTGCCCTCGGCATCAGAGATGTACAGAAGACCGCGTACGGCCAGTGCCAGCTTCTTGCCGTCCGGAGAGACCGCCACGTATGCAGGACGCTGGTCCTTGAACGAGCGGCGCATCTCGGTATCGTTGTCTGCCACGGTAATCTGAGGCTCGGTCACCTTGCCGGTGCGGGTGTCCAGGCAGGTTATCTTGTAGTCCACCAGGAATACTATCCTGGAACCGTCATGGCTGATGGAAGGATACTGCACCGACTGCCTGTACTTAGTCAGCTGCTGAGGCTCGCCTCCCGGCACGTACCTGGCGATATTGGCCTCCTTGTTGAACTGGTCGGTAACATAGTAGAGCGTTCCCTTGCTGTCGGTCATCGGCCAGGTGTCCTTGCCCTCCCACGAGGTCAGCAGACGGTACTCCGATGTGGCAGGATTCCACGCAGCTATATCAGGGTTGTGGTCGCCCACATAGCGCTTGCGGGTAGGATAGTTAAGGCTCTCGCCGGACTCGTTGAAATAGAACTCTCCGGTAACGGGATTGACTGTCAGGTTGCTGATAGTGTTGAAATACCCCTCGAAAAGCCTCCGGGGAGTGCCGCCTTCGATTCCTACCGAATATACGGTATTGCCGTTCAGGCGGTTGCTCTGGAAATAAACGGTCCTGGAGTCAGGAGACCATCCGATGGGATAGTCATTGGCCTCATGCCATGTCAGCCGGGTGACCTCTCCCCCTTCAACAGGCACGATGAATACATCATTATTGCCGTTGATATTGGAGGAAAATGCGAGCAGCCTGCCGTCGGGCGAGACTACGGGGTAATTCTCATTGCCCCCGAGAGATACCAGGCGCATGGCCGTACCTCCGTCCGCGCCGACCCGGAAGATGTCGCCGTCGTAGGAAAAATATATGTCCTTCGCATCCGGTGAGAGCGAGGGATGATAAGGGAAATGAAGAGTTTCTGCTGACGCCGGGCCGGAACTTGCAGCGATGGCCGCCAGCGGAAGAAGAGACAATAACAGGTTGATCTTTTTCATGGGTTATAATTTTTATTGAAGCTGCACAAATTTAAAAACACTTTTCAATTTTTGAAATCCAAAATTGACTTTTGTCCGCCTCATCCGTATATTTGGCAGAAACCAGAAACAGACAATGGGCTCTAAGGACAATATACAGGCCGCCGCGGCCGGGGACCACCGGGCTTTCGCCGCCATAGTGGAGCAATACCGGCAGATGGTATGGCGCGTGGCCCTGCGGATGCTCGGCAACCCGGACGAGGCGGAGGACGCGGTGCAGGAGACATTCCTCCGGGCATGGAAGACCCTCCCGGGCTACGACCGACACTACAGCCCAGCCACCTGGCTCAGGACCATCGCCGCCCGCCTGTGCTGCGACATCCTGCGGAAGCGCTCCGCTCACAGGAAGTTCGAGGCGGATGCCGCCTGGGCCAATGCTCAGGAGCGGGCGGCGGACCCCGAGAGCGGCAGCATCGCCCGGGAACTCGAGGCCCGGCTCCGGCGGGTAACCAGGACCCTTTCCCCGATGCAGCGGACCGTCTTCGTCCTCCACGAGATAGAGCAGCTGCCCTTCGAGGAAATCCGCAGAGCCACCGGCTGGAGCGCAGTACAGCTCAAGAGCAACCTCTACCTCGCCCGGCAGAAGGTCCGGAGGGCCCTCGAAAAGGAATTATAAATAGGAAAAATACAGCCGTTATGGACAGATACAGACAATTCATAGACGATGTGCGCCGCTCCCGGCCGCAGATGCCTCATCCGGAGGAGGTATCCGCGCGGATAGCGGAACGCACCGGGAACATGCCGCAGAACACTCCTGCAGGACCGGCCCCGCTCCGCTCCAGACGCATACGCTTTGCTGCCGCCGTTACCGGCATTGCTGCCGCTGCCGTGCTGGTATTGACCCTGTCGACAGTCCTCATGCAGACTGATACGGCCGTCCGCATCGAGATAAGCAGTCTTCCCGTCAGCACGTCAGCCTTTATGCACGGACCGCAGGCACATCTCGAACATTATCGTAAAACCAAGGCCCACAGACAGTCCGTTGCCGAACTGAGAGAGCGGGCCGCAACACAACAGAACCATGAAGACCATTAATAAAATCCTGACAGCAGCCGCTGCCATAGCCCTGTCTACATCCTGCGTAACCTACTACACCGTCATCCCCGAAATCCACCCCGACGGCAGCATGACCCGGACCGTCTATGCCGAAGCCGACTCCGCCTGCCTCGCCGGAGACCTGTCCTCCCACCCCTTCCTCTTCGAGCCGGAAGAGCAGTGGAAGACCGGAGCGATGCCCGCCCCGAGAACATTGTGGTTCCTGGACGACTCCGCCACCATGAATTTCTACGCCAGCCGGACATTCCGGCCTTCCGACACTTCGTACCGGAACACCCCGGCATCGGAGGAATATGCCCGGTTGCCCTATGTCAGGGCCGTCGAGCACTGGGATAAGAAACGGGGCCTGTTCTTCAACACCTACACCTACACCTGCACCTTTCCGAACATAGCCTCCTGGATGCCTGTCCCGCCGGACAGCCTCATGAACCGCGTGGAGCTGGAAAGATGGTACCGCAACGGCATCGGCTCGCCCGGAATGAATGGAGCGGAGACCTATTCCGACCTCAGCGGACTGTACGACAAATACACCGCATGGGTGAACGCCTGCTACCGCGAACAGATGTACCGCACCATATGTCAGACTACCGGGACGGAACTGACCGACAGCCTGAAGGGAGAACTGATGCTGTGGATGGAGAAGAGGTATGACTTCTACGAGGATCTTCTCTCATTGGATGAAAAAGCGAGGATTTTGACCGACATCGCCGGACAAATGAGTGGATTGAGCGGTGATCCTGCTTACTCCGGTGCAGCTGCGGCACATGCAGGGGAATGGGAAAAAGAACTGTCCGCTCTTGAAGAGAAACTGACAGATCCCTTCTGCTATGCCATGCTCTATCAGGTCCGCATGCCCGGCCGCCTGACCTCCGCCAACACGGCACTAATGGATGAAGGCATCCCCGTCTGGAAAGTAGACGGCTTCCGCCTCCTGGCCGGCGACATGACCATCGAGGCCACCTCCAGCCGCGCCAACCCCCTCGGCTTCATCCTCCTCGGCCTCATCGTTCTAGTCAGCGCAGTCGTATTCTTCCGCCTCCGCCGATAAAAAACATCCGCAACTCAGCGGAATCTGCTAAAATTTCACACTTTCCGCCGAGTTGCGGATGATTTTATAAGAATAAAGACTCTGCGTATATTATCCTCTGGAACTCGTCTGCATAACTGTTCTTATGAACATCGCTTGCAGAAATCAATACGAGGTGAATTGCCTGAGTAGGTTTAAACTCTTCGATAAATCTTGCCCGTTTATTCTGAATGTTTTCATTATATTCAGACGTAATGGTAAACTTCTCTTTTGTGTATTTGATTTCGCAAAGGTCTATCACATTGTCATTGCGTTCTATCACGAGGTCAATCTGTGCTCCTTTGGTGCTTCCGGCAGCAGCCTCACATCTCCATGAACAGACATTGCTGATGACACCTTCTATTCCGAGAGCCGCCTTAATCTGACCAATATGCTGCAGGCATACCCGTTCAAATGCAAGTCCACACCAATTATAATACAACGGTGTGCCCTGACTGTGGGACCAGAAATGCCCGTCGTTTCTTTCATTATTCTGTATGAACTTATAATAGAATAAAGTGAATGAGTCCATGAGCTGGTAGACTGCATTCTTCTTTTTGTAGCCGATATGGTTATATTTTCTTATGAAACCGCAGTATTCGAGATCCTCAAGCATGGTACTGACATTCCCGTTGTCAGGAATATCGGCTACCGATATGATTTCTTCGCGGGAAAGACCGATGTTCCGGCTTCCAAGGGCACTGATAATCCTGATATATGGCTCCGGATTTCTGAACAATGACGCATAGAGGTCGCCATATTCGTTGCGTAGGTCTCCTTCGGGGTTGAAAAACATCTCGTCGATATTCTGCGCGAGACTCCTGCTACGGTCAATGAATGTCCAATAGAAGGGCACACCACCCATTATCATGTAGGCTTCAAGTATCTGACGCCTGCTCATGCCGAGTTTGTATGCAACTGCATATTCTTCACATTCTTTGAGTGTGAACGGCCGGATATTTATTTTAACTGTTACGCGCCCCCTCAGTCCTCCGTGGTTTATAATAAGTTTGTTTATTATCCATGATGTTGCGGAGCCGCATACCACAAGCAGTACATCTTTTCTTCCGGACGCCCATCCGTTCCAGAAGTTTTCCAGTGCAGATACAAAGCCCGAATGAAGCGTATCCATCCATGGCATCTCATCTATGAAGATGACTTTTTTAGGAGAATTATTTTCTTTAATAAGCTCCTTAAGTTGATCGAATGCGTCAATCCATGTCCTTGGCAGTGCGACTTTCTTTCCGGCATTCTTAAGTGAGGACTGCCATGCTTTGAGCTGTTTCTTCATCGGAGACTTCGCAAGTCCGGCATGTTCGAATGTAAATGCGTAGTTAAAGGTTTCTCTCACGAAGAACGTCTTGCCTACCCTTCGACGGCCATAGACTGTTACAAATTGAGAATATTCTGACTCGTACGCTTTAATCAGCTTTTCTTTTTCCGTTGTCCTGCCTATTAACATGATTTCTCGTTTTGTGCAAAAATAACAAAAAAAACATCCGCAACTCAGCGGAATCTGCTAAAATTTCACACTTTCCGCCGAGTTGCGGGTGGATTTCGGATTCATGTCGATGTTCCGCCGATAAAAAAACTGCCGCAACCATCAGTCAGGATGATTGCGGCAGCCTTGTCTAAAAATATGGGAGTGCCGTCTTCTGATTACATCATGCCGCCCATTCCGGGGTTCATTGCGGGAGCTGCGGGAGCGGGTTCCGGTTTGTCAGCGATCACACACTCGGTGGTGAGGAACATGCCGGCTACGGAAGCGGCGTTCTGCAGAGCCACACGGGTAACCTTGGTCGGGTCGATGACACCGGCTGCGAGCAGGTTCTCATAGCGGTCTGCGCGGGCATTGTAACCGAAGTCGCCCTTGCCCTCGCGGACTTTCTGAGCCACTACGCTGCCCTCGACACCTGCATTCTCGGCGATGGTGCGCAGAGGAGCCTCGATGGCCTTGGCCACGATGTTGATACCGGTCTGCTCGTCCTCATTCTCACCCTTCAGGCCCTTCAGAGCCTCGATAGCGCGGATGAAGGCGACACCGCCGCCGGGGATGATACCCTCTTCTACTGCGGCACGGGTAGCGTTCAGAGCGTCCTCTACCCTGTCCTTCTTCTCCTTCATCTCGACCTCGGATGCAGCGCCTACATAGAGGACAGCCACACCGCCGGCCAGCTTGGCCAGTCTCTCCTGAAGTTTCTCGCGGTCATAGTCGGAAGTGGTCTTCTCGATCTGCTTGCGGATCTGGGCTACGCGGTCAGCGATAGCGTCCTTGTCACCCTTGCCGTTGACGATGGTGGTGTTCTCCTTGTCGATGGTCACCTTGTCGGCCTTACCGAGCATGTCGGGAGTGGTGTTCTCGAGGGTGAAGCCTCTCTCCTCGGAAATTACCTGGGCACCTGTCAGTGTGGCGATATCCTGAAGCATCTCCTTGCGGCGGTCACCGAATCCGGGAGCCTTCACGGCAGCGACCTTCAACGTTCCGCGGAGTCTGTTGACTACCAGAGTAGTCAGAGCCTCGCCGTCTACGTCCTCAGCTATGATAAGGAGGGACTCGCTGTTACGTGCGATGGGCTCGAGGATGGGGAGAAGGTCCTTCATGGAGGAGATCTTCTTGTCGGTGATCAGGATCTTGGGGTTCTCGAGAACGGCCTCCATCTTGTCAGGGTTGGTCATGAAGTAAGGAGAGATGTAGCCTCTGTCAAACTGCATACCCTCAACGACCTTGACCTCGGTCTGAGTACCTTTGGCTTCCTCAACTGTAACGACACCCTCTTTCTTCACCTTACCCATTGCCTCTGCGATGAGCTTGCCGATGAAAGCGTCGTTGTTGGCGGATGTGGTGGCGATCTGCTCTACCTTTGCCATATCCTCACCCACTTCCTGGGTCTGCTTCTTCAGGTCGGCAACGACAGCTTCAACTGCCTTGTCGATACCGCGCTTCAGATCCATGGGGTTGGCGCCTGCGGTCACGTTCTTCAGACCTACGCTGATGATTTCCTGTGCGAGGACAGTAGCGGTGGTGGTACCGTCACCGGCCTGGTCGTTGGTCTTGGATGCCACTTCCCTTACCATCTGGGCACCCATGTTCTGGAAACGGTCCTCGAGCTCCACTTCCTTGGCTACGGTCACACCGTCCTTGGTAACCTGAGGAGCACCGAATTTCTTGTCGATAACCACGTTACGTCCCTTAGGACCGAGGGTTACCTTCACTGCGTTTGCAAGAGCGTCCACGCCTTCCTTCATCAGGCTGCGGGCTTCCATATTGAATTTGATTTCTTTTGCCATAGTTGTACGATTTTAAAAGTTAAACAAAACAGAATTAAAGAACTGCGAGCACATCGGACTGACGCATCATCAGATAGTCCTTGCCGTCAACGGTAATCTCGGTTCCGGAATACTTTCCGTAGAGAACGGTGTCACCCACTTTCAGTTCCATGGGCTCATCCTTCTTACCGCTGCCTACAGCGATTACCTTACCCTGCTGGGGTTTCTCTTTTGCTGTCTCGGGAATATAGATTCCGCTTGCTGTCTTGGTCTCAGCTTCTTTGGGCTCTACGAGCACTCTGTCTGCTAAAGGTCTAATGTTCATATCTTTTAATTTTTAGTTGTTTCGTTTTGCACAGACACATTAAACAAATTAAGTGCCACTCCGCACACTCTGCCAAATTGTCACTTTGCCATGTGGACGACTTTGCGTATCTTTGCTCTGCTATTATGATAACGGACTTTGAGGAATATATAAGGCAGGGAGAGCCGTCGAGGGCAGAGCGGGCGCAGGCATGGCGCACGGCCATCGGACTTCAGGACGTGGACGGGCTGAAGCCTTCGGCGTACCTTATTGATACCGCCCGTAGAGATATTGAGGGAGACATTACAATCGACGAGGCACAGAATCTGATAAAAAGCTACTATCAGTCAAAGTCCATCCGCACCCCTGAGGACGACGAGGCACATGAAGCGGACACGGCATCGGCCAACATAAGGAAAATTCTAATAGAAAAGACTTTCGCCTTCACGCCTGTAGGGCTGGCATCCATCCACCGCAGAATCTTTGAAGGAATATACAAGTTCGCAGGAAAATTCAGAGACTACAACATTACTAAAAAGGAATGGGTCCTGCGCGGAGATACCGTCCTGTATGTATCAGCATCAGATGTACGCAGAGCAGTGGAATATGAACTGGAGCAGGAGAAATCTTTTGATTACTCCGGCATCAGCAAGGAGAATCTGGCAATACATCTTGCTGACTTCACGGCAGGACTATGGCAGGTGCATCCTTTTGGAGAAGGCAACACCAGGACTACGGCAGTCTTTATCATACTGTATTTACGCTCACTCGGGTTCGATGTGGACAATAGCCTTTTTGCCGGTCACTCATGGTATTTCCGTAATGCTCTTGTCCGGGCCAACTATCAGAATATCAAGAAAGGCATAACACGCAATACGGAATTTCTGACACTGTTTTTCCGCAATCTATTGTTTAGAGAAAGCAATGAGCTCAAGAACAGGCACATGCTGGTCAATCCTCCCAAGGAATTGAAATCAGACATCAACCACGACCCTACAAGTACCCTACAAGTACCCTACAACTATAGAGCAAGTACCCTACAAGTTCTGGATACAATAGTATGTATCGGACACGACAGCCTTTCCGTAAAGGAAATCATGTCCAGGCTCGGGCTGAAAGACAGGGTCAACTTTCTAAAAAACTACCTGAACCCCTCGATTAGCGAAGGTCTGGTCAGGCAACTGCATCCTGACAGGCCGAATCATCCGAGGCAAAAATACCTGCTTACAGTAAAAGGATTGCTTGTCCTCAACAGTCCTGAAAACAAGAACAGCAATGAACACTGACCACGAAAAATACATGCGCGAGGCCCTGAAGGAGGCGCGGAGGGCCGAGGCCGAGGGGGAGATCCCCATCGGAGCGGTGGTGGTGTGCGAGGGGCGGATCATCGCCCGGGCGCACAACCAGACCGAAACCCTCCACGACCCCACGGCCCACGCCGAGATGCTGGCCATGACGGCCGCCACCGCCTACATCGGAGGCAAGTACCTCCCGGAATGTACCCTCTACGTCACTGTCGAGCCCTGCCCGATGTGCGCCGCCGCGATGGCCTGGACTCAGGTCGGAGCGGTAGTCTACGGAGCACCCGACCCCAAGCGCGGCTACACCCTCTTCTCCCCTTCCCTCCTCCATCCGAGGACGAAGGTCTGCAACGGAGTGCTGTCAGAAGAGTGCAGCGCCATTATGACAGAATTTTTCAAAAAGATAAGACGCTGACCGGACAATGGACCTGGAATTTCTGCTCGACCTCGGCTACATCGGCCTATTCATCGGCACCTTCATCGCCGCTACCGTCGTCCCGTTCTCATCGGATTTCCTCATCATCGGCATCCTCATAGCCGGAGGCGACCCGCTCGTATCCTGGATCTGCGCCACCGCCGGCAACTGGCTCGGAGGCCTGACCTCATACTGGATAGGCCGCATCGGCAAATGGGAGTGGATAGAAAAGTGGTTCCATGTCAAGGAAGAGACCCTGCTGAAACAGAAGTCTAAAATAGACAAGTACGGCTCCCTTTTAGCCTTCCTGACCTGGCTGCCCTTCGTGGGCGACGTCTTTGCGATAGGCCTGGGCTTCTACAAGCTGCACTTCGGTCGCTGCGCCCTCTTCATGCTCATCGGAAAGGGCACCCGCTTCGCTTTCTGGCTGGCCCTTTACTACATTTTCGGCGACAGCCTGCCGACGTTTTAAAAAAATGTGTAACTTTGCACCCGGTATTGACCTATGGTGTAATGGTAGCACTACAGATTTTGGTTCTGTCTGTAGAGGTTCGAATCCTCTTAGGTCAACAGCGCAATGACAAAATCTTTTTTCATAACTTTACTTTTTTTGACAATTACACCCCTGTTCATCAGTGGGTGTAATTTTCATAATGAGACCGGGCAGCGCGGGCCTCAGCCCTTCCCCGCTGTCTCCGTACCCGCCATGCTGTCCGGCCAGGACGCAGCGGAATATGCCGCGGAACATTTCTGGAACAGATATTTCGACTCCACCGCGTCATGGGCCGGCATCTCCGACACCCTCATCGGCGGAGTAAGACAGGAGGACATGACCGCAGCCGTCCGCGAGTACCTTCTCGCCCTCTGGTCCATACCCTACGACCGGGCTTTCAAAGCCCAGACACATCTGATGACCCTGGCGGAGACATCCCTGGAACGGGACACCAGCGGACACATCTACGACTGGTTCACCGCCACCATGGAATCCGCCCTGTGGAATCCCCTGTCGGAGCTGCGCAACGAGGGGCTCTACATACCTGTCATCGAGAGCATACTGAGGACCAGACGCACCGGGGAACACTACAGCACCTACTATCAGCAGCAGCTGACCACCTGCCGGAACAACAGCCCCGGCACCCCTGCAGCCGACTTCACATTTACCGATGCCAAGGGCCGTCCGCACAGCCTCTACGGCACGCCGGGCGAATATACCCTCCTGCTCTTCTCCAACCCGGGCTGTCCGGCCTGCCGCGGGATTATCTCCCTGCTGAAAGACAGCCCCATGATCAACTCCATGGTGCGGGACGGCCGCATGAGCCTGCTGAGCATCTACATCGACGAGGACGTGGCCGAATGGTTCAAGGGCCTGTCCGACTATCCTGAAGAGTGGATTACCGGCTACAATCAGGACCTGACCATCCGCGATCAGCTGGTTTACGATGTCCGTGCCATCCCCTCTCTCTACCTGCTCGACAGGGACAAGAAAGTCCTGTTCAAGGACATCTCCCCGAACATGCTGATGCTCCAGCTCGAAAGACTCTAAAGGTATTCCCGGCCGGAAAGACCGCGCCAGAGGGCGTAGTATTTCAGCGTTGAGACGGGCTTGGTGGCGATGAGCTGGTAGCGTAGAGAAGGCCCGCAGTTGAAGTACATCGAGCGGGACAGGAATGTGCCGTATCCGGTTATATCCCCGATGCGGAATACCTCGTGATGCCCCTCGTACGAAAGTTCCAGACGGTCGCCGTACATGGCCACAGAGGCCTTGTCGGACAAGTGGGTGAAGACGCCGTCCTTTTTCAACGTCAGCTTGAAGCAGCCGTCGTCGTGGACTATCGGCTCCGCGGTCTGCTGCCGTAGCTCCGCGCAGTGCTCATGCACCCAGCGCTTCTGGAAGCGGTTCCACTCGGCAAAATTGTCGAAAGGCATGTACATCCCCTTCTCGAACGACCCGGTCTCCAGATATTTGGCCGTCAGGCCGCAGCTGCATGTGAGCCAGTTGCCCCGCGTCTCCACGGTGCCGAAACGGAGGCAGTGCGGACAGAGGTAGGCGGCGTACTGCAGCCCCTCTGCCAGCGCCTTCCCGCGGTAGAGAGCCCCCGAAGCGGCCTGCTCCTCGTAGGCATTGACCCGCAGGTCCCGGCAGATGGCGGCATAGACCTCCTCGACCGTCATCCCGGCAAGTTCCTCCGGGGTGTATTCATGGACCAATTCCCCCTGCATCGGCCCCCTCCGCTTATGGTCGGCCCACCGCGGCCGCAGGAGGTATCCTCCGGTGAGGCGGTAGGTCAGCAGGGCCACGCCCGTATCCTTGACCAGAGCGGCGGTGCGGGGCGAGATATACTCGGTCTCCCCGTCCCAGCTGCGGTTGCCCTCGGGGAACATTCCCACGGAGACACCTGCCCTCAGATTGTCCTCTATCAGGGCGATGGCGGCGTCCCCCTTGGCGCCCTTCTCCCGGGGGATAATGCCGAAGAGGGGGTTGAGGAAGAATCCTGCAATGCCCCGGGTCAATGAGGCATTGGCCACGAAGCGCATGTGCCTCCGGGTGCCGATGACCATCAGGGCGGGATCGAGGTTCTGGGTGTGGTTGCCCAGGCACAGGAAGGTACGGCTGCGCACCTTGCACGGCTTGTAGGTGATATGCAGGATGATGTTGACGAAAGGGCCGATGAATGTACGGCAAAAGGCGTAGACTCCGCGCTGGAAGCCTACGCCTTTTGTTAGTTTCTTATCCATTTTTCTTAGCCTCCTCCTCTTCGAGTACGCGGTAGGCCACCTTGCCGACCAGGGTCTTGGGCAACTCGCTGCGGAACTCGATGTCGTAGGGCATGGCGTACTTGGCGATGTACTTGCGGCAGTAGGCCATGAGCTCGTCCTTGGTCTCCTGAGTGGGCTCGTTGCCGGGTCGGAGCATGACGAAGGCCTTTACCTTCTGCATCTTGTAGGGGTCGGGCACCCCGATGATACAGCTCATCTGCACCTTCTCGTGGGCATCGAGGATGTTCTCAAGCTGGGCGGGGTAGACGTTGTAGCCGGAGGTGACGATCATCCTCTTGATACGGCCTCGGAAGTAGACGAAGCCCTGGTCGTCCATGCTGCCGAGATCACCGGTGTAGAGCCAGGTCAAGCCGTCGGCGTGCTTGCGCAGGGTCCTGGCCGTCTCCTCGGGCTTGCCGTAGTAGCCGAGCATGACTGTGGGGCCGGAAAGCACGATCTCACCCTCTTCTCCGTAGGGCAGCTCCTCTTCGGTATCCGGTTTCACTATCTTGAAATATGTGTCGGGGAAAGGTATGCCGATGCTGCCCTCCTTCTGAAGCTTGACCGGAGTCAGGCAGCAGGCGGTGACGCACTCGGTGGTGCCGTAACCCTCGCGCACCTTGATGGTGGCCTTATGGTCTGCAAGGAACTTGTCCATCTTCTTCTTCAGCTCTATTGACAGGGAGTCTCCGCCGGAGAATACGCCCTTGAGATGGGAGAAGTCGGCTTTCTCCATATTGGGCAGACGCAGCATGGCCTCGTATAAGGTGGGCACGCCGGCGATAAAGTTGCATTTGTTCTTGGTTATCAGCTTGGAGTAGCTCTTGGGGGTGAAGCGGGGCACGAGAACGCACCTGCCGCCCTTAGCCAGCATCGTGTGAATGCAGACTCCGAGGCCGAAGCCGTGGAACACGGGCATGGCGGCCAGCATCTTGTCCCCGGGGCCGAACATAGGATTGGTGGCGATGACCTGCTCGGCGAGGGCATTGAAGTTGCGGTTGGTGAGCATGATGCCCTTGGTGGTGCCGGTGGTGCCGCCGGAGTAAAGGATGACGGCGGGATCATTGTCGTCGCGTTCCACCTTATAATTGTAGAAACAGCACTTCGAAAGCTTCATGAAGTCCTTCCAGGTGATGACCGGAGCATCCTTAGGTATCCTGGCTATCTTGTAGCCCTCGGTGATCATATAGCCGGTCTTCAGGGGCTGGGCCAGCTCGTCCTTTATGCGGGCGAGTATGACGTTGACGATACCTGTATTCTTGCGTATGGCCTCTATCTTGCCGTAGAACTGGTCGAGGGTGATGACCGTAATGCTGTTGGATTCGTTCAGATAGAACTCTATCTCCTTCTCGCTCGAGAGAGGGTGCACCATACTGGCAATACCGCCTACCAGGTTGATTGCATAGAACATGTAGATGGCCTGGGGGCAGTTGGGCATGGCGATGGTCACACAGTCACCCTTTCGGATGCCGATAGTCTTCAGAGCCTTGGCGCACTGCTCTATCTTCTTGATCATCTTCGCATACGTGGTGGATTTGCCCATGAAGTCGAACGCCACGTTCTTGGGCCAGCGGGCTGCGACGGAGGCGACCATGTCGAACATCGAGCCCTTAAAGTAGTCCAGATGCACGGGCACACCCTCGGTGTAGGGGTACCACGGCGTCTTTACGGTGTTGTTTTCAGACATATAGACTGGTTATAGGGTTATAGGGTTTATCGTACAAATATACTAATTATCAGTTGACCTCCACCAGTGCCTCGGACACATTGATGGCGAAGTCTCCGACCCTCTCGCACTCGGAGACGAGGTCCATGTAGTAGACTCCGCGGAGGTAGCCGCTCTCCTCGGACTCGATGTGGCGGAGGTGCTCCTCCTTGAGGTTGTCGCGGTACTCGTTGATGTCGTGCTCGGCGTCCTGGGCGTTGGAGATGTTGATGATGCGGCTGAAGCCCTCCTTGAGGTTGTCGGTCATGGCGGCTATGGCGTTGTCCACCAGGTCGAGCATGTGGTTGAGCTTCTTGACGGTGGGCTCGTCGAATTTCTGGCCGTGGAGGTTCTTGCGCTGGAGGATGCGGCCGATGTTGTAGCCTGAATCGCCCATGCTCTCCATCTCGCTGATGATCTTGTACATGGCGTGGAGCTTGTTGTTACCCTCCTGGCTGAGCTCGCCCTCGGCTATGTTGTTGAGATACTTGGCTATCTCGAACTCTATACGGTCGGTAATCTGCTCGTAGTGCTCCAGTTTCTTGAACAGGGTATCGAAGCGGTTCTCGTCATCGGCCTCGTTTACGGCCTGGCGGGCATAGACATACTGTCTGCGGACGATGTCTGCGAAGTGGACTATCTCCTGCTCGGCCTGCTCCAGGGACAGTTCCGAAGTGCTCATCATACCGCCTTGGATGTATCTCAGGCGGAATACCTCCTCCTCGTCCTTATGACCCTTGATTATCCAGGTCACCAACTTGACTATCTGGGGGGTGAACCATATCAGGATGCAGGTGTTGGTGATATTGAACAGGGTATGTACTGTCGATATTGCGTAAAGCAGGGATGCGGAAGAAGTGAAGGGATCCTCGCCTCCGAGGCCCACCACTATCCTGGCCACCAGCCAGAGGAAGGGCTTGTAGAGGGCCAGCACCCAGATGACTCCGAAGACGTTGAATACCGTATGGGCCAGGGCCGCGCGCTTGGCGGAGATATTGCCCACGGACGCGGCTATGTTGGCGGTGATGGTCGTGCCTATGTTCTCACCGAGCACCATCGCTGCGGCTATCTCGAACGGGATCCATCCCTGGCTGGCCATGACCAGAGTCAGGGCGACAGTAGCGCTTGAGGACTGCAGGATAATGGTAAGGACCGTTCCTACAAGGACAAATATCAGCACGGAGAAGAATCCCCAGTCGGTCCATCTCTGGATAAATGCAAGGGCCTCAGGATTGGCGCTCAGATCCGGCACGGAATCCTTGAGGAAGGTCAGTCCCAGAAAAAGGAGGGCAAAGCCAATGATCATCTCGCCGATGCTCTTGCGCTTCTGGGACTTGAACATCATGAAGGCAAATCCGATACCGATCAGGGGGATGGACAGGACAGATATGTCGGCCGTAAATCCCAGCAGGGAGATGAGCCACGAGGTGACCGTAGTTCCGATATTGGCTCCCATAATCACGCCGACAGCCTGTGTAAGGCTCAGCAGCCCGGCATTGACGAAGCTGACAATCATCACGGTAGTCGCACTTGAGGACTGGATGACGGCAGTAATCAGAGTTCCGGTGAGGACGCGGGTGAACGAGTTGGCCGTCATGGCCGAGAGAATGGAGCGGAGGCGGTTGCCGGCTACTTTCTGGAGCCCCTCGCTCATCAGTGTCATACCGTAGAGAAAGAGTCCGAGTGCTCCGAGAAGAGTCAATACCTGAAATATAACGTTCATATAACTGCGGATTACTTCAAATTCGTGCAAATATAACTATCTTTGCGGCATGTTGCACTATACCAGACCTATTTTAGCCGCACTCCTGCTGATATTTCTGTTTCCCGCAGGACTTCGCGGACAGTATTACACCCTGGGCAATGACCCCGCCAGAGCCCGCTGGAAGACGATTGCTTCCGAACATTACCGCATCATATATCCCGAAGAGACCGACTCCATCGCCCGTCTGTATCTGTACACCCTCGAGAAAGTCAGGCCTGCCGTCATGTCGCAGCTCAAGATAGACCCGCGTCCGGTGCCGGTGATACTCCATCCATACACCACCCTGAGCAACGGAGTGGTGACCTGGGCCCCGAAACGCATGGACCTCTTCTCCTCCCCCGACCCATACGGCAGCAGCCCGGACCCGTGGATTACCCACCTTTCCATCCACGAGTCCCGCCACGTAGGCCAGGTGGAACACTATACCAAAGGGATATACCGGGTATTCTACTACCTCCTGGGAGAGCAGGTGACCGGACTGGGACTGGGACTGTTCTCCGACACCTACGCGATGGAGGGCGACGCAGTAATAGCCGAGACCCAGCTGACCTCATCCGGACGAGGCCGGAACGCTGATTTCCTCAAATACCTGAGAGTCATGTACCTCAACGGGGATTTCCGGAACTGGGACCGTATGCTCTTCGGCTCTTTCCGGTATTACACCCCTGACAACTATGTTTTCGGATACGCCCTCAGCAGTTACTCCCGGTATCTGAGCGGACTTCCGGACTACATCGGAGATTTTTTCCGCACACCGGTAAAATACTGGTACAGTCCCGCCCTGCTCTTCGACCCTGCCATAGCCATAAGCGGCGAGACCAAATACGAGACATTTCCCCGCTCACAGGATTTCTACCGCCAGCTATGGCTCGAGGACTATCTTTCCCGAGGAGAGTTCACCACCTCCGACAGCCTCCTGAGCAAGACCGGACGGTACTATACCGAATACACTGACCCGATACCAGTCAGCGACGAGTCCTCCCCCTGGTACCGGAGCGTCATAGCCGTCAAGAAAGGCATGGAGACAGCACCCAAGCTGGTCAGCATCGACAGCACGGGCAGGGAGAGATTCATACGCTTCTTCGCCAACACCTCGTCCCGCATCACCTACGACGGAAGCCACAGCATCTTCTGGACAGAGCCGGTCTCCAACGAGACCAACGACCTGGAGGACTTCTCCGTAGTGATGACCATGGACCTGCGCTCAGGACGCGTCAAACCGGGCAAACGCAGGACAAAATATTTCAACCCCTCTCCCTCCGTCACCGGAGACACCCTGGCGGTAGCCGAATACCCGGTAGGAAGGGCAACCCGCCTGACACTTGTCTCCACCTCCACATCAGAGGTGATATTCAGCGTAGAAGCCCCGCTAAAAGGACAGATACGGGAGACAGTCTTCGACGGAAATGACATCTACTGCTCGGTCATACAGGACAACGGCATAGGCATATACCGCTTCAGCGGAGGAAAATGGACCGAGACCGTACCGCCGCAGAATCAGAGCATATCCGGTCTGAAGCGGCACGGCAGGAACCTGTATTTCTCCAGCGACCTGGACGGTGTCCTGAACATATACAGCTACTGCCTGGACAGCGGACGGCTGACCAGACGCACCAACTCCGAATACGGAGCTGACTTCCCGTATTTTGACCCAGAGGGGAAGACACTGTACTACTGCGAGTACGGCACAGGAGGCTACAGACCCGTCAAGGCATCGGGGAGTCAGCTGACAGCAGTTCCGGCGGATTTCTCCGAACCTTACAGGCATCCCATGGCAGAGTATCTGACACGGCAGACACAGGACACCTACAGTACACCACTGGAGGACACTGCCGGCGTCAGGGACATTCTGGATCCGGAAAAATATCCATCCAGACGTTACTCCAAACTGCTGCACATGTTCCGGATACATTCCTGGTTTCCGGTATACATCAACGTCAACAGGCTGATGTCCTTTACATTCGACAACTTCACCGCCACAGCCTCGCTCGGAGCCACCATCCTCTCCCAGAACAGTCTGGGCAACGTCGTCACCACAGCCGGATACGGCTATGTCAGAGACTCCTATACCGGAAAATTCTTCCACTCGGGCCATATAACCCTGGACGCACGTATCTTCAGCGGCCTGTCCCTGGAACTGGGGCTGGATGTCAACGGACGCAACGCCATGGACAACGCTTACGACATGACCCTGGGCGGGCAGTACATCCACGAAAGGAACGGCACACCGTATTTATCCGCACGCGCCACCGCCTACTGGCCCCTGGCTTTAAACAGCCGGGGATGGTACCGGAGCCTGACTCCGTATGTATCGTGGAATTTCAACAATGACCGTTACTACTCATATTCCTATGACTTCACCTCAGGGAACCTGTCAGGAGTCAGCGGCACTCCGATAATGCGGCATCAGATGCAGTACGGCCTGTCCTATGCCCAGACTCTTGCCACAGCCACCTCCCAGGTATATCCGCGCTGGGGCTTCGGGATATCCCTGCAGGGTTCCTCGCCCATCGGCGCACTGGACTACTTCGGTCATGTAGCATATCTGTCCGGATACGCCTATCTGCCGGGCATCACCCGTCAGCAGGGACTCAGGATAGGATTCACCGCCCAGAAACAGTTCGTGGACGGCAAGATGTACCTCAGTTCGCTCTCGGTACTGCCCAGAGGATATACCGGCTATAACTTCGATGAGACTTACGGCAGCGTATCGGCTGACTATGCGGTTCCTATCTATCTGGGAGATGTCAGCCTCGGCTCCTTCATGTACCTCAAGCGTCTGCAGATCATTCCCTTCGGCGACTATGCCGTGGGGGCGGCACACGGCAGCAGCGCACTCAGCACCTATTACTCATACGGAGCCGATCTCAAACTGGATTTCATGATATTCCGCCTCAACTTTCCTCTGAGCGCCGGCCTCCGCTATGCCCGTACGGGTCCCCAGAGCGGCTCACAGAACTACTTCGGACTGCTCTTCGATGTGTCGTTCAACTAGGACTTGTCCAGGGCAAACCACTCGAAGAGGGCGTCGGCTGCCCTGCGTCCGATGACATTGACCACCTCGCGGTAAGGAGCCTTCTTGATTTTGGAAATGGTCCTGTACTTGGTCACCAGTTTCTCGCGGCTGACGGCCCCCACTCCCGGTATGCCGTCCAGCTCCGAGACCAGGGAGGACGCGCTGCGCCGGTTGCGGTGATGGGTGATGCCGAAGCGGTGCGCCTCGTCCCGGATGTGCATGAGCACCTTGAGGGAGGTGGAGTTGCGGTCGATGAAATGGGGATACGGGTCGCCCGGCACGATGACCTCCTCCATCCGCTTGGCCAGCCCTATCAGCTTGACCTTCCCGATGAGCCCTATCTCGTCCAGGGCCTCGTATGCCGCATTGACCTGCCCGCGGCCGCCGTCGATGACGATCAGCTGCGGGAGCTCCTGCCCCTCGGCCAGCAGACGGGTGTAGCGGCGGTTGACCACCTCCTTCATGGAGGCGAAGTCGTCCGGACCGACGACGGTCTTGATGTTGAAGTGCCGGTAGTCCTTCCTGGAGGGAGCCCCGTCACGGAAGACGACACATGAGGCCACTGGGTTGGTTCCCTGGATATTGGAGTTGTCGAAGCACTCGATGTGCACCGGGGGAACGTCCATCCCCAGGTCCTTGCGCAGATTCTCCACTATGCGGGCCGAGTGTTCCTCGGGGTTGACGAACTCCTCGTGCTTGAGCCGCTCGAACTTGATGGCCGCCGCATTTTTCCTGCCCAGCTCCAGCAGCGCCAGGCGGTCTCCCTTCTCCGGAACGGTGAATGCAACCCCCGGCAGAGCCTCCGGCATATCGGGCATGAACGGCACCACTATCTCCGGCGGACGGGTCCCGGCCTCCTCCCCGTAGTCCCGGAGCTTCTCATAGACTCCGGATATGAACGAGCCGAGCACTTCCGGCTCCTGTTCCTCGATGCGCATCCTGATTTCCAGGTTCATGGACTGGATGATGCCCCCGTCGTGCACCCGCAGGAAGCTGCCGAAGGCCTCCGTGCCCTCGAAGATGATGTAGAAGACATCGACGTTGATGCCCTTGGCATTGACGATGAGCGACTTGGCATAATGCTTCTCCAGCAGTTCCATCTTCTCCTTCCACTCCTGGGCCTCCTCGAACCGCAGCTGCCCCGCACATTCCTTCATCCGCCGCTCGAAGTCCTTGATCAGCGACCAGGAATTGCCCTTGAGTATCTGAATGATGGCTTCGGTCTGCGCCCTGTATTCCTCCTCGGAGAACTTCCCGACGCACGGTCCGGCACACCGGCCCAGATGGTAGTCCAGACAGACCTTGAACTTGCCCTTGGCTATGCCCTCGCCCGTGAGGGGGAGCCTGCAGGTGCGGAGCCGGTAAAGGGAGTTGATGAGAGACAGCAGGTTGTGGGCGTGCATGGCCGAGCTGTAGGGGCCGAAATACCTGGAGCCGTCCCGGACAAAGCGGCGTGTGACCGTTACGCGGGGGAAGGGCTCGTTGTGCAGGCATATCCACGGATAGGTCTTGCCGTCCTTCAGGAGAATGTTGTAGCGGGGCTGGAACTGCTTGATGAGGTTGTTCTCCAGCAGGAAGGCGTCCGACTCCGAGCCGACCACCGTATGCTGGATGTCAGCTATCTTGGAGACCATGACCTGAGTCTTGCGGTTCAGGCCGTTAGGGCGGAAATACTGGGACACGCGGTTCTTCAGGTCCTTGGCCTTGCCCACGTATATGACGGTGCCCCCGGAGTCCAGAAAGCGGTACACTCCCGGGCTGTGGGGCAGCATTTTCAAAATAATGCCTATATTTGCAGCATGTTTTGACATGGTATGGACACTCTCAACTCCGGCACAAAGTTAATCAATAAATCGGATATCCGCAGGGCACTTCCCGTCAAGGGGCCGCTGGGCTCCCTGATTGCGTCCTGCGCCATGTCCCTCCTGGGGCTGAACCGCATCAACCGCCTCTACCCGCAGTTCGGGGCATACCGGGGACGCGAGTTCACCAAGGAGGCCATGAAGACCTTCCGCATCTCCACGGACATCCTGCCGGAGGAGGTGGAATACATCCCCAGGGAGGGGCCCTTCATCATTGTCTCCAACCACCCCTTCGGAGGATGGGACGGCATCGTCCTCTACAACACGGTGGCCGCCGTCCGCCCGGATTTCAGGATTCTGACCAATTTCATCCTCTCCCTCATCCCCAACCTCAGGGACAGCTTCCTGGCCGTCAACCCCTTCTCCGACCGCAAGCAGCTCCGCAGCAGCCTTCCGGGACTGAAAGCGGCGATGGAGACAATAGAGCGCGGCGGCTGCGTCGGCATTTTCCCCGCAGGAGAGGTATCCACATACTACCGGGGCAATAAATTCCCGGCGGACAAGGAATGGACCCACACCGTCATGAAGCTCGTAACCACGTGCAGGGTGCCGGTGCTGCCCGTCTACTTCGACGGAGGCAACTCCAGGCTGTTCCACATTCTGGGCCGCATCCATCCGATGCTCCGCACCCTGAGGCTGCCCCGCGAGCTGCTCCGCCGCAGCCCGGGCACGGTGACCATGCGCATCGGACGTCCGGTCCCGGCCGGCGAAATCGCCAAATGGCAGGATCCGAAGGAACTCGGACGCATGCTCCGCAACAGGGTCTATGCCATGGAGGCCAATGTTCCCCGCAACGAACCCCGGCAGCAGACGGCGACGGCCCAGGAACCATTGCTGCCGCCCGTACCGTCTTCGGAGCTCCGGCGGGAAATGGAGTCATTGTCTCCCCTGTTCCAGACATCCAAATACCAGTGTTTCCTGGCCGATGCGGCACAGATTCCCGCCATGATGCAGGAGATAGGCCGCCGCAGGGAAGAGTCCTTCCGGCAGGTAGGAGAAGGCACAGGTGCAGCTGTCGATACGGACTCATTCGATGTATATTACAAGCATCTCGTGCTGTGGGACTGCGAGGCCGGACAGCTGGCAGGAGCCTACCGTCTCGGTATCGGAAAGGACATTCTGGACAAATACGGGGTCGGCGGGTTCTACACCCACACCCTGTTCCGCTATTCGGAAAGATTCACGTCCATGCTCCCGGAGTGCATCGAGCTCGGACGTTCCTTCCTCTCGGTCGAGTATAAAAAGGAAGCACTGCCTCTGATGCTGCTCATCAAAGGACTGTTCTATACCGTACTCAGATATCCCGACTGCAAGTATCTGTTCGGGCCGGCAAGCATAACCAGCTGGTTTCCGCCGTTCTACCGCAGTCTGATAGTATACGGGCTTACGGAGACGGCTGCCGGCAGCGGGTGCGTCCGGGACCTGGTGACACCGCGCACGCCCTTCAGGTACGAGTTCCTGCGCACTGACCCGGAGCTGCTGCTCTCAGGCCGCATGGAAAGCATTGACGCCTTCGACAAGTACATCCAGCGCCTGAGCGACGGCCGTTACCGCATACCCACCCTCATCAAGAAATACGTCAAGCTCAACGCCGGCATCCTCGCCTTCAACGTGGACAAGGACTTCAACTACTGCGTGGACGGCATGATACTTCTGGATATGGCCGCGGTACCGCGCAGCGAGATCGAGATGCTGACCAAGGGAAGTGACGACCCGGAAGGTCTGATAGGCAGATTCTACGGCACGGGGTCATAGCCGCTCCCTCCCCAGGGATGACAGCGCAGGATACGGCGCACAGCCAGATAAAGTCCCTTTACAGGACCATGTTTGCGCAGGGCTTCCAGAGCATAAGCCGAGCAGGTGGGCGTAAACCGGCATGCGGCCGGAGTAAACGGAGAGATGCACACCTGATAGAAACGGATGAGGAATACCAGCGGAAATATAAGCACCTTCCTAATCACTCTGGACAATTTTTCCCAGTGCTGTTCCGAGTCCTTCTTTGATCGCATCATAATCCAGAATTTCTGTTGCAGTATAAACCAGCATGAGATGCCTTCCCCCCACCGCCGGATACTCCTCCCGGATATGGCGGAAAGCCTCGCGGGTGCGGCGGCGGATGAGATTGCGCCTTACGGCCCGCTTGAACAGTTTCTTAGGTACGGAGATAATCCGTACGGGCTCTTCTCCATCGGCTGCGTCCGTCCAGTAGATACGGAACGGATAGCTGTACAGCCTGCGGCCGTCTGAATGAATCTTCTCTGCCAGTTTCATAGCCGCCGGTCAGTTTGAGGAGATATAGGAAAGCGTGAATACCTCCCCGGACGAATACATTGACATCGTGGAGGTAGAGTCAGAGATGCTGTCTATCCGGAAGCATTTGACATTCCACTTGGAAGGAGTGCCGAATACCGGATTGTCATAGAAAGTAAGCGTCAGGAGATTATCGTAAAGACGGTAATAGTCCTCTCCGGAGCCCATCGGTGTCCAGGAGTTCTCCCCGGTCCTGGATGACAGCGTAAGAACACCTTCGTTCCCGAACTGTATCCTGTAATCCGAGAAATCCTCTCCGGCGCGTGTTGCAAACTGCCATACACCCGCGATGGTGTCCACGGCGGCATAGGAAGCCGGCAGCTTGCGCATGGTCATCTGCGTGTACTCAGGCTCGGTATCCACCCCTCCCGATGTCCACCTTTCCACACCGAGGGTCATCAGTGAGTCCTCGTTGTGGACAAAAGAATACTCCTGCACTGTCTCCACCGGAGTAAGGCAGCCGAACAGTCCGTCGAAGGTTCCGGAGACGGAGAGGTCGCAGCAGTACACATCGTACATAAGGGTATTGTCTCCCCACTGGAAATTGCCGTCCCCAAGGGACCGCACCCCGGAATATGTGACCGTTCCGGCAGAGGAAAAGACCATTACATTCCAGTCCTGCTCGCTCAGTTCCGTTCCGTCCAGCGCATACACGATCCAAGCGCCCTTGATGTTCTCCCGGTTGTATGCAGGGTTCTCCCTGTTGCATGAGTGGCACAGACACAGGAGAAATGCTGATGCGGACAGCGTCAGAACGGTATTCCTGAGCCGGCGCATTATTTCATTTTTTCGAGATACAGCAGAAGGGCTTTGGAGACAGAGGGGGCCTCCGGTGTAGGAGCTTCCACCTCAACAGCACAGCCGTGGTCCTTGAGAGCCTTGGCTGTAGAGGGTCCGTAAGTAACGAAGAGCAGGCCGTCCTGCTTGAATTCAGGGTAGGAGGCCATCAGGGACTTGACATCCGAAGGGCTGTAGAATACCACCATCTGATAACGGCTGAGGTCTACCTTCGTCAGGTCGCTGTAGACGGTCTTGCTGAAGACCGCGTTGCCGAATTTCAGACCGGCCTTGGTGAAGGCCTTGATAACCTCGGGCTTGGTGCTGTCTGTGGAGGCTATGAGGAAATTCTCTCCCTTATGTTTGGTACCTATAGTTTCTATCACCGAATCCACAGTTCCCTTTCCGAAAAATATCTTGCGCTTGCGGTAGACGATATGCTTCTGAAGATACAGAGCGATGTTCTCCGTAGTACAGAAATACTTCATTGTCTCGGGAACTGTCACACGCATCGCCTCGCAGACTGCAAAAAAGGCATCTATCGAGGACTTGGCCGAAAAGAATATAGCGGTATAGTCCAGAATTGTCACTTTCTGGGCCCGGAACTCTTTGGCCGTCAGAGGCTCGATACGGAAAAACGGAAAGTAGTCTATATGGACTCCGAATTTCGCCGTAATCTCCGAGAAGGGGGACAGGGTGTTCCCCGGAGCAGGTTGTGAAACCAGTATATCGCTTATTTTCATCTTACTATCGATGTATTTAATATCTCAATACAGTCACTATTGCTGCCGCTATAGGCAGGAATTCAAGCGCGCAAAGATACAAAATAGTCAGCAAAACCGGCTCCTTAAAGACAAAAAATATTCTAAGCAGCTGCACTGCATAGAGAAAAAGGAGCACTGACGTCACCGCCATGACTCCCGGCCCCAGCAGCACGGGCTGCAGACCGGGCAGGAAGATTCCCACGACGAACAGTATGCAGTAGCAGAATGTAATGAGGATGAATGCCAGAAACCCGGCACGTATCAGACTCGTCACCAGTTCTCCTTCACGCGAGACGTAGGCTATGCCCGCCAGAAGCAGCAGGCGCAGCACGGTATATCCGGCTATGACGGCCAGAATCAAGAGATACGGAGCCTCCACCGAAAGCGAGCCGTACACCAGATAGGCGGCTACCGGCATAAGTATCAGCATGGACAACGGCAGGCCGTAACGGACCGCCGACGAAGTATCGAAGTAGGTGCGCTTGGAGGGAGATCTCAGAAAATCTCCGGCCCAGGCCAGAAATACCGCAGTCTGATTTCTGAAAATCAGAACAAAGAATATCAGGGAAATAACAGTCCAGACGAAATACTGCACCCCCTGAACCATAGGAGGCGCCGCCGCGCCGATATCGTAACGCTGAAGTACGGAGTCCCTGAAAAGTTCCTGGACCGGTATCACGTGATTGTCAATTGCCCCGCTTCGCCACATAGCCCATACCGGTCAGGATAGTTGTCACCTTGTCCCTGCAGTCACCCTGAATGAGGATCTCCCCGTCCTTGACGCTGCCTCCCGTTCCGCAGCGCCCCTTCAGGGTACGGCCCAGCGCAGCCAGGTCCTCCTCCCTGCCTGTGAAACCCTTGACAAGAGTCACTGCCTTGCCGCCGCGGTTGCGCCGGTCCAGATACACGGTCAGTTTCTGCCTCGAAGGGGGCAGGGTCTCTACCCTCGGCTCTTCCTCCGAGGATATGCGGATGTCAGGATTTGTAGAGTAAACCAGGGGCATAAGGGTAATTTTTTCGCAAATTTAGTATATTTGCGGTTTGTACATACGAATTTGATAACAAATGGAGCAGAAAAAGTTTAAATTCATCAACCGTATCTTCTCGGTCATCGTCCTGCTGACCGCATCACTTACATATCTTTTGACCATTGAGCCCACAGTCAGCTTCTGGGACTGCGGCGAGTTCATCGCCTCCTCCTACAAACTGGAGGTCGGCCATGCCCCCGGCAACCCTGTCTTCCAGCTCATAGCCAGAGTGTTCACCATGTTCGCCTCACCCGAACATGCCGCCATGGCGGTCAATGTGATGAGCGCCCTCTGCTCCGCATTCACCATATTTTTCCTCTACCTGACCATCGTCCACCTGGGACGCCGCATCATAGAGAAGAACGGCAACGGCGGCACTCTTTCCATGGGAGAGGCCCTGGCCCTGATAGGATCCGGTATTGTGGGTTCCCTCGCCTACTGCTGGTCCGATACATTCTGGTTCTCCGCCGTGGAGGCCGAGGTATACGCTATGTCCTCCCTGTTCACCGCCGCGGTGTTCTGGATGATCCTCAAGTGGGAGGAACAGGCCGACTCAGAATACGCTGACCGCTGGATAGTGGCGATAGCCTTCCTGATGGGACTCTCTATAGGAGTGCATCTGCTCAACCTCCTGGTAATTCCAGCCATAGCATTCGTATACTACTACAAGAAAGCCTCCAGGGTCACTACTTGGGGCTGCATTGGAGTACTGGCCGCATCAGCCGGCATACTTGCCCTCATACTCTGGGGCATCATTCCTTACCTGCCGAAGATCGCGGCTGTATTCGACCTGCTTTTTGTCAATGTCTTCCATCTGCCCTTCAACTCAGGAGCGGCATTTTTCGTCATAGTCCTGCTGGTGCTCTGCTTCCTGGCAGTATACCTCAGTTACAGGAAAGGCTCACGCGTATGGAATATCATATCGCTCAGCTTCACCATGATAGTCATCGGCTACTCAGCTTTTGCCATGGTGGTCATCCGCTCGTCCAACAACACTCCCACCAATGAGGGCCAGCCCGACAATCCGTTTGCCCTGGTCAAGTATCTCGGACGCGAGCAGTACGGCAGCGCACCCCTCGTATACGGACAGACGTATGCATCCGTCTATACAGACTATAAGGTCAAGGACTACTATACCAGGATGGACAGCGCATATTACAAGGCCCCTGCACCTCCTGAAGTAATCTACCCCTCCGAGAGCAAGATGCTTTTCCCCAGAATGCACAGCAAGGATCCCTCGCACATCCGTTTCTACGAGAGCTACACCAGGGGACAGGGAAAGACCGTTCCCGGCTCCGATTACAAGATGCCCACATTCGGAGACAACCTGAGGTTCTTCTTCGACTACCAGTTCAACTACATGTACATGCGCTACTTCATGTGGAACTTCGCCGGACGCCAGAACGACCTGCACGGGCAGGTGCCCGGTGACCCGCTCAGGGGCAACTGGGAGTGCGGCATCGGATTCATCGACCGCGCCCGTCTCGGCGACCAGTCCGTCGGTCCTGACTACATAGTGGACAACAAGGGCAAGAACCACTACTACATGCTTCCGCTTCTGCTCGGCATCATCGGCCTGCTCTATCAGCTGGGCAAGGACAAGCGCAACTGGTGGATCACCTTCCTGCTGTTCTTCCTCACCGGCATAGCCATCATTCTGTACCTCAACCAGACACCTTATCAGGTCCGCGAGCGTGACTACGCCTACGCCGGTTCGTTCTACATGTTCTCTATATGGATAGGACTGGCCGTGCTGGCCGTGTATGACTGGCTGCGCAAGCCTGCATCCAGAATTATTTCCGAGCAGTCTACGGCGATTGTAGTTCTTGCATTGCTGTTCCAAGTACCTTTACTGATGGCCTTCGAGAACTGGGACGACCACAACCGCAGCAACCGCTACACCGCACGCGACATGGCCTACAACTATTTCGCATCCACCGATCCCCAGGCAATCCTCGTAACCCACGGAGACAACGATACATTCCCCCTCTGGTACATCCAGGAGGTAGAGGGCGTGCGCCTGGACGCCAGGGTGATGAACACTTCCCTGCTCGGCATAGACTGGTACATCGACCAGATGCAGTGGAAGCAGTATGATGCGGAGCCGATACATTTCACCACACCACGCATCAACTACCTGTACGGTACCAATGACTACGTATACGTCATCGACCGCTTCAACCGGCCCATCCTGCTCAAGGACGCGATAACCCTCTTCAATGATCCCCGCGTAAAGGTCAACATCTACGGACGTCAGGAGAGCTATATCCCGGCATCCAGACTGCTGATACCGGTGAACAAGGAGAACGTCATCAAGAACCATATAGTGCCGGAGGAGGATTACGGCAGGATTCTCGACACACTCTGCCTGGAGATACCTCTCGACAGGGACAATCTGGTGGACAAGCCCGAGCTGATGATCCTGGACATGCTGGCCAACTACGACTGGGAGCGTCCCATCTATTTCATGACCCAGGGCGGCAGCCTGGATATCGGACTCGAGGATTACCTTCAGTTCGACGGGTACACCTATAAGTTCGTACCTATCAAGAGCCGCACTACACTCACCTCCGTCGAGCAGGTGGATACCGACGCGATGTACGACCGCATCATGAACGGATACCGCCTGGACAGTTTCTCCAAGGATTTCTTCGTAGACTACCAGAACCTGTCCACGTTCAACGGCGTGGCCTGCCAGAGATTCATGTTTGTACAGACAGCCATAGCCCTGTACAACAAGGGTGACCGGGAAAGGACTGTCAAGGTGCTCGACCGCATGCAGGAAACATACCCTGACCGCAACTTCCCCCTCAACACGTCCGCTGCAGTCCAGTATGTAAACGAGCTCATGGTCATCCATGCCATAGACCTGTATCTCAAATGCGGCGAGAAAGAGAAAGGACTGGCCATGGCGGACCGCTTTACAGAAGAGACGATGCAGGCCATAAGGCTCTTCGCCCAGCCCTATCGAGGGTCGGTACTCTCAAAGTCAGATCTGGACAACAACTTCCAGCTCTACCAATATACGGTTGAGACAGTCAGGGCCGTAGATCCCGACAAGGCGCAGGAATACTCAAAAGTCCTTGAGGATTTTCTGAATACAGCGATTTGACTTATTCGATAAGCATATTGCAGCCGCGGCGCTCAGAGCCCTGAAGACGACCTTCTATGGTAAATGAACCGTCCGGGTATGCGCGGCCCGTATCCTCCGTCTCGATGAACGAGCAGGAGTTGCGGTTGGCCAGGTCGATGATGTGGATGATGCCCCGTTCGCCGGGATCTGACTCCCTGAAAGGGTCGTTGATATCGCGGATAATTACCCTCATCCACGCGGGTGCGCGGAAGACCCCGTCTCCGGCAGAATAGGCCTGGGAGAGCAGCTCGCACATCCCGTACTCGGAATGAACGGCCCTGAGGCCGAATCCCCCGCCCAGACGGCGGTGCAGTTCCTCCCGGGTGAGCTCCTCGCGGCGCCCCTTCATCCCTCCGGTCTCCATAACTGTGAGCCAGGAGTCATTCGGACCTTCCAATCTATATTTTTCCGTAAAATCCAGGAGGGCGAAAGCCACTCCCAGCAGCAGGGTCTTCTGTCCCCTACCCCGCAGCTCCGCGAGGGTACTGTAGAGGCGGTCGTGGTCGTAAAGATAATAACCGCTCTCCGGGCGGCCGCTCTCCCGTATCAGACGGTCCGCCATATAGACCAGGGAAGAGCCCTCACGCTCCAGATAAGCGGGCAGCAGGGCCAGAATGACATAATCCTCCGGCGCCCCGTAAAAATGCCGGAAACCGGCTAAAAAGCTCCTTTCGTACAGGCTCACATCCGTCACGCAATGGCGCGAGGGTGTCTGGCCGGTGGTGGAGCTGCTGAAAAAAATCTTCTGCGGCGCCACGGGCTGCGGCTCCGCAGAAGATATGATGTCGTACTGCTTGAAGAAACGGATGGGCAGGAAGGGGATATCCGCGATGTCCCGTACTCTGTCAGGAGCGGCCTCCAGCAGGTCGGCATACTGACGGTACTGAGGGCATAGGGCATACTGACGGCGGAATGTATCCAGGGCGCAGGCCGTGAAAGCCTCCGGAGTGTCAATCCCGAAAATACGCTCTTCCGTGTCTCCCATTTCCTCTCACTTTTCAGGATTATCTGTCAGCCCTTTCGAGCTCGATGGTGAAGTGCCTCATGATGGGCAGCTCCTTGACGATCTTGTAACCGCGGGTGATGGACTCGCGGCGGTCGTAGACGTTCTTGGCTGCGGCTGCGATGTAGTCCATGTGGTTGTTGGTGTACACCCTGCGGGGGATGGCCAGACGGAGCAGCTCGAGGGCGGGATAGCGGTTCTCGCGGGTGACGGGGTCACGGTCTGCGAGCAGCGAGCCGATCTCCACGCCGCGGATACCGGCCTCGAGGTAAAGCTCGATACCGAGGGTCTGGGCGATGAACTCCTCCTTGGGAAGGTGAGTCAGGATCTTCTTGGCATCGAGGAAGATGGCGTGCCCGCCGGCAGGTCTCTGGTAGGGCACTCCGTACTCGTCGAGCTTCTTGCCGAGGTAGGCCACCTGGTTGATGCGGGTCTCCAGGTACTCGAACTCGGTACCCTCGAGCAGACCCTGAGCCAGCGCGTTCATGTCGCGGCCGGCCATACCGCCGTAGGTCAGGAAGCCCTCGTTCATGATGGTGAACATCTGGGCCTTGCGCATATCAGCCTCGTCACGGAAGGCCACGAAACCTCCGATATTGACGATGGCGTCCTTCTTGGCCGACATGGTCATATAGTCTGCACCCTCGTACATCTCATGCACGATCTCGCGGATGGACTTGTTCTCATAGCCCTTCTCGCGGGTCTTGATGAAGTAGGCGTTCTCGGCGAAGCGTGCGGAGTCCATAAGCAGCTTGACGCCGTATTTCTTACACAGAGCGGATACGCCCTTGATGTTCTCCATGGATACGGGCTGTCCGCCGGCGGTGTTGTTGGTGACCGTAAGCACTACGCACGGAATCTTCTCACGGGGAGTGGTCTTCAGTACTTCCTCGAGTCTTTCCAGGTCCATGTTGCCCTTGAAGGGAATCTCCAGCTCAGTGTTGGAGGCCTCCTTGATGGTGCAGTCCAGCGCTATGGCCTTGCGGTACTCGATGTGCCCTTTGGTGGTGTCGAAGTGGGAGTTGCCTGGAAGGATGTCACCCTCCTTCACGATGCTCGAGAACAGCACGTTCTCAGCTGCACGGCCCTGGTGCGAAGGGAGTATGTAGGGAAGTCCGGTCAGCATCTCTATAGTGTCTTTCAGTCTGTAGAACGAGCGGGCTCCGGCATAGCTCTCGTCGCCCTCCATGATGGCGGCCCACTGCTTGTCGCTCATGGCTCCGGTACCGGAGTCGGTCAGCAGGTCGATGAACACATAGTCGCTCTTAAGGAGGAAAAGGTTGTACTTGGCCTCTTTAATCCATTTCTCGCGCTCCTCGCGGGTACTTTTACGGATGGTCTCCACCATCTTGATTCTGTAAGATTCTGCAAAAGGAAGTTCCATGATGATATCAGATTTTAAAAATTATCCCCAAATTTAAGCATAATTGTAATAGAACCTCTCAATTTTCTACAAAAAATAAAACCGGGGCGGTCACACGCGGACCGTCCCGGTTTGTTATGTCATCCTGCCGGGGCTGTTATTTGCCGGCAGCTTTCAGCTTCTTGGCTTCCTTGCGGGCCTTGCGCAGGGAGAGGTCGTACATGATAGGAGTACCTACGAATACGGACGAGTATGTACCTACGAAGATACCTACTAGCAGAGCCACTGCGAAGCCCCTGATCACCTCACCTCCGAAGATAGCGATGGCGAGCATCACGATGAAGGTGGTACCGGATGTATTGACGGTACGGGCCAGGGTGCTGTTGATGGCGTCGTTGATATTCTGGTAGAGCTCGCGCTTGGGATACAGGCGGCGGTACTCACGGATCCTGTCGAAGATGATCACGCTGTCGTTGATGGAGTAACCGATGATGGTCAGTACGGCGGCGATGAAGGTCTGGTCCACGTCCAGGGTAAACGGCAGGATACCGGAGAACAGGGAGAAGAAGCCGACAGTCACGATGGCGTCGTGGGCTGTGGAGACAACTCCTCCGAGACCCCATGTCCAGCCCTTGAAGCGGACTGCGATGTAGGCGAAGATGGCGAACAGTGCGATGGCCACGGCGATCATGGAGTCGCGCTTCATATCGTTTGCGATGGTAGGACCTACCTTGTCGGACTGGATGATACCGTTAGGATTCTCGAGGGTGGATGTGAACTCGTCGTAGGTCAGAGGAGTCGCGAAGAAGCCCTTCAGAGCCTCGTACAGCTTGGTGTCCACGATCTTGTCGGTCTCGGTGCTCTGATCCTCGATCATGTAGGTGGTGGTGATCTTCATCTGGCTGGCACCTCCGAACTGCTTGACCTCGACACCTTCCTCGAACTCGTCCAGAACGGCTGCCCTGATTTCCTCGGCTGTCACATCCTGGTCGAAACGTACCACGTATGTACGGCCACCGGTGAAGTCCACACCGTAGGAGAAGCCCTTGATGAAGATGGAGGTGAAGCAGATTACCATCAGGACTGTCGAGAAGATGTAGGCGTACTTACGTATCCTGACGAAGTCGATATGGGTGTTCTGCAGGAAGTTCTTGGTGAAATGGGTGTAGAACGATATGTTCTTGCCGCGGCTCAGACGGGCCTCGAAGATCAGCCTGGAGATGAAGATGGATGTCAGCATCGAGGTGATCAGACCGATAACCAGTGTGGTGGCGAAGCCCTGTACAGGACCGGAACCGAAGAAGAAGAGTACCAGACCGGTGATGATGGTGGTGAGGTTACCGTCGATGATGGCGGAGTAGGCGTGCTTGTAACCGTCGGAGATAGCCAGACGGAGGGCCTTGCCCGCACGGATCTCCTCCTTCACGCGCTCGTAGATAATCACATTGGCGTCCACGGCCATACCGAGAGTCAGCACCAGACCGGCGATACCGGGGAGGGTGAGGACGGCTCCGAAGGATGCGAGGGCACCGAAGAGGAAGAGCACGTTGCAGAGCAGGGCGGCATCGGCTGCGACACCGGCACCCTTATAGAAGAAGAGCATGTAGAGCAGCACCAGGACGAAGGCGATCACGAAGGAAATCATACCTGCCTGGATGGAAGCGCTACCGAGGGAAGGACCTACCACCTGCTCCTGAACGATGGTGGCGGGAGCGGGGAGCTTACCGGAGTTGAGCACGTTGGCAAGGTCGGTGGCCTCCTCGATGGTGAAGTTGCCCTCGATGACCGAGCGGCCGCCGGTAATCTCGGCATTGACGCGGGGGAAGGAATATACCATGCCGTCGAGTACGATGGCGATGCACTTGCCTATGTTGTCAGCGGTCAGACGGGCCCATGTCTGGGCGCCCTCTGCGTTCATGGCCATGTCTACCTGAGGCTGTCCGCCCATATTGCTGTAGGATACGCGGGCATCGGATACTACGCCTCCGTCCAGAGGAGCCTTGCCGTCACGGGTGTTGACCTTGATGGCGATCAGCTCGTAATAGTTGCCTCCGGCATACTGGGAAGAGGCCTTCACTGTCCACATCGGCACGAGGTCGGCGGGAAGGGCTGCCTTTACCTGGGGCAGACGGAGCCAGGAGTTGATCTTGGCTGTATCCCTATAGTGAGCGACGCCGATTACGGGACCGGGCATCAGCTGGCCGTTATACATCGAGGGGTTGAGGGCGTAGAAGAAAGGATTGTTCCTGGCGTAGTTGAGCTCGTCAGCGGAGAGAGAATCCTCCTGCTGTGCCAGCTCGGCCACGAGGTCGTCGGAAGCGCTGCCTGCGGCTGCGGGAGCTGCCTCGGCTGCGGTCTCAGCGGGCTGTGCCTCTGCTGTCAGACCCTCTTCCTGAGCCACATAGTTCTTTACGATAGTATTGACCTCCTGGAGATAACGGAATACCTCGGGATTCTCGTAGGTAGTCCAGAACTCGAGGGAAGCGGTTCCCTGAAGGAGGTTGCGCACACGCTCGGGCTCCTTGACACCGGGAAGCTCGACGAGGATACGGCTGGAGTTGCCGAGTCTCTGGATATTGGGAGAAGTCACACCGAAGCGGTCGATACGGTTGCGCAGCACGTTGAAGGAGTTGGCTACGGCACTCTCGGCCTGCTCGCGGATCACGGCGATCACCTCGTCATTGGTGCTCTGGGCATTGATCCTGTCCCTGAGATCGATGGTTCCGAATATCTGAGCCAGTCTCTGCTCGGGTGCCACCTCGTTCCAGGCCTCGTAGAAGAGGGTGATGAAGTCGGTGTTGCCGCCCAGGGCTGTCTCTCTCTCCTTGGCGATGGCCAGGGCCTGGTTGAACTGGGGCGACTCATTGTAATTGGACAATGCCCTCACCAGGTCGCTCAGCTGCACCTCCAGCATGACGTTCATACCGCCCTTGAGGTCCAGACCGAGGTTGATCTCCTTCTCCTGCACTTCCTTGAAAGTGTAGCCCAGGTAGACCTTCTCGGCGCTCACCGAGTCGAGATAGAAACTGTTTCTCTCTTTTCTGATAGAATCCAGATAATAAGCCTTATCCAGATCAGACACCTCCGCGAAGGAGGGTTTCTGCTGCTCTGCTGCCACAGCTGCCTCCGCATACTTGTCCGCCTTGTTCTTGATGATGGAGGACACTCCTGTGAAGGAAAGCTGGTAAATGCAGGCCAGAGCGATCAAAACCGCCAAAAAAGTAATGGCTCCTTTACTTTGCATATCAAATTCCTTTTTAAAATTTGCGTAAAAATTGAGGGTACAAAAGTACTATTTTTTTCTTATTTGTAAAGTATTTAGTAATTTTGTTGACTATATTATTCGAATATGACTGCCTTGAACAGATATTTGACGGCCGTTGCGGCCATGCTCCTGGCCTGCCTCCCCGCACTGGGACAGCAGCCAGGAGAGAGTGCGGAGACCGATTTAAGGAAGGCGCAGACACTTCACAAGGCCTACGAGTTCGCCAAAGCCGAAGAATATTACAGCAAAGCCCTGGAACTCACCCGGGACTCCCTACAGAAACTGGACATCATGGACAAGATAATCCAGTGCCGCAACGGGGAGAGCCTTCTCCAGTACATCACGCGCCCGTCCGCCGTCACATCCGGGATATTTTCCAAAGAGGATTTCTATCTGTATCTCCAGGATCTGGACGAAAGGTCCTGGATTCCTATACCCAATCCGTTCATCAAACCCGCCGGAGGCCTGAGACATCCTTATTATACAGCCATGTACCTTCCCTCCGGACAGCAGACCGTCATCTTCTCCGCACCCGACGGGACAGGTGCCTGGAACCTCTACACTTCCACCCGCAAAGACAGCACCACATGGTCTGTCCCGGAACTCCTCAGCGAGAACATTCTATCCGGGCGCAATGAGATTTTCCCTCTTCTCAGCAGAGACGGCCGCACCCTCTATTTCGCATCGGACGGAATGCCGGGCATGGGCGGATATGACCTGTTCAGGAGCCGATGGGACGAAGAGGCAGGCGAATGGGGCATTCCCGAGAACCTGGGCTTCCCCTATTCATCCACCGGAGACGACCTGATCTATCTGGACAGCCGTGACGGGAAATATTCAATTGTCGTCTCCAACAGGGAGACAGAAGGCACCGACTCAGTCAAAATATACGTTACAGAATATATTGCGACTCCCGTAAGGACCGCCATAAGAGAGGACGAATCCCCTCTTGCCATCGCGTCATTCATCAAGGAGAGCGCCGAGGATACTGCGGCCTCACCTGCAACTGTGGAAAAAGGCGATGTACGTATGGCCGACTACTCCAGGCTCATGCACGAGCTGCGCAGGCTGCAGGACAATCTTCAGGAAAAACTGGACAAGATCGACGAGAGCCGCAGGATCTACGAAAATGCCTCCGGAAGCGACCGGGAGTTTCTGGCCGGGATTATCCGGGACGTAGAGGAAGAATCGATGCACATACGCAGACAGATGGACAAGGTGTCGGCACAGGTACAGCAGATAGAGCTAAGGTTTCTGTCGGAAGGAATCATTCCCGTAGTGCAGGAAGACAGCCCCGGACAGGAAAAGAAAGAGGACGCTGACCTGCTGTCCGCGGGTGCCGCTGAGCCGGAATATGTATTCAGCCGCCGTCCTATGGGAAGGATCCCCTATATTATAGTTGAGACTCCAGAGCCGGAATTTGACTATACATTCAAGATTCTCGGCCGCAATGAAGGGCAGTTCGTGGAGGACAACACACTGCCGGAAGGAGTCGTTTACCAGATACAGTTCATGGTACTCTCCTCTCCTGCCGGCACAAAGGACATCAGAGGCATGAGTCCTGTCTTTGTAACAAAGATGAAATCAGGCAAATACCTGCATACTGTCGGACTGTTCTCCACCTATCAGGAGGCACTGAACAATCTGAGCCGCGTACGGCGCAACGGCTTCCCCGATGCCATAGTCATCGCCTACAACAACGGCAGGAGCATCCCCGTAAAGACCGCTAGGACAATGGAGAACGAGCGGGTACTCTCAATGCCTGCATCAGGCGGCTCCAGGAGCGGCTCCGCCCCGCGTCAGACATCCTCTGCCGCATCCGGTGAGATGTCCTACCAGGTGGTGCTCAAGGGCTACGGCCCGGCACTGCCCTCCAGCGTGCTGTCCGCAATAAGGGGCGCGACCACCAAGGACCTCACCAAGTCCGGCTCCGACGACGCTACGGTCTTCGCCGTGGGTCCTTTCTCGGAGCGCAAGGACGCCGAGTTCCTGCTCAAGATACTCGAGAACCTGGACATCAAGAACGTAAGTATAGAAAGTATTAAATTATAACTTCAGATGGCACTTATCATCTCCCTGTCCATTCTGGGACTCCTGCTCATTATCGCTGAAATCATTCTCATTCCCGGTATCTTCGTCGCCGGCACCCTCGGACTGGTGTCGATAGGCGCGGCGTGCTGGCTGGCATTCGACGGCATAGGACCGGACGCCGGCTACATAACGATAGCGGCAAATGCCGTGCTGGCCGTGGTCTGCGCCGTGCTCTCGCTCCGCTCCAAGACCTGGAAGAAGCTCTCGCTGCATACCGAGATTGACAGCCGCACGGATTCCCGCCCCGAGGACAAGGGCATCGCTGTCGGCTCGCAGGGCGTCACGATTACCCGCCTGGCTCCCATGGGCAAGGTCCTGTTCGGTGAGACTACGGTGGAATGTTCGGCCCGCAACGGCATCATAGACCCGGGGCAACAGGTCGAGGTAATCCTTATCGATGACAATAAAATATTTGTAAAACCCTTATAACAGTTTTTTCTTTATGATCTCTTCAGTAGGACTCGTAATTATCTGGATAGCCGTGGCCATCGTGGCCCTGATTATCCTGCTCTGGTTCTTCCCGGTGACCCTGTGGTTCCAGGCCCTGATATCGGGAGTGCGCATCTCGCTCATCCAGCTGGTGCTGATGAGGTGGAGAAAAGTTCCGCCGAGCACCATCGTGATGGCCATGGTCACAGGTACCAAGGCCGGTCTGAAACTGGACGCCAATGCGCTTGAGGCCCACTATCTGGCGAAAGGCAACGTGCCCAATGTGGTCAATGCCCTGATTTCCGCGGACAAGGCCAATATCAACCTCGACTTCAAGATGGCTGCAGCCATCGACCTGGCCGGACGCGATGTGTTCGAGGCCGTTCAGATGTCGGTAAACCCGAAAGTAATCAATACTCCGCCCGTGACTGCTGTCGCCAAGGACGGTATCCAGATGATAGCCAAGGCCAGGGTAACTGTCCGGGCCAATATCAAGCAGCTCGTCGGCGGTGCAGGTGAGGAGACCGTTCTCGCCCGCGTAGGTGAGGGTATCGTGTCCAGTATCGGTGCGTCGGAGTCGCACAAGGATGTGCTGGAGCACCCTGATTCGATTTCCAAGGTGGTGCTGGCCAAGGGCCTCGATGCTGGTACGGCTTTCGAGATTCTTTCGATTGATATCGCTGACATCGACATAGGCAAGAATATCGGTGCGGTGCTGCAGATCGACCAGGCCAACGCCGACAAGAATATCGCACAGGCCCGTGCCGAGGAACGCCGCGCAATGGCTGTCGCCCTCGAGCAGGAGATGAAGGCCAAGGCACAGGAGGCCAGGGCCCAGGTTATCGAGGCCGAAAGGGAGATTCCTCTTGCAATGGCAGATGCCTTCCGCTCCGGCAATCTCGGTATCATGGACTACTACCGGATAAAGAATATCCAGGCTGATACTGACATGCGCGAGAATATCGCTAAGGAAAGCGTATAAATTACGTACGCAGGAGATACCACGCAAAATAAAAGTACTACCCCTCTGAGGTCCTTCCCACTTCGTGGGCCCCTTCCCTACTCGGGAGCCGACGCCTCAGAGGGGTAGTACTTTATATTTTGCTACTGAATACGGGCATAATAAAATTCCCGGACAGCCTTAGGAGCTTGTCCGGGAATTTCTGTTATTCTATTAGAGGTTTGATTAGAGAATCGTTCCGTCGGAGGTGATGCGTATGTTCTTCTCGCTATCGCCGCGGCCTTCCAGCTCGATGAGGTAGTACTCGCTGTCGGGGGTCTGGATGTACTCGGCGTCATCGATACGGTAATCCGGATACTCCTTTGACAAGGTGTCGGTTACTGCCTCGGGCAGTTCGCTGATGCGGACATCCCACTGTGAGCGGACCCATTCGCCGGCTCCGTTGAAGTAGATGTTCTTTTCCTTGTTGTCGTGCCAGATCTCCACTTCCAGGTAGCCGTCGTCCCAGTCCTGCTCGAGGATGCGGGCTCCGGGGTATTTGTCTGCGATGAACTCCTCGATGCTGCCGCCTACCATGCCGCCGCTGTTGTCCCCGCCTCCGGGATTGTCTCCGTTACCGGTGACTGGGGTGACGGTACCGTCTGCGTAGACATCTACCTCGATGTCGTCATCCCTGTATTCCAGTTCGAAGCGGTAGAACTCGCCTTCTGGTGTCTGGTAGAAGTCCACGTCGTCCATCCGGTAATTGCCGTACTCGGAACTTCTGAGGTAGCCCAGAATATCCTCGGGCACCTGGCTGTGGCGCAGTTCGGTACGGGTCAGCATCCAGTTCTGGGAGGAGTCGAAGAAGAGCTCGCGGCACACGCGGCCGTCGATGATCTCCACCTCTGTCATGCCGTGCTCTATGTCTATCTCGACTATCCTGGCATCTGGATAATGGGTTGCGATGTACTCCTTAATGCTGCCTGAGGGGGTATCGGGAATAAAATCGTTGTAGTCGTAGTCCTCCTCCGCGTCGATGACGGTCTTGACCAGCACTCCGTCCTCGGAGAAGTAGAGGTCGACTTCCTGATATACTCCGTCTTTGGTACCCTCAACTTCGATGATGTAGATGGTCTCGACCCCGTCCCTGCGCAGCATATCGATGTCGTCAATACGCCAGTCAGCGTACTCTGTGGCGTCAAAGGCGGCCCAGACAGCATCGGGCACCATGCCCTGAGGCAGGTCGGTCTCCGTCATCTGCCACTGATACTGAGAGTCGAACCATGCGGAATAATTGACCAGCTGGCCGTTATCTGAGCGGACCGCCGGAGTCTCGCCGGCGGGAGCCTTGAAGTCTGCTACATAGTAACTGTTTTTCATCGACCACTTTACATCCTGCGCCCCGGGATAAAGGTCGAACAGTGCAGCCTGAAGCTCCGGTGTGGCTTCAATGTTCTGGAGGTTCTCCGGCCTCTGCTTATTGCAGGAGGCTGCCAGAAGCATAAGGGACAAAATGCACCCTGATACAATAAGTTTTAAATTCGTCTTCATAAAAGTGATTGTTTAAAAAGTTAGAAAATTTCGGGGCTTAATGACATGCCGGGGACTCTGTGACAACCTTTAGGAAAACGGGCCCCGTGTGCATCCGCGCCGGGACCCGTCTTCGAGTTATTCAATATGGTATGTCACATGCGGTTAGTCATCCATGTCGATGAGGTTGTAGTAGAGGTCGAAGGTCAGCTCCAGACCATTTGTGAGCTCGACCTCGATGTCCCGGCGGTCACGGTCGATGGAATGTACCTGCACTCCGGGGAAGTTGCTGTTGACGTACGTCATGATCTGCTCGGGAACTATGCCTGCGGGAAGTACGGAATACTTGCAGTTTACCTCCTTCCACTGGCCGTCCTTGTAGAACTCGATCTTGATGGAATTGGTGAACATCACCTCATAACGCACTTCCATGAAGTCGCGCTCCTCCTTGGCAAAGGATACTTTCTGGTCTGCGAAATAGGTGTTTACAAACTCCTGAGCGGCTACGGGAAGCTGGTTGAACTGAATCGGGCGGTCGTGGTCGGCGCGGGCTGAGGTCACGGAGAGGAGCAGCATGGCGGCTGCGAGGATCATAATCTTTTTCATATTCTTTACTTTTTTTAAAATTAATACTGTTTCTTTTGTTTTACGGTGCAAAGATTACCCCCGATTCTGAAATGAATTTAAAATTATCTCCATTTTACAGAAAAAATGTGCATTTTTTCCTCAAATCTGTATTTCACCTCCAGATCATAGTACCTCTGACCCGCTCCGACTATAGCCAGACCCAGGCCCAGTGAGCCCTCGCGGCCTCCGCTCTTGTAGAACCGGTCGAAGATGTGGTCCGCGTCGAGCGGTGTTTCTCCGGTATTGGCTATCTCCAGGGTCCTGCCTTTAATACTGATGCTGATCCTCCCGTGTGCTGGCGTATATATAAAGGCGTTCTTGAGCAGATTGCCGGTCAGGGTCCGGGCCAGGGATTCATTCATCCTCACCACCAGGCTGTCTGGACGGGGGAAGTCGACCTCTATTTCCTTGTCCTCGTAGATTTCTGAGAAAACCTCCACGCTCTCCTGCACGAGGGCAGGGATGAAGACATCCGTGCTTTCGGGGAACTGGCCGTTGTCTATCTTAGTCAGCAGGAGGAGGGTCTTGTTGAGACGGACCACCCCTCCCAGAGTACGCTGGATACCCAGCAGCTCGCCTATCTGCCTCTCGTCCAGCTCCGTGTTGTCCAGCAGCCACTCGATGCGGTTGCCCATGACCGCCAGAGGGGTCTGGAGCTCGTGCGAGGCGTTGCCTATGAACTCCTTCTGCGCCTCGAAGGCCTCCTCATAGCGGTTGAGGGCCTTTTCAGCGGCCACATTGAGCTTCTGGAACTCGGTGATGTCGGTCGGATTGTCCAGCGGAGGGTTCTTGGCGCCTATCCTGAAGCGGTCCAGCCAGCCCAGGAGACGGTAGAGAGGCCTCATGTTGCGGTAGAAGACCAGAATAGTCACCAATATGACTGTCAGCAGCAGGGAAAAATACAGAATCACTATCCATACAAGGGTGGACTGCATGAGCTCCTGCTTGTCTATCGTCGGGGTATAGGCCTTGAGGAGGTAGTAGTTGTCGCTGTCTGTACGGAATACCGTGGTAAGCACCCTTGCGGGCTCGCGGCCTATGGAAGGGAACTGCTCGTCGTTGAAATAATAACGTATGGATGGATGGTCCTGGGCGAACTGCTCCCCGATCGGGATGATGTCGTAGATGATGTTTGCTCCTACGTTGGAGGGCAGTTCCTGACCGGAGAGCATGCGGGCAATGACCTTGTCGGTGAACTCATCCAGAGCGTCATCGGTTTCGTCATTGACCTCGTTCAGGGTCCGGAAATAGAAAAAGCCGGCCCAGATAGCCATCAGGGGCAGGAGCACCAGCGCCAGGCGCATGGCTATGCGGTACATCAGCTTCATATCACTTGACCAGCTTATATCCGAAACCGTACACGGCCTTGATCTCGATGTCGGCTCCTGCCGCCTGGAGCTTGCGGCGCAGGTTCTTCATCTGCGCGTAGACGAAATGGTAGTCGTCGGCCTGGTCGGCGTGGTCGCCCCACACGGCCTCGGCAAGGACGGACTTATCCACCAGATGGTTGGGCCGCTGCATGAAATACAGCAGTATATCGAACTCTTTTTTAAGAAGTTCCACCTGGGTACCGGCCACCTCCACATAACCGTTCTCGGGCTGTATGGTGACATTGCCGTATTCGATGGTGAGATTGCCGCCAGTCCGTCCTCTGCGGAGCACGCTGCGGATGCGGGCCTTGAGTTCGGCCATGTGGAAGGGCTTGGGCAGGTAGTCGTCGGCCCCGTGCTCCAGGCCGTAGACCTTGTCGTCCAGGGAGTCCTTGGCCGAGATGATGATGACATTCTCCCGTTTCTGCATGTGCTTGATGTGATCCAGCAGCTGAAGGCCGCTGCCGCCCGGAAGCATGATATCCAGCAGGATACAGTCATAACTGTAACCGGAGACCTTGGCGTCCGCCTCATCGAAGGTTGAAGCCGTCTCAACCACATAGCCCTCCTCTGTCAGGGCCCGCTGCATCAGTTCCCTCAGGGAGGAGTCATCCTCAACAATAAGCAGTTTCATACGTATGTCTTTTCAGAGTGAGATACAAAATTAGAAATCAATTCTGAAAAGAAACTGAAATTATCCGGAAAATAAGCCTATATTTGCACCTCACAATCAATCGGGGTGTGGCGCAGTTGGCTAGCGCACCTGCTTTGGGAGCAGGGGGTCGAAGGTTCGAGTCCTTTTACCCCGACTACAGGGCCAGAGAGCCGAAGGTCTTCATGAACTGAACCCTTTCGTACATGGCGGGGTCAGGGATGGATGAGTAGCTCAGGCGGCCGCGGATCTGGGAGAGGCTTTCCACATTGTTCTTTTCGAGGAAAGCAGCTATTTTCCCGTTGAATTCCTTTATGACGGCGGGTCCGTGCTTGTAAATCACAGAACATACCTGAACGGCATCGGCACCGGCAAGAATCATCTTGAGGGCACTTTCAGCACTGTGCACGCCTGTGGTAGTGGCGATGTCTATCTTTACTGCTGAGGCAAGAATGGCGGTCCAGCGCAGGATCTCGGCATACTCACCCTCATGTGAGAGGGGAGCGGCCGGCACCAGGCAGAACTTCTCCAGGTCGATGTCAGGGGTGAAGAAACGGTTGAATATCACCACTCCCTTGGCTCCGGCAGAGGCTATGCGGTCCACGAAATTGACTATGCTGGAGAAGTGGGGGCTTATCTTTACGGCTACGGGAATCTTAAGCTCCGAAACTATCGAGCGGACTACGCTGACATAGCCGTCCTCGATGGCTGCAGGAGAGGTTCTGGGATCCAGGGCCAAGTCGTAAAGGTTGATCTCCAAAGCATCGGCTCCGGCAGCCTCGATCTGACGGGCATACTCGACCCACTCACCGGGACTGTAGCAGTTGATGCTGGCTATGACAGGTATTGAGACGGCATCTTTAAGTGCGCGTACCTTCTCGGTATACTGCGCGATGGAGTTGGAACGGATGTAAGCATGGAGATAGTCGTCCATCTCCGGATAGGAGTGTCCCGCTGAGGCCATGAACTCCACCTCACCGCGGATCTGCTCCTCGAAGAGGGACTTCATGACCACGGCTCCGGCACCGCAGCTTTCCATTTCCTTAACTTTGTCGACATCGGCTGTCAGCGAGCAGCTGCTGACCACTATGGGACTCTTGAGGTCCAGGCCGAGATACTTCACGTCTGTTGTTGCCATAGCTGTAGTTTTTTGTTATCCTATTTTGTTCAGTTTTTTCATTACGGTCCTGAAATCCGTCCTCTCGCGGATAATCCTGCCGACCTCCGCTACGGGTATGCGCTCCTGGGACATGGTATCGCGGTCGCGGATGGTCACGCAGTTGTCCTCCTTGGTCTGATGGTCCACGGTGATGCAGAAGGGAGTGCCGATGGCATCCTGACGGCGGTAGCGCTTGCCTATGCTGTCCTTCTCGTCATACTGGCAGTTGAAGTCAAACTTCAGGTCGTCGATGATATCGCGGGCAATCTCAGGCAGCCCGTCCTTCTTGACCAGAGGCAGTACTGCAAGTTTCACGGGAGCCAGCACGGGAGGAATGCGGAGGACTACCCTCTCCTCTCCGTTTTCCAGCTTCTCCTCGCAGTAAGCAGCGGAAAGCACGGCCAGGAACATCCTGTCCAGTCCTATGGATGTCTCCACTACGTACGGAGTGTAGCTCTCGCCGGTCTCGGGGTCGAAGTACTGTATCTTGCGGCCGGAGAACTTCTGATGGTTGCCCAGGTCGAAGTCCGTGCGGGAATGAATGCCCTCGAGCTCCTTGAAGCCGAAGGGGAATTCAAATTCAATGTCAGTGGCGGCGTTGGCGTAGTGGGCCAGCTTCTCGTGGTCGTGGAAGCGGTACTTCTCATCGCCCAGGCCGAGGGCCTTGTGCCACTGCAGGCGGGCTTCCTTCCACTTGGCGAACCACTCGAGCTCAGAGCCGGGACGCACGAAGAACTGCATCTCCATCTGCTCGAACTCCCTCATGCGGAAGATGAACTGACGTGCCACTATCTCGTTGCGGAAGGCCTTGCCTATCTGGGCGATGCCGAAAGGAATCTTCATACGGCCAGTCTTCTGGACATTCAGGAAGTTGACAAATATACCCTGGGCAGTCTCGGGACGGAGGTAGATGATGCCGTCCTCTCCGGAGATGTTGCCGAGCTGGGTGGAGAACATCAGGTTGAACTGACGCACCTCAGTCCAGTTCTTGGTACCTGAGATGGGGCAGACGATGCCGCAGTCGATGATGATGTCGCGCAGACCCTGAAGGTCGTTGGCATTGAGGGCGGCCGTCATGCGCTCACGTACCTCGTCCATCTTCTGCTGATTGCGCAGCACGTTGGGATTGGTGGCGCGGAACTGAGCCTCGTCGAAGCTCTCGCCGAACTTGCGGCGGCCCTTCTCCACATCCTTCGCGATCTTCTCCTCGAGCTTGGCGATATAGTCCTCGATGAGCACGTCGGCGCGGTAGCGCTTCTTGGAGTCCTTGTTGTCGATCAGAGGGTCGTTGAAGGCTCCCACATGACCGGACGCCTGCCAGATCTTAGGGTGCATGAAGATAGCGGAGTCGATACCGACTATATTCTCGTTGAGGCGCACCATGGCGTCCCACCAGTATTTCTTGATATTGTTCTTGAGCTCAACGCCCATCTGTCCGTAATCATAGACGGCGCTGAGTCCGTCGTAAATCTCACTTGAAGGGAAAACAAAGCCATACTCCTTGGCATGGGCGGTAAGTTGTTTGAATACTTCTTCCTGTGTCATGTGTTTATTGGAATTAATCACGCAAAAATAAGAATTATTTCATACTTTTGCCCGAAGAAAATCTACAATAACACAAATATGAGACTCAAAAGAACTGTCATGGCCGTCTTAGCCGGCCTTATAACCCTGTGCGCCAGCGCCCAGGGAGTAATCTCAGTAGACTCGAAAGCCTCCGTCCTGCCCGACGGGAACGTCGAGCTGCTCTTCACCGTCAGCCTCGAGCCGGGCTGGTACATGTACAGCACCGTGCCGGTGAGCGGCGGCCCGATGGCCACCTCCTTCACCGCGGACGAAAGCGCCGCCTTCACCCTCTCCGGAGGGCTGCAGGACGTTGAGGAGGCCCACGTCAAGCTGGACGAGGGATTCGGCATCGACGTCAAGTACTTCGAGGGCACTGCGCAATTCCGCCAGGTCATCGTCCCCGCCTCGCAGGAGACCTTCACCGTGACCGGATACCTCGAGTACCAGACCTGCAACGGGGCCGAGTGTACCCTCAACGAGAGCGAGATCTCCGTCAAGGTGGACCCTGCTGCTGCGCCGGGAGAGGCATCCGCTCCCTCTAAAGGTGCCAAGGCCGGTGGTCAGGGCTTCTGGAGCTTCCTGCTCATAGCCTTCCTCGCCGGACTCGCCGGAGTCATCACCCCCTGCGTCTTCCCCATGATACCCATGACCGTGGGCTTCCTCATCGGAGGAGGCAGCACCAAGCGGGCCGGTGTCCTCAAGGGCGTCATCTTCGGCCTCTCCATCATGGTCATCTACACCATCCTCGGACTCGTCGTGGCCCTCTTCCAGAGCACCGCGGCCACCGACGCCATCGGCACACACTGGATACCCAACCTTATCTTCGCCCTCCTTTTCCTCGTCTTCGCCGTGTCGTTCCTCGGCGCGTTCGAGATCACCCTGCCCTCGGGCCTGGCCAACAAGGCCGACCGCGAGGCGGACAAGGGAGGGTACGTGGCCGCCTTCTTCGTGGCCTTGGCGATGGTCATCGTCTCCTTCTCCTGCACCGGTCCCTTCGTGGGCTCGATCCTCGCCGCCGCCGTCCTCGACGGGGTGGCCCTCAGGCCCATCGTCGGCATGGCCGTCTTCGGACTGGGATTCTCACTTCCCTTCGTGGTGCTCTCCTTCTTCCCCGGAGTTATGAAGAAGCTCCCGAAGTCCGGCGGCTGGCTCAACATGGTCAAGGTCGTCTTCGCCTACATCATGCTGGCCTTCGCGATGAAGTTCCTCTACAACATCGACGCGTACTTCGGATGGGGCGTCATCACCCGCCTGGGCTTCATCGCCACGTGGGCAGTCCTCGCCCTGCTCCTGGGCCTGTACTTCCTCGGGGTGTTCCGCACCAGCCACGACACTCCCACTGACGGCATCGGCTGGGGCAGGCACATCGCGGCGATAGTCTGCATCACCTTCGCCTTCTACCTCATCCCCGGCCTCTTCGGCGCCCCGCTGCAGAGCATCTCGGGCCTCATCCCGCCGATGGACGGCTCGACGCTGACCCTGTCGCAGGGCAGCCCGCAGGCTTCCTCCGGTGACAATGCCGCTGCGGCCACGGGCTACTCGACACTGAAGTACCATACGGACCTCGACGAGGCCCTCGCGGAGAGCGAGGCTACCGGCAAGCCCGTCTTCGTGGTGTTCAAGTCCCACACCTGCAGCGTGTGCAAGCAGATGGAGGCCACCGTCCTCTCGTCGGCGGCCGTCATGGACAGGCTGGGGGGGGACTTCTGCATC